>ENA-UOOR01000461-UOOR01000461.1-fermentation-metagenome-genome-assembly--contig:-NODE-461-length-57761-cov-31.565089_pt1 | contig 57761 bp, 72 predicted proteins | sample MGYA00245780_ERZ724029 | MGnify/ENA primary metagenome ERZ724029 (study PRJEB28704, sample SAMN03018315) | fermentation metagenome | biome: anthropogenic terrestrial biome; feature: soil; material...
GAATAAGCGCATTTGGTGCTTTGTAGCAATCGTCAGAGTCTAGGCGGCGCCGCCTTCCATAGAAGTTCTTTACGAATCCTCTCAACTTAATAACTTGGTACACGGTATTGATGAATATGCGTGCTTCAGGCATTGTAGAAAAATATCTGGCTTTAATTGATGAAGCTTCAGAAGTTGTGCACTTAAGCATCTCAGCTAGATGCTCGATACCTACTCCATAAATAAGAGCGAAGTTAACTGTCTTTGCTCTTGAACGAAGTGCTGATGCTTCTTCATCACCGTTATGTACGGCCTCTATAAGTTCATCAACATTCTTGTTGAACAGTAGTGCTGCTGTTGATGCATGCACATCATGACCATTCTTAATAGCTTCAATAAGTCCCGGTATCTTTGCATAATGAGCAAATAACCTATACTCTACTTGGTCAAGGTCCATAAACCATAACTCATAGCCATCATCAGGAATAAAGACTTTCCTTATACGCTTATCTTTCTTAGGCAACGTCTGCAACGCTGGTTTAGTAATCGACATACGACCAGTAGTAGCTTCAGTTTGATTGATAGAACCATGTACTCTATTAGCCGAATCACGCTGACTATAAATACCATCAGCATAAGTAGTTAGTAGTTTTTCATACTTTCTAAACTCCAATATTTTTTTGACTATTGAAACATCATGCACTTCAGCAAGATTTGATAAAGCATTCTTGTCAAGTTTTGGATTACCTTTGTCTGTACGCTTGATAAGTGTTGGGTCAACACCAAGATTCATTAGTACCTCGTATAGCTGCTTACCGGAATTGATGTTAAACATCTTACCGGCTTCATCATATATTGCTTGCTCAGCGTCATCAGTAAGCTTTTGTAGGTCTTCCTTAAGAGGCTTTTCATACATAACATCAGTTGGCATGCCATATCTTTCCATTGCATATAGTGCAACAGTAAGCTCACATTCATTGTCATAAAGACTGATAAGGTCATCTTTTTCAAGCTTTTCATATTCATCAATGAAAGTAATATAGCAGTTCCAAACATCTGCATTGGCGTATTCGCTAAGTAATTGCCTTGGTATCTGCCTATAGTCATGCACTTTGTTCATTTGCTTGTAGGCATCTACCATGTACTCAAACTTAACAATGCCGCCTTTTTTCTTACCAGCTAATTCTCTAAGCTGAAATGACATTCTGTTTTCATTAGCAAGCTTTGCTAAGACTACTGTATCATGTATTCTACCTACAATCTTTAGTCCTGCATTTGCAAACATGTGCATATCAAACTTGATATTATGCGCAATTTTTTCAATAGAAGGGTCCTCAAATAATGGCGCAAGTTGCCGAAACTTACTGAATCCATTACTTACTGAATCGAAGATTGTATAGGCATTTGTACCATCACATATAGAAATACAAAACGGAAAATCTTGCGGCACTGCTTTCTTACCTTTACCAACCCAGCGTCGTACTACTGAACTAGGAACTACATGACTATTAGGATATTCTGGGTGTGTTTCAGTATCGAATGTTATGAAGCGGCGACCCTTAAATTCGAATGGCTTTACAAGTTTTAGTAGTTCTTGCGGGTCATCGATTGAATAGAAGTTGCTTACCTTGTGTTCTTTAATGAAGGTTTCTGGATTGTACATATATCCGTTACCCTTCTGAATTACAGGCCTCTTCTTCGGCTGTATCACTGCCAAAGTTATCACTCTCCTTTATTCTAATATAATTATACCATATAATAAGGCGGCCGTAAGCGCATCTACAAAATTTGAGTAGTGGCTTACGGCGCTGCCTAATTACTGCACTATCTAATCTAAGTACTTAATGTACTGATTAGTGCTGGCGAGTTTCACGCCATGTGACTTATAATCACTCGAAAGTTTAGTGCAGTCATACTTACCAACCTTAATGAAGCAACCATGCAAGCACCTAACGGGTATTCTGTCATACAAGGCTTTCTCGTCAAGGCCACTGTACAGTATAACGTGTAGATTAGCTGCTATGGCGCAGCTAATAAGCGCAATGGCTTCATCTGGTTGTTCAGACCATTCTAAGCCACCAAGAATAATACCATCATTAAAGTGGTCTTGCCTAACCTCTGCAATAATTTCGCTTGCTAACCGTACATAAGGTTTAGCTTTCTTTAGGTGCTGATTAAAGCAATCCTTACAATTATTGTGGCAGGTATTGGCAACTATGAGTGCGCCCATAAATGGGGCGTCCTCTGTACGTTCATGAAGTATGCCTTTATAGTGCACATACCTGTCAAACATTAAGTTGCCTTCTGTCTTTGAACTCTTGCAGCTTGCCCGGATTGTAGTTATCTACATCACGGATGTAACCTGTAATCTTTTGCATGTACTTAGTTACGCCGCCACAGTGCGGACATGTATCCGTTGGTGCATCTAAGGGGCCACAAGTGGGGCAGTAGCAAATTACCGGTGAAAGAGAAATATACGGTAGTGAATAATTCTCACAAGTATGCCTTACAATCTGCTTTGCTTGCTCACCTGTAATACCATGTGCTAAGTATATATGCACTACTGTGCCACCAGTCATTTTAACTTGCAATGAGTCCTGATGGTCAAGCAACTGCTCAATACTTGTAACTTCTTTCACAGGTATGTGGCAGGAATTAGTGTAGTATACACTGTTACCGCTGCCTTGCATAATAATGTTTGGATATAATGCCTTGTCAAGTTTGGCAAGTCTGTAGCAAGTTGATTCAGCCGGTGTAGCTTCCAGATTGTACAAGTGCCCAGTTGCCTTTTGAAAGTCCAGCAAAGTGACACGCATAAAGTCAAGCACACGCTCTGAAAGTTCCTTGCCAGCTTTAGTAGTTATATCTTTACCAAGATAATTCTCACACATTTCGTTTAAGCCTACATAACCGATGGTACTGAAGTGGTTATTGATAGTGCCAACATAGGTATCAAATGCTGGCAGCATGCCAGTGCCAATATTGTGCATGTTGAGCCAGTTACGTTTTTCTTCGAGACTATCCTTAGCAATGCACATGAAATCTTTAATCATTGATAACAATGATTCTTCTGACTGACCTTTGGTTAAGTAGCCCATGCGGGGTAAGTTCAATGTAACTACACCGATTGACCCTGTGCTATCTCCTGAACCGAACAAGCCACCATTACGGCGCTGAAGCTCTGATAAGTCAAGGCGAAGTCTGCAACACATAGACCGTACATCGCTTGGGTCCATATCACTGCCCATAAAATTGCTAAAATATGGATAGCCATATTTGCCCGTCATTTCCCAAAGCATTTCATTATTTGGGTTATCCCAATCAAAGCCATCTGCAATGGAGTATGTGGGGATAGGATATGCAAAGGGCTTACCAGTAGCATCCCCCTCAAGCATTACTGAATAGAAAGCTTTGTTAAGCATATCCATTTCTTTTTGGCAGTCCCCATACGTAAAGTCAAGCAAAGTGTTTGCAATGCGCGCAGGCTGGTCCTTTAGGTCCTTAGGCGGAAACAGGTCAAAAGTAAGGTTGCTAAAAGCTGGTTCAGCACCGGCCCTACTGTTTGAGTTAACAGAGTAGATATAGTTCTGAATGCTCTGTTGTACCTCTTTGTAGGTAAGGTTATCCACCCGGATGAATGGTGCAAGCAGCGTATCGAATGAGCTAAATGCGACGGCGCCCATAATCTCATTCTGGAATATAGTAGTCATGTTGGCTAATTGGTTAAGTGCTGCGTCGAAGTGCTTAGCTGGCTTAGACGTTGGTATATTAGGAACGCCCTTAACGCCATAGTCAAGTATTCTCTGCAGTGAATATCCGCAACAGTACATCGTAAGGCCACTCATATCGTGAATATGAATGAAGCCATCATTATGTGCTGACGATGCTGTAGTGTCATACACACGGTCAGCCCAGTAGGTCTTAGAGACTGCACCAGTAATGTATTTATTCATTTGTCCAAAACTGAATGGTGCATTGCTATTTTCTTTTACGCGCCAATCACGCTTAAGCATGTAGTCATCTACAATCTTATTAGTGTCCATCATTAGCCATCGCCTCCTTAACCAGTGCGTCGATTTCTCTGGGCTTAAAGCCTGTCACAAAAGATTTACCATAAGCAAGTACAGGCAACGTGTACACATTCAAGACATCAAGTTGCTTCAGGCCCTCAGCACTTTTAAGCACATCAATGTACTCGAATGGTACGGACTTACCCTCTAGGTACTTCTTGGTACCTTGGCACTGCGGACATGTAGCAGTACCATACAGTTTTAGTTGTTCTGGCATATAAGTAGCCTCCTTAGTTTATTGCTCAAATAAGCACCTCATATTTGTATCTGATGTAGTGCTTATTTATAGCCCTAGTAGGTATGCGCTTAACCTTATCAGCCTCTATTAGGTCAGCAACAACATAGCGCACCCTGTTCTGATTCATACCCGCTTCCTTGGCAATAGCAGAGACTGCTACAGTCATACCAGTAAGTCTCTTTAAGGCTTCAAGTACGCAGTCTTGTTCTTCTTTGGTGGTAGGTATGTTAATTTGAGCCACACTAGGTCACCTCCGTATGTTTATTTTACTCCTTATCGGTCCGTAGTATAAGGTTTATAATTATACTCGTATGTTATTACGAACATGTAATCAGTGTTATATACATGCTACGTGTATACCAGCTGCCTTTAATAACTTAATACCTGAGTCGTCTTTCCACTTCTCAAAGTAGTAGACAGCTGAGAAGCCGCCAGGTGCATTGATTATTGCTGCAGCGCATTGTTTACAGGGCGAAAGTGTCACAAACATCACCTTATCTGGGCTGCTAGTACGGCACTTAATCAAGGCATTTACCTCAGCATGGATGCAGCCATACTTACCATCAATCACGCACATGCAGTCAGCAAGGCCCTTAGGTCCACCATTTATACCAATGCTGTACACCTGCGTCAAGTCTTTATCTGTAATAATAGCAGCTACATGGCGCTCAGTACACTTGGATAGTGTGGCTAAGCCATTTGTAAAGTCCTTAAAGACTGCCATTCTATCTATGCTATTCATTGCTTATGCCTCCAATTATGCCTTGTAGATAGTCAGCAACTCTATTCAGTTTATCTACTGACAGACCCCTAACTACCTTTAGGCTAGAATTTGTATACTGGTTCAATCTTTTGAATGGGTTATGCTGATACTTAAGCTCTGTGGCGCACTTCTCACATAGAGGTATTACATTACATGCATTGTACCTGCCACCATCTTTAAAGTCTATAAAGTAACCTCTTGCATCAATACTTTCTGAGTCACAAAGAGCACAACCGCCAAAGTACTTACATGCTGCTAACCATTCCTCTTCTGTAAGGGCATGTGTCTTTATGCTTTTGAGTTGCTTAGTCCAAGCGGCGAAGCGCTCATCTGCTTCTTTACACAATCGCCTATAATGTGCTATATTTTGGTCTGTAGTACGCACCCTGTACTGTCCATACAGACGCCTGCGCTTATTAAAGCAATCCTTACACAAGCTTGTGCGTGGTACCATCTCATTGCTATACTTGCCACAAACTTTGCACACGCCTTCTGTAAATGGAGTGCCGCAAAATTTACACGTTGTATAGGGGGTATCTACAGGGTACACCCAGCCGCATCCTTTACAGGTCTTTGTATTCATAGCGTACAACCGGAATGTGATGTGGTACATTCATAATACTGTCAAAATTATCACAGATAGCATTGAAGTCATCTCTTGCCGTTACATAATCTTCACCGCGTTTTTGGCAGTGCTGCCATAGGGCAGCTTTAGAGCCAGTAGCATATATAATGATAGCACCTGCTTTAGCAAGGGCCTCCTCTAGCACGTACATGTCAATGAAGCTGATAATTGATTCTTTACGCATAACTGGGCCATATGCCATCTCAGAGTACCAGCAACGGTCAAAAATCAGATTCTTATTGAGGCGGATAATTTGTAGGTATTGCCCAAGCATTTGTTTCTTCTCATCTTCAGTTTTAGGCTGGCTCATATGAACTATCTTGTATTTGGTTTGCTTGGACAATTTTTGGGCTAAAGTAGTTTTTCCGGAGCCATCAGGACCTTCAATAATAATAATCATTCTGTTACCTCCCATCTACAATCAAACATTTCCGGGAATGTTTCGTGCCATGGTACACTACCAAATCTGTTGGTAATGTACAAGTAAGGGGCTGTCATCTTGCTATGCGCATCAGGCCTTTGGCACCTAACAGCAGTTTCAGGACTCCACTGAGGCAAGCGCATTCCTTTACCAACCTTTACTTCTTTTAGAGCATCTTCAAACTGCATTAGCTAAGGAGAGAGTTGAACAAGCTAACAGCTGGAGTCTGCTGGGTGCTTGGCAACATATGAAGCAAAAGTTCAAAAGACTCTTCAGATGTAAAGCCAGCCTTCATAAAGGCAACTTTCAATATGTTAAGCTGCTTAGCTGTCGTGTAGCATCCATCAGAGAATTCCTTGGCGGCGCCCAGCTCAGCTAACTTCTCTGTAGCCTGCTTTGCCAGCCTTTCTGCCTTTGCAGCCTGTGACAAGGCAGCTTCCTTTTCGCAGCGGAGATTATCAACCTCCATGAGCAGTTCTTCACGTGTTTTATCCATATTATTCTTCCTCCTTAAGTAGTGGCCATTTGCTATCAATTATAAGCCTAGGCACTGAAACATTCATAGTATGTGCCGTATCTACAAAGTTCTTGAGCGAGTTGCCGCAGCACATTTTTCCTTCTTTACACATACCGAAAGTGCATTCAGGGCCTGCATATTGAAACATTTCTTCTCCGTCAGCAGTCTTTAGTAGTTCTTCCCAAATGCGCATTGTAACATACTGAGTCTCAGTTGTATTTCTGTTACAACCACGAAGGCTAATGAAGTACATCCATGCTTCATGGTTAGCTTGCATAATAAGAATATTACGTAAGCCCTGTGGCGCTGCATAGCCTGCCGTATCATTACTTATGCCATGCTGTACGAGGTCTTGATAATGCTCCATTGAATCTTTACAGCTGGAAAGGTAGTTTGTGCGGTCACGAATTTTATCATCACCGTAGAGTTCATATGGAACTACAAAGTCTGCCTGGCCAGAATAGTCACTGTACTGCAGTGAAGCAGACACGTAGTTGAAACCAACCTGATGCGTTCTAGCCTGTGCAAGGAATCGGCGTGATGCGCCAACAATTGCAACTGTAATTGGTGTGAACCGCTTGATGGTACCATGTGGCAAATTAGCCATGTGTGCAATGGTGCTTGTCTTAATGTGCTCATCTTGCAGAGCATATACTGATGAGGCATACAAGCCCTTAAGTTCCTTCATATTGTGTATCTTATGGCCACGCTGTGTAAGTTTTGCCAAGAACAACATCATACCACCGGGACTCATATGAGATTCGTTAAGTACGGCAACTTCAATATTACGCATTTGGTGCCTCCCTATTTTCTAGGCCAATACCGAACATAGGCCCAAGGATGCTTGCAACACTGTCACGCTCACTGTCGTCGCATTTGTTAAGGCATTCTACAAATGCACGAGCTACCATCTTCATGGCCATGCCAAGGGTAAGAGCATCAGTATTGTAGTAGATAGATGCATCGCCATTTTCTCTTGACAGGATAGCTACAAAGTCATTGGACTGCATGACTTTTCCATCCATTTTGACTGTGCACATAGTTGTATTTTTCATAATTATCCTCACCTTCCAGTGGATGCAAATGCATCCGTACCGCGTTCGTTAATATCAGTAGTTATAAAGTCTGCAATAATTACAGGCAATATGACTAACTGGCCAATGCGTTCAAGTTTCTCAACAGTGTAGGGCTCAAGGCCAACATTAGACACTATGGCGTTTATCTCGCCCCTGTAGCCTGAATCAATCGGTGGCAGTTCACATACAATACCTTTAGAAGACAAGCCGCTTCTTGGAAAGATGTAACCAGCATAACCATCAGGTATCATGAGGCCAAAGCCTAATGGCATCTTAACAGTTTGGCCTGGCCGTATGATAGCCTCAGTAGTTGTGTACACATCAGCACCAGCATCATTTTCATGGGCCCTGTATGGCAGTTTCTTGTAACCAAAGTCAATCAGTTTAATTTTCATTACTGTACCCCCTTAACACTCATAGCTCTGAATGTAATCTTCTTTTGTACCTGCTCATAAACATCAGGGAAGTTACTCTTAAGTTTGTCAGTATCCACCCTACTCTGTGAACGAGGCGACCACTTAACAGTAAAGTCTTTGGTGTAGCCAATCTCGTTATCTTGTAGTCTGTCTTTAAGGCGATTCTGGGCTTCCTTCATAGTTTTCGTAAGCTCTGCAATCTTAGTCTTACAGTTAAAGACTGTACGGGCAAGGTCATTAGTTGTGTCATCAAGCAGTGTAATCTCTGAATCTTTGACAACTTCACTATAGGTAGTATTTGCAAAATCAGTATCAGTCGCCTGCATCTCTGGCTCTTTAAGAGCAAGCACATTATCAAACCAGAAATGCTTTGCTGCAGGAATAATAGTATCACGTAGAAGTTCATCATTTCTGAATACGTCATAGTAGTAGAACTTGTTGCCACCTACAAGGCATGCAAAGGCACCCTTTTTCAAGCCTAAAATCCACAGGTACCAGTTTAGCTGGTAGATATAAGACTGCAGTATATCACCAGACTCCCACTCTTCCTTCATGTACTCACTTGTAGTTTTGCACTCAAGGACGCCGATGGGCTTGCCTTCACCATCAACTATTAAGCGGTCAACATTCGCTAGGGCCCATGGGTAGTCCTTATGCACAAGTGTTGCGTCTACTGTCATAATCTTATTGCCGGTACGCTGTGCATATTCATCTGCTACGATTGGCTCGAGTATATGCCCAAAATGCATGCGTTCTTTTGCAGCTTCATTTGGCTGCAGTGCATCATCAAACTGCCCTGTCTTTTTAAAGTAAATCTGCCTTGCAGAAGTAAACGGACTAACACCGCATATAGCGCCAACATCTGAGCCGCCTAAGCCATGCGTTCTAGCCCTCAGCCAGCCTTCTTCATCATCTTCCTGTCGTACTGTCGAAAAAACATGACAATTTGTAAGGTACTTCAAAGTATCCATATAAGTACTTCATCCTTTCAGTCGTTATACAATCATAACATTCTGCATAGTAACGGCATTGTTTGTCTTAAGGTGCATATCCTCATCGTAAGCGCTGAGAATATAGTCAATCTTTTCAGCAATGTTCTTGTCATTAACGGCAAGTTCAATAGCACCTGTTGGCAGTTTAACAGCAGTTACAATGTAGGCAGGCTCGTATGCTTTTACATCTGGCTGTTTGGTCATTGCCTTTTTTATCTGGTTAAGGTAGTAACGAATTTCATTTTCCATGCTTAGCCTCCTTAGTAATCAGTTGCGCTGTAGAATTCTTTTCTAGCAGCTTCGATTTCTTTCTTTGTAATAGGAACAGTAGTTAAGTTTTCAAACAGTTCAGTACCCAATGGCAAGCGTCTATAGTCACCGCGCACTTTATCTACAAGGTGATTGTTAGTCATATACTTAAGCAGCACTTTCAAGTCATCCTTAGACAAGCCAGTGTAGTCTTCAAGTGTAGCCCTGCTAAAGTACGGTAGTTGATAGAGTATCTTTGCCATATCACCTGCATCTACAAGTGGTAAAGTAAGATACATAGACCGTAGCTTACCGATGTTATTTGCAGATGTGTCAGATGTTGCCTTATCCTGTTCACTTAACTTATCATAGCCAAAACTCTTGGAACAGTACAGTTCATTCATAAAGTCAACTACAAAGTGCACGTGCTCTGGCCTTACAATAACTTTCTCGCCTGCTTCATCAGAAGAAAACACACAGCAGGCAGCTGAAACAGATAAGCGAGCAATCTTGAGTCGTTGGTCTGCAGCCTCTACGATAGGTACCTTCGAGGAGTATTTGGCGCCCATCTTTGTCGCGCTTTCAAGGATGCATTGTGTCGCCTCATCTGTGAAGATGACATCATCTGGTTTTCTGCTCCATGCCCATAGTACCCGTGTGTTGCATAAGTCTGACGTGTAGACGTGTGGCACTTCTGGCAAGTCTTTAAGAGGCCTGTTAACAAGAGCCGGGTCAACGTCTCCTGAAGCGACAGACATAGCGAGGTCAAGGCGTCTAACATCTTCTGCCTTTCCCATGAGTTTAAGTACTGCATTGACTCCGTAAGTCTCTGAGTTGAGCTGTCGTCCATTTCTAGGGTTAGAAATGTAGATTGCTCTTGTTCTACTTGTGGTTTCTGCAGTGATGACTCCAGTTGCTTTTGCAATGCCACTTGAACGGACATCGGACATAACTGCGAGGTCATCTTCGTCAAGTCCTGATAATTCATCAATTGTAAGTAAGCCTCCATCATTCAGTGGAAAAGCGCCCCAGACAAGGAACCATCTTTTGTTATTTTGCTGCATGTTATAGACTAGTCCAGTTCTTCTTGAAGATTCGCCAGAATGTAGTTCGCCTAATCTGTAGTGATTCATCAATCGCTCAACTATTGTAGTCTTAGCCTGCCCTGAGTCACCTATGATTAGTAGTTCTCCCCAGCCACGCTTAACATACTGTTCTTGAAAATAGAAATTCAGCACAGTATGGTAGATTAAATCTACAGCAAAAGCCACATTTCGTCTCTCCCAAATATACGTGACATTACGCTCAAGGTCGGCATGTATTTCGTTGAATTTGTCACGTATAGTTTGTCCCGGCTTTACCTGAAATGTTTTTAACTGGCTTAAAGAATCTTCGTTTAGTTCGAAGTCACTTATCATATCTTTCTCTGGGTAGGCCTTGTCAAAGATATAGGTGGCATACTGAGAGTTAGGGTCTGGATACATATAGCCAGCCATTGTGTAGCGCTTATTAGTTTTAAGGTTATTACCTATAAAATACCCCGTACGCACTACATATTCGTGCTCTTTTGAGAAGCCAAAGTTTGCTTCAGCCTTTGGTATAAGTCGTAATTCTTCAAGATTCATGTGCTCTGCAACAGTAAGAGTGCACTTGTCACAACGAGGGTTAATGCCCATCATTTCGTAGAGTATTGCCGTTTGCTGCTTATCTGTACACTTGATTAGCTTCAGTGTATCTTTATCTACTGATGATAGCGTCTTCGTCATCTCGCCGGCATTCAATGCCAATTGGCAGTTAAGGCACTTTTTGCTTTCCGCATCAGCACAATCACCGCATGAAGCCTTTATTACTTTTGGGCATAAGTAAGGCGTATTATCCTTGCCGCTTACCATAACAGGTATTCTAAGGCGTTTGCCATAGAAGCCTGCTTCTGAACTATCTGACAAGTGTACTTCTTGTGCTTCAGCTTCTTCAGCTATGCGTGAATCTGCCATTGATGGGTCTATGTACTGTGTGGCAGTATCAAGTAAGTTTTGAAAGTCCTCAGTAGTTTGGTGACACTTTGTAAAAAAGTCAGTTATGTCACCTTTAACAGGAAAGTTCTCAGGCCAATTAATAACGTAAACATCCACCACACGGTATAACTTTTCGCATAACTTCTGCGTAGCTATACGACCTGCCTCATCATTGTCTTGTGCTAAATATACGCGCTTCTTATTCCTGAAGTGCTTAGTCCAAACAGGATTCCATGTACCAGCACCAGATGTAGCACAAGCAGTTGGAAAACCTCGCTGCTCAGCACTTATACGGTCCAGTTCACCTTCAGACCACACAATGTAGTCTATAGAGGTATCTACAACCCTGTCTAAACCGTATATACGCACTTCTCCATAGGTATTGCCGTATTCATCTACATAGTTTAGTACTTTCCAGTTGTCATCGGTAGAGTTCCATTTATAACGCCTAAAATTTACAAGCGTATTGAACTCGTCATAAATAGGAATGGTTATTCGTTCGCCATCCCAGCCTAACTGAAATTTTTTCAGCGTTTCGTCAGTTAGGCCTCTTCGTTCATGTAGCATTTCGCGGATAGGTCCCGTTAAGCTCATCAATTTTTGATGGTAGTCTTGTATCAGGCCTACTTCTATTTCTGGCCTAGTAGGCTTAGAACCATCAGGTCTTGGAATCTTTAAGCCGTCGCCAAGTTGAAACCATGCCTCTTCATTTGATACGCCATATAGGTACTTATACATTGTATGTATATTTCCCTTTGAATGGCATGTGTTACAGTAATACACGCCTTTGGCCAGGTTAACGGTTAATGAAGGATTGTTATCCGTTTGAGACTCGTGTAGTTCTTTAAAGGGACACTCAGCTTTTATCTCTTGTCCTCTTCGCTGAACATTTTTGAGTTCATTCAAAAAGAATGCTTCATTGTCTATCTCAGCTAATATGCGATTTGTATACTCGCTCCAGCGCATGCAACCTCCTCCTTAACGTACAACACAGCAGCACTAGGCCGCTGTGTTGCTTACTACCTATTTACTTAGATTAAAATTCAGTCTTGCCTAAGTCAGTAGGCACGCTGCTGGTAGACTCTGAGTTGTTATCATCAACGTCAAACTTAACATCTTGAATTGTACTACGGAAGGACTTGTAAAGACTTGAGGCAAACTCACGGTCTTCAGCACTTGTAGCTCCTGCAGGTGTTGCAGTAATGATGTACCACTCATTGCCATTTTTAGCCATGAGTTTCTCAGTAAGAGCATAGCCGTAGTGCCACATGTTCTGCATGGTAACCTTCGCTAAGCTGTACAGCTTTTTGCCCTCGTTGTAGTTTGTCTTTGCAAAGCTCAAAATGATGGGCATTCTTTCACCTACAAAGAACCCAAAGAAGTTAATGTACCGTGTGCACTTTGGAAGCGCTTCTCTGCCCTGCTTGGAATTATCAAACTCGCAGCGTTTGCACTGTGCACACATAAGACGAGTGCCGTCAGATTTTTCACCGATATGACCATCACGTGCAATGCACAGAATGCCGCCACCTTCTGTACGGTCGCGCCAATCAATGTTGTTGTTGAACTTAAAGACAGGAATAAAGACTTTGCCGTTTAAACGGTCTTTGGTAAGAGAATTGATAATGTCGCCCTCATTAGCTTGCTTATCCTTTCTTTCAGGGCTCAAGGTTTGTACCACTTTTACTCTCGGGATGATAATGTCGCTGGAGTCCTCGTCTTCAAAGCCCATAGGAACCTCTGTCGACTGTGCAAGCTGGCTAGATTCTTGCTTAGCCAGTGTAGCTTCTGCTACCTTTGCTTCTTCTGTTGTCTTCGCCACTTCAGGCGCCTCTGTGCTTGCAGTGACTTTTTTGCTTTCGTTACTCATGTAAAAATCCCCCTTTAATATGTTCTTAAGAGGCCCTACCCCCTTAAGTTATTTTAATTATATCATAAAAATGTGACGTTGTAAAATCACATCTCACGAACCATTTGCTGCTGCCTGATTAAAGAGCATGTCTGCATTATCTACACATGTAGTAGCTATTGCATCTACTACAACGTTAGAAACTACAAACTGACTTAGCTTAGAAGCAGGCAGTTTAAAGCCGTTATTTCTTTCAGACAATTCATTTGCTTTGATAAGGCAGTCTTTTCTGGTAGTATCACATACTGAGGAATACTTAAGCATAACCTCAGACAGTAGCTGCATACCTGTGTTGTCCTGCTTAAGTAGGTAAGCCGCTGATACTTTACCAAATGGAATACAATGACCCTTAATATGATAGAAGTTAATTTCAAGACCATTATCTACACAGCTGGCATATGTACCAGAAATCTTACTCCAAAGGTCCTGATTTTTTACACTACTACCTGTAGATGTCATCCAGTTATTATGCGCCCAAGTAATATACCATTCCTTTGTCATAGCATTAAACAAATACTCTGAGTCGGTAACAATTTGGGCGGATTGCTTAGATGTTAGTACATATGACAATGCCAATGATAAGGCAAGCAACTCTCCACGTTGATTAGTAGAGTGCTCTTCATGCCCTGTCAGTAGGTTAGTAGAAGTAAGCCTCAAGTACTCGTCAAAGTGCTGTATAAATACACCAGCGGCAGACACGCAGTCTGGCTTACCATTGCGGCGGCACGCACCGTCTATTGCAATCAATAGCATTATAGTACCTCCTGAATCCATATGCATAAGACTAAAAGGGTTAGACAGTATGAGCCAAATAAAGTCTTGTCAAATCTGTCTGCATCCTTTTTCACAGCCTGACCCATACAAACAATTGACAGTACCACTGCAGCAATTTGTATTACGCATTTCATAGCAGTACACCCTTGTGAGTATCAGTAAATGTTACGTCATCTGCACTCGCACAAGTTACCTGACCATCGTCAAGCTCACAGACAAAGGCAGGGTATGAAAGGTTGTCTTCATCTGTAACCTGAAATAAGCCAAGTACATGACATTTAGTGGCGCCTGCCGGTAGGCCTACTCTACTAGCCCACCAAGGCGTTAAATTTACTGTAGCGCTGCGGCGCTGCATTGTAACATTAACGGACAAGTCTTTGCTCATTATTATGCCTCCTCTCCAACAAATCTTTTAAAGATGGGACAGTTAAGTGACTTGTCACCAGCTGCATTTGTAGATTCACCAAAAGTATCTATCTCGATACTTTTGCCGATATACTTGTCAGGGTTATCCCAGATAGCTTGGCGCTGAGCATAATCGAATCCAGAGCCGACACCCAGCTTATTGCCATTATAATCTACAACCAAAGCGCCCATCATACCCTCGAATTTACCGTTGCCTTCCAGTATATCTACTACCTTAAGTACGCGTTCCTCTGTGAACTTAACCTTCAGTAATTCTTTCGACCGCTTGATTTCATACTTGCCAGATGCTGTGTTGAGCATAACGCCCTCTTTGTGCTGTGCCCAAATCTTATCAACAATTGGCTCAACCTCAGACATGCTCTTTACATAGCCAAGAATTGGCACTGTGCGTATGGCTTTAAGTTCTTGATGGATGCCAAAGGCTTGGATTAGCTCTGCCCATTTTTCTGGAGCAAGTATTTGGATACTTTCATCCATGAGTGTGGCGCCGAGCAGAATCTTGCGCGTCAAGGCATTATTTTGTGATATGCCCGCATTAAAGTCATCCAGCGGAATCATATCAAATAAGTTTAGTGTAAGACCTACACTGTCACTCTTACTGTTAGCGAGAGAACAAGTAGCTTGACGTTGCTCTATGTTATCAGCAAAGACGCCCTTAGCTAGCAGTTCTCCATCATACACAGCATTATTAGGTAGAAACTGTGCATCAGCAAGAACTTCAACTAGGCTGGTATCTTCATGACCGGAGCGACTGTAGCATCTGCACGTACCGTTCTCTTTTATTAGTATGCGCCGGATACCGTCAAGTTTTTCTGTTACAATGCAAGGCCACTTGATGTTTTCCACGCCTACGTCACCGTATAGTGTGCCGAGCATGCAGCCTATCTTAGGAATGAAATTGCTGCCATATACCGTGTTCAGTGTAGTTGCTGTGATGCCGATTTTAAGCTTCTGTGTTACGATTGCCTTTGCGAGTGTTTCTGCTACAGGATAGGTTGCTTTGGTGCAGTTAATAAAACGTGCCGCCATTGCAAGGTCTGTATCGTTACCAGTAGCATGCGTCATAAGGTAATCAATCATTTGCAGATATGTCACGGGGGCGCAATTAGCAGGCACTGGCATTTTTAGTGCTTTCGTAAGTTTAGCCTGTGAGATGCCTGTGCGTACATACGGATTGTAGATAAACTTAAGAACCTCTTTAAGGCCGGGCAGTTGCTCGTTCTTCTTGAGCAGGAACATCTTGTCATTACGACTTGGTGTGTTGGCAACTATCTGCAGTATCTTTGCGACTGACTCGAACTCGTTATCCATTGTAGTACTCCTCCAATCTTTTTCTTAAACTGTTTTTAAGGCTATTTATGATTTGACTGACATATGGCTGAGAAACGCCGACTTGCTTTGCTATTGATACAGTTGAAGCTTCATAGTCTGAATCATGCCATATCTTTGCAATAGCTCTATGCTTCTCATTAGTCAGGTTATCATACAAGATTTGAAATTCTTTGCATACAAAATTGCACAACTCTTTATGCTGATAATCATCAGCAATATTAGTAGGCGCTTGGATAAAATCTACAAACTCATGCTTAGTGCCATCTTCTGCATAAGCAATGTTGTTATATGACATTACCTCTAACTGGCGTTGTTTATGCAAGGTTCTTACATAAGTGCCAAGTGCATTGTAGATGCATACTGAAGCGTATGTAGATAGCTTAGTCTTCTTTACACCATCATAAGTAAGTATGGCATTGTACAAAGCCTCATAGCCAATGCTTTCAGCTTCTGGGTCCCTTGCAAGATTGAATTTTTTTAGCTGTACAAATATCAAGCCAACATTACTAGCTATACAATCTTCAATATTATCTTGCATGGACTCACCTCCTTACTAGCGTAGCTGCTTTGCTTGTTCTATTAAGTCTGATACATCTTTTACAGACCTACATATTCCGCCTATAGCTCCGGCGGCGCGCATCTCTTCAATAAAGTCTATTTGGTGCTGGGATGGTGTGCCTGTGTCATCCTTAAGCTCGGCAAGGACTAGCATGCCGTGCACGCATATAAATATGTCAGAATAGCCCTTGTTATACCTATCACAGATGCGTATAGCCTTTATATGCTCGCGCTTTTGTGGCGCCAGCCATTCCATTACTTTACGCAGTAGGGTAGCTTCATCACTGTATTGTTTATTGCTTGGCTGCTTAGTCATATATTACCACCCTTTAGGTGGTTAAGGACAGCGTAACTTGCCTTGCCCTTACCCTGCAACACATCACTGTATAGCACTCTGTCAATGGTACCCTTGGCAATAAGAATGTAGTATTCACAATGCTTCGGCTGCTTTCTTATATCGCCATAGATGCGCTCAACTGATTGCTTGAATAATTCATAAGACCAATTTAAGCTGAAGTAAATTGCTATGTGGGCATTTGTAAGTGTCAGGCCTTTGTCGGCTGAAGCTGGATTTGCAATTAGATACCTAACTTTACCTTCTTTAAACAAGCGTATAGCTTCGTTCTTTTCTGCAAGTGTGGTTTCGCCATAAACGCATCTACACTCATCACCGAACATACTTTGCATTATGCCAAACTCTGCCTTGTAGTTTGCCCAGATAAGTGCCTGCTCATCACCTAGCTTAGCTAACAAATCTAGCAGGGCAGTAAAGCGGTACCCACTCAATTTGTACAGTTCTGTCCTATCTTCATCATAGAACTTATTTTCCTTGACTGCCTGTGTATCAATTACAAAGCCAGACGTTACTTGATTGAGCTTGTTAAGTTTTGCAGCGGTACTCGGTGCTGTAATTTTTAAACCTTCCTGAACTTCAATGTACAAGTCATTCTTAAGTTTATTGTAGTGCTTCTTAAGCTCTGTGGGCATTTCAATCTCAACTTCATGAAAAGTTCTGCCCGGTGTCGTTAACACGTCTTCTTTATCTACATATAAGGCATGATTCTTAATCAACGAAAAGAGCTCGTCTCGTCTGTCTGGTCGCAAAACTAACTTCTCATATTGTGGATTGTAAGAAGTATTGACAAAATAGTACTGTTTGAATTGAGAGTAGCTTTGCTGTATGTCATAGAAATCAACGGCCTTAAGCTGCATGTAATATTCTTGTTCACCATTAGGTGCGGGTGTGCCAGACAAAAGATAAAAACGCGTAAGAGTCTGGGCAAAATCTACAAGCTCCTTGCTGACCTTTGACTTAGGACTTTTCATGTCGGAACTCTCATCTATAAAGCAGCCAGTAAAGTTCATTTTGTCAAAGTACTCCCGGTATCTAACAAATGATTCCGTATTGGTCACATAGATGTTAGCCGGAGTGGCGAGGAGCTTAAGCCTTTTAGCAGGCGTTGAAGCATGGCAGCTAACTACAGGTATCTCTGGTATGAACTCTGCCGCGTCAGGTATCCATGCATTATCTATAAGAATAAGCGGGCACACTACTAACCACTTATGTGCTGGGTTAGCTTTAATGTCATCATACATTATTGCTAATGACAGTGGAGTTTTACCAGTACGAGTGTCGTAAAAGAATGCGTATCTATCCTGATAGTTAGCAATCTCGCGGCCAAGTTGCTGATGACGCATAAGCGTTAAATGCTCATTTACTTTGCAAGAGTTTACAGGGCCATTAGCAATTAGGTCACTTACATGCGTTCTAATTGCTATCTCCCGATTAAAGTACTCTTGAACTTTTACTGGTGCAGTGCTGATATTATCTACACTGAGTCCGCGTAAAAGATTAAGTATCTCTGGCGCCTTATGTATAGACATTCTGTAGCTAGTCCGCGCTCTATTTGTGTGCACGGGGTATACCTTAGTGAGCAGTTGTTGTGTTTCTATATCGGTACGGTCACACTGCACTTCGAGGCAATTTCTGGTCATTAATATCTTATTCTTCATGTAGTACACCTCTTTAAGCTGTCAAAGTATATAAAGGTAAGTCCGTCCCGTGTAGGCTTACCCGATAGGCACTTCTGACTAATTAATTGTGGCGTATAGCCATACTGCTCTGCAGCCTCTGTTGCGGATGAATGAACAGATACTGGCTTACCATCTTCATTGATTACTAGCACGGATTTACCCAATGCATGCTCATTATTATGCTTGTAGGAGCACCACTCAAGATTGTACTCATAGTCATGTGACCGAATCAAATCTTTGTGGTGCACCTGAGGCAGTCTCATTGGATTAGGCACAAAAGCATCTGCCACTAGCTTAGCAACCTTGAAGCACCTCTTATTAAGAGTGCCGCGGCACAGTATCACTTTCCTATAGCCTTCCTCAAGTCTAGGCGTCAGTAACTCTTTTGTAGAATAGTTACGTACATTACCAAAATTAGATACCTCGTAGAGATGCGTATAACCTACAACATCTCTCCATACTTCAGTCATACGAACACCTCCAGTAGGCCATCTCCTAAAATATTGCTCACAAAATATTGCCTGCATTATTATGCAAGCAATTTATTGCCTATATACTGATTGAAAGTGAGTGGCTGACAAGGCCAATTGCAAAGCAGCATATAGATATTGGTGCATCTGGAGGGACTCGAACCCCCACTCTCTCGGTTCGTAGCCGAGCATTCTATCCATTGAACTACACATGCATATTACCAGCACCACAAATGGCACTGGTGATACGGGCATATTCCCGGCTTCATTACGCCCTGCCCCAAAAACCGCATTGTCATATCAGGTTCTTTTTACTTTTGTCTGCCAGAGCAACCTCAGCATTTTATAGTCATAAGAGGGACCTCGGACTATTGGTTACGGGAGACGGATTCGAACCGTCGACCTCAAAGGTATGAGCTTTGCGAGCTACCAGCTGCTCTATCCCGTGATATGTAGAGACTCAACAAAAGCCTATACTGTAGGGTAGTAGGGATGAACTACACCCAGTCTTATGCTGAGCCTCTTCTGAAACTATCCTGCTAGAGAAAAATGTTCGCCGGCTGCTTAAAACCTGTAGAGTAATGGTCATAGCCTAGTTATTCATATGACCTACAGGCTTTAAGCAACCGGTGAGCACTCACTGTGAATGCTTACCGGTAGGGGATTAATTACATCTCAGCCGCGGAGTCTTCATCATATACGCCGTCAGTACTGGATTCTGCCTCAGTGCTGGACTCTGCATCGGTCTCTGCATCGGTCTCTGTGCTGGACTTCGCTGGAGCAGCAGATGCTGCACGTTTGTCTTTTTCAGCCTTAGCGGCATCAACACGTGCCTGATTTGCTGCAATAGTTGCTTCTGCGGCGCCGCGCTGCTTTGCTTTGTACAATACCGAATTTGCATTGATAATTTCACGCTTAAGCTGCTCGTCGGTCATGTCAACCAGTGCAATGCCAGCCAGCTGACCACGTGCCTTATGCTCAGCAACGGGCGCTTCGACTTCGACGGTAAAGGTGTCTCCAGCCTTCATACCCTCCGGAATTGTTACTTCAACTTCAAACTTTTTAGCCATGGTAAGTACCATCCTTTCATATTTCGACTCAAATTTTTCTTATTAGGTGCCCCGCACCTTATAAATATATTATAGGCCTTTTTCTTTAAAAAGTAAACCCCCTTTCTCTACGGGTTTTCTACAAGCTACTGGCTACTGGCTTATAGCTACTAGCTTACATCTAATCGCTGATTACTGACGTGAGTAATTCCTTCAGTATTTTCTAACTATCTCATTATCTCAACAATCTCAACTATCTCAACTATCTCAACATAAAATTTTAAAAAGTGCCTTTGAGTATTTTAAGTTGTATTTTTTAAAAAGTAAAACTGAAAAATTTTTAAAGTACGTCAAAAAGTTGAGATTGTTGAGATAGTTGAGATAATGAGATAATGAGATAAATATTAGAACAGAAGTAATTTAAAGTTTATGAGAATATCAATATTTGGGCTTTTTTCTTATTTATATTTATATCCTTATATATATACCTTTTTTGCAATTTTTAATCAAGTCTTAATCAGCGGTGTAGTTATCAGACTCAATGGCCCCGCGCTTAATTTCAACGTGGCGGCTATAAGAACTAGTGTAGGTACTTTCACTCCAACACTCTGCTGCGGCGCTCTCACCCATGTTGTAGGCCATTAAGGCCTTATCAACGTCATCATACTTAAGCAGTAATTTAGAGATAAGATATGTGCCAGCTCTTATATTCTGGCGCGCGTCTAAGTAATTGGTAGTTCCTAGCAGTTTACTTAACCAGCCTTGATTTACTTTGTTGATTTGCATAATACCATAATCATTTGTAGAACTAACCATATCAGGTGAGTAGTCGCTTTCTTGCCACATTACAGCAAGTACTAAGGTGTAGTACTCTTTTATTCCATACTCTACGCATCTGTTGTATGTGTAGTTCTGCAAGTCTGCACTTAATGGAATATGGTATATCTCATGCCCAGCAGCACGCACTGTATGAGTATCTACAAACAGATTTAATTTATCATATGAGTCCTGCAGCGCAGTGCTTAGAGCTTGATTCTTTGCAGTTAGGTTTGTTACTTGGCTGCTTAAGCTGTTTACTTGATTAGTTAGCTGACGCACACTTTCCTGATGTGCATAAGTAATGATTGATGCAGTACCTACAAATATACTCATTGAAGCAACAAGGCATAATACCCTATGATGCTTGGCTCTTTTCATCTTGTTTCGCTGCATCACAGCGTCTTTCTTTATTTCTGCATTCATCTTATGTAACCCCTTTCTTTATATTATATTATAGTATAGTATAGAAAGTAGAAGTTGTAAGCGCGTCCGTGAAAAACCATAGGTGGCTGCCACTTTAAAATAATATGCTAAATAGTAGCCTAAGCTTATTTATTAACTTGATATTTGTTATACACGCGTCCGTAATAACTTTTTAATATAAACTGCCACCTTTACTCACGTACTCGTAACGAGCCCCTATATTATACTAAGAAAAGGCCCGGCACTTTCATGCCGGGTCGCTGAATTACGCCAATGTTAAATCTTTTGTATTGAAGGGAGTACACAAGCCATGCTCATCAAGCACTGCACGGTTGCCGCTAAGCTCATCTACTGTATAGACCTTGCTGTAGACGAAACTTGCAACGCTTCCACCTGTATAAGTTTTAGCGCCTGACTTAATATGCACTCGGCTGCCTTTCTTAATGGCAGGTGCTGACTCTGCAGAATTTGAAGAGCCATTTGTAGTTATGAAGCATTCAAAACCAGCTTTCTTAAGTTTAGCTGCTTGCTCCACAGCATTGCCCTTATTGGAGTAAGCACCAACTTGAACTTTGTAGAGGCCATCTACAAAAGTAAGATAAGTCTCAAAGCCGGCAGCTTTTACTTTTGCTAGAAGTGATTCTGCATTTGCCTTAGCATAGAAGGCGCCAGTTTGTACCCTATAAAGAGTACAGCTAGGAGCCGGCTGAGTACGAGCTGGCGCTGGGGCACTGTGCTGGCCAAGTTTAAGGTTTACCCAGTAGGCAAGGTCTGAATATCTGGAATACAACCAGTCGCCAGGACAAGACTTGTTTGCAAACCATCTGTGTGCAGTCAGCACGACTTCACCAGGCTTAGGAGTGTAGGCAAGTGTTTTATCCTTGCTGCCGAGCCACAGCAATTTATGAATGCCATTACGCTTGCATATATCCACGCATAAATCTACAAGCTTATTGTAGACTTTCAGATTCATAGTATATGGCTCAGATGTGTCTGAGGCGCATTCAATAGTTATTGCCCGCTGGTCATTTGCATTGCTTGAGCTGCACCAGCTACGGTTTGCCTCATCAACTACAAGTACTACATCACCATTGGTGCCTATGCCATAGTTACAAGAAGCTTGACGGGATGAACTTGTGAAGCAACTGCCAATACTCTGAGCTGAAATCTGGCCTACTACGCAGTGTGGCGTAATACGGTCAATTTTGTGCGTCCTTGCTCCACTGTGATTTGGACTCATGATTTTGTAGTTTACTAAAGAACTGTTACTCATTGATGTGTTCCCCCTTATACTCTTCTTCTCTTTGTTTGTCATACATGCGGACGTCTATACGGACAACCCGCTTATGCATGTCATTCATTACCGTACACATTTCATTTAATTTACGCAACATCTCCTTTTGGTCTTTGTCATTAGAAATAATGACTTCGTTTAGTGTGATGTTACTCTCCGAAAAGCTTGTGACTAATTCGTCAATCTTAGTGCAGAGCTTATCTACGCTGTTAGCTTGCTGCCTGAACATGAAAATGATGATTACGAGCACAATAAACATTGCTGCACCGGGTATGCCAAGGTTTAGCCAAGAGTCAGGATTGAGCCCTTCCATAGTAACGCCGCCCTTTCTTTTTATTTGTCTATATCCCAAACGTGGTCAGCTGTCATGTATCCCAATGGTACCTTGAATGAAAAGTCATACTGTATCTTCATTGTGTTGAGTGATGTTTTAGTTATAGGAGACGCAAGTCGTGTTTGGGCACATATAGGCGCTATGGCATTAAAGTTATATGTGCTATTATTAGGATAGTAATACACACCAACAGGCAAAGAAGAATGCATAGAAATAAGATATGTAGGGCAGTATTGATATGCATGCAAGTCACTTATTGAGGGGTCTATGCGCACCAATTCGCCACTAGAGCACCATTGGTTGGCGTCTATTTTTTTAAGTACAACTCTGTTTTGGCCCCACATAGCTCTTTGTTTAGCGTCCCATGGATTTGGCACACGTAACCACTGCTTTGTTAATACATTATAGTAAGTGTATACAGTGCACTGCATTGTATAAGAACCTTCTACAAAAGCACCGTTTGAATAAGTAGGTAATGCATATCCATTAGAGTAAGTGGAGTAATTTACTGCCACACCAATCCAGCCATCAAAATCACAATAGTCATAGAATGAAGCATTATTATTGTTACGCGTATCAAGTTTACTCTGCGTTCTAGCCTCAACTAACTGTGGCACTCCACTAATTAAGTCTTCAGTCCATGTATCTACAACATTGCCGTTAAAGTCAACTTTATTGATTGTCATAGTCATAGCAAATGTTGTGCCAGAACCAGTCGCAGCATAGGAGCAAGTGTAGTAGTAACCATTAACTTCATGCGTCTTAAAGTATGACTCAGTACTTGCTAGGTCAAGGTCAGTCATGCCATTTATGAAGTATGTCATATTTAGCACTTTATAGTATTTGTCATTTACTTTCTTATACAAGTTTCCATGCCTATCAAAGATAAAACCATATGCGCCAGGCTGATAATTCAGAGTACTGTCCTGTTCAATGGTCCTTTCGCGGCCATCTGTGTAATTACCAATGGTGCCACCAAGCCAACTTATAGTTTGTATTTTGCCATTGCCAGCTGATGTTGACCAGTCATATACAAGGTGTATATGGTGTATTCCGCCGTCTTCATTACGCTGGTAACTTTCTGCAGAGTTATACATTCCTTTATAAGCGCTATCTCCAGAGCCACTGGTATCTGTTCTGTTACATACACCAGATACACTACCATGCACAAAGTATGGGTCTTGTAGTTCCTCTAAGTCACTATCACTTAGCACTATAGAAGCGAATGGCGTATAGTTTGCTATGCCATTTATTGCATTATTACCATTTAGCATAGTAGCAATGCTATGATATGCACGACTTTCTAGCACGCTAGAAACAGCATTCTCTGTAGTAGCTTCTTCTATTAGTTTATTAGAAGTAGCATCATGCAACTGTACTGTTACACGGTTATGAGCCATTTGTATTGGCTTTAGTACCCTCTGCTCATAATGCTCGCCAGTCACAAAATTCTGGTTAGTTTTTATGACTTGTCTCATGCCTCTCATTATTAAGCACCTCCATTTAATTTCTTTATTACAATTAGTCCATCTGTTCTTTCAGTATTAAGCACTGCAGAAGCATTGGCACCAGCATTATATGAGCTGCCTCCAATAGAAGTACCACTTTTACCACCTCTGTACCCGCCGCCGCCTCCACCAGCACCGTCATCCTTATTAGAGCCGCCTCCACCGAAGCCTGCTATTGAGTTATAGTTATTACGTGTATATACGTTATATGCAGCATCTCCACCATTAATAAACGGTGAGCCACACGTGCCATCTGAATGTGCCTGCTTATAGCCAGCACCTGAATATGAAGCAGTTAGGTATCCATCATCTGTACCTTCATCAAGTAGCGCATTAGCACCAGCAGTCCCAGAGTATGCTGCATCACCACCACCATTGCCAGCACCTGCAATTATTAGTGGCCGTATAGGCACATTGAATGTAGTAAAGTCTGGCGGGTCAACTAAGCCATCTGTAAATGTAACGCCTAAAGTTGTAAGAGCATTAATGAGTGCTTGACAGTTAGTGTTTATGAATACTCTAGGTGCTTCATAGTTCAGTCTTGTAACGTCAAATGTGCCAGAAGCAGTATACAATAGAGTGCCATTTGCCATAGCAGTATAAGGGCAATTCACAGAACCATTATACTTTAGAGTAATGTTGTTATCGGCGCCTACAGAAAGGCTGTCAAACATTACACGATTGTAGGTACCAGTATCACTGGCATGATAGTAGTAATAATAAACTGTAAAGTTTTTCCACTCATTTGGCAAAGTACTAAATAACTTATCTGTTTGAGTAGCATCCTTTATGGCAACTACTGACATACCACCACCAGCACCCGTTGTTGAATCGCCTGAAGTTTGCGGGTTATCTGAAGCCTTCTGACCTACAAGCATGTATAGTTCATCATTTTCGTTTAGGTCAAAGTCTCCAGTAATTATTGCACCAAAGCCGCCTAGTGTTCTTGCATCTGTCAGCCCGGCGCCACCACCTCTGCCTCCAGCAGCCCCAGTAGCTACAATGCGATATGTGCCTGTTTCTGGAACTACATACTTTTGTATGCCTTCTACAATTGTAACAGTCTGAGCATACTGTGTGTTAGCATCTGCCTGTGTAGGCTTATATGCACTGGTATGACCAAGGGAAGTAAATGTGATAGCACTTGTAATAGTAGCAGAAGCTGTTTCGCTAGGCGTGCTTTCCTCTGTGGCTGTAAGGCCAGTAGCATAAAAGAAGTACTGGGTGTCTGTAGTAAGACCATTAACGGTAACATTTAAGCCAGAACTTTCAGTATATTCTGTCATAGACTCAGAACTAGTACCATAGTATACTCTATACTTAACAAAACCTGTATAATCAGCATGTGCAGTAGGTAGGGCAAGCGTAATAGTAACAAAGTCTCTACCAGGACTTAAGTGAGTAATCTCAAGTATAGGCAGCATTGGCTTAGCATTGTATATCTCAGAATACCAGCTCTCACCATTAGTATTTACACCTGTGACTGCTACAAAGTACTCTACACCATTAGGCAAGCTATCTAACGTATAATGCATATCAGAAGTACTCTTACTAAATGCTAAACTCTCTGCGGATGCTCCTGTATAGATATTGTAAGAATCATATGATACGCCTACAACCTGCCACTGAAGCGCAATTGTACTTATGCCAGCCTCACATAGTGTAATTCTTGGGACTGGTTGTGTAGGTACAGTACTGACCATATTAGATTGGGCACTTTCACGCCCATACGATGCAGTAACTGCAGCGAAGTAATACTTAGTTCTGTTAGTTAAGTTGGGCACCTCAAGATATGTTGCGCCAACAGTTGATTCCAGCATTTGGCCAAGTTGTTCAGTAGTACCATAGTAGAGCTTAACTGCTCTAGGTGGGTCAGCGGATGCCTGCCAGTGTATTCTAGCAGCACTATCTTCAGGTATTGCAAAAGTAATAGTCGGAGCTACAAGTGGTGCATTAGAGTCATCTGTACTGTAGTAGGCTGTTATACTGCTTAGAGTAAAGGTAGTATGTGCTATAGATGAAACCATATAAACTGCAACTGTAAGTTTATTGGTACCAGTTAAGTCAAACAGAGCCTTGCATATACCACTACTAATCTGTGCAAGTTGCGTTGGCGTAACGCCACCAGTACTCATATCAGTATAGGTGAGTGCTATTGCTTGCCAAGTAAGTGCACCATCTAATGTGTACCAATTAGAGCCATCAGTACTAAATGCAAATCTAATATTGGGTGACCCAGTAACGGACATTTCAATAGCATTAACCACTGGTATGTAACTCTCGGTAGGATACAAAGCATCATATGTAGCAATACCCTCGCCTACACCCGCGTCAAAAGTAAGACCATCGTTAGTGAGTATTAGACTACCTGTAATATGAATCTTTGCAGCATTTGTAGTATTGTATAACCAAACTTCTGCTGCGCCGAAATCTTTTATGGAATTTGCTGGTATATCTACAAAGTAGTCTAAATTGCTAGTAAGCACGGATGGATACATGTAACTATCAGAAGCAGTGACAGGTGTATACTCAACGAATGTAACATTGCAAGTATCGCTACTCTGTATCGCGCCAAGAGTAATTACTGGATATTCATAATTATCAGATACCTCAGCATGCGGATATTCACCACTAGCACCATCAAGAATACCACGACCTTCACATGTGTACATTATACCCTTTGCTGGGATTGTAATTGTAGGGGCCGTTCCTGAGGTAGCTGTAAGAGCTACTGTTACTGATATTAGATGTGCCGCTGCCTGAACTTGCAAGAAAGCATGCGGTATGCCTATGAAGCCAGGCCCCTCTTGAACCAATGAAACAATTGGTGCGTATGCTTCTGGTGACCCATCTAACTTTATAGTAACAGTCATTTGGCAAGCAGTATTGGCTGTGTACTTAAATAGCAAGTGGCTTGATAAGTTACCAGCCTCGCCCATAGCAAATGGTAGATTTACAATCTCAGTCTCTGATGTAGTTGCTGTTATGGCATTCTCATTAAAGTTAAACAAGAACTGTGGCATCATTGCTTCAATTGTATTGAGCGCCCCAGTGTCTATATCGGAGCTTGGATATAACTTCCACTCAGTTATTTCTACGTGCTCTTCCGTAACAAACTGAAAGAATAAAGTGACAAAGTCTGCCGTATTTGTTACAAGTTCTGCCTCCATATATGAATATCCAGAACCTTCACTAGTAACTTGGAATGGCGCCGTAAATACTTGATACTTTTTACTGCTATCCTTAATTATAAGCCGTGCAAAGGCAGCCGGAGAAAATGCATCAAATTGCCCTATGAACTTTACTGTTACCTTGAAGGCCTTAGGTGTAAACTTAACATCCTCATGTTCTAGCGTGGTTGATACTGAACCATTCGCCTCTATGGTTATTAAGTCTTTAGTCATAGTGGCATTATTAAGTGACCACTTTGTAGGGTCTACTGGTAGCACATTTGCTAAGTACTGCATTATTAATTCACCTCCAATATGCTTGAATTAAGCAACGTTATTTCACAGTTTAAAGAGCCATCATACTTGTAGCTTGCCCTCTGTAGTATACCCGTAAAATCAAGATTGTACTTAGTACTAAGCACTCTTATTTTATCACCAATACTTAGCAGTGGGTTGCCCCTAACCTGAATAGTAAGTGTTGGCATGTCACTATTTACAAAGGCTTCAAGTATTGACTTATACTGCAAAGCATAGGTAGTATCCTGTATATACCTATTCTTTACCTTAAGTACATTAGAAGCATTGTCAGTTAAGATAGAATCTACAAAGTCAACCGCTATACCATACGCTACTAGCTCTGATGTAGCTTGTAAGCCATCATTGCGTGTAATAAATGTTATGTCCCATGGTGAACCTACATAATCTACAACTGTAACCTCAATCTCATCGGTTAATGCGTACACATTAGTAATTGCCTTTACAGGCCCTTTGCTAAACGATACCTTGTTATGCGTAAATAGACCCGGCGGCACATTAACATTTTTAACCTGTAGTAGCTGTGTAGATTCCGTTAACTGAGGAAGTACGTATGTAAGTTCAACACCTCCATACGTCTTTATAATAGATTGCTTAGCATCTACACTCATTATCTGGTCTTCATCAGTTATAGTAGCCCTTACTTCTTTGCTGCCATCTAGTGGCTCAACTATCACATCACCATCTCTGCCACAAAAACAATAAGCCATTGTTCCTTGCATCATTTCTTGCAGAAATTTCTTTGGTGTGCCTTCTACGAAGGTGTATAGAAGCTTTGCAGTAAGCTTGTCACTTATCATTACAGGGTAGCCAAGTGCATCAAATACATCTTGGAAGAACTCTTTCTGAGTCTTACCTAAACCAACAGGCAGCATAGGAGAAGGCTCCATAAATATTTGCTGCAGTTTATCATTGGCTACAATGGATGCTGTGGTGCCTGTTATGGTAGCCTTCCAGTCTGAAACATAGTAAACGCCGAGCTTAGTCCAGCTTATTTCTGTATCTGTGCTATCTATTGATGGCCGCATGTAGGGCACAACTGGCGTATTAGTTTTAATCTTGTTATGGTAAGGACCTTCTTCATTGGTTGGACTAAATATGCCGGTGTCATTGTACAAACTAAACGTCAGTTCATTTGCAGAAATAGCCCCAAGTGGGTTGCTATCCTCCGCCCCAGCTTCTTCAAGAAGGTCTGCATCAATTAGGTAGTCATTGCGCGTTACAGTTAATGGGTCGTTATTGATGCCGTCAAAGAAAATATCTATCTTGTACTCTATGCATCTACTGTGCGCATTGTAATCATCATCTGTAGCGTCACGCATTGCAACATCAGCCATGTGTGCACCTCCTTACTGTTCTATTAAATCAAATGTTACATTTTTCCATACCCAGTTAGTAGTTTTGCCTGCCTTATGCAAATCAGTAGGTATAGAACCTACATATACAGTGGCAGACTTAGACACGCCATTCTCTAGGTACTGCAATGGTACAAATAAAGACGTTGTCTCCCATATAGCCTCTAATATATTGTCTAGGTCAGCGCCAGTAATTGCTTCATATGTAAAGTAGAATTTACGCTTTTTTGCAATCAAGTCACCAGTCATCTGCGCATTGGCTAGACGTACCATGTTAGTAACATTGTACCTTTCTATTTTAAATGAAGAAGGGTCTTTAATGGCCCTTCCATTGAGTGTAAAGTTGCTTGCCATTATTAACCCCTCCTAGTATTTTCTTGTAACTGAATAACTTGCATTTTACGATTGAGTTCCTTGAGGCCCCTCTCATCAGCAACCAAAGTACCGACATATAGAGGCCGTAACTGGCCTTGACCGTTTGAAGCATTGGCAAAGATAGGGGCAAGGCTAGCTGTGATGCCATCAGATACTGCATCTACAAAAGGCTGCATTGCGCTCCTATTCTGTAAAGGAATTATAGCTTCTGCTTTACCACCCTCTGCAAAGCGTGCAATGTGCTCCTTGTTAAAGATGCCACCAACTGCATGCCCAACCGGTACTGGGTCGCTTAAGTTACCTACAAAGCCACCATTAGCATACTGCCATACAGAGGCACCGCCAGAGGACGTGTGCTTATTAGTTATAGAAGCTCCTTTTTGAGCTAGACCATTAAGGGCACCCTTAATATCACTTACTCTATCATTAAACCAATCACTGACGCCCTTAAAACCACTCTTTATTGGTCCCCATACGTATGTATTAAACCAATCGCCTATGCCCTTCCAGGCGCCAACTACACTGTCCTTTGCATCCCTAAGATGGCTAAAAATACTACCACCAGTAGAGCCAGCCTTACTAGTAAGAGGTCCCCAAACATTTGTATTCCACCAACCAGAGACTGTTGACCAAGCTGTTGAAATATTACTCTTTGCTGTATTAAATTTTTTGCTTATGTCATCTCGTAGAGTAGCAGATTTAGCACTAAGTGGATTCCATACACTAGTGGCAAACCAGCCTGATACTGTTGACCATGCAGTTGAAATATTGCTCTTTGCATTATTGAATTTTTTGCTTATGTCATCACGCAAGGTGCCAGCTGCTACACCTAATGGACTCCAAACATTTGTCTGCCACCAACCTGACATTGTTGACCATGCTGCTGAAATATTGCTCTTCGCATTATTAAACTTTGTACTCATATCATCACGCAGGGCGCCCGCTGCGACACCTAATGGACCCCAAACATTCGTTTGCCACCAACCACTTACGCCCTGCCAAGTAGTTTGAATATTATCGTGAGCCGTTGCAAAGGCACCTACAACTACATTTTCTACAGAAATACCCGCATCTGATAGAGGTGTCCAAACATTTGCTTGCCACCAGCCACTTACATTTTGCCATACGGATTGTATATTGCCCCATGCATCTTGTGCAGCACTGCCTAGAGGGTCCCAAACATTTGTCTGCCACCAACCACTTACGCCAGCCCAAACGCCTTCTACAAAGTCTTTAGCAGTATTGAAGGCACCTGCAATGTCCTGTCCCCATTCATTAAACTGCTTTTGTATGTCTCCCCAATGGGCTGCTATCTGGCCACCAATCCAGCCAATTAATCCGCCAATGGCAGCTCCAATACCTGCACCGGCAGGTCCACCAACTATCATGCCTATAGCTCCACCTATGCTTACGCCAAGGCCTGTGCCAACAGCAGTAAAGTCCCACTTTCCTGTATTTAAGCCGGTAGATATTTTATCAAAAAGCCAGCCTGCAAAGGCACCTATAGCACCGCCTATCACAGCGCCACCGGGACCGCCAACGGCAAAGCCTATTGCGGAACCTACACCGATACCTATAGGATAACCCATCTTAGACCAGTCACCAGTTTCAACGCCTCTAGTAATAGAATCAATCAACCAACCAACTAGAGCCCCTATGCCGCCACCAACTAGAGCGCCAAGTGGACCACCTGCTATACCACCTATAATAGCTCCTAAGCTGGTAGCTATTGGCAGTGCAACTTTTCCTACATCGGTTAAGCCAAGAGCCTTAGCAATATCATCCCAGAACCAACCTGCTATTGCACCAGCTATTGCACCTATCTTTGCACCAAGAGGACCTCCTAGAACGCCTCCAAGTATGCCGCCAAGTATTGCACCGATACCAGCTGAGGCAAACTTATCTTTTAGTGACCCAACCATGGTATCTACAAAGTTCTTGGCAAAATCTGTAAAGCTTGGCACCTTAGGTACTAGACTACTCGTGTCAATACCAGACATATCAGGCACGTTAGGTATATCTATATTTGTGCCAGTACCAGTGCCAATACCCTTGTCAGTTCCTTCATCAGGCTCATTAAGTTTGAATACCTCATCAAAGGATAGCAGACTCTTAGCAGCCTTTGTAGCTTTACCGGTAGAGTCAGCTAAATCGTCCATAGAATCTTTGGTACCATCAAGAGCTTTGTTGAATTTGTTTATATCTGCCGTTCTTTTCTTTTGGGATGGTAGTAGTACCTTGTCAGGATTTATACCGTTAAATGCTGTAACCTTTTTAAAGACTCCACTAATAGCATTGCTAAGCTTACCAAAGCCACCAGAAAGGCCTACTACTACGCCTACCAGTGTAAGCAATAAAGACCAGAATGGATGAGCAACTACAAAGTTTAGCATGGTAGATAAACCTGCCAGTGCTTTAGAGATTAAGTTTATAACACCAGCTACAACGGCTGAAGCTATAGCCTTTACTTTAAACACTACCCACATTGCTGCGGCCGCAGCTAATGCTGCAGTAAGCCACTTCATTGCTGTGGCATTGCTGGTAATAATGCCAATCAGTGCTGCTAGTGCATTAATAACAGTTATAAGAATAGGCGCAAATGCATTATATACTCTTAGCAATGCCTCAAGTATTGGCTTTAGAAAGCCACCAAGGGCGACAATAAGCCGCAAACTAGCTTGGTGTACCTCCATGATGTTAGCTGCAAACTCTCTCATGGCTCCGCGTAGTTCAGGTGGCACTATGGCTTCAAAGACGCCACCTAAGCCCTTAAGTTCAAATATTTGGCGCATCTTAAACAAAAATTGTTCAAGCACACTTAACATTGACTTAATCTTATTATACACAGGCTCAAAGGCGCCTGAGGCCAGCATAGTAGCATTATCCTTAATGTTACTTACAATGCCCTGCATAGTCTTAGATGATGCATCAACTACACCACCAAATCGTTCAGTCATGCCATCTACAAGTGCATTTATAGCTTTGCTAGCTGGAATACCAATCTTGCCCAAGTTCTGCAATTGTTTCTGAGTAAGGCCTAACTTCTCCTGTAAGATTTGATAGGCAGGAATACCAGCTTCAGCTAGCTGCCTCATCTCCTCATTCATTAGGCGGCCCTTGGTGTAGATTTGGCCTAGTGCTCTAGATACAGACTCAATAACTTGTGGATTGTTTTGCATAGAAGATGCTGCAAGTACACCCTTCATTACATACATTACATTCTTGTACTGAATGCCGTATGCAAGTAGCCTTTTAGCAGCCTCTTCTGACTGCTGAAAAGAAAAAGGTGTAGTAGCTGCGAAGTCTTTCAGTACATTTATAAATTCTGTTGCTAAATCGGTACTGCCAAATAAATTTGAGTAAGCCATTTTAGCATACTCTAATTGTTGGCTAAAGTCCACTACAGCACTAGCACATTGCTTTATTGCATTCATGCCAGTGTAGAAAACTTTAGAGATTAAAATACCTTGAACGATACGTGCTACATCCTTGAACTCTACACCAGATTTCTTTGCTGGTTCTACAAGTCCATCATTAAGTGTACCCCTAAGGTCTGCAGAGAACTTGCTAGTCATAGAAGCTGCCTTACGCATGTTAGAAGCAAAGTTCTGTATATTAAGATTTAAGTGTGCAGTCATATCTGCGAAACTAGCCACTGTAACACCTCCTATTACCAGCCTGGAATTTGGTCTATGTAAGACACAGGTTCATCGTCACCTTCCTGTGGGGATGCACCATACATACGCTGCCGCATATCTTTATGTACAGCAAGTTGCGAAGCAAACATTCTTGGTGTTAAATTCATTACTTCATCATCCGTGTAACGCAACCATACTCTCCCAACATATAAAATATAGGGCCAATCCCAGTCATCATTACTGAATGGATTGGCCCCATCTTTATTGCTGGGAGTTAGACGTTTGGGTCTTGTGTACCATCCCGCACTGTGCCTACAGCCTTAGCAGGGATTGCTTGAGCTTTTTCTGGCTTAGGCATATCTGCTGTAAAGGCACCATCGATGGATGCCATAAGGTTCTGCAGGTACTGAATATCAATAAGATTACCGACTTGCTGTTCTGTGAGGTTTGGGTCTTCCCACATTAGGCCGGCCCAAAGGATGCACCTTACTGCTTTGATACTGTTGTTATCAAGCTGCTTGAATGCTTCCTCAACGGAACCATACCTTTCCTCAAGTTCAGCCATAGCATTGAGCGTAAACTTAACGTGACGCTCAACGCCGTCTGAAAGGGTAATCTTAACTGGTTCTGCCTTTATATCTTTAACATTAGCCATTAAGATACCTCCAATAATAAACGGATTTTAGTTATTATGAGCCAGCGTTAATGTTAGCAGCAATAAGTGTATGTGCAATAAACTTCACTGCCTTATTATCAGCTGTCAATTCGTAGATTGCAACACTGTTACCCTCTACAACACCTGTAATGTTGTTGCCAGAAACGTAGGTTGTGGAGCCTACAATGGCATCTCCAATGTTAGGCGTACTCTGAGTGGAACTACCTACAATGTAGGCAAAGTGGTCGCCATCCCCAACTGTATCAGTTATAGTAGCCTTAGTAGAACCTGCAACTGTGCCGGCTTCAAAGGTTACTGTAAGGGATGGTGCAGGCGTGCCAGATTGTTCCGTAACAGTAATGTTGCCGAAAGTAGCCTTGATTGTAGCTACCAATTCGCCACGGACAAGAGTTTGTGTAACATCAGAGGCATTATCAATGACCTTATCGTCAATCTTTACCTCAGTTATTTTGCCGTCAGTATCAGTAGTGATATTAAGTGCATTCATAATTCATACCTCCTTAGCTTGGCATTTTTACTGTATCAAACCATGTAGACATGGCAGACTCGCTGGCATTAGGCGCATCGCCGTCAAGTTCATACTTCCACATACGGATTGATTTACCATTCACAGAAACTGGGTGATTCAGTTTAACAAACTGACCTTTGATTGTATCAGCCTGAAAACTGATGCTGTCACCCTTTGTTTCATTCTGGTCTTCAGGGTCTGTGAATTTACCCTTATACAACCAAACATAGCGATAATTGCCGTTTGACTTTAATGACCTAAAGCCAATCGCAACGAACGGTGGCACATCTGAGTCGCCGTATACAAGGCCGCCATCACCATCAATTGTGTGGCCGAGCAAATCCGCTTTGTTCTCTGTAGTGAGCTCATTCTTTTTAATTTCAACTTCAATCTTACCAAGCGTTGTAGCAGTTTCCATTGGACCGTCATCTGCAAACAATGTTTCCTGAGAAGCATTCGGGTTAATGTTAACGGACATTACGCCTGGTGCAGACTTAGGTGCGCTATAGGCAGGCGCTGTAGTAGCCGTATCCTCTGTAGTCTGGATAGCATATGCAAGACTGTCGCAACCAATTCTTGTAGCCATATTATATTCCTCCTATTCAATAGTAGTCGTTATGCCAATGTTAAAGCAATAAGACACTCTATCATTTTTATCCTGCTCAAGCTTAAACGGAGGCTGCCTAAGGTAGACTTGGCCCCATCTATCAGGCGTAAATGTAACTATGCGGTTATCCGTGCTGAGCAGTTTAAATATTGCTAAAGCTCTTTGTCTTGCTACATCGGCACTTTTATCTCGTGCCACAATTTGTACAGACCTATGAACGCATGGTTCATATGGAACAGCCGGGTCACCTTTGTACTCATGCAGAACTACGAGAGAATCCGGCGACTCTGGTGTAAAGTCTCTAAAGGCATCTATGCCATCACCTTTAACTACACCTTTGCTCATAAGAAATGTTACAATATCAAGCAGTAATGGATTAGGCATACAACGCCTCCTTTCTTAATCACTCATTGACGCCAAGGATTCTTGTGCATACTTAAACACTGTTCTTGAAAAATTTTCTGAAGCATACTGCCTTACGGGGTCTTCCAAAAATTTAGCCTTACCATTTGGATGATGTGCAGACAAATCCTCATGCACTTTAACCATATAGGAAGATGCCCGCTGTCCAGTCTTAGGATTCACAGGGTCACCATTTCCACCATAACCAATTGTAGCTTCATACGCCCATGTAGTGGCTGCTGTATCAGTTCGTCTAGACAACTCATAAAAAGCACTCATCAGTAAAGTGTAGGTATCCTTTGGAACCTCAGCCATGCTATTGCCAAGAATTTCTTGGCAGGCAACCGTAGTGGCAGTCTTAGTACCCCTGCTTATATTACGAATTGCAGCCTCACATCGCGCCTCAAAGTTATCCAAATCCTTCTGGTCAAAGTCAAAATTGAATGTACCTCTCATTACAAATACACCACCGTAATGTCTGGTTTGCCATCCCTGTAAAATGTTCCCATGCTTTTAATGTTACTTTCAGTACCATTAAAAATGATACTATCAAGTTCTGAAATAAGCATGGAACCATCTACATACAACTGCTTGTTAGAGACTACTTCAGTACCGGTGTTATCTGTAACTACCTTAACATGGCCCTCAGCATAGCATAGAATATCTACAGGCTTGCCATAGACTTTTTTACCTGTGCCATCCCTCCTGACAAATGGTTTGACTTGAGCAGGTAACTTCATAAAACTTTTAAGACTATTATACACGATAGTCACCTCCAATAGGGGGCGGCCATATAGGGTCACTTTGCATGCCCTTTCTGAATACTTTAGGATAAGCATACTTAGGTAGGGACAGACCAGCCGATGTAGATGCTGCCTTATATGCAGCTGCCTGCTCTTTAAAGTAGGTAAGCCTTTCAGTAGGGTCTTCAGACTGGGGCCCAAGACTTCTCTTATAGTCCCTTGCAAATATTGTAGCAGCACTACTAAACAGCTGGTACAGTGCTTGATTTTTATTGCCATTACAAGCATCGATGATGTATTGGATTTCTTCATCTTGCATTATAGGCTCAGATTCACGCGTGTCTCCGAGTAAGAATCTACACTCATCAATTGGACTGCTTGTAGGATTGCCAGAGTACGTCCAAGACATCATATCGCCCCCTTACTTAGTGGTTGCTTTAGCCGGTACACTCACAGATACTTTGGCAGGAGCTGCCTTAGTAGATACTACGGCAGATTCCTTGGCAGGTACAAGTGGCGGAATAGTAACGCCATATCTTTTTTTGAAGAAATCTGCATATCTGTCAAAGTTTTGCTCGTTAACTTCAACGATATGCCCCTCAAGCATATGGCGTTTAAATCGCTTAAGGCCTGCCGGCTCTACAACAGAGCCAGCAGGCACCATGCCATTGACGTCCCTAAAGGGGCGCTTAACAATGTACATTAGTCTACGATGTCCTTGAAGAATGTACCAAGGTCTGCACAGACTTTTTTAGCGTCAAATGCAAGTTCACCCTCAATACGCTCTGTGCCAAGACCGAGCATGTCCATAGGCAGTCTTACGATACGGTTACCATACGCACCAGAACCCTCGAGGCCAGTCCATGCAAAGATGTATCCTGCAGAAGGCTTCTTAAGAGCCGGGCGAGGATTGCTGTAGCACAGCAAAGCGTTCTTACCCATAATGAAACCAACGTTATCTGTAGAACCCTTAGCAGCTGTATTAACAACTGACCAAGCTACATACACATTGTCAACTTCAAACAATGTTGCGAGCAAGTCTGCCGTAACAATGCCTTTCTGGGTATACTTAATGCGGTCAAGAATGTCAAAGTGATTCTTGAGGGCATTGAACGCAAACGGGGAAAGCACTAATGTATTGGGCTTATAGCCAGTTTCCGAAGCCATTCGAACGCTCTCTTCAGTGACATCCTTGATTGGATTGGATGTTTCAAGGTTCCACTTGAGTGTTTGGTTTGTGCTAGGCGTAGCAGATACACCAGAAATTTCGTGTCCCCAGATACCCTCTTTAAAGAAGTTAGTAGCCCATTCCATCTCACGACGGATAAGCATTTTCTGAGACACGAAATCTGTTGCATCTGTATCAGCATTCAATGGCTCATCATAGTTTGCGCGTTCCTCCGGTGTAACATCCTTATGGAAAGCATGCTTACGGCAATAGTATGGCTCGCTTGCTTCAACGCCATAATCGCCGCCGGCAGACTCACTCGCAGCGCCACGCACCTGAGCCTCGTCGCGCATAAAGTCGCCTTTGTTATAAGTGTAAAAAACATCAGACTGCCGTTTAACGGGAACAATCGGAAAAACTTTGTCTGCAATGAAAGCAGACGCATCCTGCATATAAGCAACAGATGTATTTGTCAGTGCTCTGTCAATATGAGCATTTTGCATAGTAGGCATTATTTAGCATCTCCTCTCAAATTAGTTAATCTTAACAGCCATAAAGCCACCGGCTGTGCCTGCTGTGATAGCAATACCGGCAATGATAGTAGTACCTACAGTACCTGTAATAGCCTTGCCATCAGCATCAGCTGAAACAACTGCACCGGATGCAACAGTTTCAGCGGCTTCAACCATTACAATACCATTGGCAATCTCAAGAACTTCACCAGACTTAGTCTGATTCATTGATGCACCAATAATATTAGATGTAGTAGTTGCTTGCACACCATTGCCGTCAGCATTCACGGTAACGAAACGATTTCGTGCCACATTGCCGCCTGCCGGCATACTGAAACGAAGATTGGGAATTTCATATGCATTCATTAGTTAGCACCTCCCTGTAAGTACTCCTTGTAGAGTTCCGGGTTTTCTTTGATGACAGTGGCAACTGCCTTTTGCTTAGTAACGTTGTCACGCTTAACAACTTCACTGGCTTTAGCATCAATTTTAGCCCAGGCTGCATCAGCGTCTGCACTAACACCCGCGCCGCCGCCCTTGCCAACTTCGCCGAGAACAGTGCCTTCAATTGCTGCATTGATAGTAGTAAGCATATCCATGGTGTCTTTACTGCAAGTCTTAAGAACACCTACAAGCTTATCAGTCTCAATTGGAAGAGCCTTAAGTTCTGCAGCTTTAGCAACTGCTTCAGCAGTCTTTTCTGCTTCCTTAGCCTTACGTACCTCTTCCTCTGCAGCCTCTTTTTGTTCACGCATTTTTGTAAACATTGCCCGTACCGCCGGCGGCATACTTTTCAACGTTTCTGTTTCATCCATATCGCTTTTCTTTTTCTGCTCCGGCTTTGGTTTTGGCTTGCCACACACTTTGCATGTGCCATTTTCGTCAGCCTCGCCATCACATGTGCATGTATCGGAATCCTTAGGCTTATTCGCCTTAAGCACACCAATTATAGTGTTAGCTTTTTTAAGGTCCTCTACTGCTGCATCACGCTCAGTAGTTACTGTAGCCAAAGATTCCTTGGATTTCGTAACATCACTTGACAATTTATCAAGCTCAGCCTGAATAACCGCGGAATGCTCCGGCTTCATTTTATTAAGGATTTCCTTAATATCCATGTTTGCACCTTGCCCCTTTCTTTTGTAGAGTTCTATGAAGGCTGCTGAGTTAGCTCCCTCATCTACCAAATCGACCCGGTCTACGACCAGGTCCTCGAGTAAGTATGGCATCCGTCACGCCCCCTATTTATATTATACGTTGTTTGGCCCGCAGGTATAACACTAAAGCTTAATTCGCTTTGCACTGCCCTGAATTGAAAACATCTTAAATGTTCCATCCTTAACTTTTTCGAATACGTCAGTGTCTGTTACTTTAACTGTAATGAACCAGCCTTCTGGAACGGTGCCTTCAGGGATGCCTATGCATGCTTGTTTATCCTTTGTAAATACAATGGATTCAACCACTGTACCCTTAGACTCACCCTCATGCATTACACCACTACCACGATAGTCCATCATAAACTTAATGGCAGCCTTTTCAAGCACATCTGGCCTAATTACATCATCCTGCCAATCTAGCGGCACCGAACCGTCTGCATTGACTGATACATTAGCCCAACCACTAACAAGGCCGTTGTCACTGTTAGACTTAGTAATATCAAACAGCACATCTACATTGCATTGGTCAGACTCAGTATCTACACTTGGGTCTTCTTCAGTAATATAGATACTCTCACAATGGGATACATGCTGTACTGTGCCATCTTCACGATACACACTGACATCTTTATCTTCATGTATTGAGTGATTTGTAACTACCATGCCCATTATTATTCGCCTCCACTTCCAGTATAGTTCAAGTCATTTTGCTCAAAGTCATTATCAGTAGTGTCATCATCATTGTCTGGGGTATCTTCTAAGTCAGTATTGTCTACTTCCTCAGAATCATCCAAATCGTCAGTAGTTTCATCTGCAACTCCAGATTGCGTTAAGTACACATCTTCAAAAGTCTTCTGGTCTAAGTCTGGCATTCCAAGCACATGCCGTAAATAGTTCTGCAACTTCATGTCGCCAGCTATGCTTAAACCTGTAGCGCGAAGTAGAAGCGCAAGTTCTTTGAGAGATGGCGTTTGAATCTGGCCAGGAACAATCTTTGGAAAATCTGTAATGTCTTTGAAAGTGTTGTAACTAAATAAGTCAGGTACTGCTTTATTATTGAATACATCTGCAATATTTTGTAACTGTGCCTGTAGAGCCGCCGCCAACATTGACTGCTTAGTATCCGCTAAAGCAAAGGAGCCTGCCTTATTATTACCAATTAGAATAATATCAGAAAGCATAGTTATAGCAATTCTATTGTCGTACCTATCAATAGTTTCACCTATACTTATCTGCCTAGAAGAACCCGATGATAACAATTGAAGGTCCCATCCATCTGGAAGTAAGATACCTTCTTCGCTATCGCGCCTAACGGAAGATACCAGCTCTTCCGCTCTAGTCCTTAGCGCTACCATGCGCTCATCATCATCGTTCCATAGGTCTAAACCTGCTGGTGCCTTAAGTACGGGAAAGCCCGCTAGGTCTCGTTCAATGCCTATACCTTCAATTTCTTCAAAATGCTTTTTAAAGAACCAAGGTCTGTAAGCATTACGCAGTAAAGATTTACCCTCAGGGTTTTCTCTACACATGCGGGTTCTAAACAGTAGGCCTTTTGACATCGGTATAGGCACAATCTTAAAGTCAGGTTCTGCCATCTGTACAAAAGCTGTAACATCGCCATCGTTATTGAAGGTCCATTGATACAAAGATGTCTGTGAACGAATGGGCAGTTTTCTCCAACCGATGCGCCCATCCGTATACTTACTTTTATATCTAGGACTGGATTCGGTAGGACCCCGCCTAACCTTGTAGACAATTTCATGAAAGCTAAATCCATACGTAAGCATGGACAGTATTTCAGATATTGTATTTGCCCATGACATATCCATATCATTCATGCAACTAGTCAGAAAATCTGCTGCCTCTACATCTGCACTAGATGTACTGGCAGGTTCAACTCTCCAACTAGTGCCTCTAATCAGCATTTCAGCTAAGTATAGAATAGCGCCGATAACAGGGTCATTATCGCTCATTTCCTGATAAACTTTACCAGCATATGGCCAGCGTAGCTCAGGTATGAACTCTTCATAGACATATGGGCCATACCGTTTAAGACCGGTAGTGCCAAGTTGCTTGAAGTTAACTGTCTTTTTGCCATTTTGCATTTATATCACCTCCTAAATTTTGTCCAGTATGAGCCGCCTGTTTTCTTTACCCCAGTAGGCGGCCTGAGCAGAGTAGATGACCTAAAGAAATTAAATGCACCAGAGAAGCCATCAATTGTATCATCATGCAGTCCGTATGGAAATACATCAGCCTCATCTAAGAATGGCAACATATTCCTGCATCGCTGCGAAATGAGCACCTTTCCAGCCTGTGCTGCGGCAGAGGCCGTCCTAGCTCTCTCAACCTTAGAGCCTGTAGAGGATAGACCTACAAAGTCATACCCTTGAAGTATATGTCTAGCATAATGGTCAATAGTTATCTCGCCAGATGAACCTGGCTCTTTCTCCATACGTATTGGCACACTATAGCCATCCTGTACAGCTGTATCACCTACTAACACTTCAAGGTCACGTGGAGTCTTTTGCACCCTAACTATATCCTCAATCCAATACATGCCTTGATAGTACGCAAGTTTAAAACCCACGGTCCAGTCAGGTTCTCTTTTATTGCGACCTTTCCTTTTAGAAGGGTCTGTTGAAGCCATATCCCAGTACCTTACACGCTTAGCCTGCTCTGGCACATCAGATGCTGGCACAATATTGAACCAGTGCCTACTGAACATATCACCAGAAGCTTTAATCTCCCAGTTACCATTTAGCAACCTTTCACGTTCTATTGGGTCAAGTTCAGCGAGGGATTCTTTATAGGCCTCTGCATCAAGGTAAGGGTTGTCATCAATGCCAGCTGCAATAAAGATACGGCCGGCATCTTTGCCCTCTACAAAGAATCTTTGATAGTAGTATTCGCCAAAGGCTCCTCCAGGGTTAGCTGTAGCTCTAAATCTAAGTGGTACCTGAAGTGACTTTGGCTTACGCAAACGAGAAAACAAGTACCTGTAGTTGTTTGGGTCAATATGCGTAACTTCGTCCATTCCTATATACTGAAACTCAGCTCCTTGGTACCTGTAGCAATCGTTTGCAGATTCTAAGTAGCCAAAGTTCAGTGTGGCACCTGAAGGAAAAACATATTGCTTTTCTTTCTCAGACCACTTAACTTCTTTGCTTTCAACAAATGGCATCAGCCACTGCTTTGACATATCAATCAAAGCACCAGGTAATGATAAATCAGCATATGTTTTACGGAATAGAATTGCGGAGTATCCTGGTATATCTACAAACTGCAACGCGGCCATAAGCTGGGCTACTGATTTGCCTCCTCCAGCAGCTCCACCGTACAATATTTCTTTGGCGTCATTCATTAGCAAAAAAGCTCTTTGTTTAGGAGTGGGGTCATAAGGGATATACTTAGTTAGGCGTGGCGTTAAAGCACCTTGAATTAAACTCAAGTCTACTCCATTCAAGTCAATACTCATAGCCCATCACTTCCTTATTTCTTATCTTTAGGGTTGAAGCGCGACCATAACTCAGTCAACTTGCCCCAGCCGTACATTGTAATAAATGCCACAAAGAATCCACCAATAAATGCACCTACAATCAAGTACCATGTAAGTGCTACAGATGCATACTGAGCGTAGGCAAAAAATGCCAAGATAGTAAATACCAAAGACAAGATGATGACTACAATGTCAGTAGGCACTTTGTTGAGCACGCCAAGGCCCTTGATAACCTGCGTTACAACGGATACTGCAAAGGCTAAAATACCAATTGCAGTAATAAGTTGTGGCAGCAACTCTGCCATACCATTAATCATTCTTTCCACCTCCTTCCAATTGTCTAATGATTGTACGCCACTTGAATATACGATTAAGTCTATCCTGACTAAAGAATGGCTGTTTCATAAACCAGTCCTTGAAGTCTTCAGCTCCTTTAGAGCTGTTACAAGATGCACAGGCAGGTACTATATTACTTTGTATAGTTCTGCCACCTGTACTAACTGGTTCAAGATGGTCACGAGTCAAACGCTGACCCTTGCGAGGAGTGCACCCACAATAAGCACAGGCCCCTCCAAAGAAGATTAAGGCTTCTTTCCACTCTTGATGAGTATACTCTGGATTTTCTTCACCGCGGCGCTTCTGGCCACAAATAAAGTCAGAGTGCTTCTTTTTCGTCCTATTTTCTTTCCTGCGAATATTGTAGCAAGTTTTACAGTCTTGCCTCCATTCAGGATTTCCATTCGCATCTACACCATTGTGCGGAAAGTCATTTATTGGCTTTACCTCGCCACAAAATACACAGCGTCGATACATCTTACCATTCTTTTCAAATGTCTTGGATAGGTAGTTGCCATGCATTCTTTTATTACGACTTTTTCCCATTAGGACTACCTCACTTTACCTTTACTTATCATCCATCTTGATGCTGGAAGCGTTGCCTGTATTATCTACAAGTGCCACTTCAGTTGTTTTGGTCTGACGCACGCCAATCTGACTGACATCGCCAAGTGCCCCAGCCTTTATGAGTATTCCGACTACTTCACCCAAGTCAGCTTGTTTTGTAGGACTCTTCTTCAAGTCTGGATTGTCAGTATCTACAAGCATATCACTTCTGAGCTCTTCTTGAGTAATAGTGTCGACTCTTGCCTTGCGTTCCATCTCAGTAGCTAATTTAGCCAGTGATGCAATCTCGCCAGGTTTAAGCGCCGCCGGGTCGATTTGGTCAATAGCCTTGTCAAGCTTTGAGCGCAACTTGGCCGCCATATCTACATGCTCCTTGTTCATTGTAAGAATTTCTTGCCGGCGTTGCAGCAGCGTGACATCATCACAATGCTTCATCCAAGCTTGCATACGCATCTGGAATGACCATCTCTGTGCAATCTTATGGACAGCGTTGTAGGTAGTGCTTAGCTGCTTAGCTACACCAGTGTATGTGGGCTTCTTACCAGGATATGAGTCTCTGTAGGCTGTCCATACAGTAAACTCCCACTGTGTTTCGCCGGGCTGCTGCACCCACAAGTCAAGCCCATTCTCCTTGGCGTTAGCAATCCAGTCTTCCTGATGTTGCCTGTAGTACATGATTCTGTTATTCTCGGCCTTTGCACAGTCAATGCAGAGGTGCTTATCTATGTGGTGCGCGGGCTTATATTGTCCGCATCTTGCACAATGTACCATAAGTACTGGCTCTTCATCGCCACGGATATTTGCAAGGTCTTTATCATCCATTATACTCACCTCCTTAATTATATTATACGTCATTTGGCTGGCATGTATAGCTACAATGTTAGCCAGTAACCAGCAGCTGGCTATGAATTGTAGATTTTCCTGAAAAATACCTTACTCGTTACAGGTTCGTAATAATACCCCCCTTATAATTTGCCTCGGGATTACTCACGAACCCGTAACGAGGCCCCTATACTTTCTACGTGTACATTTTTAAGGTATTTACGCGTATAATAAATATATTTGTTATCTTCTTTCCAGTATATCTACAATTCTTACAAAATTTTGCTGGTAGTGGCTAGGCATCTACAATACATTCGTCCCTGCAATCTTTGGACTTGTCTGTGGCGTCGGGATGCTGGCGACTATGCGGTGTCGGGATGCGGTGTCGGGATGCTGGCTCTATATAGTTCTTCTATGCCAGGCTTATTTAAGTCTAGTACACTTGGAGTATTTAGCATATGCCTATTAAATCCAGTGCCGCCGCGCTAAGGGCCGGCAAATATGCACGGCCAAGCCGCGCAATTTTTGGACATGTCGCACAGAAAAATTATGCACAGAAAATTTCTTTCTGTTTATGCAAAATAACAGTGTACATTTATGAAAGAAAGCGTTATAATATATATATTGAATGAATGAATCGCAGCAAGCATTCAAAGAATATGAATAAAAAATTTCTTAATGTTTGTGCAAAATAACAGTTTACATTTCATTCAATATGCGTTATAATATCTATAGAAGCAAAAAATAAATATTGAAAGTGAGAGATTAAAATGACAAACATGACAGAGATTGAAAAGGTAGCAGCAAAATTTGACAATGATGTAAGCATCATTGCAAAAGAACTTAAAAGGGTGCAGTCACTTAAATGCAGACTTAAAAAGCAGAAAGGCAAAAAGACCTATGAAGAAGAGATGACAGAAACTGTAAAGTATGAACAAGTCTTAAAAGAAGCAAGGCAGCTGCTAGAACCTAAAGAAAAGCCTGTTACAATGTACACGCAAGAAGATGTAAATCTTCTTGATTATGATGAGACAATAAAGGCTATTAGAAGCATTCAATCAAAAAAGACGCTTTCAAAATGGCTTACAGAAGTTGAGGGAGATAATGATGAATATAGAAAAGCATGCAGCATTGAAAAGATGCTAATTGCAAGAAGAGATTCAACGAAGCCTATAGATAATGAATATATTAGAAAAAGCGACGTTCAAACAATAATTGACACTATTGAAGAAAGTGGCAACTTAAGTCAAGAAAAGATTGTTGAATTGTTAAAGGGTCTCTTATGAGACCCTTCCCCTAGGGGATATGAAAGGAGCAGCAAAATGAAAAAACCTCAAAAGCAAGTAGAAAAGAACTTAGCAAAAAACTGTAAGCGGTGCGACAAATGTTGTTTAGAGCCTTATGAGCGAGCATGCTGGGACTACACTGAGGAGCCAATAAGAACAGGCGTAGTAGTTCCAAAAAGCTACCGGGAAGCAGATATGTTCTAGAAAATGACCCCTACAATGTAGGGGTCATTCTTTTACTCAAACATAGTCAATAAGTCTTCTTGTAGTTCAAGAAGTTTGTACGGTACCACACATTGATAATGAACCACAACGTCACTTTCGTCCTCATTATTCTCGTTGTCCTTTATGAACTCACACATACTCAAAATCTTTTTCAACTTCTCATAGGTATCCATTCTTACTTTCCTTCTTTCTTGTTTGATATACTTATTATATCACAAATGTAAGACAAAGTACACTGACAATTCACACAAAGATAACTACAGATTCTTGTTTGGTTTCAAGCCTTAGTGCAGCCGCGGCCAGTCAGCGCTGCGGCTACGCTTGCATTGCAGCCTCAGTTTGCCTAGGCAGTGTTGCCGCGGCTAAAACCCAGCTTCAGTTTGGCAATGCTGCATCTGCGCGTCAAGGCAAAGAAATGCGCAGCAGGCAACTGCTGCGCAGGGGCTGTTAGCGTATGTTTATTATACGATTTTATCCGGGTCTGCCAAGTAGATATTTTCAATGGCATTGGACATAATCGAATATAACGCTTCGTCAATAGCTCCTATCGTCTCAGCGTTGAAGCAGCCTACTGGATAAACTTTATTGCCTATAGTAAATATCATCAAATCAGTTGCTGCTGATGGCGAACCGTTTTCAATATCTGCTGCGATAGCGTCTAATGCTGTCCTAGCCTGTAGGTATTGAAGGTAATATGCGTCTGAGTCGCATATACGGTTTCTGTTATCGTTGATAAATTGCTGCATTTCTTTTTCATTCATATTAAGCCTCTTTCTGTCGCTATATGCGACTGCTAAATATTATTGAATCATCATTTGATTCTATATATATTATATCATATCCAAGCGCAGCTGTAAATATGATATGCAAAATTATTTCCCAGCTGCATCTGCGGTTGCAGTTCAGCCTCAGCTGGACTGTGTTGTGTTATCTACTCGTTCGCAGGCGTCTGCAGCGCGAGCAATCCGTGCAGCCGCGACCGGACTGTACTTTACCACGGCTGCTAAAACCCTAGTCAGACTTAGCAATACCACGGCCGCTAAAACCCAGCCTCAGCTTGACAACACTGGACCTGGCAGCTAAAACCCAGCCTCAGCTTGACAACACTGCATCGCGGCCACCACAGTCTCGATTAGTTATAGCAGTGCTGTAGCAGCTAAAACCTTCCTCAGACTTGGCAGCGCCACGGCGGCTAAAACCCCAGCTTGACTTGGCAATGCTTCACTCCCTCACCACCTGGTCCAACAACAAGGGACCGTGTAGTTACCGCATCATTTTTCTGAAACATATGTACAACTGCAAGATTCCGTTGTATAATATATTTAGAGTTAAGGAATAAGTACTTGATTCTAACAGTTATATCAAAATGAATAAAGACTGAGCAGCAACCACATTGAATTTCAAAATCATATGTACAGCCGCAAGAATACATGATATAATATGTATAGAGTTAAGGAAATGAAACTTAACCAAATATGCTGGCCACTGCGTAGTGTGGCAACCGCGTGGATGACGCGGATTGAAAGGAAACTATTATGTCTATCAATGAAATGTTCGCTGCAGCAAACACTACTGGCACAACAACTGTCAGGTCTAAAGGTCTTGCAGGTACCACACAACTTACAGCTGTCTCAAGTGAGCTTACCAACAATGTAATCAAGCAAATCACTGACAACATTGAAGAGTACAGTGAGATATTTGAAGCATCAAAAAAGGATGCAAACACGATGGATAAGCTGCTTGGCCAGCTGATTAACTTCAGCGAAGTTGATGTTGCATTCCTCAAAGAGCTTGATGAGACTGTACTTGACGGCATGCTTAAAAGCCAACAAAGCAAGCGCTCCCGCGCCAAAGGTAAGACCATGACGCTGGATAACTACAAGAATATGATGACTGGTGCAATTGCTGAAAACTTAATTCGCACAGCAACTGGCAAGCCTAAGTCTGCTGGTGGTGCGCGCCGCGTGTCTGGTTCGATTGACTTCACGGCTGAGCAGCTCAGTGAGCTCAAGGATGACCAAGAGCAGCTTAGAAAAGAAATCAGAAACGTTCAGTCTAAGAAGTCCATCATGAAATCAAAGGCTGCCTTCAGTGAGGAGGATGAGCGTTGGAAAAAGCTGCTTGTAGCTGAAGAGCAGCTCAAGAGCATCCGCGTAACTACAACGCGTGCTAAAGTCATGAAAGTTGATGAGACCAAACAGAAACTGTCTAAAATGATGGGCAATGTAGATACATCCCACCTGAAGGCAGCTGATGCCAAAGATATGCTTGTGCAAATCAAAGAGTTGCTTGGCGATAAGAATAATGATGAACCTACTGAAGAACCTGCTGAAGAGCCTGCTACAGAGTCTGCTGAAGAGTCTACTGAGGATGCTTCTAACGACGAGCAGTAATCAAGTTAATGTACCATGCAGCCCCGCTGGTCTTGATGACTGGCGGGGCTTTGCTATGCTTCAAATTGCGGCTTGGCCTGAGCGCTGCCGGGCCGAAGCATCTACTGGCCAGTGGACTGACGTTGCTTCAGCTGGGCGAGAGCAAGTCGTGCAACTATCCTGTCAGCTCTTGCTTGGTCGTAAAACGGTCTAGATGAGTACCATTCAATAACGTCTTTAGCACCTTTGCTCTTGTTGCATGACCCACACGCTGGCACAAGATTTTGTATTTCGTTTAGGCCTCCGCAACTTAATGGAATTATATGGTCAACTGTCAGTGAGCCAGTAGCTCCACAATAAGCACATTCATGATTGAACTCTTCTAATACGTTTTGCCATTCATCATAAGTGTAAGAGCCACACGCATTACGATGTCTTTTATCTTGTGACTGTGCGGTCTTGTTTATAGTTCGCTTTCTATATTCTTTGTCTACATTATACCTCTGTTTCTGATATGCTCTGTCACGTTCATGCTTGCACTCCTTACAGACTGGGCCGTATGACATACCACATCTTGTAAACTCACTAGTAGGCTTAACTTGTTCACACTTTGTACACCACTTTAGTCCTGCTGTTAAACAGTCCAAGCACGTGTTAGAATTTGCACTCGCGTGCTGCTTTATATTTCCGCATACCTTACATAAGTGTAGATTACCACTGCTTATTATTTTTGCGGTTGTTTTCATACAAACCACCTCCTATTTATATTATACGCTGTTTGGAACAAATGTATAGCTTGTAGAAGCAAGTATGGCTGCAATAGATAGACTCAGTTTGGTGTGGCTATATCTACCAGTACTTGGAACAGACGTCAGCTCCGGCCGTACGGAGGCGGGATGCAGCGGCTAAAACCCCTAGGGCCTCTGGCAGCCATGACCAGTCAGTGATGCTGTGGCGCTGCACACGTTGGTTCAGTTGGCATCTGCACTTGCCTGACCTGCATAGCGCCGCCGCGACGAGATTATGAGGGTTAGCAGCTGCTAAAACCCCTCCCTACTCTGACTGGTCGTGGCTGCACTATTTTGGTGGGACAGCTGTACTTAGCCCGGGGTATCTACAAGGGTCCTCCTATCTCTGCCTGGCTGTAGCTGCACTATTTTTCTGCGAGTAATCAGGCTGTCAGCCTGGCATTGATTTAACCTATTTGGCGCTGTGCTGCTGCGTTTATTTATGTGTACAGTCAGAGCCTGATTGGCCTAAAAAGAGTTATCTACACTTATCGATAACTCGTCGCCGCGTCGCCCGGCAAGATGTCAGGCTTGAGGATTTTGTCGCCGCGTTGGGCGTGATTCAACCTACTAATTATACATTGGCTCGTGGGTAGCTGAGAATCTACAAGTAATCAGAAGTTATTCATATTCTTTCCTTCCAATAAAAATGCAAAAAAAAAGTATATATATAAGGATATAATATAATATAGTAAAAAAGCCCAAATATTGATATTTACATAAACTTTATTTTCTTATTCCTTTTCTGTTTCTGTAGAGAAGTGTAGATGCCGCAGCGCTTCTAGACAGAATAGTAGGTTGACTGTCATTCATTTTTATCTAATTATCTAATTATCTAATTATCTCAACAATCTCAACAATCTCAACAATCTCAACGTTTTTTAAAAAATTTTTTTCAGTTGACTCCTCAAAAAATTTTTTTACGTATAATGTTTATATTATAATAAACCTACATACACCCTTTTAATAATTCGTCAAAAGGTTGAGATTGTTGAGATTGTTGAGATAATTAGATAAAAGATAAAAATGAATGATATGTATCCGTACACTAAATGGCACCAAATAAACACGATTAGACTATATCAGCCATACATACGTACTTTTATACGTATAATATATATAGGAGGTGCCATTAATGATTATATCGAAAGAAGAAAGCAAGTACCTTGTAGTTGCACAGAAAATGCATGCATTGCAAAAATTATTGCAGACAAATGCAAGGTCCTCAGAGGCGCGCGCAGAGATAAAGTCGATACGTGCTACTTCTTTGGCTACTGACATTTGTCCATACTGTGGCGAGGCAATAACTGAGAGAAGCCCTAGTCGGGTGGAGGCATGTGTAGATTGCGGTAAGAGGATAGCTCGTATGCTCATGGTAAAGAGCAAAATTAAGCTTGGGACAGTACTTGATAGTAGCAAAGTTATGACAAATTTTCGAAATGACTATGCTAAGCTAGTCTATGTACCAAAAAGTCTAGGCAGTGATAATGCTACTGCTGCTGAAATGTTAGAAGCAATAGATAATGTAATAGTAGCTTTGTCAGAATATCATGCAGAACAAGCAGCAGCACGTATGCGTAGGCATGCAGTAGAAGCTAACCGGCGACTACACGAAAAGCATAGAAATGGTATAATTGAAGACCTACGTAGGCTTGGTGCAGATGCATCTGCGGAAGGCTTTGAAGAACGCGTTGATGAGATATGTGCAAATATGTACCCAGAATAATAGATATAAAGAAAGGACCCGGGATATTTCCCAGGTCCTTCATTATTTATAGTGCTTACGCTGCTCTGCGTGTGACTGGTAAGTTCTTGTAGATTTCCTGACTTCCTCTTTTGCTTTACACCAGCACGTGTAGCAGCACTGATATGCTACATGATTATTCTTGCGAACTTTATACATATGCAGCGCCGCCGGGGTGAAGTAGTTGCCACACACTGAACATTTACACGGCCTTATGTACATCCTTGAGTCTCCTTTGCTCCTTGCTCCTTGCTACTCGCCGCAGGGCACTGGCTCATACGTTGCCTTGAAGATATCCGGCTTACACGGATAGATTTCGCCGTCTACGCCATGAATTACATAGTCACCAACAGATATTAGTAGATTACCCTCAGGTCTTACAACGTACAAATCCCACTCAGTCAAGTATGCAAGCGTGCCAGCCTTAAATGCACTGACAGCCCAATCAGGAACGTAATACTTGCCCTTGCTATTCATAAGGTCACCGTCATACTCAAACGCTTCAATTACTACGGGCTTCTTACGGAATTTCATCCTTAGACCTCCTTAATGAATGGCTCCGTGTGCAGGTGATGCAGGGGCACTTGCCTGTGAGTAGCCAGCCGGCTGTGCTCTGGCAACCACTGGCCAGTCAGCAAAGCTTTCTTACCTTGACTGCATACACAACGGTCTCGGCACTCTGCAGGCTTGAGTGTAGACTTAGTGTGCACAGAGACCTTACCGGCCAAGAACAACAGAGGATACTTGTAGGTCCTGCGGCCATGATATGCTTGGCAATATTCACAATACCAATCACCCCTGACCTTGTGCAGGATGCTACGCAGTGGCGTAGCAATGTAGTAGCACAACCAACTTACCTTACGTGGCTTATTCATTATTGGTACCTCCTAATCTATCTTGTAGTTTGGCCATTATTGCGTCAAATTGCTGGACTTCCTCATAGCTTAGCTTACCCTGAATAGTGCCAAACCATGCCTGCAATTTCTTGATGAGGCCACTAGTTGCTGCATTCGTGTCAGGCTCTGGCATAGTGAATACAGGACTCTTCTTAATCATCTCACAGTAGTTGCTGTTAACTATAATGCCCTTGTAACCCTCTGGCACTTGGTCAAAGTCTTCCTGTGTAGATACCGGAACAGCGTTAGAACCGTACGTATCTTGAAACCGCTTAGATGCTGATGTATACCAGTCGCCAAGCCAGCCTATAGCCTCAAGGTAGGCTACATCGTCATAGCCTTTCTCAACCATTGTTAGCACCTTATCAGAGTCCTTACAAAGACTCCACATTTTAGAAGCCATCCAGCATAGGTCAAAGTCGCTTACCATTTTACGGTCACGGTCCAAACTGATATACTCTGGCTTGAAGTTGTATCCATGCCTGTAGGGTTTATAGTCACAGACGTACAAACCATTTACATATACCTTGCCGGGAAGGTTAATCACTTCGCCATACTGGTTGCTTTCGAGTACTTCATAGTCATCACGCAAGTGTAGGTTTGACTCTACAATCTTTGCATACTCATCGGTAGTAATGCCAGTAACTACAATGGATAAATCTGCAGAGGGTACTCTTTCCCAGATTGCTGGCTTCTCAGTAAAGAACGTGAGTATATCCGTGCCAAACCTACGCGACTTAACAAATCTTGGCCTCCAGATTTCTCTGGCGCCATAGTTATAGAATGTAACGCCCTTACCCTCACGTAGCAGCACCAGTGTTGCAATCTTGTAGCCTTCACCAAACTGACCGATTGTAGATTCATCATCAGCCTTAGTAGTTTGACCAAGCAGCAGTGATGCTGTGGTGAGCTTTGATGTAGCATTGCATATTGTCAGTGTGCCAGTAGTTTCATCGTACTGCCAGCTGGCAGCATTGTCAGAATTCTGTGCTTCTTGGTCAAGTGCATTTTGGAATAACTCGCGCACTGCCTCAAGATAAGTCCAAGTAGGCACATAGTTTGTTGAAATTGTCAGTTCTATCTTTGACATACTTATTGCCTCCTTTAGTCAGCGTTTACACGGCCCGTAAAGTGCCTGCCAGTAATAGTGCATTGTGCGCCAAAGTTACTGAATGAGCCATCAACCAGCATAATGATTTCATTCTCAGAAGGCTCACGGCCGAGCAGCTCTACACGTTTGTCTGTGTAGGTGCCAGAGAAATCATAGTGTGCATACCCACTACGTTCTGTATAGTTCTTGAACCAATCAGCACGTGTAGTGCCTGATACCTTTTCATGCAATCTTACGTAGGCGTCAGACAGACTAGTAACCTCACGGTCTGAGCACTCAACAATAGCCTTCATATCAAAATACCTCCTTATTCTTTGTAAGGTCGAATGTTGGTACTGGCTCGCTTTCTTTATCGCTTGGCTTAATACTGTTTGCATTAACAGGCATCTCAATCAAGCTAGTGTACTTATCAAGCATCTGCTTAGTTTCTGGGTCGCTGGCGGCGATGAGACGAAGCAGCTCAATGTCTTGGTACTGCTTTTTCTTTGCCTCAAGTTTAGCACGAAGCTTACCAGCTTCCTTAATACGCGCCTTGCGCGCTTCATACTGTGCCATGTCAACGACGTCAACCACGTAGAACTTAGCTGTAACAACGTCAGGGTCTTCGTTAATTACTCTGCCAACGTGCATTGCTACAGTGCCATCTCTGGATGGTGCCTCGTACACCACAATATCGTTATTGTGCAGGTCTAAGTCTGTGTAGAAAATACCCGTACGAAGTGAACTGATGTGCTGAACCTCGACTGTCTTACTTCCAAACATAATTACATTCTCCTTGTCGTATATTTTTTTAGTTGCGTTTTCTAGTACATGCTTTTTAGCCCTGTACCCTTGGTTATTTTCTTCAAATGGATTGCAGTTAACGGAACCTTCTAATGAAACAATCTTGCCTTTGACTGGGCCATACTTTGTTTCTACAACTACTATATCATCTAGGTCTACATGAATGTCAGAGTAGTACATCAATTGGCCAAAAGCTACACCTACTTTGACTCTTTGCCAAGGCATACTTGTCACTCCTTATTGTAGAAATTATCCTCATAGTTGTCAAACCGTTCAAGTATCTTATCAAGAATTGGCTTGTAGGTATTGTCGTATACTGGCAGCATAGTAGTTTGGTCAATGCTGATTTTAGGTCTGTACTTTGCACTAAGGCTGTCATACACTTCATCTTGATAATACTCAGGCTCTTCAACCAGTGGTTCAGTTAGCCACCTGCTGAGTTCTGCAGGTACCTCAGAGGTATCTACATCAAGTGCAGCCCCCTGCATTGCAGCTGCCTGTTGAGTGTACTCATTAATCATATCTGTCAAGTTCTCTGCAAGTGGCACATTACGGCCAGTACTTTCTCTGGGTGGTTGCAGGCCTGCTGCACGTTGTGCACTCCAAAGCATGTGAATCTTGCTGAGCTCAAGCTGCTCTGCACAATTACACTTATCGCCCTTGCTTGTCAGATACTTTGCGCGAGAGTTAATCTTCTCGCAGTCTTTGCAAGTGGTATAGGTGCCCTTGCGGCCACCATAGTATTTACGGAAGCGCTCTATTGGCTTGAACTTCCCACACTGCTTACATCTTTTTGTGTTCATTATCCATCCTCCTTACAGTTCTTCAAGTGCATTAATAAGACCGTCAAAGTCTTCATTTGGCCCTAGAAAGTCGGCTAGGCAGTACAGCAACTCTTCGGATACATCATATACTTCAAGCAAATAGTCCAAGTACTCTTCACGGTCTGTGTAGCCATTACGCTCATACGCATTCTGCATAATCAGTTATCTCCAGTCAGTACCATTTGTTGTGCTAACTTATCCGCCATAGCATCCGGATAGCCTTGCCCTAGCAAGTACCTGTAGGTCTTTCTGTAACTCTGCATTGTTAGCTTCATTACTTCCTTGGGGTTTATTTGTGGTGCATCTTCAACATTACTTTTGAAGCCAGCTGTCGCTTTTATACACGCCGAATTCTTCCTGACTAATATGCCTTCACATACATCAAGCGGCATGTTATGCATGGCGCATATATACTTCTTGCCATTCTTTACACAGAATCTGCACATGCCCTTTGTAGGCTTTCCAAGACTTGAACAATTACAAAATTCCCAAGCCGGTACGGCATATTTGACAGTAGTTTTTACGCGCACGAAAGTCATTAGTCCTGCTCCTTTGTGTTGGCCTGTTCCTGTTCATGTTCCTTAACTAGGTCAAGTGCCATTTGTTCATAACCGTCGTCTTTAGTGCATGCAGCATAATGCCTACCAGTCATTATTAACATGTACCTACGCGCCAATTCTTTATGCAATGCTTTTGCAAAGGTTGGCAAGTATACTCTGCGATAGGTATTTGGATTGATGCAAAGTTTGCCTTGGTCAATCATACGATTTACTTTGCGAATGAAATGATGTACATAGCCCGTAGCTGGAACAACATTACTAAACAGTTCTTCTTGAATCGTAAGCAAATCCTCATCAGGCGTATTAGCTAACAGCTTTTCAAGCGTCATTGTTGTGCGCATCTCATATGCCTCCTCTTAAGTTATAGTCAGTAGGTACAATACCAATATCAGCTGGATTAAGTTCTTCAGATACCATACTGAAGTGCTCCTCCGCAAGTTTGCCATAAGTGGCTGTACATGCCTCTATGCCACACTTACGCGAACAATACAGCAGGCCTTCTGCTGCCCAAATAGTGCTGTAATTAGCAAGAGGCTTGCCACACAATGAGCATGTGTCAATCATCATTTTTGCTTCCTCCTCTTCATAGCATCTTCATGCATACGAGTAGCCTTATAGCATTCCTTACAGTCACGGCGATAACGTGGCTTACCATTCCTATCAAAGCCATCTTTGTAGAAATCTTCGACAGGTTTTAGCTTGCCACATGTGCCACAAACACGATGCGTATCGGTATCTTTAGATGCTACAAACATATCAGTCAAGCTCACTACTACTACCTCCAATCTTTATTTAGTCTACACAGACGGCTATTAGTACAGTGCTTCTTGCATGTATCACGACCGCTTGCTTTTTATATACCCGACAAGCATTGCCTGTCGGGTAATTTGTTGCATATGAATAACATCTAGCACCCTCATGCTTTACATCTAATAACTGAAACTTATCAGATATAATGCTGCATATGAGTTCTCTTGTTACCCTCACGCTCTATATATATTATACTACAAAAATATGCAGCCGTAAATATGAAATTAAGAAATGTGCAGCGGCTGCATTATTTTTATTCTGCAGAAGGATGCTTCATGAGTCCTCTTACATATTGTGTAGTTAGATGTGGCCGATTTTCAAGTGCCCAGATACGCTCAGTCCATTTAACATTGCCAACCTTTGCACTTGACTCTCTGACCTCTTCTGCTTCAACATCAACAGCATCTGCATGGTATACAATGTGTGCCTCAATACTTAGCGGGTTAACCACAGCACCATACTCATGCCTACCATGATGTGATAAGAGTATGTGGCGAAGCATTTCAATCTTTGCAGAGGACTCTTCAGTAAGGTTGTAATGGCTATCGGCATAGTTGCCAATAAATTCTGCGCCCATAAAGAGATGGTCATACAGCATGCCTTCATCAGTCATATCAATTGTAACACCATCAAGTGAGTAAGTGTACAGCTTACCAATATCATGTAGCATACCACCAACAGTGCAAAGGTCAACATTTGCGCCGGGTATCTGCATAGCCATAGCCTTTGCAATACAAGCCACTGAGTAGCTATGTATTAGAGTACCTCCTTTGTAAGCATGATGAATGCCCTTAGCACCCGGCACGGTAAGCCATGCTTCCATCATTTCTTCGAGCAACGACATTGCAAGACTTCTGAGAAATTCATCCGTTACACTGGACATTAAGGCATAGGCATCTTTGTAGATTTTGCCAACATCCAAAGTACTCGTTGGGGCAAAGTCGCTGAGTTGCATGGTCTTATTAGTTGACATGCCCTTGATATTCAGTTGCTTGGCACCTTTCCATTCAGCAACCTGTGCTTTTACGTCAAGTATGGCATTTTTGGGCGGAATATTTGCACCTGCCCAATCCCAATAGTTGCCGCATATAGTATCAGTGCCATCGTAGAATTCAAGGAATAAGTAGGGCTTCTTTGCCCGTGTTTCTCTGGCTGTGGCAGATTTAACTGCCAGCGTAATTGTCTCAAGTTGGTTAAGTTCAAGGTCTTTGATTTTCATATTACTTTTTCTCCTTTTTTATGACATATACGGCATGTTCTTCATCAGCCAAATCCATTACGTCAAGCTCAGAAGCAGCTTTGACGAATAGCTCGGACATCTCAGAGTAAGGCGTCAGTCTTTCTTTGCCCTTATTGATAGGAACTACAAGTGGAATTGTAATGCCATCACGGCCTGGTCTCCAAACACCATCACGTTTGCGGATGTAGAACTCGCGGATATTGATGTACTTTACACCATCTCTAATTGCGGCAGCTACGATAAACTTGATGGAGTCAGACTTTTTAACTTCACCAATTTCTTTGTAGTTGTCCCAGATGCGTTTTTTTCCTGGCTCCTTTTTCTTAACAGGCAGTACTGGTTTGGTAGCTACAATCTTACCTACAATGGTCACCTTTGAGTTATCTTTAATCATACATAGTACCTCCATTAGGTGCAGATTTTAGACCAGGGGTATGCCTTAGCGTACTGGTGCCTTTTGCAGGTGCATATTCCACTAGTACTTTCTGAACATTGCCCTCATCGTCTGCATAGGGCTGAAACTTTACTATATCCATATTGGATATAGCATCTAACAAAGTGCAGGACATAAGCTCACGTAATTTCATTCTGTGGTACCTCCTTGTAAATATCAAATACTGAACCATCATATACATTATAGGACATATAGGATTTGTCCTTTGGTTCCGTAAAGCCAATATCATCCGGCTCTATCTTTTGGCCCCAAGATGGGCAGCCTTTTTCAACGCCGGCTGTAATAGGGCACCTGAACGTTTTGAACTCTGACATCAACCATCTGAGCATTGGAGCATGCTCAACTTCATCTTTATCCATATCAATTACTAGCTCATCATGAACTACATTAATGAGGTGCGTATGCAATTTGTTATACTTCAAGTACTTGTAGATAGCAACTATCTTATACTTGATGTAGTCAGCAGCACAGCCCTGAATAAGCGCATTTGGTGCTTTGTAGCAATCGTCAGAGTCTAGGCGGCGCCGCCT
>ENA-UOOR01000462-UOOR01000462.1-fermentation-metagenome-genome-assembly--contig:-NODE-462-length-57719-cov-34.453333_pt1 | contig 57719 bp, 53 predicted proteins | sample MGYA00245780_ERZ724029 | MGnify/ENA primary metagenome ERZ724029 (study PRJEB28704, sample SAMN03018315) | fermentation metagenome | biome: anthropogenic terrestrial biome; feature: soil; material...
ATAATAAAAACGCAGGTCAAATAAAGGGCTGCAGCTCAATTTTAATGGAATAAGAGGGGGGAGAAATGGAGCCGCTGGAGGGAATTGAACCCTCGACCTACGCCTTACCAAGGCGTCGCTATACCCCTTAGCCACAGCGGCCTGTGGGGTGCCTTATCCATATATGATTGATAAAGGTTTCTGGTATTGCCCTGCATGGCTGAACGTGCGGTTTACGCGCTTTTCCTCCGAATTGAAGAAACTATATCAGATGAATGCGCCTAACGTCATCCCATGAAGAAAGAGATGAGCTCCCTGGACGTCCGTTCCGTGGTATCGGAGATGTCCGCCCTAGAAGGTGCCCACATGGACAAGATATTCCATTGGGGCCCGGGCAACGTGCTTTTCCGGATAAGCGTCACCGGCGGGAAGAAGGAGCTTTTCTTCAAAGACAAAAAGTGGCTCCACATGCCGCCCGTGAAGCCGGAGGCCCCCGTTCTTCCCACGTCCTTCGCGTCCTTCATGCGCAAATACCTCGACAATGCCAGGATCGGTAAGACCGTACAGACGGGGTTCGACCGCGTCGTGGTAATGGATCTGAAGAAAGGCGAGACGGACTATCAGCTGATCTTCGAAATATTCGGCGGGGGGAACGTCCTCCTCGTATCGGAAGGGAAGATCGTCAATTGCCTTATACACAAGACTTACAGGGACAGGGCCGCCAGGCCGGGAGAGGAATATGTCATGCCCAGGCCGCGGTTCGAGCCCGGAGTGTCCACGTTCGAAGACTTTGCGACCTTGTTCAGGTCCTCCGATTCCGATACTGTTAGGACGCTCGCCACATCGGTCAACCTGGGCGGACAGTACGCCGAGGAAATCTGCGTCCGCGCCGGGGCCGACAAGAGGGCCCCCGCCGGATCTGTAGGCGACGATATGCTGAAGACCGTATTCGAAAAGATAGGCGAGCTTGTTTCTTCGGCCGCGTCCAGCCCCGAGCCCACAGCATACCGCAAGGACGGCAAGATCGTAGACCTGGCACCCGTGAGGCTGATGTCCTACGGGGAAGCCGATGCGGAACGCTACGAGACGATGTCGCTGGCGATCTGCGCCATGCTCAGGGAGACGGAGGAGACGGCCGTCGAGGACTACGTGGACCCAGACATCCTAAAGCTCAGACGTAGGATCGAGAAACAGGAAGAGACCATCGCAGAATACGAGATGGACGCGGAAGAGTTCAGGCTTCAAGCCGACGCGCTTTACACCGACTATCAGAAGGCAAAAGAGCTCCTCGCCGTTCTGGAACAGCAATCTAAGAGGCTCACCTGGGACAAATTGTCAGAGGGCGCGATGAGGATCCCTTTCGTCTCTTCCATAGACCCGTCCAAGAACACGGTGACCGCGTCCCTCGGAGGACAGAAGGTGGTTTTGGACTATACCAAAGGCGTCGACGCCAACGCCTCGGCCATATACCAGAAGGGGAAGGATATCGGAGACAAAGGGAAGAGGGCCCTCGATGCCCTGGATCTGAGCCGCGAAGAGCTTGAAAGAAAAGAGAAAGGATTCGCGAAAGAGAGACATCTGGCACTTACTCGCGCACAGCCAACCAAACAGTTCTGGTTCGACCGCTACAAGTGGTTCTTCACTCCTTCCGGAAAGCTGGTCATAGCGGGAAGGGACGCCCACAGCAACGACAACATCGTCAAGAAGCATCTCAAGGACGGGGACGTCTACGTGCACGCCGACATCCACGGCGCACCTTCGGTGGTTTTTAAGGAAGGTTCCGCCGCCTCCCCCGAAGAGCTGAAGCAGGCTTGCGTTTTCGCCTTCTGCCATTCCAAGGCATGGGTCTCCGCGATGTCGGACGGCAGCGCATTCTGGGTCCATCCGGACCAGGTGAGCAAGACTCCCAATCCCGGAGAGTTCGTACCCCGCGGAGCGTTCATTGTCAGAGGTAAAAGGAACTACGAATACCATATCCAGACGGAGCTCGCGGTCGGAGAGATCGACTACCAGGGCAACCGCAAGGTGATGTGCGGGCCCAGGGACGTCGTGGAGAGGGCGTCGGAGAAATATTTCGTGATCAAGCCGGGAAGAGGCAAGAACAAGAAGACTGCCTCAGAGATGGCGAAGGCTTTCGAAGTGCCGGAGGAAGAGATCTCAGGAATACTGCCGCCGGGAGATTCCGAAATAACCGAGAAGATGTGGCCCAAAGATTCCGGTAGCTGAACCGAACGTGGCGCTCGCGCCGGAATTCGAATCCGGGTCAAGAGATCCGCAATCTCTCAGGATATCCAAGCTACCCCACGCGAGCAAAAAGTGCGGAAAAAGTCTTGCGACTAAGGGTGTTTAGACCTCAGGGTGAGACAGATAGCGCGAGATGTATCCAGCGATCCTGTTCCTCATCGTAATCGAGGTTACGTCTGTGAGGGTGCTCACCATCTCCTTGTTGTTCTCGAAGTCCCTGCTGAATGCCTGGGGATACTTGTTGAGGAGCTCAATGGACACTCTCTTGATGTATGTGGGTCTTATCCTTCCCATATCTTTCACCGAGTGAACCGATTAAGTATATGCCCTATTTAAGGCTTTTTAAGTCTTTTGGGATGCCCGCAGGACTTGCTGCCTTCTGGACAGGGGCCCCTCACGCAGGGAGGGCCGGCATCCTTGAATATAGTAGGGGAAACATCCCTGCAAAGCTTCAGCATCTGGTCCGCCATCTCGCGTATCTCCCACTGAGCCCTCTCGCAGCACCTGAGATCGAAGAAGTGCAGAAGCTCCCTGGCATTCATGGTTATGGTTATGTTTGTAGTGCATCCGTTGGGGAGCAGGTATCTGGCATCCTCGGCCGGGACCGTATCTACCAGTTTGGAGTATGCCTCCCATATCTTTTCCATCGCCTCTTCGTATATCTTCAGGGCAACGGGGTCGTCGCTCACGGTGTGCGGAACCACATACGTGGGGGCTCTGAGAGGGACATATCTCTGAGACTGCTGAGAGAAAGAGGCTATGCGGTGCCTGACCAGCTGATGCGTCAGAGACCTGGACACGCCCGAGACGGAGAACGTGAAGACCGCATGCTCTATCACGGAGTGGTGACCCATGGAGACGATCTGCCTCAGGGACTTTTCCGCATCCCCGGTGCCCAGGATCTCGTCCGCCGGCTTTTCGGAATAGCAGGACCTTCCTGCGGCGGCGCATATTTCGTCCGCGTCCCGGGTGTAAGATAGAAGCGTTACTCTCATCGGATCACTCCAGCCTTTCGTACCATATATCTGCCATCAGCTTACCTATCTTTTGTTCGTCCCTGATGTCCGCCAGGCGCACTTTCCTTACATCCATGTCCTCGGGAAGCAACCTCGATATCCCTTCTACATGGGCGTCCCCGACGACTGCTATCATTTTTTTATGCCTTGCCGACGCCTCAACGATTTTTTTCGCCATCGCTTCGTTGCGTTCGTCGAGAAGTATCCGCATCATGGAGGGGTAGCGGCGCCTCATGTGGCCCATATACTCTTTCTCGTTGTCGGAAAATTCCTTCTGTGTCTTTTCGACGTCCCTTCTCGAGGATTTCCTGTCCTTCATGCCCGAGAAGCGCCAGCGGAGCTTCTCGATCAACGACATCTCGTCCCACATTCTGAGCAGCATCTCCACCACGTCGCCGTCCATGAGTATGACCTCGGCGCCTGCGGCCTTTCCTGCCCTGCACGCCTCGAGGAGTTCCATGCCCGCATATGTTCCGAACTGCGATGCCGTTCTGCTCTGTGTCCTCCCCAGGGACTTGACGATCCCTGGTATCTTAATCGGTTTCGTGTCCTTGGGATGCTCATATGTGCCGTCCATCACCTGGAACCTTTTTTCGTCGAGTTCCACCAGCACCGCGTCGGGCCAGGTATTCTTTATGATGAACCGCACCTGCTCCTCCATCTTGAAAACGTGACCGGTACCTATGATGAGCAGCATCGCCCTTCCCATGGTCCCCAAAGATAAAAACCATTAGGATAACACTTTATCCGTTGGTCCTGCCATCATGGCCCATGCGCGAGATAATCAAGGTCTCGGGACTCTGCAAAAGCTACGGAGGGATCCTTGCCGTAGACGATATCTCGTTCAGCGTCGGGGAGAATCAGCTCTTCGCGTTCCTGGGACCTAACGGTGCCGGAAAAAGCACCACGATAAACATGATATGCACGCTTCTGGCACACGATGCGGGAGAGATCGTGGTCGACGGCCACAGGATAGGGGAGAAGGATGCCGAGATACGGAAGATCCTGGGCATAGTCTTCCAGGATGGGGTTCTCGATCCGCTGCTGACCGTAAGGGAGAACATCAGGACGAGGGGCGCCCTTTACGGGCTCGGGAAGGAAGAGCTCGAGAAGAGGATCCTCTGGGCATCGGACGCCGCAGGCGTAATGGAATTTTTGGACCGCCCTTACGGAAAGCTCTCCGGAGGGCAGAGGAGGCGCTCCGACATCGCCCGCGCCCTCATCAGCAAGCCCAGGATCCTGATGCTGGACGAACCGACGACCGGACTCGACCCGCAGACCAGGAAGAATATCTGGAACACCATCCAGAGATTGAAAGAGGACGGCATGACCGTATTCCTGACCACCCACTATATGGAGGAGGCCGAAGGCGCAGACCAGGTGGTTGTCATAAACAGAGGGAGGATCGCGGCGGTCGGTACGCCTTCCGAGCTCAAGGAGAGATACAGCTCGGACGTCCTTCTGATCTCATCGAAAAACATCGGCCTGCTGACGTCCGCCCTTGACGCCGACTCTGTGAAGTACGAGATGGACGGAGGGGGACGCGTAAAGATCCAGTTGTCCAGCACAAAGGATTCTATTGACCTTATCTTCCGTTACAAGGAGTATATCGATGCGCTCGAGGTTAAGATGGGCACCATGGACGATGCGTTCATAGGCATTACCGGAGAGGTTATGATTTGAGATTCGACGCAAAAGCGCCATCGCCTTCTTCGATGTTGGCATTGACCAAAAGGAACACCGCGTTGTTCTTCAGGGACCGCACTTCGGTATTCTTCTCGCTGATGGGCGCGCTTGTGGTCCTAGGACTGTACGCGTTCATTCTGAGAGATTCGTTCATCTCCGGCACAGGCTTGCCTGGCGCGGCGGAAGTGACGGACCTTTGGCTCGTGGGCGGGCTGCTCGCGATCGTCCCCGTAACCACGACCGCCGGATCTCTCGGACTTCTCGTTTCCGACCGTTACTCGGGCCGGACCGAGGATTTCAGGGCCTCGCCCGCATCCGCGTACGTACTTACCGGCGGGTACGTTCTGTCGACTTTCGTAGTCGGCTGCGTCATGTCGATGATGACGCTCGTCCTGTGCGAGGCATACGTGGTGGCGTCAGGCGCCCCCGTCATAGGCGCGGTACAGCTGATGCGGCTGTTGGGCGTGCTCCTCCTCTCCGTCTTGTCCTCGACATCTATACTGTTCTTCGTCACTTCGTTCGTTTGGAGCGAAGGGGGTTTTTCCGGACTTTCGACGATCATAGGTGTCATGGTGGGGTTCGTGGCCGGAGTCTATGTGCCGCTGGGAATGCTCCCCGGACCGGTGGGCTTCGCTTGCTCGATGCTGCCCGTCACCCACTCCGCCGCGCTTTTCAGAGATATCTTGGCTGGCCCTTCCGCGACGGAGATGTTCTCCGGGGCCCCGGACGGCCAATTGGAGACATTCAGACATGACCTCGGCTACGACCTGTATCTCGGAGATTGGATGTTCCCCGAATGGTCGGGCGTGGCGATACTTGCGGTCACGGCTGCCGTGTTCTTCGTGTTGGCGGCGTTCAATATGAACAGGAGGCGGAGAGATGGCTGACCTTTCGGAGAACATGCGTGTGGCCGCCGCCCTTACCGAAAGAGGAGTTAGGATATTCTTCAGGGACCGGTCTTCGGTCTTGTTCTCGGCCCTCAGCGTTCTGATAGTTCTGGTCCTGTACGTCGCAATACTCAGGAGCTCGATCGTTTCCGGGTTCGACGCATACCCCGGCGCGGCGGCCATGTCCGACGCCTGGATCATCGCAGGGCTTGCAGGGATTGTACCCGTTTCGTCGTCCGTGGCCGCCATGAGCCTGATAATAAAGGACCGGCACACGGGTGCGCTCGACGACCTTAGATCGGCGCCCGTGAGCTCTTTTTCGATCACCGCGGGATACCTTCTCTCGACGTTCGTAATAGGACTTATCATGACCTTCGTTTTCCTGATACTCGGAGAAGCGTTCATGTTTGCTTCCGGGCACGGGTTCGGAGCGATATCGATGCTCCAGGCCGCGGCGTTGATGGTGCCGTCGGTGTTCTCTTCCTGCGCATTCGTGTTCCTGGTCACCGCGTTGCTCAGGTCCAAAGCCGCCTTCGACGGCTTCGCAGCGGTATTGAACGTGCTGATAGGCTTCCTGACGGGGACATTCGTCCCGATAGGATACTTCTCAAAAGGCGTGCAGTCCGTCCTGACCTTCGTACCGGCGACCCATTCGGCGGCCGTGGCCAGGGACATACTCGGGACTCCGACCCTCGATGACGCTTTTTCGGCCTTCGGAGAGGTCCAGGAGCACAGGGACCTTCTGGGTTTCGACCTCTATATCGGAGACTGGATGGTCTCGCCGGTGTTCAGCATATCATATCTGATCGGAACCGGGGTTGTTTTCTTCATAATCGCAGGACTGCTCATGAGAAGACAGCGAGGGACACAATTTTAACCGGGCCCGGACATCCCCGGCCCATGGATTATGAACTTGTTTGTTTCGATATGGACGGGACCCTGACAACTCAAAGGAGCTCATGGGGATGGGTCCACGACGTTTACGAAGTGGACAACGGAGAATCCTACTACGCCTTCTGCTCCGGCGAGATAGACGAACCCGAGTTCATGCGCAGAGACATAGCCCTTTGGAAAAATGCCGATCCGGACGTCACCATCGACAAGATATCCAGAATCTTCAGGACGATGCCCCTGACCGAGGGGATACAGGAGACCGTCGCCGCCTTGAAGTCGGAGGGCATGAGGTGCGTGATAGTAAGCGGAGGCATCGACATAGCCGCGAAAATGATCGCAGACGAATTCGGCTTCGACGCCTACATAGCAGATTCCCTTGAGACCAGCGAAGGCGGTCGCCTCACCGGGGAGGGGATAATGAACGTTGACCTGCGGGACAAAGGAATAAACGTCAGGGAGTTCCAGAAAAAATACGGCACGGACAAGGACCGCACAGTGTCGATAGGCAACTCCTTCACAGACATCGGCATGTTCAGGAACAGCGGCCTCTCGATAGCCTTCAATCCCATAGACGAGATGACCGTAGAGGCCGCGGACGCGGTGGTGCGCTCCGACAATATCTCCGAGGTACTGGACATTATATTCGGATGATCACTCGTCTTCGAAGTCCATCACTGCGTACTGCTTCTTGCGGATCTTGCCGTAGACCCTGGTGATGTCACGGGCTTCCGCGAAACCTTTCCTTAGGAGCCTGTCCTTCGTCTTGATCGCATGTACGTAGCAGTCGAAATCTTCAAAAGGTATCGTCATGCCGATGGTGAACTCGTCGTCCGGCTCCGCCTCGACCACCATCGAAAGGGTGCGGTGGTTGTCGTTTATTGATACTTTGACATTGAGCACCCCGAACTGCTTGACCCAAAGGCACTTGATCCTAGTGGCCTGCGCCCTGCGCGGGTTCCTTCCCGATTCCTCGTCGATGAGCGTAACACGGACCCTCTCGCCACTGTCTAAAAAGAACTCGTCCCCCTTCTCTACGATCTCGTTGCTTTTCAGAACGGTCTCTGTTACCGATGTCACGTCCCCGTCGCTGAAAACGACTTTGACATTTATGTCCTCGGGGAGGCGTATGGTCGTAGAAGCAACTGTCCCGCACTCGGTGCATTTGAAGGTCCCGGATACCGATGCCTTGCCGAACCTTCCTTTCAGTATCTCATGCTCCGTGAAATCACGGCATTTCGCGCATTCGAAGATGATGAATTCGGGAAGTTCTTCGTCGTTCATGATAATCACATTCGGGCCATAAACGGAAAACCATGTCCGGGTATGATCACGTCCGCGTATCTCTTTATCTTCTTAATACTTTGCAACGCGGCCTCGGCATTGCAGTTGACCGCAGGAGGATACATCTTCCTGTAGTTGCTCTCCGTCGGTATGGCGTCGCCGGCGATCACGTACCTGCGGTCCGCATCTACGAAAACGCTCATGGACCCATAGGTGTGCCCGGGTGTGTGGACCAGTCTGACGCCGGGCACGAGCTGCATCTCCTCTTCCTTGACGACTATTGCTCCTTCTATTTCGATATCTTCCCCTTCGTGGATATATATCGCGGCCTTGAGGAAAAGGCTCAGATTCTGTATGTGGTCCGCATGCGCATGGGTAAGGACGACCGCGCTGACATCCCCGAACAAAACTCCGTAACGCCTGAGGGAGTCTTTTATCATCGGCCTCATATAATTTGTACTGGGGTCTACGACGATGAGCCCGTTGTCGGTTCTGATCAACATGCATGTAGAATCTGCATCGATCACCTTGCCTTCGCCGTCCCTTTCCAACCTCCCCGGGGCCAGGACATCGAGTCTAATCATACTCTTCCATTCGGGAGTGTGATTTAACTTGTTCCGCATAATATATCATCAATGCCGATATTTTGAATGTATGCTTTATATCCCCGAGATAGTGACAGAGGGGGACAGCCGCGTCTATCCGCCTTCGGAAGACAGCTTGTTACTCATAAGCTGCCTCGATGTCACGGCAGGGGAAAAGGTGCTTGAGATAGGTTGCGGTTCCGGGATCGTATCCCTGCACTGCGCAATGGCGGGAGCGGTTGTCACGGCGGGAGACATCAACCCTCGCGCGGTGGAGCTCACCAGAAGGAACGCCGAACTCAACGGAATCAAGATCGACGTTATCGAAACGGACGTATACGGTTCCGTTTCCGGCAGGTTCGATACGATCGTCTTCAACCTACCGTACTTGCCGGTCGATGACGATTGCGAACTTTCCGAGGCATGGTCCGGGGGCGAGGGGGGCCTGGGGCCTCTTCCCGAACTTCTCAGAGGCGCAGAGGATCACGGGAGGGAGGGATGGCGCGTGGTGGTGGTCGTATCCTCTCTGATGGACCGGGAGATGTTGGATTCTCTGCTTTCGACGTATTCCGTCAAAATCCTAGGGGAGCTGCCGCTGTTCTTCGAGCGGTTGCGGGTGCTGCAGATATCTTCATCCGATCAGCTTTGAGATTTCTTTCGCGAGGATCTCGTTGGCGGCCTTGCCGTCGATCTTCCCTCTGAGAGCTGCCATCACGGGGCCCATCAGCGGACCCACCGCCTCCATTCCCCTGCTGCGCACGAACTCCTCCCTCTCCCTGACTATGGATGCGACTATCTTCGCGGCCTCGTCCTCCTCCACGGCCTCCAGCCCCAGCTTCGAAACGGCCGCCTGAGGCGATGAGCCTTTGAACACCTCGCGTATGATGTCGGGAAGAGCCTCTTTTGCGAACTTGTTGTGCGAAAGCATACCGAACGTCTCGATCATGGCCGCGTCGGGGATGTCGGCCGCCGTTATCCCTTCGCGCTCAAGCTCGCTGTACGTGTTGGTCAGCGTTGTCGCCGCGGCGGAAGACAGGGCACGGTAAGTCCCGGCCAGTTTCTCGAAGAGCTCATAGTTGCTCTCCCTCAGCATCTGATGGGCCTGTTGGGCGTTGATACCGTACTGTTCGACCAGCCTTTTCTCGATCTCTTCCGGGAATTCGGGCATGGACGCCCTGATCTCCGCCACTTTCTCTTCTGTGACCAGTGTCGGAGGGACATCGGTCTCTGGATACATCCTGGCCGCTCCCGGCAGAGGCCTCGAGTACTTCGTGGTGCCGTCCGGCAGGGGGTCCCTGGTCTCCTCCGGGATACCCTCCAGCGCTTCGTTGGCACGTTCGACAGCGGCTACCAGCGCCTCCCTTGCGGTCGCCTCGGGCGCCGCGCATATCACGAACGCGTCTTCGGGAGACGACATTCCGAGGAATTCTTTCAGCGCATCCACGTACTCGATGTCTATCCCGTAGTTGGGAAGCTCGTCGGAATGGAATATCCCTTTGACCCCGTGGGTCCTGGCCCGCTGGGCCATCTCGGCTCCCAGCCTGAGCCTCCCCGAGTCGCCGTTCATCGTGCCGGCGAAGCCCGGAAGTTTCACTGCGAGCACGACGCCCCTGCTCTTGATGGCGGTCGTGACGACCTTGGACGGGCAGTCTCTGAAAACATCCGTCGCGTCGACGGTTTCGGCGACGACGGGTTTCACGCCCCGCTTTCCGAGGATCCCCTTGACCTCGAGGAGCATCTTCTGCCGGTTCACCTCGTTGCGCACGAAGTCCGGCAGCATCTTCAGCTCCTGGACCCCCTTTATCTCAATGCGGGCCCCGCCCGGGATGGATATGTTCAGGTCTTCCCTTATGGTCCCGATGCCGCGCTTCACCTTTTTGGTCGCCCTGAGCAGCGAGCCGAGACGCATCGCAACCTCCATCACCTCTTCCGGAGTCCTCATATCCGGTCCCGTCGCCACTTCTATGAGCGGGAAGCCGAGGCGGTCGAGCCTGTAGGTCACTTCGTTGCCTTTGGTCTCTATCTTCCGGGCCGCGTCCTCTTCCAGGCAAACGGAGAGTATCGAGATCCTCCTGCCGTTTACTTCGACTTCCCCGCCCGTCGACACCAGTGCCGTCCTCTGGAAACCGGAGGTGTTCGAACCGTCCACAACGATCTTCCTCATGAATTGGATCTCGTCCGTTATGTCTGCGTTGAGCATCGCGGAGAATACGAGGGAGGCGTCCATGGCCTCTTTGTTGACATCGTGGGGCGGCTCCTCGTCCAGGTCGACCAGGCATGAGGCGCCGTGACAGCACTGATACCTGAAGCCCATGTGCCTCTGGTGCTGTGCCAGCGCCGCACGGTCGATCTCGCCCATCTCGCTCGTGGTGGGCCGTAGTTTGCGGTAGTGGGCACCGAATCCCTCGTCGCAGAGCACCGTGTCGCAGGAGCAGAACAGCTTCTTGGTGTCCAGCTGCTGGTGTATCTCTATCCCGCACATCATTTCATAATCCATCAGGCCACCCTCCTGTCGCCGGTCTCGCCGGCCAGCGGGGCCTTCATGACCTCTACCGCCCCATTGCCGTCGGCTGAGTTTGCGATGGCCCACATCAGCTTCACGTATGCGGTCTCAGGCAGCATGTCTCCCACGGGCACCGCTCCGGCCGAGAGCATGTCCCTTCCGGTATTGTAGACGTTGAGGTTCGTAGTACCTCCCAGGCACTGGGACGTAATGATCACCACGGTACCCGAGTCGACCGCCTTCTTGATGGCCGGTATCATGTTCTCGTTGACGTGGCCGAGTCCGGACCCCGCTATGACAACGCCCTTGCTGGCCAACAGTACCTGTGTGAAAATTTCCGGGTCCATTCCCGGATATGACTGCAGAAGGACGCATTTCTTCTCCATTCCCGTCCTGGCGACACACTTTCCTTCGGAAACGGCCCTGCCCGGACCGGAGAACTCGATCTTGCCTTCGGCATCGATGTGGGCCACCGGCGGAGCGTTGATGCTGCGGAAGGCGTCGCGCCTCGATGTGTGCATCTTCCTGACACGGGTCCCCATGTGCACTGCGAAAGAGTCGTCGCCGTGAGTATCGTGCATGACCACGAACACGCCGGCCCTGCCACCGTCCACACAGAACCTGGCACTTGCCATCAGATTTCCGGTCGCGTCTGACGACGGACGGTCCGATGACCTCTGGGCCCCCACGAGCACCACCGGCTTTGGAACGTCTCCCAGCATGAAGGACAGAGCGGCAGCGGTGTACCCCATCGTGTCTGTGCCATGAGGTATGATTATCCCGTCCGCCCCCGCGTCTATCTCCTCGGAAACCGCCGTTGCCAGCGTCTGCCAGTGTTCCACGTTCATGTTCTCGGAGAATATCGAGAAGAGCACCCGGGCCTCGATGTTGGCTATATCCCTCAGCTCCGGAACGGCATTCACCATCTCGGACGTGGAGAGGGCCGGTTGTACGGCCCCTGTCCTGTAGTCGACATATGAGGCGATGGTGCCTCCCGTGCCGATCAGAACCAGCTTCTTCATTCCCTTCTTCGGTTCCCCGGGCGGGGCGCCCTTCTTCCTGCCGGAGGGCCGCTCGGTCACATGGACCTCGGAGTCCCCGTACATCCTCACGCCTATGTTGTACCCGCTCTTCAGCTTCAGAACGAGTATGTCGGGGGCGCTGAAGTCGTGGTGGGGCATCATGGTGCCCACGTAAGTGCGGCCTTTGGAAGTGACAGCGAGTTTGCAACCCTCCGACGCATCTGCAGATGCCAGGAGCTTGGATAATGACTCTGAATAGCTCATTTGAACGCCCCCTCATCATGCTCCGTCTTTATGACTTTTGCGAGAGGCCCGTGGTTAACATTATTACGGGCCACGGTGTTGACCTCTCCATGCACTTCGTACAGGTGGGCATGGAATACGACGTTCTCAAGGAGAACGCCAAATTGGCCCATAAGAACTACCGTCTCCTGAAGGAGCACGGGATCAAGTCCGTAGATTTCATGGGCTCCATCGGCTCGGGGAAGACCACACTGATCATAAGGCTCGCCGAGAAGCTCAGGGCCAAAGGCCTGAGGGTATGCGCCATTGCGGGCGACGTCACGGGCGACGATGATTTCGCCCGGATGGAGAAGTCCGGCATGGATGCGGTCAACTGCAACACCGGTTCCGAGTGCCATCTGGACGCCAACCTCGTCGCTAAGGCGCTCGAAAAGATAGATTTGAGCAGATATGACGTGCTCTTCATCGAGAACGTCGGCAACCTCGTGTGCCCCGCAGATTTTCCTCTGGGCACCGATTACAGGGCAGTGGTCATATCCACCACGGAGGGAGACGACATGGTCAGGAAGCACCACAGCATATTCCTGCACTCCGACCTTGCGATACTCAACAAGATGGACATAGCCGACGCCGTGGACGTCGACCCCAAGGTGATAATGGACGACTACGGCAAGCTTACGGGGGGCCTCAAGTCCATGTACACTTGCAGCGCGAAGAAGGACATGGGCCTGGACGAGATTGTCGCGGCACTGAAGCTCTGAGGTGAGTAGATGAGGGTACTTACGATAGGGGGCGGAGGCAGGGAGTGCGCCGCTGTTGATGCGTTCCACAGGGCGGGTTCGGACGTTTATGCGGTGATGAAGAATTCGAATCCGGGGATAATCGAAAAGGCGAAAAAGTACCTGCTGGCAGACGAGAAGGACATCGCTAAGATCTGCAGGTTCGCAAAGGAGAACATCATCGAACTTGCATTCGTTGGTCCGGAGGCGCCCCTGGAGGCGGGCGTCGTGGACGCGCTGGAGAGGGAGGGGGTGCCGTGCGCCTCGCCCACCAAAGCGGCGGCGAGGATCGAGACCTCCAAATCCTTCATGAGGGAATTGGTACGCAAGCACAAGGTAGACGGAAACCTGGAATACGCGTCTTTCGACAACCCCGCGGACACGGAAGCTTATCTCAGGACGGTCGACCACGAGATCGTGGTAAAGCCTGTGGGCCTCACCGGCGGCAAGGGCGTCAAGGTACAGGGCGAGCACATACACACGATGAAGGACATAATGGGCTACGTCAACGAGATATTCGAGAATAATATCGGAGGAGCCGGGGTCATCATCGAAGAGAAGGCCGTGGGAGAAGAATTCACGCAGATGGCATTCTGCGACGGCAAGACCGTGGCCCCGATGCCGTTGGTTCAGGACCACAAGAGGGCCTACGAAGGCGACGTGGGACCGAACACCGGCGGCATGGGCTCGTACTCGGATGCGGACCACCTCCTCCCCTTCGTGGGAGTCGAAGACCGCAGAAAGGCTTTGGAAATAATGAAGCAGATCGTCTCCGCGATGTCTGAGGAGGGATGTCCATACCGCGGGGTGATGTACGGTCAGTTCATGCTCACGAAGAGCGGCCCGAAGATAATCGAGATAAACGCCAGGTTCGGAGACCCGGAGGCCATGAACGTCCTGCCGATCCTCGAGGACAACTTTGAAAAAATCTGCTGGGACATGGCCAAAGGAACGCTTTCGGGAGCGGTCAGGTTTGCCAACAAGGCCACTGTGTGCAAATATGTGGTACCCCGCGGATACGGGACGAAGCCCGAAGCGGGACACAGGATATCCGTGGACATGGATGGTGTGAAAAGGAGCGGCGCCGAGGCGTTCTACTCCAACGTCGACATGAAGGACGGGGTCCTGGTGACCGGCACGTCAAGGGCAGTGGGTGTAGTCGGTATAGACTACTCTCTCGAGGGGGCCGATTGGAACTGCGAGACAGCCCTGTCGTTCGTGGAGAGCGACGCCATCTTCGTCAGGCATGACATCGGCACCCGCGACCTTGTACAGCGCAGGGTGGACCATATGAGAGAGATCCTCGGGAAATGACGCGCCTGGCAGTGAAGGTCGCCTATCTCGGAGATGGCTTCTCCGGGTCCCAGATGCAGCCGGGGCTGCGGACCGTCGAAGGGGAGATATCTTCCAACCTTCAGACCATATGCGATTCGACCGCGGAAGAGCTGGACCTGAAACTCGCCAGCAGGACGGACCGCGGAGTGAATGCCCTCGGGAACGTAGCGGTCTTCAGCACGGAATTCGGTGACTGCGAGGTATTGCTTAAGGCGCTCAACGCGGTGTCCAGGGGAGTTTATTACCGTTCCTACGCCCGGGTCCCCGACGATTTCAACCCCAGGTACGCGGATGTGCGGAAGTACCGCTATGTCCTGCCTTCCGAGGGGATCGACCCAGGCCGCGCCCGGGAGTGCGCCTCCGTCTTTGTGGGCGAACATGATTTCATACGTTTCTGCAAATACGACAACAAACCCACGACGGTAAAGATCGAATCCGCAGAAATCTGGAAGGACGGCGACATCCTCGTTTTCGACTGCAGTGCCAGGTTCTTCCTTTGGAACCAGGTCCGACGAATGATGTCGGCCATCGCATCGGTCGGAAGAGGCGATGCCGAGACAGAAGATGTGGTGAGGGCCCTGAACGGCGACGACATAAGCTTCGGTGTCGCCCGCGCTGACGCCCTGACCCTCAGGGACGTGGTCTACGAGGGCTTGGATTTCGCAGTTCCGGACGCGGCGATGTTCGACGCCAAGGTCAAGGAAGAGATGTTCCGCAGCAGGCTGAAGGGGTCCTTTTTCACCTCCCTTTAAACCGAACTAAAGGCATACCCTCCCATGGAAGGTCTTTCAGAGGGGCTCGCTTCGGCCTCGGAATTCTTTAACCGCGCAGAGGAACGCAGGGAATACGCCATCAGGTCGTCCCGTGACATAATCCGAAGGTCGAAGAGGATAATACATTCCATACACGAAGGCGAAGACTATTCCGAGGACGCATTGAAGATCGCGGAAGAGGTGGGAAGATTGGTATCGGGCCTCGGGGAGGAGCCATACCTGCTCTACTCCGGCCCTGCGGCAGATGCGATGTCCGAATACGCGGAGGCCGCCATACTCGGGAGCTTGCTGAGGGACGGGAACGTACCGACGAACCTGGACCTCGGGATAACCGAACAATCATGGGCCCTGGGTCTTGCGGATTCGGTAGGCGAGCTCAGAAGGGTGGCGCTGAAATGCCTTATGGCCGGGGACATGGACAGGGCCATGACCGTCTATAGGATGATGGAAGAGGTCACGGACGGACTGCTTATGTTCGACGTGCCGGACGCCGTGGCCCCGATGAGAAGGAAGCAGGACATAGCCAGAGGCATTATGGAGCGGACGCGTTCGGACATAGCCATAGCTGCAGTGATGTCAGAAAAACAAAAATAAGCGGAGTTTCCCCCGCTAAATAATTTAACGCCTTCCCTTGGGCTTTCCGTAGTTCTTAACGGGCTTCCTGATGATGAATATGAGAATTATCACCAGGATCACGAACAGCAGTGCCACAAGAACCGTTGCAATCTGGTAGTCGTCATGTCCTATGTAGAACACGCTCTCCCTGTCGAGCCCGGTGATGTCCACCATCGAAGTCTCGCTGACCGCCTTGTAGGTGTGCTTACCTGAAGAAAGAGAGTCCGTAACCCACTCGAAGGTCGCGGTGTCCGTCTCTCCGGGCGCTATATCCGTGACCGTGGTCTGACTGTCCGGAACGGCCTTTCCGTCGACGATGAAACTGACCGTAAGGGAGCTCAGTGAGACGTTCCCGTTGTTGGTGATCTCGGCCTTAAGGGTTATGGGCACCACTACCTTCACGGATGCGTGGCTGGATCCGCTGACTTCGGTCTCCTCGGTACCGACGGTGACGTTCCCGCTGTATTCCACCACGAGCCTGTATGTGCCTGCGGAGGACGGGGCCGTCACGGTTATGGTCTTCGTGCCGTTGGACGTATATGTGCCCGTGGACGGGGATACCGCGCTGGACATCTTATCTCCGTCCGAATTCAGGAGATATGCGGTGAAGGTCACGGCCATAGAGCTGTAGCTGCCTTCGTAGTAGAATGGCGCCTCGTAAGTTATGGATCCCCCGGTCTTTACCGTGTAGCCGTCCACAGGGGTAACGTTGAAGTACTCCGCATCCGACTCGTCCGCCGTGGCAAGGCATATGCCCGCCACCATCAGCAGTGATACCGCCCCTATTATCGAGATTACTTTCTGCGTCTGAACACCCCCCTCTTGGAACCGAGCCAGATTACCATCACTATCAGGATCACGCTCAGCACGAGCAGGACCCAGAAAGCATTCTGGACCTGGCTTCCGGTCTGGTACACGTTATCGCCGGAAGCAGACGCCGAAGAGTCGAGGACCGCGTCCTGCTTCGTAACGTCGAAAGATCCGGTCGCCACGGAAGAAGCGCCGTGCATAACCTCGACGCCGATCTGGATGTCCGGGACTTCGGCGTCCGAACCGTCGGCGTTGATCAGCTTCACGTAGATCGTCGTGTCGGCGTATCCCGCCACGGGGAACTCGCCGGTCGGATCTATCAGCTTTCCGTCGGCATCCGAAACCGTGAACAGCCACCCGGCGGGGACGCCCGTGACCGTCAGCTTCGCATGCATGAGGTAGTTGGCTTCGCTCCTTACCGTCACCGCGTACATGTACTCGTAATCGTTGACCGCGTCAGGGCTGGCGCCCTCGTCCGTAGCCACCATTATCGTCACGCTGTCGGAAGAGGCGATCTCGACCACATATCCGCTGGGGATCAGGCACGTTGCCTGCGTGGTTCCCTCGAGGTCTGCAAGCGAGACCTCCATCTCGGGGTTGCCGTCGCCCACCTTGAGCGGGTCCAGCCATCCAGAGACTGTAACGGTGGTTGCATTCGGGCCGTCGACCGTTACGGTGTAGGAACTGTCCAGCTGCCACGGGCCCGACGACACTACCGCGTACGTCTTAAAGCCCGTCGAATCGGCGGACGGCGTCACGTTGATGGTGAAGGTGAAACTTCCATCGGCGGACGGCGCGATCGAGGCCGAGTCGACAGATATTGTCAGGTCCGCATCCGGGTCTGCGACTATGAGCCCGTCTCCGGTCAGCTGCGCGTTTACGGTGTTCGTCTTGGACGGATCGACCGTCGCGGTCACCGTTCCGGTGTAGCTGTAGTCGCTGGAGCTTATGGTCTTCGTCACGTCGAATACTATGGTCACATCGCCTATGCCGGCAGGTACCAGCGTCTCGTAGGCTCCGTCTGTGACGGTCGTGAAGATAGTCTGCGATGAAGATGTTATCATCGCCGTACCGCTTCCGGACACTCCGACGTATCCCTTGAGGGTTACGGCGTCCTCCAGAGTCCAGGAGGGATTGTCCAGGGACGAGCCGTCATAGTAGGCGTACGCCACCTGGGTTTCCGTCTCCGCTTTGAACAGGTACTTATGACCGGACTCCACGAGATAGTATCCATCATCCAGGCTGACCTTGTAGTATTCCGCGTCTTCGTTGTCCGGGTCCGCCGTCACTGTGACGGTGGCCCCCGAGAGAGCGGGCAGTTCGACCTTCGAAAGGGATGCCGATTCCGTGTCCGCGACCGTGTACATCGAAGCGTGGCCGGCGTAGACGCTGACCCTGCTGTATGTGTAGACGCCGCCGCTCTCCTCGATGCAGTAATAAGTCCCGGGTTTTACATTTCCAGATGCTCCCGCGGCTATCTCGTAATCCGCCGTGGTGGAGGACGAAGAGGACATCAGCCATGTGTTCTCTGCAACGGTGATGCTCTGGGTCTTCACGGTGCTGCCTGTGACTGTGCCTATGTTGAATGTTGCAGTTACGCTCTCGGTGCCGGCGGAGATGGACTTCGTCAGGTCGGAGCATGACATCGCCGAATCGTCGAAGCCTGCGATCAGGACTTCCGCTGTGACGCCGTCGGGTATCTGCATAGTGGCTTTGCCGTCGGAATCGGTCATTCCGTAGATGACCTGCCCGTTTCCAAGCGTAACCTCGACCGCTCTGAACGCCACGCCTTTCTGGCCGTCGGTGCCTGAGCTGAACGTCAGGGTCACGGTAAGCTTCCGGCCGTCCTGGGTCATTATGTCGCCCAGGTCTGTGCCGTCGGCTATAGTCACGGATTCTACGAGACATGAGCCGTCGGTCCCCACAGCATACATGGTGTATTCACCTGCAGGGAGCATTCCGCTGATGTTGCCTTCTTCGTCTGCGGCGTAACCCATTGTCACACCGTTGGAACCGAAGAACGTCACCGTACCGGATATCGCGTCGCCCGAGGAGGACAGCAGCTTTGCCGTGAAGTCCACTGCCGGACCTATGTCCGTGTATGTGCCAGTCGCCGCGTCGTAAGTCTTCACGGTGCTGCCGTCGAAGAGGGTGAATATCGAATCGGACTCGCCTGCGTCGGGCAGGTTCGCTGTCCCTGCGGTTGCGTTGACAGACGAATAGCCGGGCGCCGTTACGGTTATTATCCCGGTCATTCCCGCCACGGTCTTGACATCCCCGTAGACGGAGATCTTGGCGCTTACCGCAGAGGTAGAGCTGACCTTGGCACTGTAGGAGGTTCCGACCTTGTCCTTCGCATATACGATGTACTGTCCGGAGTAGTCTACGTCCGTTATCGAGCGCATGACCGATATTGTGGCCTTTCCGTAGGCATCGGTGACTGCTGCGGCCTCGTACAACGTTCCGTCGAGCAGGCTCTGCGCCACGACCTGTATGCCTGCCTGCGGGGCACCGTACTGATCTGTCACGGTGACAGATATCTTGCCCTCCGGCTCTATGTCCACCCCCGCGTTGTCACCCGGATATATCGTCACGGTCGTTGTGCCGAGGGTGTAGGTTCCGAGGGTCGCGGTTATCGTGTACTTGTCAGATGGCATGTCCGGGAATGTGTATTCGCCGCTGGCATTTGCCGCGACGGTCACTGTTGTACCGGAGTACAGCCCCACCGCGGTGACGCTGACCTGGGACGTTCCGCCTGTCACCGTTCCCGAGATGGTAGACCCGGTTATGTCCGTGGCTACCGACGGGTCTGCGACCGTTCCGACGAAAGTTCCGCCGACCGTCAAGTCGGTCCCGGTGTACACTCTGATCTCGTAGTTGCCCGAGGTCGGGACCATTACGGAGTAGTTGCCGTCGGAGTCCGTGAACGATGTAGAGCGCTGGACGAAGGTTCCGTTCTCGTCCTCCTCGAACACGGCGACCTTGGCGCCCTGCATGGGCGTTCCGCCGTCGTAGGTGATCTGCCCGGTCACAGCGTTCTCGCTGGCCTCGTCTGACACCTTCAGTAGCACGATGCTTGAGAAGTAGTTTATCAATCCGCCGTTGGTCTTCTGCAGCTCGATGGCATCGTATCCGTCCATGTAGACCCATCCGCCGTCGTTCAGGCCGGCTTCGTCGTCAGGGTTGTATTTGACCTGCCAGTATACTACATCGAAGCCGCTGAGCCCGAGTCCGGGCTGTGCCGTGACGGTCCCGTCGCTGTACACCAGCTCATACGCTATGCTCTGCGTGACGCCGGCAGACTCGTCGGTTACGCCGAAGAGCGCCTTCCAAAGGAAAGACTCGTACATCTCGTCCGTATAGGTGACGCTGCTGTATCCGTAGGAGAAATACTTGGTGACCGCGCCGTAAGAGTCCAAGGAATAGTCGTTGAGGTAACCGAGGGTCGAGATCGAGGAGCCGTCGCCGTAGTAAAGCGGGATCATCCCGGCGTTAAGTGCCACGTAGGATATGCCGCCGTCCCCGCGCTCGTCGCAGACCTCGTTGTAGAAGGCTATGACCTCTGTCTCCGTGAGGTTCTCGGTTATGTACTGGACTGCCCGGATGTATACCGCGTTCTCGTCGCTGAGGTCCCCCGATATCCCGGAATAGAGGTCGGGATTGTTCAGGATGGTAGACCTGCAGGCCGCCGGGTCGTTGATGATCGACGCCAGGTCGCTGAGGCCCGCCGCGTCGATCTGATCCGAATACCTGCCGGCCCCGTCGGCCATTATGAGGCGCAACGCCATGGCGGCATATGCTCCCTCCGAACCCTTCGCCAATATTATGTTGGAGGCCGCCGAAGCACCTTGGCCGGAGTCACTTGTGACCGAGACGAAGTCTCCCCGGCTGACAGCGGAAGAGGAGTCCAGGAACCAAGTGACCAGGGCGCCTTCCTTGGATGTGTCCGAGTAGGCGTCCCAGATCATATTCATCGGATTGCTGTCCTCCGTGTTGATGGAGTACATTCCGCCGAGGTATCCGGAGGAGCTCCCGTCCTGGTCCTCCGGGATGCTGGCATCGGCGGCGAGCACCGCGTTGGGCGCCACGACGAGCAGAAGCACGCAGACCAGGGAGATGAACGGCTCCGGCTTTAGGAACTTCTTGAGACTCGCCTTGAACCCGCCTCCCCTTATGGTGGAGAGATAGGTCTTCATGTCCACTCCGCGGATCAGCTTTACTATGACGGCCGAGGCCGCGATGGAATACATGGCGCCGGCCATCACGGCGCTGTCGTATGAAAGCCAGCTGAGCACGAACACACCGATGATCCAGAGCATGGACATCATGTATGCCTCCGAGCGTCCCTTCTTGCCGAACCTGTAGAGCATGTATGTGAAAATCACGAAAGGCATCCAGACCGTGGCCCATCCGTAGAACGTGGCCATGTTGGATATCGAAACGTGCTGAGGAAGAAGTATCGTTGCTATGAGCGAGGTTTCGTATATCTGGTTGCCCGAGACCGCGTCTTCGAACAGACGGGGGGATGCCAGGTAAAGGACCGCAAACGCGGCTATGGCGACGATTATCGGCACGATGAAGGACTGCATCTTGGGCCTGGACCTCATCAGATATAGGATTCCCACACAGGCCGCTGAGACCGCGGCCACGATGACCGGGCCTGTGAAAACCGCGAAGAACAGCCCTGCCGCAACATAATAAGGCAAGGATACCGCGAGACCTATGACGATGATCGTCAGATAGGCGGCGAACACCGAGCCGAAGTCGCGGCCTTTAAGGCGGGCGAAGACTGCCTGGGCGACCATCAGGAACACCAGCATGACGATCGCCATGCGGAACCCGTTCCATGAAAGCGCTACTGCGGCGATGAGCAGCCCCGCAGGCACGGTGTACTTCAGAACATCTTTGGTGAATGCGCCCCTTATGCCGTCGGAGCGACCGTCCAGAGCGTTCATGGCCTTGAATATGAACAGGACGGCCGACACGAAGAACAGCAGGACTATGCTCAGCCCGTTGCCGTTGGAGAACACCGACATCGCTATGGGCAACGCGAGCGTGGCGAACAGAAGCGCCGAAACAAGACCGATGTTCCTGTCGAACATCTCCTTTCCGAGGACATAGACCAGTATGCACGCTATGGCGGCGGCCACGGGGCCGGAGAACGCCAGTGCGCCGGCTGCGGCGGTTGGGACGGATGCACCCAGCAGCACGGCTATCTCGGCGAAGAATGCCAATATGAAGTCGACCAGCGGAGGCTGGACCGAGGTTCCGCCGTACGGGTAGTTAAGCGATGGGTCGGAAAGCCCGAATGTTCCCGCGAGGATGCTCTCGATCGTGTGCTGGTGTTCAGATGACCCCGCGCCGGACAGGGCGAAGTTGCTTCCCGCGGATATGCCGAACGAGAACACCGTCCTGACAGCGACCGCCAGCGCGACTATCATGAGAAGCGTCAGCAGGAGCCAGTGTCTTTTTATCCAGGATCCTTCGCCGCCTTCTTTGGCGGCCAGGTCCCTCTTCTCAGCTCCCTGAGAAGATTTTTCCTTTCCGAATTTACGCATTATAAGGGTCTCCGTCCTTTAAGGTGGCGATTGATGTTTGATTGCCTATTTATAGGTTTACGGGCGCGTTACTAATATATATTCAGAGGTCCGCGCACCGCTCTATCTCTTCGCATATGCCCTTGGCCACCGACCTCGGGTCCCCGGAGTTGTATATCGAGCGGCCGACTATCACATAGTCCGCCCCTGCGGATATCGCGGCGGCGGCGCTGCCGCCCTGAACGCCCACTCCCGGCGACAGTATCGTCCTCTCCCCGACGACCGCCCGTATGGCCGCGATGCCCTCCGGCCTCGTGGCCGGCGCTATGAAACCTGAAGCACCGCATCTGACCCCCATCTCGGCCATCTCCACCGCATGCTTGGCGGTGAAAAGCTGCCCGCCGGGGTGGCTCATCTCCGTGACGGCGAATATCTCTGCGTCGGTTCCGGCGGCCGCGACGGCGGCCGCCAGCGAGTCGTCGCCCGTGAACGCGTGAACGATTATCGCCGAAGCCCCCCTCGACACGCAATTCTCCACGATCAGTCGGACCGTGTTCGGTATGTCGGCGACCTTGAAGTCGCATATGACATCGTTGTGTTCCGCCAGCCGGTCGATCATTTCGGGACCGGAGGAGAGGACCAGGGGCCAGTTTATCTTTACCGCATCTACGCGGTCCGATACTGCGTCGGCAATAGCCAGCGCCTTCTTGCCGTCGGTTTCGTCCAGGGCGAGTACCAAACGAGTGTCCTTCTTCATGTTTCCCCGATAGCTCAGGGAGAGTTAATAAAACGTCGGAGCGATTGCTGTTCATGACGATGAGGAGGTTGGAGTGCGGTTCCGCGGCATGCGGCAAACTCGCCAAGGGATGCCAATTCTGCTCCGAAGGTTCCAAGATGGTTCTTTTTGTGACCGGGATATGCCATACAGGATGCCCTTACTGTCCCGTATCCTTGGAGAAGAAGGGGGTAGCTGGGACATATGCGAACGAGCTCAGGGCCTACTCGGACTCGGATATAATCGGCGAGGCGGAGGCCATGGACGCCAAGGGAACGGGGATAACCGGCGGCGACCCTCTCTGCGATATGGAACGCACCCTCCATTACATCCGCCTGCTTAAGGAGCGCTTCGGTCCAGGGCATCATATCCATCTGTACACTTCGTCGGTGGACCCGGACAAGATTAGGCTGCTCAGGGAGGCGGGCCTCGACGAGGTCAGGTTCCATCCCAACGATGGGGCCTGGGCCGACTTCGACACCGGAAAACTGGAAGAGGTCGTTTCCATCGGCCTCGACGTCGGAATAGAAGTCCCCTCCCTGCCGGGCCGCGAGAAGGACCTCGATTCGCTGATATCCCGCGCGTTCTCCGCCGGGGTTTCCTTCGTGAACCTGAACGAGCTGGAGTTCTCAGAGAGCAACTGGGATATGATGAAGAAGAACGGCTACAAGCTGAAGGACGACATCTCCTCGGCCGTCAGAGGCTCGGAGGAAACGGCGCTGGCACTTATATCCTCCAATCCCGGCAAAACGATACACTTCTGCTCCTCTTCCTTCAAAGACGGAATACAGCTAAGGCGCCGCCTCATAAGGAGGGCGAACAACACCGCCAAGGAATACGACGTGGTGACCGACGAGGGCACCGTCCTGAGAGGCATCATTTACGCCGACGACCTCGATGGTGCGGCGGAGCACCTGATGACCGCATACGAGGTTCCGGACGTGCTCCTATTCATCGACAGAAAGCGCAACAGGATAGAGGTGGCCTCATGGGTGCTGCAGGAGCTGGCCGACGAGCTGCCGTACAAGTGCTACGTCATAGAAGAGTACCCGACCGCGGACAGGCTGGAGGTCGAGAGGATACCTCTCGGCCGCCACGCCCGCGGCTGATTAACAGGTTTCACCCTGGAGGCGATCCCGAGGGGAGGGATCAGTCCACGCTGAGGCTCTGTATGTCGTGGTGTCTGTTCACGACGTCTCTGGCTATGCGGAGGTTCTTGCCCTCTTTGCCTATGGCCCTGCCCTTGAGCTCCGGATCTACCGTCACGGTGGCATGGGTTATCTCCCCACGCTTCTCGATCACGACCTTCTGGGGGTTGTAGATGTGGAAGACGTTCATTACGAACTGCTCGGGGTCGGCCGAGTGCTCGACGACCTGGATATTCTTCCCGGTCAGGTCCTTCAGTCTTATCATATGGTCCCCTTTCTTGCCGACCGCGATGTTCCCCTGGCCCGCTTCGACCACGAAGACGAGCTTGTCGGGAGTGTCCATGCAATCCACAGCATTGGTGTGGGTCACCTCCTGGAACAGCGCGATGTACCTGAGGGTATCCTCTGTGATGACTATCTCTGCAGGCATTTCACTCACAGCGTAAGTATGTTTGAGGTGCCTTTGTCGATGACGGCCAGCGCCGATACCGAGAAGGGCTTTCCGCAGATGGCCCCGAGCTCCATGTTGTTGCCGTCGTAGACGTGGACCTTCACGCCCACGTTTCCTTTCAGCGTCTCGCTGGGGCAGTTCCTGGCCAAGATTATCATCTGGGCTTTGCCTGCCTTTATGGCCTTCTCTGTCTGGTCCACGCCGAACTCGACCCTACCGGTGGTAATGGCCGCCTTCAGCGCCTTGCTTATATCGACTTTTTCTTCACTCATTCTTCATCCCCCTTTGTTTTTTTCCTGGGTGTATAAATCAGGTTTACTGCTCCGGTCCCTAGCGTGACCGGCTGTCCTACGATGATGTTTTCCGTCACACCTTCGAGGTGATCGACCTCTCCCACCATCGCCGCATGCAGCAGGTGGGCCGCGGTTATTTCGAACGCCGCCCTTGCGAGCACCGACGATTTCTTTCCGGACACTCCGTGCCTTCCTATGGCCTTGACGAGCCCGTCGTTGGTCATCAGGTCCGCGACCAGCATGATGTGCCTTATGTCGACGTCCAGGCCTGCTTCGCCCAGTGTCTCCCCGGCCTCGTGTATGATCGCGTTCCTGGCCGCCTCGATCCCCAGAACTTCGGCGACCTCCAGTATGCTGTTGGTCATTACGTTCGGCGAATCGACTCCCTCGACCTTGAGGACCTCTTTCATGTTGCTGCCCTCGGTGACTATCTCATATCTGCCCGTGTCCTTGCTCTTGCTCAGGACCGCCCTGGCGATGCCGTCGATGCCTTTTATCTTGGCGTTCTTGATGGCGTCGTACATGGTCTGCAGTTTCTTGAAGGACTGCTGGTCGGACGTTATGGTTATGCTGAAGTCCGTCTTTTCGATCAGGCCGCGGACGGCCTTGATCTTGTTCAGTTTATCGAACATGTCGTCTATCGTCACGCCGCGCTTGTCCATCTTGTGGGCGCTGGGCGTTATGATTATGCGCATGTTCGTGACGTCCGTGGATATCTCGGCCACGTCTGTGAGGACGGTCATCTCGATCTCGGATGCCACATGGCGTGCCACGCTCTCGTCCTCGGCGGCGATCCCAAGAAGGGGGATCTCCATCGACGGGGTGCTCGGAACGCGCCTCGCATCGACGATCTCTATCAGCCTGGGAAGACCCTGCGTAACGTTGATGTTGGCGACTCCCGCGTAGTGGAAGGTACGCATGTTCATCTGAGTACCGGGCTCTCCTATCGAATGGGCCGCCATGACTCCCGCGGACTCGTTCTGGTCCATCAGGTGGGAGGTGTACATCTCCCATGCCCTGTCCAGAAGCTTTCCGCATACCTCGTCGCTGAAGTCGTTCCCCGCCATGCGCGAAGCGATGTCGGTGATGATCTTCATCGGTATGGAGTATCCCTTGGATGCCGCGAGCCCGAGAAGCCTCATCTGCTCCGGGGTGCGGTGGCGGTGGTGGGTGATCTCCTTCGCCGTGAATGCGGGCACAGCCTCTTCGACCTCCTTCTTTACCTTGGCGGTCGTCGAGCGAGACGGGCGTTTCGAGAGCTTGGTCACTATGGACTCGGCCTCCTCGGAAGAGATCCCGAGGTCCTCGATGTCGCCCTGGGATATCGTCTCCACGTCGCCGAGGGTGTTGTATTTGGTCATCAGGAGCGCGGCCGCCTCTTCGCTGACCCCGCGCCTGATCAGGGCCTTCATCGTGTCTTTCTTGGCCATTATCACTCACCTCCGGACTCGTAGTCGGAATCGCCTGAGTCTTCGAACTCCTCGGACTCTTCGTCTTCCATGAACTCCATCTCGTCCTTCTCCTTGGCGCCGTAGTCCTCTCCGACGTCCCTGTCGTCGATGCGTATCATCTTCTCGGCCACATCGTCGCCCAGGACCTCTGCGAACAGGTCGTCCAGGTCTATCGCCTTTCCGCGCACGGACCTGGTCGGGTCGACCCCGTCCTCTCCGTACTTGAACTGGATGACCATGCCTATGGTGTTCCTGACGGTCCCGTCGGACGTCAGTTTGAGGTCCTCCAGCGCGGATACGAGCCTTCTCTGCATGTAACCGGACCTGGACGTCCTCACCGCGGTATCGACCAGTCCTTCGCGCCCTCCCATGGAGTGGAAGAAGAACTCGGTGGGCGTGAGCCCGGACTTGTACGAGTTGGAGCAGAATCCCCTTGCGTACGCGCCCATGTCGCCTTTGTGGAAGTGGGAAAGGGTCCTGTTCCAGTATCCTCTGGCAAGCCTCTCTCCACGAACCGACTGCTGACCGACGCATCCCGCCATCTGGGACAGGTTCAGCATCGATCCGCGGGCTCCGGCCTTGGCCATGATGACCGCGGGGTTGCTCATACCCAGGTGCCTCCCTGCTATCTTACCGGCCTCGTCACGGGCGGCCCCCAGCTGGGACATGACCTTGACCTCGAGCGTCTCCCTCAGGGAGCGCCCGGGCATCTGCTCGAGGGTCCCCTCCTGGTAGGACTCGACGAGGCTGGACACCTCGGATATGCACTCCTGGCTGAAGCTGTTGATCTGGAGTACCGCCTCCTCCGGGATGTCCTCGTCACCGATGCCTGTGCTGAAACCGTGGTTCATCAGGGCACCGAGGGCCAGCCTCGTCACGTGGTTGATGAACTTGGAGGCCTCCTCGGACCCGTAGTCGCGGGCGATACGGTCGACGATCTTCCCTTTGCTGTTGCCTATGGCCTTGACGTCTATCGTTCCGCAGACCAGCTGGGAGTTGCGTATCTTGACGTATGCGTCATACTCGCACTCCTCCTTCTTGCACGAAGAACAGTTCTGGCATATGTTGGCCTTGAAAGTCGTGCGGAAGTTCTTCGGAAGAACCGAGGAGAAGAGCTGTTTTCCAGTCCAGTACGCGTTCCCTTTCTCATCCTTCATGGGCTCCGGCATCTCGATGTCGGGCAGCTTGCGCATGATGTTGGCCGCCTCGAACCTGTCGAAGCGGGGATTCAGGTGGGTCAGGAAGTAAGTACCGGTTATGTGGTCGTGGATAGCCCCTATGATGGGCCCTCCGTACCTCGGGGAGAGGATGTTCTCCTGGACCTGCATGAGTATGCGGGCTTCGGCGCGGGCCTCCTCGGACTGCAGCACGTGGAGGTTCATCTCGTCTCCGTCGAAGTCTGCGTTGTAAGGGGGACACACGCACAGGTTGAACCTGAAAGTGCGCCCTCCCATTATCCTGACGCGGTGGGCCATCATGGACATCCTGTGCAGCGAGGGCTGCCTGTTGAACAGGACGACGTCGCCGTTTATGAGCTGCCTCTCGACGGTGTAGTCGAGCTCGAGGCCTTCCGCGACATCCTGGGCGTTGCGGTCGGTGACGCGTATCCTCCTTCCGTCGGACCTTATGACGTAGTTGGCTCCGGGCATGTACTCGCCGTCCTCCGGGGGGGTCGGGCCGCGCGCAACTAGCTCGCGGAGCCTGTCGATGTTGTGCTCGTTGGCGTGGACCGGGACGGTCAGCTCCCTGGCGGCGAAGGTGGGTATGCCCACGTCGTTTATGGAGAGCATCGGGTCCGGGGAGATCACGGTACGGGCGGAGAAGTTCACACGTTTACCGGAAAGGTTGGACCTGAAGCGTCCCTCCTTTCCCTTCAGCCTCTGGGCCAGCGTCTTGAGCGGACGGCCGGACCTGTGCCTCGCGGGCGGGATTCCGGAAGTCTGGTTGTCGAAGTAGGTGGTTATGTGGTACTGTAGAAGCTCCCACAGGTCCTCCACGATCAGCTGGGGTGCACCCGCGTCGCGGTTCTCCCTGAGCCTCTGGTTGATCCTCAGGACGTCCACCATCTTGTGGGTGAGGTCGTCTTCGGACCTGTCTCCGGAGTCTAGAGTGATGGAGGGCCTGACCGTGACCGGCGGCACCGCGAGGGCGGTGAGCACCATCCACTCGGGCCTGCATGTGGCGGGGTCGAACCCCAGGGTCGCAAGGTCCTCGTCGGTGATGCGCTCGAGCCTCTCGCGGACCTCCTTGGGGGTCAGCTTGTGGTTGTCGTCCACCTCCCTGAACGTGGTGGGCTTGTCCAGCTTTATCTTGATCTGTTCTGCGCCGCAGTAAGGGCACAGACCCTTGGTGGAAGCGCCTTTGGCGGTGACCTTGGCGAAGTTCTTCACGTCCATCGTGTCGCCGCCCAGCTCCTCCATGCGCTCCATGTCGTTCCTGGTGTCGTTTATCTGGTCCGGCGTCAGCATGAGCCTGCCGCAGGAGCGGCATGTGCTCTCCAGGAGCATCTTGATGTCCTTGACGAAGCCGACGTGTATCACCGGGAGCGCCAGGTCTATGTGCCCGAAGTGCCCGGGGCACTCGTCCACTTTGCATCCGCAGGTCTTGCAGCGGAGCCCGGGCTCGATGACACCCATGCGGGGGTCCATGAGACCCATGTCGATCGGATATCCCTCGTCGTCGTAGGTGTCCGCCGTTATCACCTTTGTGGCGGACATCTTCCTGATCTCCTCCGGGGAGATGCAGGAGAATTTGATCGAGCCGATCCTTTTCGTGATACCTCTCATCATCTTAGGTCCTCCAGCTGAAGCCTCATGGCGACACCAAGCGAAAGCAGCTCGTCCATCAGGAGCTTGAACGCATAGGATGTCTGTACGAGGTGGATGTTCGTAGAGTTCTTGCAAACCGGGCAGTAAAGGTTTCCGAACCTGTTCATTATCGCGACGTGCCCGCACTTGGGGTTGCCGCAGACGTACTGCTGCGTCCCGTCCGACTGGTCGAGCAGACGGTCCTTGATGACCATGGCCGCTCCGTGTCCTATCAGACAGTCGCGCTCCATCTCACCGAACCTGAGACCTCCCTGCCTGGAGCGTCCCTCGGTGGGCTGGCGAGTCAGTATCTGCACCGGTCCTCTCGAACGCACGTGCAGCTTTCCGCTGACCATGTGGTGCAGCTTCTCGTAGAATATGACTCCGGTGTAGACGTCCATCTGGATCATGCGTCCGGTGGTACCGTCGTACATGACCTCCTTTCCGTCGTTCTTGAAGCCGTTCCTTACCAGGCCGTCGCGGATGGACCCCTCGTTCTCACCGGAGAACGCGGTGCCGTCTACGAGACGTCCTTCCATCGAGCCGACCCTTCCGGCGATCATCTCGAGCACGTGCCCGATGGTCATACGGGAAGGTATCCCGTGGGGGTTGACCACCAGGTCCGGAGTCACTCCCTGGCAGGTGAAGGGCATGTCGCACTGGTCCACCAGCTTGCCTATGACCCCCTTCTGTCCGAATCTGGAGCAGAACTTGTCGCCCAGCTCCGGGATCCTCTGGTCCCTGACCTTGACGCGGACGAGCCTGGAGCCGTTCTCCGACTCGGTGACCATGACCGAGTCGACGAACCCGGTCTCCCCGGGCCTGACGGTCACAGACGTCTCCCTCCTCTTCTGAGGGGTCAGGAAGTCCGTCTCCTCCTCAAGGAACCTAGGGGGAGAAGTTTTTCCGACGAGCACGTCGCTTCCCGAGATCTCGGCCTCGGGGAATATGAGCCCGTCCTCGCCCAGCGATGCGTAGGAAAGGTCCGTGCGTGCGCCCATCACGTCGGGGGACGGGACCTCGAAGTGGTCCTCCTGCCCTCCGGGGTAGCGGCGCTCCTCCGAGCGGTATGACCTGAGGAACGTGGAACGTCCGAGGCCCCTCTGCACGGAGCTCTTGTTCATGATCAGCGCATCTTCTATGTTGTAACCGTGGTAGGAGAGAACGGCGATGCAGAAGTTCTGGCCGGCCGGCCTGTGGTTGTACCCTATGAACTTCATCGTCTCGGTCTGCACCATCGGCACCTGGGGATAATGCATCAGGTGGCCCCTGGTGTCGGGCCTTATGCGGTAGTTCGCCGCGGGTATGCCCAGCGCCTGCTTGGCCATTCCGGCGCCCATCGTGATACGGGGCGCGGAGTTGTGCTCCGGATAGGGGACCACTCCGGCGGCCACTCCCAGGATGACCATCGGGTCCAGCTCCATGTGGGTGTGCTCCTTCGTGATCCTGTTGGCGACGGAGAACTCTCCTCCGCACCATTTGCACTTGAGTATCTCGTCGGCGTCGCTGCCGGGGTTCATCCAGTCAGCGTCCATGGGCGAGAGGGTGTGGTTGCAGTGCTCGCATCTTCCGGGGACGTCGTAGGGGTCGACGAGGACCAGCAGGTCCTCTTCTTCCTCGGCGTCGATCCATTCCACGATGCCCTCGCGGAATAGGTCGCTCCACTTGGTCTTCCCTTCGCGCATGCTTTCGAGGTGCTTCCTCGTGATGGCGGTCCTGCCGTCCTTGAGGATGAGGAGCGGGCGCCTGAGGCGACCCTCGTCGCAGTTGATGACGACCTCGTCCATCTCCTCGTCGTAGCGTATGTTGATCTCGTTGGAGAGTATCCCGACCCTCCTGCGCTCCCTTATCTGGGACACCAGTTCCCTGGGGGAACCGTGGGTTCCGGCCAGGTCTCCGTTGACGAAGACACGGGTCCCATCGTCTTTGACCGAGCCGAGGCCGAGGTCGCGGAGCGTCCATTTGACGTCCTGGTCGGGGAATCCCTCGGAGACGTCGATGATCAGGGCGGCGTTCTTGACCAGGCCGCAGTTCTGTCCTTCCGGCGTCTCGGAGGGGCACAGCCTTCCCCACTGGGTGGGGTGGAGGTCACGGGCCTCGAAGTGGGGCTGGCTTCTGGTAAGGGAGGACGTTATCCTCCTGAGGTGGGACATCGCGGAGAGGTTGGACGTCCTGTCGAGCAGCTGGGACACGCCGGCGCGCCCGCCCACCCAGTTTCCGGTGGCCAGGGCGTGGAGCAGCTTGTGGGTTAGCAGGTCGGGGCGGATGGAGGACGCGATGTTGAGCTCGTTCCTCTTCCTTCCCCAGTTCCTCTCCAGCTGGTACTTGAGGTCTTTCATGAGGCTGCTGAAGCTTGTCCTGAAAAGGTCCTCCATAAGGTCCCCGGATAGCTTGAGCCTCTTGTTGGCGTAGTGGTCCTTGTCGTCCTCTTTCCTCTTCCCCAGGGAGAGCTCGAGGACCGAGCGGGCTATGCGGCCCAGGTAGATCGCTTTCTTCATGCGGTCCTCGGAAGTGTCGCCCAGGTGGGGGAGCAGCGAGTGGTCGAGGATGCTCTCGACCTTCTTGGTCCTGTACTCCTTGGCCTGTCCTGCGGCGAAGTTCCTCTCGAGGAACAGGATCGCGTCCTCGGTTGTGTGGTAGCCGTTGGGCGCATACGTCTTCTTGTCCAGTGAAGCCTCGATGTTGGCGTAGACCGTGTTGGTCATCGCGTCGTCCGAGACGATGGTTTCGAATATCTCCTGGTCAGACTCCATGCCAAGCGCCTTCATGAGGGCGACCAGGGGGATGGAGCTCGATGCCACGGGGACGGACACCATGAGCATTCCGTCCTTCTTCTTCTCGACGAGGGTCAGGGCGCGGTAGCCCTCCCTCTGGGAGAACACCTTGGCGGCCTCCATGGCCGCTCCGTACTTCTCGTTGTATTCGACCATGACCCTGTTGGGCGCCAGGTCTTCGAGCGTGATCAGGGCCCTCTCGGTCCCTCCTATTATGAAGTACCCTCCGGGCTCCTCGGGGTCCTCCTTGTTCGTTATCAGGGCTTTGTGGTACTCTTCATCGGACAGGCTGTGGTCGAGCCTGAAGCTCATAACGTCCCTGTTGAGGTTGCACCCCTTGGACTTGACCATCATCGGCATGTCTCCGACCCTGATCCACTTGTCGCCTTCGGGGATGGGCATCTCCTCCCCGTCCTCGAACACCTCGAAGCGCACGTAAACAGGCGAGAGATAGTTGAGGTTCCTGAGCCTGGCCTCCATGGGCACGAGCTCGTGGCTGTATCCGTTGGCCTCCATGACCTTGGGGGGCTCGATGCGCACGGTCGGCTTTGCGACCGGGTCGACGCCGCCCGTCTCGGTCCTTGCCCTTCCGATGCGGATCTCTATATTCCTTCCGCCGGTGCGCTCCGGGTCGAGCCTGATCGTCCCGCGCGCGGTGTCGTCCGTCGGTACGCGTATGTCGTCGACGATCCTCTGCATCCTGCTGTCGGGGTTGTCGGACGTGGCCAAGAAGTCGTTGAAAGAGGATACGTGGTGGTTTACTATGTTGCGTTCTGTGAAATAAAGGTCTACGAGGTCTCTCATGCTTTTCCTCCCGTGATGAGTCTGTAGGCGACGAACTCCTCTGCCGTTTCACTTTTCCTTACTATTTTTACGACGCGGCCTTCTGCGATCGGGCCGTGTACCGACTCCAGCACCTTGATTCCGGCATCGCTCTTCTTGATCTTGGGGAGCTGGTCGCGGGTCATTCCCATTTCAGAAAGTACCGCATCCGCATCTTCCTCGGATAGAAGGTGATGTTCGGGCACGAGTCTGTGCTCGAGGACGTTGAACGAGATATTGTTTGTTGCCAAAGTTTCACCTACCTGCTGCCCCGCCACGGGTTTGCGGGTAATACGTTTTAAAATCTGTGAATTTCACTTTCCTCATACTTGATCCGCCGTTCGATCGCTCATGAAGTCCATCAGCGGGCCTGAAGGGATTCGAACCCTTGACCACCTGATTAAAAGTCAGATGCTCTACCTAGCTGAGCTACAGGCCCTTAGATAGCTTAAGCTTGTAATGTGTGCTGAACTCTTCCTTATATATAAGGTCTTGTTTTGAACCGAATACGCTCATACCCCGAAGAGAGCGGGAAGCAGGCGTCATTTCTCGCCGCTTCGACGAATTATGCGCGTTTTCGGAATATATCATATAAAAGTATCCCAATCGGGAAACGTTATGGTGGACTCCCTCGAACTTAAGGTAGGAATGGCCCGCAGGCAGTCGGAGACGGGCTACGGCAGGGCGCGGATCGATTCGCCGTCCCGCCACGCGCTCGGCCTGGACGTTGGAGACGCGGTGGAGATCTGCGGACGCAACAGCGTGGTCGCCAAAGTGTTCAAGGGAGACCCGGAGGACGAGGGCAGGGGGATCATCAGGATAGACGGGCTAACGCGTACCAGCGCCGGGATAGGCGTTGACGACACCGTCACCGTCAGACGGTGCGCCCCGGCGCCCGCGGAGAAGGTCACGCTCGCCCCGAACATACCGGAGGGCAAGAAGGCGAGCTACAGCGAGGGCATCGAGGCGGTGTTCCTGAAGGACCTCACGGGCAGGCCTCTCGTCAAGGGCCTGGACATACTCCTGCCCAACGTGGCGCTGCTAGGAAACCGATCGACCTTCTCGGTAGTAGGGACCGTGCCCCAGGGGCCGGTGGTCGTCATCCCGGAGACGACGATAATCCTGAAGGACTCCCACGCCGGAGGCAGAAGGCTTCGGAACGTCAACTACGACGACGTCGGCGGACTCGACGGCGAGCTCAAGCGGATAAGGGAGCTCGTGGAGCTTCCTCTGAAGCATCCGGAACTTTTCGATAGGCTGGGGATCGCGCCTCCCAGGGGCGTTCTGCTCTACGGCCCCTCAGGCACAGGGAAGACGCTGATTGCAAAAGCTGTGGCCAGCGAATCGGGGGCGTCGTTCTACCCGGTCCAGGGCCCGGAGATCATGGGCAGTTTCTACGGGCAGAGCGAGGAGCGCCTGCGGGAGATATTCAAAGAAGCCTCTGAGAACTCGCCCAGCATAATATTCCTCGACGAGATAGACTCCATCGCGCCCAGCAGGGACTCGGTGTCGGGGGAGGTGGAGAAGAGGGTCGTCGCCCAGCTTCTGACCCTCATGGACGGAATGGGCGACCGCGAGGGCGTGATAGTTATAGGCGCCACCAACCGCGAGGACTCCATCGACCCCGCCCTGAGGAGACCGGGAAGGTTCGACAGGGAGATCGAGATAGGGGTCCCGGGCAGGGCCGCCAGAAAGGAGATACTCGACGTGCACACCAGGAACATGCCTGTTGCCGACGACGTGAAGACGGAAACGCTGGCGTCTCTGACGCAGGGGTTCGTGGGAGCGGACCTGGCGGCGCTGTGCCGCGAGAGCGCGATGAAGTGCCTGAGCTCCCACATGGAGGAGCTGGACCTCGACAAGCCCATACCGCACAACAAGCTTGCGGAGATGAAGGTCACGATGAAGGACTTCACCGACGCACTGGCGGAGGTGGAGCCCAGCGGCATGAGGGAGGTCCTGGTGGAGATACCGAAGGTCACGTGGGCGGACGTGGGCGGGCTGGACGGGATCAAGAAGGAGATCCGCGAGATATTCATGCCCACAGAGGACTCCAAGGCCTTCGAGAGGTTGGGCATTTCCCCTGGAAAGGGGCTGCTTCTGTACGGTCCCCCCGGGACGGGCAAGACGCTGATAGCAAAAGCGGTTGCCAACGAATCGGGGGCCAACTTCATCTCGGTAAGCGGACCGGAGATGGCCAGCAAATGGCTGGGGGAGACTGAGCGGGCCATAAGGCACGTCTTCAAAAGGGCCAAGCAGATGGCGCCCTGCATCATATTCTTCGACGAGCTGGACTCAATAGCCCCCCGCCGCGGTACGGAAGGTAACGGCTCGTGGGAGAGGGCCGTGGCGCAGCTTCTCACGGCAATGGACGGCATCGAGACCCTGGGCAACGTCGCGGTCATGGCCGCCACGAACCGCCCCGACATGATAGATCCGGCGCTCCTCAGGCCCGGCAGGTTCGACCGCATGGTGCTGGTGGGTAAACCGGACCTCAGGAGCCGCCTGAGGATCCTGGAGATACACACGGAGAAAATGCCCCTGATGAACATAGACCTGATCGATGTAGCGTCTGAGACCGACGGATACGTGGGAGCGGACCTCGCCGCCCTTTGCAGGGAGGCGGGGCTTGCGGCCTACAGGGAGGACCCCGCCGCAGAGTTCGTGGACCGGAGGCATTTCTCCGCCGCCCTGAAAGCGGTAAGGCCGTCGGTGGACCCTGACACGTTCAAGAACTACGAAAGCATCGGGAACGAGATGAAGAAGCGCAGGGACGGATGGGACGGAGTGCCGTTCTACGGGTGATCATATGGCAGGAACCAAATTTTTCTCCAGGGAGATCGTCGGGCTGGCCGTGGAAACGGTCGCCGGGACGCCGGTGGGCATACTGGACGACATCGTCATAGATACCGAGACCGGCCGCATCAAATATCTGCTGGTCCGACCGGCGGGTGCCGTGATCAACGGCCCGGCCAAAGTGGACGAAAACGGCAGGTTGGTGGTCGAGACGGACCGCCTGCGCATCGACGGCAGCAGAGTGATCATCAACTGATCCTTTTCACCATGTAAGGGCGTTCGAGCTCGTAGCCCAGCGTCCTGTAGAGCGCACGTTCTCCCGGGCCGCAAGTCGCCCTCATGCGGGATGCGCCGGCAGAGACGGCGGCCTCTTCGGCCCTGGCGATCAGGCCGGCGTCGTAACCTCTGTGCTGCCACGTTCCCCGGCCGGAGACCGGGGTGACGCTTCCCGACACCTTCATCTCGCGTATCGCCGCGGTCCCCGAGCCGTCGGTCCTCAGGCGCACGTACCCGATAACCGAGTCTCCGAACTCGTAGCTGATGAAGTGCTCGGTACCGCCCGACGCCTCGTACTCGGCGGTCTTGAGCTCGGCCTCCCGTGGGTCCTTCGGCTCCTGACATGTATGACCGACCTCGCGGCAGCGCAGACAGCGGCATTTCCGCCCCCGTTCGGCCATGCGCTGATGGACCAGCTGCCTCAGGTTGCTCTTCAGGATCCCGGCGGCTATCTCGGGGACGGGTATGTCCCTCTGTATCCTCTGTATGCGGACATGCTCCGGCACTATGAACTTCATCTCCGCCAGAAGCTCGACCGCCTCCTCCGTGCCATACGGTTCGTACTCTCCCTCCTTCCACATGTCGTAGAGACGGGTCCCCGGGATCACCAGGGTCGTGTAGAACTTGAAGCTGTCCGGCCTGAACGACGGGTCCGAGAAGACCCTCCTGAAACATTCCATGTCCTTTTCCGGGTCCGAACCCGGAAGGCCGGGCATGATGTGGTAACCGACAGGTATCCCGACCTCTTTGCAGACCCTGGTGGAATCGATTATATCCTGCACGGTGTGACCGCGGTTGACCGCTCCCAGTATCGCATCGTCCAGTATCTGGACGCCTATCTCGACCCTGGTGGCCCCCAGCCTCATGGCGTCCTCCGCCTCCTCGGGGCTGAAGGAGTCCGGGCGGGTCTCCACCGCCATTGCCACGCAGCGGTGGTCCGCGGTCTCGTTGAGGTCCTGGGCGGAGACCAGGTCCGGCGAGTCGCTCCCGTTCATCGCGTCGAAGCATCTTTTCACGAACCACTCCTTGTACCCGGGGTCCCTGCATGTGAACGTGCCCCCCATGACGATAAGGTCTATCTTGGAGACATCGTGGCCGATGGCCTCCATCTGGCGTATCCTATCCGTGACCTGCATGTACGGGTCATATTGGTTCCTGCCCGCGCGGCGGGCGGCCGGTTCCTTCCCGGTGTAGGACTGGGGCGACCCGTTCTCGACTCCCCCGGGGCAGAATATGCATTTCCCGTGGGGGCATGGGTGCGGCGAAGCCATCACGGCGACGACCGCCGTGCCGCTGGCGGTGCGCATCGGCTTTTTGATCAGAAGCGGAAGTATCAGGTCCCTGTCTTCGTCCGGCACCTCGGCGAGTATCTCCGAATTGGGCGGCACGCCTTTAAGCCCGAGCTCTCCGCACAGCCGGATCTTGCGGTCCTGCAGTTCTCCTCGGGAAGATACCTCCCCGGACTTGACCGCCTCTATCAGAAGTTCTGCTATCTTTGACATCTCTCATCCGTAATAGATATCGTTGGCGGCGTTCTGCTTCCTGTCAGGGGCCTGCTCTACCAGGGCCATGCAGACGATGGCCGCGGCCGGTATGTACAATATCCTCCTGTCGGACTCGATGACGACCGCGGTCTCGGAACCTATGACGGCGTATCCCCGGAAAGTCCCGGTCGCTTCGTCCTCTTCCTTGCCGAACCTCACCGTGTACACGGAATCGGGGCGTAGCCCGTAGCTCCCATCCTCCGACATCTTCATCCCTTCCTTTTAGCGAAAAGTTCCTGGAGGTGGTCCACGGTGCTCCGGTAGTTGTTCATGGCCATTTTGACGTTCTCCTCCGTGAAGCTCCAGGCCATGCTCAGGTTACCGTACCTTATGCGGTATCCCTTCCGCTTCTGGCCCTCGAACTCGGTGTCGACGCCCTCCAGAAGATCGAGCGATTTCAGCTTGTTGATATGCCTGTACACCGTCGGCCTGGTCGTGCCCAGGAGAAGAGCCAGCTCCTCGACGGTCCATGCCTTGGAAGTATTTCCCATGAGGTAATCCATGAAAAGCCGGTACGGGACACTGTCCCTCAGGCCGGTGGCCGAGGTCTTAGGGTCATATCCTTTGGGGATGTACCCTATCTGTATCAGAAAGGTCTCCGCCACGACGTCCACGTCCGGTACGGCGTTCATCGGCGTGTTGCTGACTACCTGAACTTCGAATATAATAACCACCTTTCCGCATGAATAGTAAAGGTGATATTTTAATTTTTCAAATTGTGCCCTGCAACCTGTCGACCGCCCTCATAATGCTCACCGTGGGTATGACCCGTGAGACCGGGATGGTCAGGATCTTCTCCACCGTGGGAGCGACTATGGGCGCGCAAATGACGGCCAGGGCACCGTCGCGTTCCGCCCTCACGGCTGCTATTATCGCGTCCTCCACCGTATTGACGGGGTATTCCCTGAGCGGGATCACCCTTCCGCTGACCTCGGCGGTGTCGGGAAGAGAGTCCATGGACACGTTCGATGCGATTATGGCGATGAAGTGCTCCGTGGACGGGTCTGTCAGCGTGCGGACGGCCTTGACTATCTCCCTCACGGTCCGTATGTTGGGTTCGCGCTTCTCCTCCAGTATCTTATACATCGTGGAGGGCGAAAGGCCCGATGCGGCGCAGAATTCGGCGAGCGTCATGTCCAACTCATCCTCCAGCACGGAGCGGAGGGCCTTCTGGAACCCGCCCTCTTCCCTGAGCATTCCGGCGATAAGGTCGTCGACCGTCATTTGACGCCCTTCACATAGTCGGCCGCCGATAGACCGGCCATGCATCCCTGGCCTACTGCCCTGGCCACCTGCCAGGGTTTGCCGACGACGTCGCCGCAGGCGAACAGGCCGGGGACCTTTGTGGCGTATTTCGCGTCCACCTTTATCGTATCGTCCATTTCCGGCATCAGGTCCATGTCCATGACGAGGTCCGCCGCGGATTTGGCGCCCAGCTCTATGAACACACCGTCGACGGCTATCTCGGAGCCGTCTTCCAGCACCAGGCCGCCGACCTTGCCGTCACCGGTGATCTCTTTCGGGGGCGAGTCCCTCACGACCACGCCTGCCAGCAGGGCGCGGTCCACCAGTGCCTTCGCCGCCTTGGGGCCCTTGGTTATCCAGTAGACCTGCGTGGCGTACTTGGTCATGAGGTCTGCAGACATCGCCGCCTCGGTCTCGTCGCCGATCACAGCCACGGTCTTCCCCTTGTAAAAGTTGCAGTCGCACACGGAGCAGTAGCTTACGCCCTTTCCTATGAACTCCTTCTCGCCAGGTATGCCCAGCTTGACCCTGGATATGCCGGTGGCCACCACCACGGATTTGGCGACGTACTCCTTTCCGGTCTCCGTCTTGATCACGAAGAGCTTGCCGTCGCGTTCGGTCGATATCACGTTCTCCTCGACGAACTCGGCGCCGAAGGAAACCGCCTGCTTTATACCGTTGTCCAGGAGGTCGATGCCCTTCACGGGTCCGACGACGCCGAAATAGTTCTCTATGTTGGCGTCCGCCGCGGCGGAATTGGACGGCTTCCCGACGATGACCGTCGAGACCTTCCTTCTGGCAGTATATATTGCCGCCTGTATCCCCGAGGGGCCGGCACCTATCACTACGATGTCAGTTTCCATTTCAGATTCCGCTCATTATCCTGAGTATGTCGTCCTTCGGCCTGAGCCCGACCAGGGTCTGTACGAGGACACCGTCCTTGAACACCAGGAGCGTGGGTATGGCGTTTATCCTGAACCTTGCCGCTATCGACTGGTTTTCGTCGGTGTTGAGCTTAGCCACGGCGAAGCCGTTCTGTTCGGCGGCTATTTCCTCGATGATGGGGCCCATCCTCCTGCAGGGCCCGCACCAGGGCGCCCAGCAGTCGATGAGGGCCTTCTTGTTGCCGTCGACGAAAGTGTCGAACGTAGATTCGGTCAGTTCTGTTACCATAATTGTTCCTCCATCCGTTATGAGGAGGAATAAATAAATAACTTACACCATAGGACAATGAAGGGATCACATGTTGGAAACGCTGTCTAACGTCATTGGATTGGAGATTTACGAACCGCGCGGGATGTTCGTCGGAACGGTTGACGAAGTGGTGATAGACGTTTCCATGATGCGCGCGACCGGGCTTTACGTGGAAGAGGCCAACCCCGTGCTGGTGGACAAGGACGTGGCGATCTCGATACCCTTCGGATGGGTCCGGGGCATCGGTGATGCCGTGATACTCAAAACCTTCCCTGAGCACGTCGGCGCTGCTGACAGCTCTCGACAGGATGCTCCCCAATCATTTCAACGATGAGGTCCAGGTCGAAGCCCACTTTATCGGAAAGCTCCTTGTGAAGAGCAATTATGCGGTCGGCTCCTTTTGGCGCGCCTTTTCCGCGGAGCTTCTCGGCCGGAACGCGGTGGGATACCAATGCAGAATCGCTGACGAGGTTATCGGCGGCGGCCACTATCTTCTGCTCGATCGTCCTCGGAATATAGTCCGATTCGGGCAGACCGAACATGGCCACGTCGTCTTCGTCGAGCCCGGCGCCGGTGTGCCTCCGTATGATCTCCACAATCTCCGGGGGCATGCCCAGGTCCTCGGCCATCCCGGCGCCCACTACCGCGTGCATTATGCTGTGGTCCCTGGACCTGCCCAGGTCGTGAAGCAGCGCTCCTGCGGTGACGAGGCCGCCATCGGCCTCCGGTATGCGCTCCGCTATGACCTCGGCCACGGCCAGCACGGTGCGGCAATGGACGATGACGCGCTGGGAACATCCTGAATCCTTCAGTATCTTCAGGCACTTTTTCTCATCTGGGTATGTTCTCGACAACCGTCTTCCCCCTTTCGTTCGGTATGACCGTCATCTTGCCGTCCCTGTCCGAGTACAGCGAACTGCCGCCCGTGTAACAGTAAAGGAAAATAGCCAGCGCTGCAATCTCCGAGTGCGGCTGGTTTCCCACCGAGACGTTGAAGTCCGCACGCTGGTACACTTCGGGCGGAACCTTCTCCGCACCGACGATGACCATGAGGTCTTTTTCCCTGGGTATCTTGGGCAGGGCCTCGTCCATCCTCTGACCGTACATGGTGAGATGGACGACGGTGCCGTCGAACTTCCCGACCGCCTCCCGCCACTTTACGCCGGTCTCGATAGTGTAGCTACCGCCGAAACGGTCCGCCACGCTCCTGATCCCATCTTCGAGCTTCGGGTCGTAAGTGTCGACCCATATGCCGCTGGCGCCCAGCGCCCTGGAGGACAGTGCCACGTGGGTGGTCACCCTCTTGTCCCTCTCGGGCCTGTGACCTATCCTCATTATCCGTATCTCGGACATGTTCACTCTTCTTTTATGGGCTCTATCCTGTGTCCCCTGTAGTCCATCCTCACGGACCTGCGGACCAGGCTCTTTAGCATCGTAGATGTTAGACCCAGCGCCTCTGCGACATCGCCGGAGAACCTGCCGGCGGAACCAAGCTCTGCCAGGATCTTCTCCTCCAATACGGAATATTCCTCGTTGCTCATCATGGCGGCGGCCAATACATCGCTGATCTCGTACACCGGCCACTGCGCGTTCATGCTGAAGGATGTGTAATAGGTATGGTACGATTTTTCCGGGTAGTTTCCACCCGTAGAAAGCCATCTGGTCTCGACCAGCTTCATTTTCTCAAAGAAAACGAGCGCGTCTTTACCTTCCTGACCGTATTTCTCTTCGATCTCTCCGACCGTTCTCCATTCCAAGGTCACCTCCTTCAGCACCTCCCTTTTTATGGGCGTATCAACGGACCTGAGCATCGGTACTAGCTCGGACGGCTCGTTGATGACCTTGATCTTGTTCATGAACGTATACCAATAACTTGTGGATATAATATTATTCCTAAAGAATTCATCAAAACCGTGCAATCCCGGAGGTTCCGCATGTATTTTAACCGCTCGATTTTAAGGATGCACGGGCCGGCGATCGACCGTTTTCCGACACGGATGCCGCCGGCCCCCCTCCGGCATAAGCCGACACCGTGGACTCTGGCACATTTGAGGGAGCGTTATGATGGAACGGCTGGACCCACTAAAGGTTTATTTATTGGTCGCACCTTCCGTACCTCAATGGCCAAAAAGAAAGAGCCCGAACTTAGATTCCAGTGCCTCAAGTGCTACAAGACCTACAAGGGTCCTGAAGCCGAGCAGAAAGCCCTGGATTGCTGCGGGTCGTTCATCCAAGGGTACTGGAAGTACTACTCGAGATGGGGCGACAAGATGAAGTGGTACGGCCGCTGATCGCCAGGCGTGCCGTTGCCCCGTTTTTATTTTGGGGCGTTAAACCGAGCGTGTATAGTGGTAGGTGTCGGCATGGACGAGGACAGCGGGTTGACCAGCGGGTCTTATAAGGAGATCGAGCTCATAGAGCGCCATATTAAGATGCTCAGAATCACCAAGGAGAACCAACCCGTGGGGATAATCAGGCTCTCCGAGATACTGGAACTTCCCAGGCACAAGGTCCGATACTCCCTGAGGATGCTCGAGCGCGACGGCGTGATCGTTGCGACGCCGGACGGGGCCGTGGTTTCAGACCGTTACGAATCCTTCATGCGCGAGATGTCCGAGTACCTACGGAAGCTGAAAGAACGGATCGAAGAGGTCCGGGCTCAGATTCCTGGTACGTAATGCTTTAATACAAGCCGACCTTTGCACTTGACAGGCCGTCGTAGCTCAGTCGGTAGAGCGTGTGACTGTTAATCACAAGGTCCACGGTTCGAGCCCGTGCGACGGCGCCACTTTTTCCTCGATAGATTTTTATCCTATTCCTCTTCTAACCGTCCCTGGGGGCTCGTAGCTTAGCTGGCAGAGCGCCCGGCTCATAACCGGGTGGTCGTCGGTTCAAATCCGACCGGGCCCACTTCCCAGATTTCACGTTGTTATCCGCTCAATGTGCCATAGCTGTTTTTTCGCCCACTTTTGCATGGTTTCCTGTCGTCTCGGACACGGGAAATCGAAAAGGCTTAATATAGAAGCAGACGTGTTTGCCTTCTATAAATACAGGTCGCGAACGCGGCCTTTTCCGAGGAAGACCAATGGTGGAAATTACAATTAAAGCGGAAGCGCCCAAGTCGATTAAGCTCCCCAGAATACAGAAAGAGCTGACGCAGTGCGTTCAGTGCGGTTACTGCATTTCTGTGTGCGAGGCCCACGGACAGACCCCGTGGGAGTCGGTGACTCCCAGAGGAAAAATATACTACCTCAACCAGCTGGACAAGGCCGGGATGGGCCTCGAGGACAAGCTTCTTGGAAGGAATGTCACGGTGAGCCCCGAGTTTGTGGACGCGATGTACAAGTGCACAGGTTGCGGGAACTGCGAAGCGGTCTGCCATGCAAACATCCACCTGGTCGAACTCTGGGAGAACGTAAGGGCCTGGCTCGTCAAAAACAATTACGGACCGATGCCCGCGCACAAAGCGATGCACGAGAAAATCGAGGAGAACCACAACCCCTACGGCGAGCCCGACGAGACAAGGTCCGCCTGGTGGCCCAAGGATGTGGAGAACGCGGCCGTTCCGGATGTCATGTTCTTCGCCGGATGCACCGCATCCTACAGGATGATGGAGCTTGCGAAGGCCGGAGTGACCGTCCTTTCGAGGGCGGGAGTGAAGATCGGGACCATGGGCTCCGAGGAATGGTGCTGCACCTCCCCTCTTATCAGGACCGGGGACAGGACCCTTTCCCTCAAGTTCTCGGAGCACACCGTCGAGACCGCGGACGGCACAGGCGCCAAGGACATGGTCATGACGTGCTCAGGATGCTACAAGACGATCCTCAACGATGCCGGAAAATACTATTCGAAGACCGGACAGAACGTCCACCACTTCTCGCAGTACGTCGAAAAGCTGATCGCCGAGAGGAAACTGCCTCTCAACAACGAGTTCAAAGCGAAGGCGACCTACCACGACCCGTGCCACCTCGGAAGGCACGCCGGAGTGTTCGATCCCCCCCGGAACGTCATCAAGAAGATCAAAGGCCTCGAGTTCGTGGAGATGTACCGCAACAGGGAGGGCTCCAGATGCTGCGGTGCGGGCGGAGGGTACAAGAGCCAGTACGGAGACTACGCAGTCAACGTTGCCGCCGAGAGGATAGCCGACGCGGAAGAAGTCGGCGCGGAGCTCATAATAACCTGCTGCCCGTTCTGCGTCCTTAACCTGAGGGCAGGTGCCAAGAAGGCCGGCTCCAAGATCAAGGTAATGGACCTCTCAGAAGTACTGCTCCAGGTGACGGCCCCCAAGGAAGAGGCGCCGGCGAAGCCCGCTGCCAAGGCCGAGGCCGTCCCTGCCAAGGTCGCGGAGACGCCTAAGGAAGTGGCGAAGCCGGAAGTGACGCCCAAGGAGGTCGCCAAGCCGGCCGACACCCCGAAGGAAGTGGCAAAACAGCAGACCACTCCGAAGGAGGTCGTCAAGGCGGTGGCGGCCGAGCCTTCCGAATGGGTCGAGAAGGAGACCGAAGAGGTTTATATCGACGACTACACCGACAACTCTCCCGAGGCCCTTGTAAGAAGGGCCGCTTGGAACAACGGACTGAGGTGCAGGAGGAACTACGGCATCGAACGCATACCCGTCGCCTTCGTGAAAGGGAGGGTCGCCGTGTTCGTAGAGCCGAAAGGTTCCGACATGACCATGGACAGCAAGCTCAGGGCCAAAGGATGGACCGTCCTCAGGTACAACGAGGAGGACATCACGGACGGCGCAATGCAGGGCGAGGACATCGCCAAAGCTGTGAAGGAAAACCTCAAGGCCGCCAAGAAGAAAAAGAAACGGTAAACAGAGTGCTGCGTGAAGATGCCCTTCGACATGCTGAGCCCTTGGCTCGCCGAAATGCTCAGAGAGAGGGGGATCGATGAACCCACCGAGCCGCAGGCGGACGCCATACCCAAGATATCCAAGGGCCTGAACGTACTGCTTGTCGCTCCCACCGGAATAGGGAAGACCGAAGCGGCGGTGCTTCCGGTGCTCGACGAGCTCAAGCGGAGCGGCGGGGCCGGTTTTCAATGCATATATATCACTCCGCTTCGGGCCCTTAACCGAGATATGCTGAAAAGGCTGGAAGATTACGGGAAAGAGTCCGGCATATCGGTGGGCGTCAGGCACGGGGACACCACCCAGAGCGAGAGGAACAGCCAGTCCAGGAACCCTCCCCAGATACTCATCACCACTCCGGAGACCCTTCAGGTGCTTTTTACCGGGAAGGTGCTCAGAGAACATCTGAAAAAAGTGCGCTGGGTCGTGATAGACGAGATACACGAGCTTGCTGATAACGAGAGAGGTGCCCAGCTCACCGTCGCGTTGGAGCGCCTCGCCGGGATCGCCGGGGAATTCCAGAGGATCGGCCTTTCCGCCACCGTCGGCGACACCGAAGAGGTGAAGAACTTCCTGTCCGGAGTCGGAAGAGAGGTGACGGTCTGCAGGCACGACACCCACAGGGACTACGACATAACCGTCGAATGCCCCCTGCCGGAATCCGACCCCAAGCTCCTGGACAAACTTCAGACAGACCCCGAGATGATGGGCGTGATGATGCATGCCCGCAGGCTGATCGACGCGGGCCGTTCCACTTTGTTCTTCGTAAACACGAGGGAGACGGCCGAGTGGCTGGCCGCCCGATATCGCCTCTGGGACCCCGATTTCTCGATAGACGTGCACCACGGCTCTCTTTCGAAGGAGAACAGGATGGACATGGAGGACCGTTTCAAAAACGGGGACCTTAAGGCCCTCGTGTGCACGTCATCCCTCGAACTGGGCATAGATGTGGGCAGCACCGACCTTGTCATCCAGTTCAATTCGCCCAGACAGGTGTCCAGGATGGTACAGCGCGCCGGGCGCGCCGGGCACCGTGTGGGCGAGACCATAAAGGCGAGGATAATCGCCACGGCCCCGGACGAGGTGGCCGAAGCAATGGTCGTAGCCAAAAGGTCCGACGACCGTAAGATGGAGGTTCTGGAAGGAAGGAAATGCCCGCTAACCGTGGTGGCCAACCAGCTTGTGGCGATGACCATGGGCGGCCGGGTGGACAGGGACAAGGCATTCTCGTTCTTCAGGAGGGCTTATCCGTTCAGCACCCTCGAGAGATCGGAGATGGACGAGGTCCTCGAACAGCTGAAATCCATCAAGATGATATTCGAGGACGAGGATGGTTTCAGGCGTTCCAGGCGGGGGATGGACTACTTCTACAGCAACATCTCGATGATCCCCGACGAGAGGACATATCTCATACGCGACATCGGCACCAGGTCTGTCATCGGCACGCTGGACGAGAGCTTCGTTGCGACCTTCGCAGAGGAGTATGCCATGTTCATCGCCAAAGGGAGGACCTGGAGGATAGTGGAGATGAGGGAGGACGAGCTCCTGGTGGAGGAGGCGAGGGAGATTGGCTCCGTGCCCTCCTGGACCGGCTCTGACATACCTGTTCCATTCGAGGTCGCCATGGAGGTGGGGCGGATGCGCAGGCTCCGCAACTACAAGGACTATCCATGCGACGACAATTGTGCCAGAACTGTGAAATCTTTCCTTTCTTCGCAGGGTGAGAACCCTATGCCCACCGACCGCACGGTTACTCTGGAGGTCGGTGACAGGATAGCCATAATCAACTGCTGCTTCGGGACCAAGGTCAACGAGACCATCAGCAAGATCGTTTCTGCGCTTCTTACGGCCCGTTTCGGGGAGAGCGTCGGCGTCTCCACCGACCCTTACCGCATAATACTGGAACTTCCCCGCAACATCTCCAAAGAGGACCTGGAGAGCACATTCAGGCTGATACGGCCCGGTACTGTGGAAGACCTCTGCCGCAAGACCATACTTAACTCCACTTTCCTGAAGTGGAGGTTCGTCTACGTCGCGAAGAAGTTCGGCATTATCGAGAAGGAGGCGGACCACCGCTTCATGAACTTCAACCGCCTGTTCGACATACACATGGGCACGCCCGCTTACAACGAGGCGGTGAACAAGGTCCTCTGGGACGATCTGGACATACCTAACACCGAGATGGTCGTCTCCCTGATGGCCGAGGGCGGCATAGAGGTCGTTTCCGGAAGGGTCGCCCCGATAGGTATGGAGGGCATAGTACGCTCCAAAGAGCTGATGCAGCCCATCCGGGCAGACCATTCCATACTGATGGCTATGAAGAAAAGGATCGACGACGAGACGCTTTTCGCCACCTGTCTCAACTGCGGGTCCCAGTGGAGGTTCAGGGTGGGTGACGCCCCGAACAGGCCTTCGTGCCACAACTGCGGCGGAGTGATGATAGCCGTCCTTAAGGAATACGAACGGGAGAACGTCAAACTTCTCAGGCAGAAGCGCATGACCCCCCAGGAGAAGAAAGAAGTTCTCCGCATGTCGAGGAACGCCAACCTGGTGAGGGAGCAGGGAAAAAGGGCCATTTTCACTCTGGCAGGAAGAGGCATAGGGCCGGACGGCGCATCCAGGATCCTTCGCGGAATACATCTGGACGAGGACGATTTCCTCAGGGACATTATGTCGGCGGAAGTCCTTTACGCCAAGAACAAGAGGTTCTGGGACTGAAACTCAGAAATCCAGAGGCATCTTCGTGGGGCCGTACTCCCTGAGGTCCTGGATTATGACCGTTAAGAGATCCCCCTGGGAGATGGTCCTCTCCGCATGATATACTATTCCGTCGTCCTGTCCGACCCAGCGCGTTACGGCTTCTCCCGCCTCTTCGTCGGTTTCCACGTAGACGTGGACGTCTTTATCTCCGTAGTTCAAAGTGGAGTAGCCATCGATGCTATCTATCATAGTCCCGTAGTCCGGACTGGAAGTGAATATCCACCTCTTCTCGAGCTGATATGGCTTATCGGTGTTGGTGGACGAGTCGTGGTAGGTTATGCTGCTGGTTGTGGTGACCCTCGTCTCTCCCAGGATCTCCATGTAAGTGGTGGTCACGGTTCCCCAGATGCCCGTTGTAATGGTGTCCCCGTCGACATTCTCGTATTGATGCGTCCCGGATACCTGGTACTCGTAGTAGGTCGCCTCATAGTCCTTGAGGACCACATATCCCAACGAGGCTACCACTATGACCACTACCACCGCAACTAGCATCATCGAAACGACGGATTTGCTTTTTCTTGCTGCCATCGGGCACTTCCAGCCTGTAAGTACACGAACAACTAATTAAGTATGCGCAAGCGGGGGCTCAGATGAAGCCGCCTTTGACCGAGAATTCGTTTTCCTTCACGGGCGCCTCCGGCTCTTTCAGGGACACGTTCTTTTTGGCGTAGAATCCTTTGCAAACGAGGTAGACCTCGGACGATGTGTCCCTGGAGGCGGCGGGCGAATGTATCTTCACGGATGCGAAACGGTCTTCCAACTGTTTCTCGATGGTGCCGAACATATCTCCCATGAAGACCTTCATCACCAGCTTGCCGTTCTTCTTGAGTATGCGGTCGCATACGTTCACGGCGAACGTGCAAAGATGGATGGACCGGGCGTGGTCCATCGAGTACTGGCCGGCGATGTTGGGCGCCATGTCTGAGAGGACTATGTCCGTTTTGCCGCCTATTCTGGACAGGAGCTCTATCATCGTGGCGTCGTCTGTTATGTCGCCGAGTATCGTCTCGACGCCTTCCATCGGACGGATCTTCCTAAGGTCCACGCCGATGACCTTGCCTGCATCGCCCACTTTCTCTTTGGCGACCTGCAACCAGCCTCCCGGGCAGGCCCCGAGGTCCACCACGGAGTCGCCTTCCCTGAAGATGCCGAAGCGTTCGTCGATCTGAAGGAGCTTGTAAGAGGCCCTCGAACGGTAGCCCTGCTTCTTTGCGAGCTTATAGTAATGCTCGTGCCTCCTCTCCTCAACCCAACGGTCGTGAATTCCCACGGACCGCCCATCGCGTTTACCGTTAAACCCTTTTCCCACGTCATAAATATACTACGGGGATATTCCGTAGGCGAGTGCGATGACCGACCCATGGACCTATGAGAAAGCAGGAGTTAGCATTGACCGCAAATCGAGCGCCATAGAATCGCTGGTCGGCGAACTGAAGTACCGCCGCACAGGTGACGGCCAGAACGTCAGGATGTCCGGGCTGTTCGCCAGCCTCATCGACTACGGCGACGAATATCTGACATTGGCGACGGACGGGGTAGGGACCAAACTTCTCGTTGCCCAGGCCCTGGGCAAGTGGGACACGGTGGGAATAGACTGCGTGGCCATGAACGTCAACGACACCATCTGCGTGAACGCTGAGCCCATCTCGTTCGTCGATTATGTCGCGATAGCCGACCCGGACGGGAAAGTGACCCGCGACATAGGTATCGGCCTCAACAAGGGCGCCGAGATGTCGAACATGGATATCGTGGGCGGAGAGATAGCCGTTCTGCCTGAGATAGTCAGGATGCCCGACCTCTCGGGCACATGCCTCGGACGCGTGAAAAAGAATCGCGTCATAACCGGTTCAGCATGCGAAAAGGGCGACCTGATCGTGGCGCTGAAGTCTTCGGGCGTGCACTCCAACGGGCTGACCCTCGCAAGAAAGGTCTTCGAGTCCGCGGGCATCGGGCTTAAAGAAAAGACCTCGGGAATAAGCGGCACGGTGGGCGAGAATCTGCTGGAACCGACCGAGATCTATGTCAATGAGGTACTGGGCATCACTTCCCGGCACGAGGTCCACGGACTGGTGGACATAACCGGCGGCGGGCTTCGCAACCTGCTCAGGATGCGCAAGGGGCTCCGCTACGTGATCGACGACCCGATGGGGCCTGCGCCCATTTTCAACAAGATACAGGAACTCGGAAACGTTGCAGAGAAAGAGATGTACCAGACGTTCAACATGAGCATGGGCTTCATGATCGTGGCGCCCGCCGGCGAAGCGGAGCAGATAGTCTCGGAGAACCTGAACGCGAAGGTTGTGGGACGCGTGGAAGAAGGGTCCGGAGTCCTCCTGGAGCCCGGAAACATCATATACGACCATTACTGACCTATAAGCGCGTGTATGGCGCCGCAGACCGCCCCTATTGCGGTACAGGTCTCCAGCGAATATCCGCCGCCGGTTATGTCCAGGTTGTATTTGGGTATGGACGCGGCGCTTTTAGGTACGCCGTGGGGGCCGAGGCCGAATATCAGCAGAACGCTCCTTCCGTCCTTTATCTGGCGGACCACCTCTCCGAGATCCATCTCTTTGTTCTTTTCCGGCCTGCTGGTGGTCAGTATGGGCTCTCCGAGCTGCGGGGGGAACCCTTTGGAAGGATATGGGAAGGTCGAGAACCTGCCTTCCGACGCGAGCTCCACGAAATAATCTCCATGGCGGCCGATGCTTGTGGTGCCGGCGACCCAATCCGCTATCTGCTGGGGCGTCCTGCAGTCCTCAGGGATCGGGAACCCGAAAAGCACCAGGTTCATCCCGTACGCCATGGCTATGTCTCCGGTCCTGGCTATTGCCCGCCTGTGAGGCTCCCTGAATTTATTGGCGTCATATGAGTTGTAAAGCCCTATGGTCACTCTTCCGTTCCCCATTCCGATACCTCACTGCTTCCTGCGGCCGACGATCGCGTGAGCGTCGCCGTCCAAAAAAATCTCATAATCCGGGTATTCCTGCTGGATGCGGCGGACCTCCGCAAGGGTCTCCGCAACTGTCAGGCGGCTCGTCCTGACGTCGATAAAAACCTTATCCTCCTCCAAACAGGTCCCCCCTCGGGCCGATGGTCCGAGATGATAAATGTGGTGCCGCGAGCCGGGCTCGAACCAGCGACTTCAAGATCTTCAGTCTTGCACTCTCCCAACTGAGTTACCGCGGCGTAATTCCCCCAATGAGAGGAGGTCTTATAAAGTTTACTGGGTCCCGTCACGGGGTTTCTTGCCTTCGGGGCGCTTCCGGGGGGTTCCTTGCACACCTGCGGACACAAGCCTGTAACATTCCACCGTCTCGAAACGGTACATGGACCTGCTGGACCTGAGGGCCGCGGCCAGAGACACGACGAAGCATGCCGAAGACACCGCGGCCACGGCGATCCAGAGCAGAAGTGCCAGATATGCCGGGTTGCCTGGGTCCGCCGGGAAGATGGGTGTGCTTTCCAGCGATAGGATCGCGGCCGACACCGAAAATATGTGTGCGGCGGCCGAAGCCGCCGCGGCGCCGATCGCCAGAGACCTGTATCCCAACCTATCACTCGTCCTTCTCCGCCCACTGGCCAGGCTCTTCCTCTTCGGCGTCGGTCATGTCGAACACCGGCTGCTCGTAGACCCTTTCGGGGGCTTTCTCCACCGCCTCTTCGATGTCCTTCTCCTCGACGATGGGCTCCACCGCGGTGACCTTGTCGCCATCGCGGACGTCCATGATCCTCACTCCCAGGGTGTTGCGGCTGGTCTCCCTTATATCGTCGACCGCCAGGCGTATGACCTTGCCGTCGGTGCTTGTCAGCATGAGCTCGTCTCCGTCCGAGACCTTTCTGACGCACACCACTCCGCCGTTCCTCTCGCTGGTCTTTATGGTTATGACCCCTTTCCCGCCCCTGTTGGTGAGACGGTAGTCGTCGACCTGGGAGATCTTGCCGTACCCGTTCTCGGTGACCGTCAGGAGCTTGTCCCCCGGACGGACGACGGCCATGGAGACGGCGCGGTCTCCTTCGTTGAGGGTCACGCCCCTGACTCCCATGGTGTCCCTGCCGGCCGGCCTTACGTCGTCCTGGTCGAACCTTACCGCCTGTCCGTCGCGGGTGGCGATTATTATCTGGTCCCCTTCGGTGCATATGGAGGTCTCGATGAGCTTCCCGTTGTCCTGGAACTTGATCGCCTTGATGCCCTTTTTCCTCACGTTCCCGTAGGCGCTGAGCCTGGTCTTCTTGACCGTCCCGTTGTCTGTGCAGAAGGTGAGGTACCTGTCGTCCGAGAACTCGCTGACGCATATCGTGTTCACCACGCGCTCGCCCTCCTCCAGGTCCGGCAGCAGGTTGACCACCGGCTTGCCCTTAGACTGCCTGCTCCCCTCTGGTATCTTGTACGCCTTGAGCCAGTGCAGGCGCCCGGTGTCGGTTATGAACATGACGTAGTCGTGGGAGCATGTGATGAACATCGATGCCACGTTGTCCTCATCCTTGGTCTGCATGCCGGTCAGCCCGACGCCGCCGCGGCCCTGCTGCTTGTACGTGGACAGGGGGATCCTCTTGATGTAGCTGCCCTTGGTGATCGTGATGACCACGTCCTCCCTGGGTATCAGGTCCTCCTCGTCGGTGTCGATGGCGGACATGTTGATCTCGGTGCGGCGCTCGTCGCCGTAGTCGGCCTTCATCTGCTCCAGCTCGCCCCTGATGATCTCCCTTATGCGATCGTCGTTGGACAGGATGTCCCTGAGGTCGGCCATCAGTTTTATCAGGCCTTCATACTCTTCTTTGAGAGATTCGATCTCCAGTCCCGTGAGCTTCTGAAGGCGCATGTCCAATATCGCCTTGGCCTGGTCCTGGTCTATTCCGAGGAGCGACTGCAGCCCTGCATTGGCCTGGTCGGCGTTCTCGGACGCGCGTATGAGCGCCAGTGTCTGGTCCAGCATCCCCAGGGCCTTGATCAGGCCCTCCACCAGGTGGTACCTCTTTTCGGCGGCCGACAGGTCGAACTGGGTCCTCCGCCTGACGACGCCGTTCCTGTGCTGAACGTAATGGAATATCATATCCCTGAGCGAAAGCAGGGTGGGCCTGTTGTCTACGAGCGCCAGATTGATGACTCCGAAGGTGGTCTGCAGATTTGTCTTCTTGAAAAGGTTCTCCAGGACCACATTGACGATGGCGTCCCTGTGCAGCTCGATCACTATGCGCATGCCGTTCCTGTCGGACTCGTCGCGGAGGTCCGTAATGCCCTCGATGTCCTTGTTCTTGACGCGATCCGCGATGTTCTCCACCAGGACCGCCTTGTTGACCTGGTACGGGAGCTCGTCGACTATTATGCGGGACTTGCCGTTGGCCATCTCCTCGATGTGGGTCTTTGCGCGGACCCTTATCCTTCCCCTGCCTGTCCTATACGCGGAATGTATTCCGGAAAGTCCGTAGATTATCCCGCCCGTGGGGAAGTCCGGCCCTTTGACGAACTCCATCAGCTCGTCGGTATCGGCCTCCGGCCTCTCTAGATAGTGGATGATGGCGTCGCAAACCTCTGCAAGGTTGTGGGGCGGCATCTTGGTCGCCATTCCGACGGCGATCCCGTCGGAACCGTTGACCAGCAGGTTGGGCAGCTTGGAAGGCAGGACCGAGGGCTCCTGAAGGGACCCGTCGTAGTTGTCGACGAAGTCCACGGTGCCCTTGTCTATGTCGACAAGCATCTCGTTGGCGACCTTGGCCAGACGCGCTTCGGTGTAACGCATGGCCGCCGCGGGGTCCCCGTCCATGGAACCGAAGTTCCCCTGTCCGTCGACCAGCGGGTATCTCAGCGAGAACGGCTGCGCCATCCTGACCATCGAATCGTACGCCGCCGAATCGCCGTGCGGGTGGTACTTCGCCAGGACCTCTCCCACAACCTTTGCGGACTTCTTGTGGGGGCGGTTGTAAGGCATCCCCATGTCGAACATGGCATAGAGGATCTTCCTGTGGACCGGCTTGAGGCCGTCCCTCACGTCCGGAAGGGCGCGCCCGACGATGACGCTCATCGAGTAGTCGATGTACGAACGCTTCATCTCGCGCTCGATCGTCTGGTCTACGACCTTTCCGTCCGCCGTCTCTCTCATCGCTAAATTTTCCGACATGACCATCACACATCCAGGTTGACGACTTCTTTGGCGTGCTCGATTATGAACTCCCTTCTGGGCTGTACGTCGTCGCCCATGAGGACCGAGAACAGCTGGTCCGCCATCATCCCATCCTGGACGGAGATGCTTTTCATTATGCGGGTCTCAGGGTTCATGGTAGTGTCCCACAGCTGCTGGGGGTTCATCTCTCCCAGACCCTTGTACCTGCTGACGTTGGCCCCCTGTCCCATATCTGCGACGGCGGCGGCCATCTCCTCCTCGTTGTATGCGTAGACCTCCCTCTTGCCCTTGTACACCCTGTAAAGTGGCGGCATGGCAATGTAGACGTAGCCGTGGTCTATCAGGGGCCTCATCTGCCTGTAGAAAAGCGTCAGGAGCAGCGTCCCTATGTGCGCTCCGTCCACGTCCGCATCGGTCATTATGACGATTTTGTGGTATCTTATCCTGGTGATGTCGAAATCGACGCCCAGCCCGCCGCCGATGGCGATCGCCAGGTTCCTGATCTCCTCGTGGTCGAGGAGTTTGCCGGGGCTGGTCTTCTCCACGTTCAGGATCTTTCCGCGTATGGGCAGTATCGCCTGGAAGTTGCGGTCCCTCCCCTGTTTGGCGGACCCTCCTGCCGAATCTCCCTCCACGATGTAGAGCTCACATTTGGCCGGGTCCCTCTCCGAGCAGTCGGCCAGCTTTCCAGGGAGCGTCGAGGTCTCCAGGACGTTCTTCCTGCGGGTGGCGTCGCGGGCCTTCCTCGCCGCCTCTCTCCCCTCCTTCGCGCTGATGCCCTTTTTTACTATGAGCTGGGCCTGCGCCGGGTTCTCCAGGAGGAACTCCGCCATCTTATCGTTCATGAACGAAAGGACGGAGGACATGGCCACGCTGCTTCCCAGCTTCGCCTTGGTCTGTCCTTCGAACTGGGGGTCGGACATCCTGATGCTGATTATCGCCGTCAGCCCCTCCCTTACGTCGGAACCTTCTAGGGACTCGTCCTTGAGCATCCCGTTCTCCTTGGCGTAATCGTTGATTGTCTTGGTGAGGGCCGTCCTGAAGCCGGTCATATGAGTGCCGCCTTCGGGCGTGAATATGGTGTTGACGAACGAATCGATCTCCTCGTTGTACCCGTCGGTGTACTGCATCGCGATGTCTATCTGCACGCCGTTCCTCTCGCCCTCGAGATGGATCGGGGCATGGATCGGGGTCTTTGCCCTGTTCAGATACTGAACGAACTCGGACACTCCTCCGTCGTAATGGAACTTCTCGGACTTCCCCGTCCTCTGGTCGGAGAGGGTGATAGTTACCTCTTTGTTCAGGAACGCCTGGTTCCTGAACCTGCTCTGAAGCATCTCGTAGTCGAAAACCACCGTCTCGAATATGGAGCTGTCCGGCCAGAACTGTATTTGGGTCCCGGTCCCTTCGGTCTTGCCGATCGGCTCGACCTCCCCGTCCGGTATGCCCGTCTGATAGCTCTGGCGCCAGATCTTCCCGTCCCTGTAGACGGTGGCTATCAGCTTCGTGGAAAGACCGTTCACCACCGATACTCCTACGCCGTGAAGCCCTCCCGAGACCTTGTAGCTGTTCTGATTGAATTTACCGCCAGCGTGGAGGTCTGTCAGACATACCTCGAGACCTGACTTGCCTTCTTCTTTGACGATCCCGGTGGGAATGCCCCTTCCGTTGTCGGTGACCGTGATAGAGCCGTCGGCGTTGATCTCCACGTCCACCGTGGTGGCCCATCCGGCCATCACTTCGTCTATTCCGTTGTCTACAACTTCGAAAACCAAGTGGTGCAGGCCGCGGGTATCGGTGCTTCCGATGTACATCCCCGGCCTTTTTCTTACGGCCTCGAGACCGTGCAGGGCGACAATGCTGTCTTCATCATACACTTCTTCATTCTTCCCATCCATAACGAACAGCTCCGCACTGAAATATCAATGCAACAGCCTTCCCTATGGTATCCTCCTATATAACAACGCGCGCATCGCGCGCGCGAGGGCGGGGCCCGGAGACCGGAGACCGGAAAAACGGCGGCCCGTCCATCGGGAACGCTGAAATAAACGTAAGAGGATTGGCGGGCGATATCAGATGAGCACCTTAATGGAAAAGGCACGCAGGGGAGAGATCACGCCTGCTATGCGGATCGTCGCCGAGAAGGAAGGCGTCACTGAAGAATTCATAAGGAACGGGATCGCCTCGGGCCGCATAGTGATGCCCTGCAACCCCGTCCATGACCCGGTCCCCGCGGCGATAGGCGAGGGTTTGAACGTGAAGATCAACGTCAATCTGGGGACCTCGAGGGACATAGTCGACCTCGACGGAGAGCTGGAGAAGCTCAGGGTCTCCCTCAAGTACGGTACAGACTCCGTGATGGACCTGAGCACGGGAGGGGACATCGATGCCATAAGGTCGATGCTCCTGAAGGAGTGCCCGGTGATGATGGGCTCCGTCCCGATATATCAGACGGGGCTCACCGCCGCGCGCAACAACGCCGTGGTCGACATGTCCGAGGACGACATCTTCAACGGCATAGAGAAACACGCCAGGGACGGGATGGACTTCATGACGGTCCACTGCGGAATAACCAGGGAGACCGTCCAATGGCTCAAAAAGTCCGACAGGATCATGGACGTCGTTTCGAGGGGAGGATCGTTCCTGACGGCATGGATCCTGCACAACGGGGAGGAGAACCCCCTGTTCAAGAACTACGGCTACCTGCTTGAGATGGCCCGCAAATACGAGTTCGCCCTGTCCCTCGGCGACGGCTTCAGGCCGGGATGCATCTCCGACGCCACGGACCAGGCGCAGATATCCGAACTTATGACGCTGGGGCATCTGGTGCGGCGTGCGCGCGATGCCGGCGTCCAATCGATGGTCGAGGGCCCGGGGCACGTTCCGCTGGACCAGATCCCGATGAACATAGAGCTGGAGAAGAAGATGTGCGACGGGGCGCCGTTCTATGTGCTCGGACCTCTGGTAACCGATATAGCTCCGGGCTACGACCATATCGTCGGTGCCATCGGCGGCGCCGTCGCGGCACAGGCCGGAGCCGATTTCCTTTGCTACCTCACACCGGCGGAGCATCTTTCCCTTCCGGACGTGGACGATGTCAGGGAAGGGGTCATCGCGTCGAAGATCGCGGCCCATGCCGGGGACCTTGCAAGAGGAAGGGGGTTCGAGATGGACGACGCCATGGCCAGGGCCCGTAAGAAGCTTGACTGGCCCACGATGTTCGAGGTCTGCCTCGACCCCGAGAAGGCCCGCAGGTACAGGGACAGGGGATGCACCAAGCTGGAGGACGGGTGTTCCATGTGCGGCGACGTCTGCGCCGTGAAGATCGTCAACAAGTACCTGATAAAAGAAGGGGACATCTCGGACAGGCACGAAGGCTGCTGATGGCGGCCCTGCATCCCCTTGACGGCGAAGACGTCCCGGCCCACGAGAAGGTACGGTTCTGGAACATCTTTGCCGAGACGTACACTGCGGAGCAGCAGGGGGACATGCCCGAACGCATAGTTGAGTGGCTGGCGGAACGGGGATGCCTGGACAAGACGCGGGACGTGCTGGAGGTCGGGAGCGGCCCGGGCACGTACTCATTCCCGATGTCCCGCCGCTCCAGGTCCGTATCGTGCCTGGACTCCTCCGCGAAGATGCTCGACCGGTTATTCGAAACGGCGGGACGGGAAGGCGTCTCGAACCTGGAGAGGATCGATGCCGATTGGAACACCTTCGACCCGGACAGAAGATGGGACGTGATCGTGGCCGCCCTCTGCTCCGGGTCCGGGACCGATGATTCCATTGAGCGCATGGACCGGCTGTCCGCATCCTGCTGCGCCATGGTCTCCTGGATCGAGAACGGGGGAGACCGCCTTCAGTCCGAGATATGGGCAAGGCTCGGAAAGGAATACAGTTTCGCCTCCAGGACCACCGACGGCATCGTGGAAAAGCTGGAGGCATCGGGGAGGAGGCCGGAGACCCGCGAATTCTCGGCGACGGTGGCGATCGACATGCCGATCGGTGAGGCGGTCCGAAGACAGACCGGGACGTTCTCGTTCTTCGGGGTCGAAAAAGAGGCCGTGGCGGCGGCGGAGGACATATTACAGGAACGGTCGGAAGACGGGATCTGCCGCTTCAGGTCCGTGAACAGGCTACGCGCGACGGTATGGGAGCCTCTGAAATAAAAGACCGCCCAATTAAAATTGAGCTCGCGCGTTCAAATATTGCTGAATATCA
>ENA-UOOR01000463-UOOR01000463.1-fermentation-metagenome-genome-assembly--contig:-NODE-463-length-57666-cov-9.018365_pt1 | contig 57666 bp, 50 predicted proteins | sample MGYA00245780_ERZ724029 | MGnify/ENA primary metagenome ERZ724029 (study PRJEB28704, sample SAMN03018315) | fermentation metagenome | biome: anthropogenic terrestrial biome; feature: soil; material...
AGTAGATATTGTAATCCATTAGGCAGGAGTGTTACAAGTTCACTATACCACTACACTGCATATACCCGACTCCATCAGCAATCAGAATGTCCAATCTGGCATAGACACGCCAGTACTGTTCCAGCCGGTTCAGTTCGTCCGCTTTCTTCAAATCCACAATCAGCTTTGAGAACTTTGTGAAGTCAGCTTACGGAATAAGAATCGGCTTCATAGCGAGGATTCTCCGTCTCTTCCCCGCCAATCATTGCCGTTGTTTTGAAAAGGATTATCCCATTATCCTTTTACCCTTTTAAAGCGGCATCTAAAAAAATTAATAATTTTAAATAAATATATTGACAAATGTTAATTTCTATAGTATATTTGTTATATATAAAAATAGTTTTTATATATCTTTTATATGAAAACTGTAATTGTCTCGCAAAATTCTAATTTATGCGGCAGACGCCGTTGCCGTTACAGAAAACTGAATTTTTAAGAGCAAACATAGTATTTGCACCCTTATGGTTGAAAGTGTATCACTTATCAATTCATGAAGGAGGTGAAAGTATGAGTTGCTCTGTTTTTTTTGCCTCATTACGCGGGAACCTTCCCGCCGGTCCTATCCGGCAGCTCCGCGCCAGGCGACGACGATCCGTTCCGACAACTGTTGTTTTAGTGTAAACGCGCTTATTGTCTGGGAGGGCATAGGTTATGAAAAAGCTGCTTAAAAAGTTGACAAGCCTCGTGGTTTCCGGCGCAATGGTTTTCTCTGTGACGGCAATCGCGCAGCCTTCGGTAAAAGTATCTGCGGCCACTGATACTTACAAAGCCCGGTTCATGGAGATGTACAACAAGATCCATGATTCCAAGAACGGTTACTTCAGTTCGTTAGGCATTCCGTATCATTCCGTTGAAACACTGATGTGTGAAGCTCCTGATTACGGCCATGAAACGACAAGCGAAACTTTCAGCTACTACCTTTGGCTGGAAGCAATGCGTGACAGTTTCAGCGGAGACTGGTCATCCTTCAACCACGTATGGGATCTTATGGAAAAATACATGATCCCATCCAGTTCTGATCAGCTGGAAACCGGCATGTCAAAATACAATGCCGCCAAACCGGCGACTTATGCGCCGGAATATTCTTTGCCAAGTTTATATCCCTCAAAGCTGGATTCCAATGCTAAGGTCGGTTCTGATCCCATCAGCCAGGATCTGACTTCGACTTATGGGACAAGCCTGATGTATGGCATGCACTGGCTTCTGGATACCGATAACTGGTACGGTTACGGAACCCGGGGCGACGGAAAGACGTCGCCATCCTTTATCAACACTTTCCAGAGAGGAAGGCAGGAATCCGTTTGGGAAACAGTCCCTCAGCCATGCTGGGATGTTTTTAATTTCGGCGGCAAAAACGGGTACCTGGACCTCTTTACGAAAGACAACTCCTACTCCAAACAGTTCAAGTACACGGATGCTCCGGATGCGGACGCGCGGGTTGTGCAGGCCACCTATGATGCGGCTTTATGGGCGGGCAACAATGCATCGGCCATTACCGACAAAATTTCCAAAGCCTCCAAAATGGGTGATTACCTGAGATACGCGATGTTCGACAAGTATTTTCATAAAATCGGTTCGTCGGGAATGGCAGGAACCGGCTATGACGCAGCACACTACCTGCTGTCGTGGTATTACGCATGGGGCGGTGCGACAGACGGCGGATGGTCGTGGAAAATCGGGTGCAGCCATTCTCATTTCGGCTACCAGAATCCGATGACCGCATGGATCCTTTCCCAGGATTCAGATTTTGAGCCAAAATCTGCAAACGGCGCGAAAGATTGGTCAAAGAGCCTGAAACGCCAGCTTGAAATGCTCCAGTGGCTGCAATCTTCCGAAGGCGCTATCGCCGGTGGATGCAGCAACTCCAAAGACGGCCAGTACAACACATGGCCGGAAGGCACCTCCACTTTTTACGGCATGGGGTATCAGGAAAACCCGGTCTATGAAGATCCAGGCAGCAACCAATGGTTTGGCTGGCAAACATGGGCCATGCAGAGAGTTGCAGAATATTACTACACGACCAATGATTCGACAGCAAAATCATTGCTTGACAAATGGCTGAAATGGGCAATACCGCTTGTAAAATTCAATAGTGACGGCACTTTTGTCCTGCCTTCCAATCTTAGCTGGTCAGGCGCTCCTGATACATGGACAGGAAAAGTTACAGACAATTCCAACCTCAATGTAACGGTTAAAAACTATTCGACAGATCTGGGCGTAGCCGGTTCCCTGGCCAATACGCTGCTCTACTACAGCAAGGCTTCAGGCGATACCGAAACAAAGGAACTGGCGGAAAAACTGCTGAACAGTATTTATGAGAATTATTTCGACAGCAAAGGGGTTTCAGCTCCTGAAACAAGAGAAGACTATTCCCGCTTTGACGATCCCGTTTATATTCCGGAAGGCTGGACGGGAACAATGCCGAACGGCGACAAAATTCAGTCCGGCTCCACTTTCCTGAGCATCCGGTCAAAATACAAGAATGATCCGGACTGGTCGAAGGTTGAGAAATGTCTAAGCAACGGTTCGGTTCCTACCTTTAATTACCATCGTTTCTGGGCAGAAGCGGAAGTAGCCATTGCATACGGACTGCACTCCAAACTCTACAGTACTCCGGAAAACAATTCTTCTATTGCTCCGACAACCGCGGTATTCGACAAAAACCCGGAGAACCAAGACGATATTTCCGTAACCATGACACTAAACGGCAACACTTTCTCAGGGATCAATAACGGCTCAGATTCCCTCGTACGCGGTACGGATTACACCGTCTCGGAAAATAAAATTACCATTCTGAAATCTTACCTTGCCAAACAGCCTGTTGGAAACACCACCCTTTCATTTGTCTTCAGCGCAGGCACACAGGCATCGCTTGCCATTACCGTTAAAGACTCCTCGGTTGTAATACCGGAGGGCAGCCTGAAAGTACAAATGTTTAACAGCGGAACGCAGGCGGAGGCAAACAACATTTCACCGCATTTCAATATTGTGAACACCGGGAACACATCAATAAACCTTTCAAAGGTAACTCTGCGTTATTACTACACCGAAGACGGCACACAGGCTCAAACATTCTGGTGCGATTGGTCCACAGCCGGAAATGACCATGTCACCGGAAAATTCATGAAGCTTGCAGCATCAAAGGAGGGTGCTGATCATTATCTTGAAATCGGTTTTTCAAGCGAAGCAGGGACTCTTGCCCCAAACAGCAGCGTCGAAGTTCAGGCTCGCTTTTCCAAAAACGATTGGAGCAATTACAATCAGGACGACGATTATTCGTTTTCTCCCAGCAGTTCTTCCTACGCTGACTGGGAAAAAGTTCCGGCCTATCTCAGCGGTACACTTGTCTGGGGCCAGGAACCGGGAGAATAACCGCAGCATATAATCTTCAAAAGCAGCAGTGGGGCCGCCGGGAAGTTTCCCGGCGGCCCCACTTTCTGCCTGACAACATTCGGAACGGCTTCTTTCAGTCACTTTTAAAAATATCAGACATCCCATCCATACGGGTAAACCAAGCAGAATTACGAAATATGTATGTTTACACCGTTTACCTCGACACCTTCATCTGCCCGGATTAGAATATACTTTACTCCGTTAATGACGCGTGTTTCAATTAAATCGCTTCGTTTCGGATTCACGCGGATGGTTATATCGGGAGTGCAAACTTCAAGCTGCTTTGTGTCGATCAGATTCTGAGGGCTGATTTCGGTTCCGGCGCCAAATTCAGAATCATATTTTTCCCCAAATTCAGCCGTGCGGGAATCGGAAACTCCGCAGGATTTCAAGATTTTTTCTGCAGAATTTCTGGAAATAACCGGCGGCTCTTCTTCTTTGTTTGCTTTGTGTTCTTCAATTATTCCAGATAACTGTTCATGAACCGACTGCACCACATCAAGGCTGCAATCGTCAGAAAGGGTTTCGCTCAAAACGGACTGAAAGGTTTCTTTCTGTACAGCCGCCGGCATAGGGAGCTCTGTTTTAAAGACCGTATCTACGAATTCCTTGTGATTTTCCGTAATATTGCGGGAATAGTACAAAGTGCTGTACAGATTGGCTGCACGGTCGTCAAAAGCAGGAAACATAAATCCAAGTTCCGGAACTGACACAACCCAGTTTTCCGCAATATTGCGCAGTTCATTCTCAGAAGCATAATAACCCAGCGCCGGTTTGGTTAATTTTACAGGACAAATGCTGCACAGGAAGTACGAAAACACATCCGGTGAATCATCCAGTTTTTCTCTGTCTTTCGCATAAGAAGGAACGTCATATTTGTCATTCGCCAAAAGGATCAGATAATTGCCTTCCATTTGCAGTGACTGTATCACACGCCTGTAGAATTCCTGCACAGCTGCATCGTCATTTAAAGCCGAATCACGAAGCGCCATCAGCAGTTTATGCTCTTCACTTTCAAGAACCTGCCGGGTTGAAAATTCAATGTTGATCAGATTTTTTCCTATTGTGCCGGACAGTGTTTTTTTCAGGATCGCCAATAATTCTTCGGATTCTTTCTGAGGCATCAGTCCCAGAGGCTGGCTGAACTCGGAAACGATCTCCCCCTGATCATTGACATAGCAGCCACGGATCCGGTCAATATTGCTCTTATCCGGGCGAAAACGGCGGCGGATTTCCGCAACTTCTTTTTCATTCATCAATATACCTTCTATTCTATATAATTTTATTTTTTAATTTTTATTTTTCAGGTTTGCATTTATTATAGTATAGAATTGTAATTTTGTCATCACGGAGAAAGGCAAGTATTTCATATTGACAAATGTTGATTTGACGTATATACTGGTTTCACATCAAATGTATTTAATATGAGGTGATTGTTTGGCAGCAGAATATAAGGAACAAGCTCAGATATTTAAGGCATTTTGTGATGAAAAGCGTCTGCAAATACTTGAATTGCTGCGCGGGGGCGAGAAATGTGCCTGTGTTCTGATCAGACAAACGGGAATTAGTCAATCGGCTCTTTCCTACCACATGAAGATTCTGGTCGAATCAGGTATTGTGGAAAGCCGGCAGGAAGGGAAATGGACCCATTACAAGATCAGTAAAAAAGGCAGCGCCCATGCCGCAGAATTGCTCAAAGCTCTGACAACGGCAAGCACAGCGCCTAAAGACGATATTTGCTGTATTTAGTAAAAAGCCCGGCCGCCGTTCCGGAGGAGATTTGCGGCTTATCATATCAAAATTATTTGATATGATAAGCCTTTGACTGGAAAGTGAGGTTTCATTCATGCAATTTATACAATCCGTCTGGGATTTTTTCCAGTACCAGATTCTCGGTATGAAATGGCTGGACGGACTGATCCGAAACGGTCTTTTCGCTCTGGGGCTTGATCCCAACAGCCAGTGGGGCGGGAGTGTTCAGTTTTTCCTATATGATGTAATTAAAATCACATTTCTGCTTTGTTCCCTGATTTTTCTGATCAGCTATATCCAAAGCTATTTTCCGCCTGAACGCAGTAAAAAAATAATCGGGCGCTTCCATGGAATTGGAGCAGACTGCATAGCGGCGCTTCTGGGTACGGTGACGCCGTTTTGCTCCTGTTCTTCCATTCCGCTGTTTATCGGCTTCACATCAGCAGGGTTTCCGGTGGGAGTAACCTTTTCTTTTCTGATCTCTTCCCCCATGGTTGACCTTAGCTCCCTGCTTTTGCTGATGAGCATTTTTGGTGCAAAAGTGGCCGTTGTCTATGTGGCCGTCGGTCTTATTATTGCGGTCACCGGCGGGATAATCATTGAAAAACTGCACATGGAAAAATATGTGGAGAGTTTTATTCAGAAAACCGGCAATGTGGATATTGAATCATCCACCCTGACCAGAAAAGACCGGTTAATTTACGCAAAAGATCAGATGGTATCCACTTTTCAAAAAGTGTTTCCGTATATTTTGATCGGGGTGGGAATCGGCGCTGTCATTCACAACTGGATTCCGGCAGAATGGGTCTCATTCGCTCTCGGCAAAAATAATCCTTTTGGCGTCCTATTGGCAACGCTGGTTGGCATTCCAATGTATGCTGACATCTTCGGAACGATCCCAATCGCGGAAGCCCTGCTGTACAAAGGGGCTCAGCTTGGCTCCATCCTCTCTTTCATGATGGCTGTCACTACGCTGTCACTGCCGTCGATAATACTGCTCCGCAGAGCGGTAAAGCCAAAATTGCTGGCACTGTTTATTCTTATCTGTACCACTGGCATCACACTTGTCGGTTACTTTTTCAATGCCTTTCAGAAATTTTTAATCTGAATGGCATTCGAAAAGCATCATAAAAAAACAATTTGAAAGGGGCTTTTCCTATGCCGTTGTTTAGTAAAAAGAAGAAAAATCAAGAAAGCGCTTCCTGCACCTGCAAAAGCAACTGCAGCACAGAATGGAACCATACTGAACCCAAGGATGAGGGCATCAAAATTCTTGGCAGCGGCTGCACAAAATGCAGACAGCTTGAAACGGCCACAAAAACAGCTCTTCAGCAACTCGGTATTGATCGGGCAGTCGGCCACGTAACGGACTTTTCCGAAATTGCTGCCTACGGAGTAATGGCCACCCCTGCTTTGGTTGTGGATGGGAAAGTAGTCTCCTGCGGCAGAGTTTTAAAGGCTGGCGAAATCGTTCCGATTTTGCAAAAATTTATGAAAAAATAGCATGGAATATCCAGAATCAGCCGCTGTCCAGCTCGGTTTTACCCGTGAGATCCATTCTTGATCTCACGGGTAAACAGTTTTGTAAATTCAAACCAAAACACTGCAATTGCAGACATTCCAATCACAATTGATACCTCTGAGCCGGTCAGGGGGGCCAGTTTCAAAAAAGAAGAAAGCGGTGTATATAAATCCAAGACAAGCATCAGGATAATCCCGGCGAAAGACGCCCACATTACTTTGTCTTCAGCTAAAGAACAGAGTGACCGAAATGCAAAATCCGTCTGGGAGCTGTTCGTCAAGACCAGAAAAATATTGCTGATAAACAAAATGGAAAGGCCCATGGTGCGGGCTACCGCTGCATTTTCAACCGGATTTTTTTGCAAGACGGTATAATAAGTTCCGAATGAAGCGGCAAAAATGGCAAGGCCCTGTAAAACACTTTGAAAAAGACTTTTTGCGTCAACCAGTTTCTCCCGCGGACTGCGGGGCGCGCGTTCCATAATATTTTTCTCAGCCGGCTGCCGCTCAAAGACAATAGAACAGGTCGGGTCAATGATGAGTTCCAAAAGGACAACGTGGAGCGGAAGCAGCATCAAATTCTCCGGGTTCACTTTCAGAAGCGGAGCCAGCAAACAGGAAAATGCAATCGGAATATGAATGGTAAAAACGTAGCCGACTGCCTTCTTAATGTTGTCATAGATTCTTCTGCCGTCCCGAACGGTATCCACAATTGTGGAAAAATTGTCATCAAGAAGAATGAGGTCTGCCGCTTCGCGCGATACTTCGGAACCGCGCCTGCCCATCGCAACCCCAATATCGGCATATTTAAGGGCAGGAGCGTCATTGACGCCGTCGCCTGTCATGGCAACAATTTCTCCGTTGGCTTTCAGTGCTTTCACAATCCGCATTTTATGCTCCGGTACAACGCGGGAAAAGATGCTGACTGTACGAACGCAGTTTTGCAGCTCTTTCTCGGTCATCCGGTCGATTTCATCGCCGGTAACCGATGCACGGCAGTTTGGTATGCCGATCTGTTTTGCAATCGCTCGCGCCGTAGCGCTGCTGTCGCCGGTAATCATCACAACCCGGACACCCGCCTTGCTGCAGCGGCGGATGTCTGCTTTCACTGATTCTCGTGGCGGATCCGCAAGTCCAACCAAACCGCAGAGCTGAAGATGGCATTCCGATAAAGCTGCCGGAATATCGCTAATCGCCGGCACTTTCATCCGCCCTACGGCAATTACACGCAGCCCTTGTGCCGCCATATCGGCAGTTTCCTGCTGCGCTTTGCCGAGTTCTTCCGGGCTTATTTCACACAAAGCAGAAATCTTTTCCGGCGATCCCTTCGCAGCAACCAGAATTTGATCGCCGCGCTGCCATACGTGGCCCATCATTTTGGCTTCGTGGGTAAAAGAATATTCCCGGATCAGTTCGCCTCCAAACAAAAAATCTTTTGACAGGCCTTTGCTCTCACAGTAAGAAAGCATAGCTTTTTCCATTGGATCATAGGTATCCGGTTCACAGGCCATTCCCATTGCAGTACAAAATTCCTGCTCTTGATTTTGCGCAGTCCATGTTTTGCAGACGGTCATCCGGTTTTCCGTAATAGTACCGGTTTTGTCAACGCATAGAACAGAGACCGCACCCAGCGTCTCCACTGAAGAGAGCTTTCTCACCAGCGAATGTTTTTTGGCAAGCCTCCATGCGCCCATGGAAAGAAACACGGTTAAAATAACCGGAAATTCTTCAGGAATCATTGCCATGGCGAGCGTAACTCCGGAAAGGATGCTTTCCACCAGTCTGTCTGCAAAGTTATGGTCCGGAAGATTGAACCAGGTGAAGCATCCAACCAGAACAAACAGAACGGCCGCAATTACCGCGCACAGCTTTACAAGGCTTCTCGTCTGTTTCTGCAAAGGAGAAGGAGATTCCGGTGCATTGGAAACATGGGAACCGATTTTTCCGATTTCGGTTGCTTTTCCGATCCGATTGACACGGACAGCTGCACTGCCCTGCGTAACCAGCGTACCCGCATAGCAAAAATCGCGGCGCCACCGGCCACTGCCTTTGTCTGCTCCAGACGGGACTTTCCAGACTCCTTCTGCTTCCCCTGTCAGGGACGATTCATCGACGCATAAATCATTTGCCCGAAGGATTTCACCATCGGCAGGGATTTTGTCACCTTCCGCAATCAGCATAATATCGCCCGGAACAAGAGCAGTGCTGTCAATTTCCTGTTTTACCCCGTCTCGCAGCACCAAAATGCGCGGTGCGGAAAGATCCTTTAATGCAGTCAGAGTTTTATCCGTCTTCCAGCCCTGGATTACATCAATGCTGATCATACCGAGTACAAAAATCAGCATAATGATTCCATCACGCGGCTGGCCCAAAAAGAAGTAGATGACCGCTGTCACAATTAGGAGCAGGAACATGGGCTCCGACAGGGCACTGAGAATTGCAGAAAAGATATTTTTCTTCTTTCTGGGACTCAATTCATTTTTGCCAAACTGCTTTTGGCGCTGTGCAGCTTCTTCTGCTGTCAGCCCTGTCAAATTTGCGGTGATTTTTTGTTCTGTCATAAAAGTTACCTCCCTTGTGTCTTTCGGCATTTGTGCGACAGCTCTATGGCATTGCAAAGATAAACAGACCTTGTTCCACAAAAATGGGTATAAAAATACCTGTGGAACAATACACTGTCCCACAGGTTTGATTTCTCCTGTTGCCGTAAGGCCCAGCCCTATCAACCTCTTTGAGGTTTATCGCCTGCTCAGTTTGTACTGTAGATCAAATGCAGCGCAAAGAGATATTTGATATACTATCATATTCATTTTTTGATGTCAAGTGACTGAAATTTTAAAATGAACCGGCCTACTGATCGGCACTGCCGCTCTGCGGCAATGGCTTCCGGTTCTTCCAGAGAGTGTAAACCAGAACAGCAATGGCAAAGCCGAACAGCCAGCCCCCCAGAACATCTCCCGCGTAATGCACCCCAAGATACACTCGGCTGAACCCGATCAGCCCTGCCATACCGGCACACAGCAAAGAAAAAGAAAGTTTCTTTCTGAAATTTTTCATATAGTGAAACGCCATCAAAATCAGCATGACATAGAACGAGGCATTGATCATGGCATGCCCGCTGGGAAAACTGTAGCCGACTTCGCTGATCAGCCGGAGAATGTTCGGGCGGCTCCTGGCAAAAATTCGCTTTAACACCACATCGACCGCGGCGGATAAAATGACGGCGGCAGAAACGGGCATAGCAACCGTTTTCCGCCACTTTGGCACGAGAAAGATGATAAAGCAGAAAAGTATAACGGTAATCGGATCGCCTATGCGGGTAATCCCTTTCATTGCGGAAGTCAAAACAGGAGACATGTGCTCTACCGTCTCACTGTAAGCCCAGCCTTCAAAATGAGTGATAACATTGGCATGAATGCATACAGCCAGGATTGCAAACAGAAGAATCGGCACAATAGCAAGCCACAGGTTTTTTTTATTCATCTTCATCGAAAGCCTCATTTTTGTTATTTCTAATGTTTGTATGCCCATAGGATGCCGGCGCACAGCTTTCCTGAAATCAGCCGCTGTCGGCGGTGTAAGATTCACGTCTGCCTATGCAGAGCGCTGTCCGGAGAGTCCGAATCACTTGGTTGCTATACCTTAGATTTTTTCACAGGCGATTTCTTTTGATTCATTTTGCATTCTTCCCGCAGACTCCAAAAAATTTTAAATTCCAGCTTTTCTACTTCCCGCTGCTGTTTATAGCTGACACGCAGGGTCGTTTCTTCTGGAATGGATATGTTTTTATTCAAATCCGGCAGAAGTGTTTTCAGCTGACGGCCGTTTTTCTCTAAGCGTTCCACTTCACCCCGTACCGTATCAAAAAGGGTAGAAGCCGTGCAAGAAATGTCTTTATAGACCATATACCGTTCATCCTGATTGATATACTGAACGGAATCTCCCGAAGCGAGCCAACGGGTCAGAGCTTCTCGGCTGAACCGCCATTCCCGTCCGATTTTCCTGGCCGGAACATGTTCTTCCCGCAGCAGCTTGAACATCGTCTTTTCACTGATCCCCAAAAACTCAGCCGCCTGCTCAAGATTTAGAATACCATCATTCATGGTTAGCCTCCCCTATCATTTTTCAACATTATAGGGCTGATGAACAGAAATCGCAACTGCACCAAACTGAATTCCACATTAGCAGATACTCCCCGCACAAAATTCTAAGATAAATCAGCCCTGCATCGTATAATCCCGGCTTTCAAACAGCCCCGCGCCCGGTTTTTAAATTCAAAGTGTCCGCTCTTTATTTGGAAGTTAAAGTAATCTAAATTATAACTAACTGCCTTTATTATGCCTCTATTTTCATATTTGTATTGATTTCTTGATGAATTATACTATAATGTGATTTGTAAAATTTACAGGTTAATGGCTTAAACCTTCACGGGAGGAAGCTGCATGAAAAAGAAAATCAAAGAAGCCGTGATTTCCAACGTCGTTCTGCTAGGTCTGGTCAGCCTGTTTACTGACATGAGCACGGAAATGGTATATCCCCTTATCCCGCTGTTCCTGACAGCAAGCCTGGGGGCAACCCCGGCCATTGTCGGCGTTATTGAAGGAATTGCAGAAAGCATCGCCTCGCTCTTGAAAGTAGCAAGCGGCTACCTTGGCGACCGGTACCATCACAAAAAGCGGCTGGCTTTTCTCGGTTATTCCGCTTCTGTAATCTACAAGATTGTTCTGTCTTTTGCCGGTTCCTGGGGCGGCGTGCTGACGGCCCGCATTATTGACCGAACCGGGAAAGGAATCCGGACGGCCCCGCGCGATGCACTGGTGGCTCAGTCGAGCAAAAAGGGGAAATTGGGCAGTTCTTACGGGCTGCACAAGATGCTCGACATGGCCGGATCTTCCATAGGCGCTTTCCTGGCTTTTGTCATTATCGCCGCCGGTATACAGTACCGCACAGCATTCCTCTGGTCCATGATTCCCGGGATCATAGGTGTAATGATTATCCTGCTGATCCGGGAAGGAAAAAGCACAACCGAAGTACAGAACCGGATGCCGCTCCGAGGCTTAAAACGAAACAGAAAGCTGGAACTGTACTTTGCCGTCATCTTTCTGTTCTGCCTTGGAAATTCTTCCAATACTTTTTTGCTGCTAAAAGCCAAATCACGCGGGTTTTCTTCTGCGCAGGTTATGCTGCTCTATTTGATTTTCAATGTATCCGCTTCCATTTTTGCTATACCGTCAGGAAGACTGTCGGACCGCTTTGGGCGAAGTTCCATCCTGGTTCCGGGCTATTTGATTTACGGCCTTGTCTATCTTGGGTTTGCCCTGCTGACATCAAAAGCCTCCATCATTATTTTATTTATTGCCTATGGAGCTTATACGGCTTTTATCAGCGGTGCCGAGCGGGCTTTGGTTGCAGAATCATCTCCGGAGGGATATAAAGGAACCGTGCTTGGCGTTTACGGTATGATACAGGGAATCGGTCTTTTGCTGTCTTCAATCATTGCCGGAGTGATGTGGGACCGCATTGGTTCGAATGCACCGTTCTGGTTCGGCGGTATTTTAGGCATTGTTTCAGCGGTATTGATTTTCTGTATCCTAAGGTCTGGCAGCCACAAATCGGTTGAGGCTTAAAGAGCCATAAAGAGAAACCTGAAAAGTTAAAAACATAAGTGAGGGAAAGAGCTTTGTCAGAACTGGAATTTCAAAATGTTTCTTATGTGAATAACGGAAAAGAAATCCTGCACGATTTGTGCATAGATTTTTCACCGGGCAGCTATGTTTCCATCATTGGACCATCCGGAAGCGGCAAGAGCACCTTTTTGCGTCTCTGTTGCAATTTAATCAGCTCCACAAAAGGAACTGTTCTATTCCACGGAAAAGATGTTCTTCAGCAAAATCCTATAGAACTTCGAAAGAAAATCGGCTATTGCTTTCAGGAACCGGTGCTTTGGGGCAATACCGTAGATGATAATTTATCATTTCCTTTTCAGGTGCGAAAACAGGAAATCGACGAAAAAAAGATTTCCTGCCTGCTTGCCAGTTTCGGACTGGACGAACACTTCCGCAAAAGTGAAATCAAGAATTTATCCGGGGGAGAAAAGCAGAGAGTCGCACTTATCCGCACTTTGCTTTTCGAGCCGGAAATTCTGCTGCTGGATGAAGTGACCTCTGCTCTTGACGCCGATAACACAGGGCTGGTTGAAAAAGCCATTTTGGGTCTGAACCAACGGGGCATTACCGTTCTGTGGGTAACCCATAATGATGCGCAAAGCCGGAAATATGCCGATCAGCTGTTGACTATTGAAAACGGCCGGATAAAATCTTTGGAGGCGATAAAATGAAGGGGGTTGCTATCAGCGATACTTCGCTTTTGCTTGCCTCGTCCCTGGTGCTTGTTTCCCTGCTGTTTTCCTATTTTCAGAAACTAAAGCTGGAAAAGGAAACTCTTATCAGCGTCATTCGGGCTGTTATTCAGCTCTTTGCCGTCGGATATATTTTGCAGTTCATCTTCGGTATGCACAATGCAGCCGTGACAACGCTGATCCTTCTTCTGATGATTTTCAATGCCTCTTACAATGCGGCAAAGCGTGGAAAGGAAATCAAAAATGGAATTCTGATTTCCTATCTTTCCATCTTAATTGGAGCGGGGACAACGCTGTCTGTTCTTCTGCTCTCCGGAGCCATTCAATATGAAGCCTATCAGATCATTCCGATCAGCGGTATGATTATCAGCAATGCCATGGTTGCAATCGGGTTATGCTACCGACAGCTTTCTTCCAACTTTAAAAGCCGAAGGAATGAAGTGGAAGCCAAGCTCTCTTTGGGAGCGGATATTCTGCCGGCATCCATGGATATCCTCCGGGATTCCATCCGCACGGGTATGGTGCCAACAATTGATTCCACGAAAACTCTTGGCATCGTCTCACTGCCCGGGATGATGACCGGCCTGATCCTTGCCGGAACACCTCCATTGATGGCAATCCGGTACCAAATTATGGTGACATTCATGCTGCTTTCCACAACCGCCATTTCATCTTTCCTGGCATGTTTTCTTTCCTACCGCGGATTTTTCAACAAGCGAAAACAACTGAGATAAAACTTGAACGGGTCTCCTTTTTTATTGCTTCAATTGAATCGTTTCCTATGCAGCCAGCTGATAAAACAGCTGGCTGTCAGATTCTCAAAAAAACCATCTAATGCATTATGCGAAGGGCGGGTTCTTTTCACAGCTGGCGTTATCGGCAGTCAAGCCGCCGATAACGAAAAGCTAAACTAATTTTAATAAATGAAATGTGATTGCAACAGACAGAACTGAACAAATTATGATCATCATTACGATAGATAAACCGTAATGCATAGGTGCGAGAGGCAATGTCCAGATTAGCAAAATAAGAGGTACATCCCATAAAAATTTCAACGTGTGGCAGGACCGATAAAGAAATACATTTTTGATTGCAAGGCAAATGAGCCCGCTAATTCCTAAGATAATCCATTGAATCAGAAAATCATCTTGGTGCTTTAGAAAATATCCATAATAACCAGCTGAAGCACTTCCTATGAGAATATAACCAACTTGAGAAAGACAGCTAAAATGATTTCTATTCATTTCCATTTTCCATTACACTATCCTTTCCAATATCCAATTTCAAGAGAATGAATCATAATAGTTGTTCGTTCATATGTCTATTGTTTATTTTATCACAATCCTCTAACTTTTTCCATTATGCGGTACTGCCTATGCTCTTCTTTGTCATAACTATTTCTCGATAAAATTCATTCGTTTCCTAGAAACATATCTGCAATATTCTTTATATTTTTTTCGGGAAATTAAGTGCTTCTTTATAAAATGACGCATAACCCATAGAATGAAACCAAAACCGGTTTGCGTCCCTTCTCGGATTGATAGGCAGAAAAAGCAGTTGTAAAATAGAGAAGGAAACAATTGAGTATGGGAACAAAAGTAAAATACGGGACGCGCTGCACGCTCTACCGAGGCTTAACCTAAGTGACAAATTGGGTTAAACCTAAGTTTGCTGCCGTGGATCTTAAAAAGCTGGCAATGTGGAAGTGGGAGGATCGCCATCCTTCTGTCTTCATATGGATTTTACATTATTTATTTTCCTATTCTGCAAATCGTGAAAAGAGCCCATCCTTCGCTTAATGCGTTAGATGGGTTCTTCGACAATCTGGCAGCCAGAGTTTTAAGTTCTGGCCACTTTATTTGATACGGATTCTTATTTGATTGTGACGACAGGTTTAATTAAATCCCTCGGTTTATCTTTCATCAGCATAAGAGCCTCTTGAACCTGATCGAGGCCTTCAAAACGATGTGTTACCAGCTTACTTGTGTCAAGGCGACCGTTAATCACCAGAGAAACTAATTTTTCCATACGGAGTCTGCCGCCAGGCATTAGGCCGCCTGCAATGATTTTGTGGCCCATACCGCAGCCCCACGCTACGCGGGGAATTTTAATATAATCACCTTCGCCAAGATAATTGACATTGCCGATTCTTCCGCCTGGCTTAAGCATACGGATTGCCTGATCAAAAGTGTCAACATTTCCGCCGGCGATAATTACACGGTCGACACCCTTGCCGTTCGTTTTTTCCAAAATCTGATCTGCTATGTCGCCTTCGTGGTAATTGATAATATCGGTTGCACCATATTCTTTGGCAATCTTAACGCAATTCGGACGTGAGCCAACCGCGAAAAGACGTCCTGCACCACGAAGCACCGCACCTGCAACGGACATCAATCCTACAGGGCCGATGCCGACCACGACAACGGTATCGCCAAACTGAACGTCGGCAAGTTCAACACCGTGAAACCCGGTAGGAACCATGTCGGCAATCATGCAGGCTGCCGCAGGATCCATGCCTTCCGGAAGAAGAGCAAGGTTTCCGTCTGCATCATTTACATGGAAATATTCTGCAAATACGCCGTCTTTAAAATTGGAAAATTTCCAGCCCGCAAGCATACCGCCTGAATGCATTGGAAAGCCAGCCTGAGCTTCCAGCGAATTCCAGTCGGGTGTAATAGCTGGAACAATAACACGGTCGCCTGGTTTGAAATCTTTTACCATATTGCCGACTTCAACCACTTCGCCGACTGCCTCATGACCCAACACCATATCATGGCGGTCACCAAGCGCGCCTTCCCAAACCGTATGAACATCGGATGTGCACGGCGCAAGTGCGATTGGGCGGCAAATAGCGTCCATCGGACCGCACGCCGGGCGCTCTTTTTCTATCCAGCCTGTTTTACCTATTCCCAACATTGCAAATGCCTTCATAACATAACTCCTTTTCATTTTAACCTATTGCTGTTAATTATTTAATTAACAGCCCACTAAAAAATTGTACTATACTGTTCTGCCAAAGTCAATCAGTTTTACGAAAGCATCTAATATATTTTGTTTATTTTTTCTTTATAGCGCCCGCCCGCTGACAAGCAGCGGCCGCCTGAAACTAAACATATTTGCCCTCCTTCAGCTCTGCCCGATGCGTTCCACTAAAGATTGTTTCTTTAAATTTCGCACCGTAATCGAAGAAATAACAAGCTTCATGAACAGCATGAATACAACAAATTCTATAGCGGGAATGACTTGAAAATGGTTTTCTCTTTATCCGGGTTTGTTTTAACATAAAATGTATCAATGTGATCAAATCCAGACAAAGTGTTCATTGTATCTTCGGAAGTGCAATCTTTTATTCCATGCTTGGCGATAGTGATCCCGTTTTTGCTGCATAATGCGTCATAGTTCAACGACCCCGCAATTACTTTCTCCTGCATGGCATCCGTATTTTCGGCGTTAAATTCCTTGATGGAACCGGATAAAGCCAATCCACCGGGCAAAGTGTATTTTTATACTCCCCGTATCCGCTCAACCAGCGATTGTTTTTTTACCATGTTGCTTGAAACGAAGGATATGCTGATTTGTATGAGCAAAAATACCGCAAGAAACAGCAGGACCGGTATCAAAGGGAAATGATAATCAATGTAAGAGACATCTGAAAAGCGGCGGATGCTTTCGCAGAGAAACCAGCCTAATCCCGTACCAACGGTTAGTGTCACGGCGACGGTTCCAAGGGTATAGAACATTCCCTCGCTTTGGAGCATTTGATTCAGTTGCCTGCTGCTTAGCCCGATGGCCTGCAGCACACCAAGCTCCTGCCTGCGGGACAGCACGTTGGTAACGATCGTGTTGATCAGGTTGATGATTCCAAAAAATACGGTGACAAGAACGATGGAGTAGAGAATAAAAGACATTGTCTGAAATTCATTTTCCTTTTCGGCAATGAGATCGTCCAATACTGTTAAATCAAAAGAGGGATCAGATGCGAAAATGGCTCTAAGCTCTGTTTCAACATTGGCTTTTTTCTCCGGGTCGGCGGCAATGGAAAACTGCATGTTTGTGTTGATGCCTGTTACATCCTGCAGCGCCTCTACCGGCATTAAAAAGGAACCATCCTTAATTCTCGCATCCATTACTCCTAAAACGGTACACTCCTTTTGTACAATACCGCCTGCCGTATAGAATTCGAGAGCGATTTTATCTCCTACGGCAGGCGCTGTCCCATATATCTCTTTAAAGACACCGGCTGCCATAACGATGATACCGTTTTGCTCCATACAATGGCGGTAATCTACGGTTCCGGATTTAAGCCTGCTTTGGATCGCAGCGACATCGCTTTCTGAAAACCCCGAAACATAATTGCCCTCGCCCGCTCCGTCCGGCAACGTATAGCGAACCTTAGCCGATTTTTCAACCTGGATACCGGTAACACCGTCAATTGCTAAAATTTTTTGTTTCATCGCTTCATTCAAGGGATTATTCTGCTGAATCCGGCTCATAGCATATCCGTCCGCATTATCGCTGTTGTTGATGGCCAGTGAAAGCTGAAAATCCCCGTAGTTAAACAAATCCCCTCTTGTTATGGCTTCAATGGACAGAGAAGAATTGTAGGAAGCAGCGCACATCAACAAAATTCCGCTGAATCCAAGAGATAACAGGGTAAGGAGAGACTTTTTCCGGTTGCGTGTAAAGTTGATTGCTGCCAAATGAAAAGGAGACAACTTTCGATGCAGCTTTGTGGTTTTTACCGTTTTGATTGCCTCGGAAGCCGCGGAATATCGCATGGCCTCAACCGACGGCGTGGCGGAGGCTATTTTCATTGGCCTGCGGATCGCCAGAGAAACAATAATAAAAGTGAAAACAGCGACGGCCAGGCAGATTTCTAACGTACTGACGGTATTCCATCCCTTTGGCACAACCGCAAAAGCCAAGAGGCAGGCGGCGATCAAACCTGTCGGGATACCAACTGCCGACAGGTGCACCCCTTCCCGAAAGACCATTTTTTTAATTTGTTTTTTTGTGGTGCCGATGGTGCGCAATTGACCGTATTCCCGGACCTTTCCCGTAACCGAGATATAGAAAATGCTGTAAATGACCAGAGCGGATGCCAAACCTACCATTACCGCAACGCCAATGATGGCAAGAAGATTTCCTGTGCTGATCGGTTCAATGGCATAGAAGTAGCTGTTTCCCATATCAACATTTTTTCGGGCAATGCCATGATGTCCGGCAATTTTAAAAACAGCATTTTTCAGTGAACCGGCAGACATATCATCGGAATTGGAAAGCCTTATACATACGGCGTTCTTTGCAACATCATCGGTTGACAAACTGTCTTTCGAGCGGATGATGCTAAAAATTTTGGCATTGGCACTTTTTGCTCCATATTGAATAAAACCTGTAATATAATATTCTTTTCTGCCATCTCCAAGGTCAAGCGTAATCTTATCTCCAATATCGGCTTTTTTGCCGATTTTTGAAAGATATGCCCGCTCAAGCATGACATCATCCGGGCCGCCGGGTAACGTCCCTTCCCATGTCATTTTGCTTAACCGAAAGACATCTTCGTCCATATAAATGCAGTTTATAGAGTAATCCTTCATTTTTTTCTCGGAAATCAGATAGTATTCGCCCGCACCGTCCAGAGCGGGATCGCGCTTCAAATCTTTGATAGTATTCTGAGAAACGTTTAGAAAGGAAGCCTGATACATTCCGGATACATCATTGATTTTTTTTTGTTTGGACTCCATCGTTATGAGAGAAATTGTCGCCATCAAACAAGCTGCGACTGCTATGGTAACGATAACGAATCCATTTCTGCGGCTGTCTGCTTGCAGACTTTTCTTGGCAAGCTGTTTTACAATCGCGCTGTTATTGTTCTGAAACACGGTATCTCCTCCTTGTATAAGCATCTATTTCATGAAGCCATTCCCGCCGGAGGCTTCTGCTCTGAGACAGCTTTATGCTGACAGGGCAAATGAAAACACAGCATTCAAAATGATACGGCAAAATCGGTCAATGCAGACGGCCGATACCATGATGAAAAACGCTACAGCCTCATCGTCACTCATTTTCCGCAATGCTCTCAATAAGAGATTCTTTTTGCATTGCGCGCATGGTATAGAGGGTAAGAAGTATCTGAATGATTAACAGCGCCGACGTAAACCCAGCAACCGGCAAAGCGGGGAAAGTAAACACATAGGAAACGTAATTGATTGCTTTAACGATGACCCACAGCGCCAGCGGGCCAAGGATCAGCGTACAGATCAGCATACCGGCCATATAGTAAATCCCTTCTGCAAAAAACATCTTCGTCAGTTGACTTTTTGTGGTGCCAACCGCCTGCAGCATTCCTCTTTCCCGTTTCTGTGTAAAGAAAGTGGTAATGGTGGTGTTGAGGTAATTGATTAGACCGAACAGGACGATAAAAATGGAGAGAATCTTTAGTCCGGTAAAAATTATACCCGGCATAGCAGCGGCAGATTTTACTCTTGCCTCATAGCTGGAAAGCTCCACACCGTCGGATTGATCGACAAAGTTCTGAAGAGCTGTTCCCGTTTCTTCCACTGCGGATGGATCGGTAACGACTTCTATGGAATCCAGCTTTTTCGTATCTAAAATTTTTGATTTCGTATCCATAGGGAAAAATAAAACCGGGGCATTTTCAGACCCGAAGGACGTGGTTCCGGCACCGTTTACCACAGCAAAGACCTTGAAAGTATCCGTAACCGTTTTTCCTTTTTCATTATATTGAACGTTGATCTGATCGCCCGGATGACAATCGACTCCAAGATCCGTGTATTCCCGGTATCTTCTGAAAACAACGCCGTTTTCCCTGACCATTGCATTATAGTCAATAGTTCCTTCCAAAGTATGGGTCAAAAACTTAAAGTCATTTTTTGTGCAAAACATACTGTTCAGCTCTCGATTCCAACCGTTTGCGGAAGTAGGAACGTTAGCTATGCTATAGTAGGGATAAGTTTTTTCAACCCCGGGTATTTTTCGGACTTTTTCTATCAGCTTTGATTTCTGCGACTGATTGATTTTATCGACAGAGATACGGTAAGACCCGCCGTTCGGATAGTAATGCTCCCGAACCTCGTTCTCCGGATGATACGAGGCGGAAATTCCTGAAACGACGACAAACAGGATTCCTCCGATTGCCAGAGAAAGGAGCGTTGAAGCCGCTTTTTTCCGATCCCGTGTAAAATTCATTTTAGCAAGAGATATCGGAGTGATTCTCCGGTGCATCTTTTGGGATGCTTTCAAATTGGTGGATTCATATCCAGAATAGCGGACGGCTTCAATTGGAGTAATATCCGCTGCCTTTGACGCCGGGGCGGAAACGGCAATCAGAATGCAAATTGCGCTTAGACAGGCTACCGCCAGTGCCGCAATCCATGTATGGGGCCAGTACCAACCATTAGGGTCCATTGCATATCCAACAATGCCGCCAATCAACAATCCAATCGGAAGTCCGGTTTTCAAAAATGAAACACCGACAGAGCGAACAAGCTTTTTAATTTGCTTTTTTGTGGTGCCGATTGCCCGCAGCTGACCATACTGCCGGGTTTTCTGAGAAACCGAAATGTAAAAGAGACTGTAAATAACAATGGCCGCGGCGATAAAAATGAAAATAGTCAAGCCAAGCAATACGCCGGTTTGTGAAAAACGGCTTTGCAGGGAATTGTTTTTCATGAACGCGGAATTGTTAAGGCTGATGTTCTCTCCGGAAAGATGGTAACGCTGTTGAATGTTTTCCATTTTCTGCTTTACTTCTTCTTCGCCGAGCCGGCTGCCGTTCGGGAGATAAAGCCCAGCATTATAAAGCACAGGTCCCGAACTTTGATTTAAAAATTCTTTTGAAATAATTACCATATAATTACGGGAATCACTTTTAACTTTTTGAAGATCACTTAACATTCCCGTAACAAGAAATTGTTTTTCCTGTCCTTTGATTTTCAAAGGCACCCTATCTCCAATTTTTGCATTCAAACGTTGGGCGTAGTAGGAATCCAGTAGCACTTCATCTTCAGCTTCCGGCATACGTCCTTCTACGTTCTTTCCTTTTCCGGTCAGGTAAGGGAGATCCATGTACATGATCGCAACGGAATAGTCTTTGTTGGAATGGTCAGCAATTTTACTGTTGACGGAAACCTGTGAAAATTCTTGATCCTTACTCATTTGCTGAATTATGTCATCAGATACCTGAAGGGCGTTGATCTGTGGCATGCTCTGTTTTACGAGGTCATAATCGCGCTCCTGCGCAAGCATAAAAAGACATACCGCAAATGAAACGGCTACAGATAAAATAATCATCACGGTTGCCGTGACATTGAGTCGCTTTTCACTTTTTTCTGTGGCTTTGGCTAAGCGTTTAATGATGAAGCAATTATTGTTTTGGAGCATATTTACCGCCTCCTCACGCCACGATCCGACCGTCCTCAATGCGGACGATGCGGTCGGCAAGCTGGGCGATCTCATTGTTATGGGTAATCATCACGATGGTCTGATGGAACTGCCGGCCCGTCATCTTGAGAAGCCCCATCACTTCCTGGCTGGTCTTGCTGTCCAGATTTCCGGTCGGCTCGTCCGCAAGGATGATGGCAGGCTTTGTGGCTGAGGCACGCGCGATGGCTACACGCTGCTGCTGGCCTCCGGAGAGGCTGTTCGGCAGATTGTTCAGTTTCTCCGTCAGCCCCAGCATCTTCACAATTTTGTCGATGAAAACTTCGTCCGGCTTCTCGCCGTCCAGCTCGATAGGCAGGACAATATTTTCATAGACATTTAGAATCGGAACTAGATTATAGTTTTGAAACACAAACCCTATATTTCTGCGCCGAAAAATCGTAAGCTGATCGTCGTTCATCTTGGACAGTTCTTTTCCATCCACTTCCACGCTGCCGGAGGTTGGATTGTCCAACCCGCCGAGCATATGCAGCAAGGTGGATTTACCGCTGCCGGAAGTTCCCACAATGGCTACGAACTCTCCGGACTCCACGGAAAAATCAATGCCGTCAATCGCTTTGACAAGGTTTGCTCCCGAACCGTAATACTTTTTCAGTGCTGTTGTTTTTAAAATATTCATGGTGAAATCACTCCAATCTGAAATCACTTTAATTATAAAACTTAAATGTCACACAATTGTCAAAATTTCAAAATCAAATGTCACAGTTTGGTGACATTCCAGCAGCTTTGGCATATAAAAAAGCCGCCGGGAATCTGCCCGGACGGCTGCCAGAGATACATCTCAAAGCGCATCTCTGCGGAAATAAAACTTAAATGGATTCATTCGGCAGGAAAACTGAAAATGTCGAGCCTTTGGCAACTTCGGATTTCACCTGGATGTAACCTCTCTGTTTGGAAACGATCTCCCGGCTCAGGTAGAGACCGAGGCCAACTCCCGGGATATCGTGGACTTCCTCCCCGCGGTAAAACCGCTGAAAGATTTGGGCCCAGCGATTTTCTGGAATTCCCCGTCCGGTGTCGGATATATCAATTTTAGTATAAATTTTCCATTTTTCAACGGAAATGCCGACCCTTCCGCCGGGGTCTGTGTATTTGACCGCATTGTCCAGAAGATTGAACAAGGCCTCCGCCGTCCATTTAACGTCGTGAGGGACCACCACGGCCTGATCGCATAATACGGAGACTTTGATCCCTTTCTTCTCGGCTGGCAGCACGATCCCGCCGAGCGCCCGCGCGACCGTATCATAGATCGGGGAAGGCTTTACTTTCAGTTCAATAATTCCCGCTTCCAATTGGGAAGCCTTCACCATGGACTGTATCAAAAAATCAAGTTTGCTGATCTGCGTATCCATGAGTGATAAAAATTCATGCTCTTTTTCTGGAGAAAGACTCCGTTCCATCAGCGTGGAATTATACATTTTGAGATTTGACAAGGGAGTTTTGACCTGATGAGAAATATCGGAAATCAACTCCTGAATTTCCTGCTTTTCTGCTTTAAGGCGTTCCCTGCTTTGCAGATGGATCTGGTACAGGCGTTTCATTTTAAAATCAAGTTTTGCGGCCAGCGTTTCCGGTTCACAGTCTGGCATATCATCTTTTCCGCCGTTCACCATATTGTCGATCCGGGCACAGAGCCCTTCGGCAAAAGCGGACAGTTTTTTTCTGATCTGGCAGAGCAACAGCCAGCCGAGCAGAAAAGCAAGTACAGCAAAACACACGGCGGCACTTCGAAGGCCAATATCTTCCGAACGAAAAAACAAATAGCTGAGAAAGCACCCGGACAGAATGAGATACACTGCTCCAGCACCCGCGTATATTCGCAGAAAAGTCCTGTCTTTCATTCTTATCCTTCGTCTCCCACCCACATGTAACCCATACCGTAAACGGTTTTAATGTATTTTTTGCCGCTGTTTTCGATTTTTCCGCGCAGCCGGTTGACATAGACCGTGAGGGCATGCTCGTCCACAAAATTTCCGCCGCTGTCCCACAGTTTCTCCAAAATACACCGGCGCGTCAGGACCACATTCGCGTTGGCGAGAAACAGTTTGAGCATTTTGCATTCCGTAGGCGTCAGAACGGAGCATGTCCCGCAGGAGAAAGCCGTCATTTTATCGAAATCAATCGTTAGTGTCCCGTCGGAGTACAGGTTGCTGCCTTTCCGTTTTCCGCACCGTTTTAAAACAGCCCCTACTTTTTTGCGGAAAATATTAATGCTGAACGGCTTCGTAATGTAATCTTCCGCACCAAGCTCAAACCCCTTGAGAACGTCGTCTTCCAAATCGCGGGCCGTCAGAAAAATAACCGGAATGTCTTGGAATGCCTTGATTTCTTTGCAAAGCCCAAAACCGTCTCCGTCCGGCAGATTCACGTCAAGCACGGCTAAATTAAACGGATTCAATTTAACCTGTGTCAGCGCTTCTTTCGAGGTATAGGCAGCAACGGTTTGATATTGATCCAGCTGCAAATTATAGCAAAGGCCGGAATTCATCGTTTTGTCGTCCTCTGCAACGAGAATTCGGTTCATATTTGCTTCCCCCCTTTGTATTTCTAATCTATAATCATATTCTTGCTGCAAATTTTGAGAAAGTCAAGTTCTATTTGAAGGTTAGCAGGCAAAATAAGCACTTTGCGCCCCTTCTCGGATTGATGGGCAAAAAAGCAACTGAAAATAGAGAAGGCTGTAAAGTGGATACATGCCTCTCTAAGTGCTCTGTGGAGAAATTATGCAAAGCCCTGCAATTTTCTTCAACTGCCTGAAATGTGAGCTGACTTATCTTCAACATTACAAAACCAGATCTCAAGCTGTGGCTGACATTTTGGAGGCCACCGATATGCTCTGCAACTATGATTCTGAAAAGCTGCTTGGCCTAAAAGAGATAATGGAATCCTTTACATGTACAATCATTCCTCGCTGCTTCCATTTTTGGGTCCACCCCAACTTTTGACAAAGAGCCCTTTTTACAAAGAGCCGAAATAACGTAAAATACACCCGTTGGCTAAAAATACCAACGGGTGTATTCTCTTTGCCGACGTCAGTGCGGCATTTTTACGATTAACGCGAACCAATTCACCGTAAAGATAAAGTTCGGATAATCTCGTTTTGGTGGAGCATAGCGGGATCGAACCGCTGACCTCCTGCATGCCATGCAGGCACTCTCCCAGCTGAGCTAATGCCCCATTTCCAAATTAACCGACAAAATCAACGTTAATTAGTATAGCATATCCTGCTGAAAATTGCAAGACGGATTTTCGATGAAAATGAAACGCATTTATAAAAATTTAAGCGATCAACACTATTTTCAAATAAGAGCTTGCCGCGCCCGCATATATTTTATGCGAAAGGGGTAATTTCATATGGTAATTTTTAAAGTAGCCAAAAAACGTGTTCTGGCTGTTTTGCTGTGCGTTCTCGGTGTAGTGCTTGCTGCCGCCGTATGTATCCATGCAACACAATCAGTGCAGACTTCAGCTTCTAAAAGGGAACTGCCCATTTATAATGTGCAGACCAGTGAAAAAAAAATAGCCATCTCTTTTGATGCGGCATGGGGAAATGAAGAAACTCAAAAGCTAATTGATATTTTAAATCAGTACCATGTGAAAACGACTTTTTTTGTAGTCGGTGCCTGGGTCGATAAATATCCGGACTCAGTGCGTGCACTTGTGGCGGCAGGGCACGAAGTCTGCAACCACTCCAACACGCATCCGCATATGCCGAAACTCCCGCAGTCCAAAATTTCAGCTCAAATCACCGACTGCAATGAAAAGATTAAAGCATTGACCGGAAAAAGTCCGATTCTGTTCCGCTGTCCATACGGCGATTACAGCAACGACGTAATCAAAACCGTTAATGGACTGAAGATGTACCCCATCCAGTGGGATGTCGAGCCATTGGATACATGGCGAAAAAGCAAAGGTTAATGACGGCTGATCTCCTTGCAATTCAATTCATCAAATAAACATTCCCGTCATAAGGCTGAAATACCATGGTCCCGGCAAGAAATTCATTCTTCGGAAAACGACAGTTGGAAATTAGCAGCTTTCCGCCCTCTGCGGCAATTTCCTCCGGCAGCCGAATTTCTGCCGTATTCTCGCTGAAATTCAAGAGAATCAGCAGCGACTGGTTTTCCAGGGTCCTTTGATAACAAAAAATCTGTTTATGATCTTCGAGAAAAGGAGAATAGGTTCCATAAATTAAAGCAGGATATTTTTTACGCAAATGAATCATTGCCTGATAATAGTGATACACAGAGTCTGGATCACAAATGTTATTTTTAACATTGATTTCCCTGTAATTGGGATTAACCGGTATCCACGGATCACCCTGTGAAAAACCCGCATTCCGCGCATCATCCCACTGCATGGGAGTGCGGGCATTATCACGGCTTCTCGCGCGTATGAGGCGCATAACTTTCTCAATATTTTCGGGGTATTTGCGGATTAGATCCCGATAAGCATTCTTTGTTTCTATATCCCGAAACTGGCTGATGTCATCAAACGGGACGTTGGTCATCCCGATTTCTTCGCCTTGATAGACAAACGGCGTTCCCTGTAAAGTAAACAGCAGGGTTGCCAATAATTTAGCTGATTTTTCTCGGTATTTTCCGTCATCGCCATACCGGGATACCGCGCGCGGCTGGTCGTGGTTGCCCCAAAAGAGGCTGTTCCATGCTTTTCCGTTTAGTTTTGTCTGCCAGCGTGTCACAACTTCTTTCAGATCATGGAGGGAAATGGGCCTGTCATTCCATTTCCCGTTTTCATCAGAACCAAGATCAACATGTTCAAATTGAAAGACCATGTTTAATTCATGGCTGTCAAAGCCTGCATATTTCAATGCATCGTCTGTTGTAATGCCACTAGTTTCTCCAACCGTCATAATGTCGTATTTACTGAGGACTTCTCGGTTCATTTCCCGCAGGAATTCATGGACACGCGGCCCGTTGTTGACATATTTTCCCCATGAACCGTATTTCTGCCCAAGGGCAGCGTCTCCGTCAAGAAATCTCTGGTCTTTTGAAATAGCATTAATTACATCCATGCGAAAACCATCGACGCCTTTTTCCAGCCACCATGCCATCATCTTGTAAACACTACGGCGAACCTCCGGGTTTTCCCAATTTAGATCGGGCTGTTTTTCAGCAAATAGGTGAAGATAATACTGTTTTACCGCGTTGTCGTATTTCCATGCGGAACCGCCGAAGGCAGAACCCCAGTTATTCGGTTCAGAACCGTTTTTTCCATCTTTCCAGATATAGTAATCCCGGTAGCGGTTTGCGGGATTTTGCCTGCTTTTTTGAAAATATTCATGTTCGTCGGACGTGTGATTAACAACAAGGTCCATGACAATTTTTAAATTTTTTCGATGCGCTTCGGAAAGCAGTTTATCAAAATCCTTCATCGTCCCGAATTCTTTCATGATGGTGCGGTAATCACGGATATCATAGCCATTGTCTGCATTTGGGGAATCGTAAATCGGACAAAGCCAGATAACATCCGCGCCAAGATCATGGATGTAATCCAGTTTTTCAATAATCCCACCCAGATCACCAACACCGTCGTCGTTGCTGTCTAAAAAACTCCGTGGATAAATTTGATAAACAACCGATTCTTTCCACCATTGTTTTTCCAATTTCCCAACCTCACGATCATCATCCATTATCGACATGTTTATTAAATGCTATATGGTTTTTACCTGAATAGAGATGACATTCCAAACTTTCAGTTCAGGTATTGTAAATTGAATGGATCGGCATCCGTTTTCCCGAATACAGTCGGAAAAGTCCAGCCTCTTTGACTTCCCGCCGTCCAAGTCCGGTGACATCAAGCGCACTTCCGTCACTTCTTCGGCAATCTGCGCATCCACTTTTATGTTCTGGATGGGATCAGGGAATTTCCGCTGGGGACTGTTCCAGTTCATGCTGCCGATCCCCACGAAATTGACCAGCTGAATCACCCGGTACTCCTTTGTATGCTTGACCTGGGTCCACACACATCCGGTTTCCGGCAAAGTGGAAAATTCAGCGCCGGCAAACAAGTAATCATCATTAATCCCTCCGGTGTGTGTCCGGGTATCGTCAATCAGGGAATGGTCAAAGAGCAGTTCTTCATAAGCCGTAATAAAATCGTAGTAACTTTTGAGCAGAGAAATAAATTCCGCATTTTCCAGCTGGCAGTAGTCCGAATAATAAGCCTGAGTCAGCAAGCCGTTGTCTTCACCGAGTAACAGATGGAATCCGCCGCTGGAAAAAATGGTGGCCATGGCGAGGAACGCAGTCGCCATAATCTCTTCCGGGTGGCTACACTCCGCAAAGGGATGCAGATATGCCGCAAGGATCACCTGTTTCTCCGGCGCGTATTTCTTAGCGTCGGAGACCAGCCGGTTCAAATCAGAATAAGTATCATTAGGAGGCCATACTTCAATGTAAATGCAGTCCTGATTTGCCTTGGCGACAGCGTCCGTCGGCCAGTTGTTCACCGAATTGAAAATGACACCTCCCGGCACGGCTGATTTTGTGTCGTTAATCAAATCCGGAAAATCATCCCTAAGGCATCTCACAGCAAATGTACCGTTCTGCCTTGAGAAGGCTTCTTTGGGGAATCCGTACTGATCCATATGGATTCCGTCAAATCCAAAGCGGATCGCTTTTTTATATTCGCCGATGATATGATCCCGCCAGCCGCAGTTCCGGTTAATATCCATATAATAAATCCGGTCGATAAACCGCATTGGCTTGCCGGTCCCGTCGTACAGGGATTCCTCCGGATGCTCTTTCTGATATTCTTCTTCCGCCCCGTAAACAGCGCCGTATGCAAATGCTTTCATACCATACTGGTGAAGCAGGCTTATTTTCTGCCGGATTGTGGTTAGGGACAGCTGCTTCCCCATAATATCCTGAAAATCGTTTTGCGGAGGAAAAAAATCATGGTGGTGGTACATCCAGTCATAAAACTGGATGATATTGAGATGATAGCGGTTCATCTGCCGAACGTCACGGTCATCTTCCCCATCTTTTCGACTGAAATCGGACAAGAAACCGTACCGGGGAGCCTCTTTCCAAGTTTGTGCACGGTCACAGGCTGTAGATTTCCGGGAAATGATCCGGCCCCCTCTTACCTGTGCGGCCTGCACCCAAAAACCTTCCATGGCTACTGAACCAGACGGCGGCCTTCTATATTGAAAAGGCAGCCTGCCTTCCGCAGTCTTTTCCTGTCTGAAGCAAAGATGGCCCAAGTGATACACCTGTATGCAAACCTGATCGCTGGAAGAAAAATCCGAATCCAGACAAACTTCAAATTTCAGGGGTTCATCCATCCGGAATTGAGCTTTTGCTGCTGTAATATCCTGAATCATTGTGTTTCCTCCATTAGACAATAGCGCGTTTCAACCCTTTACGGCGCCTTCGCCGCCCCCGGACTGAACGAAGTGCTTCTGAACAATAACGAACATTACCAGCTCGGGAATAAACAAAAGGACAGAAGCTGCCATGACTGTCCCCCACTCGGTTGCGTGCTCTCCGCGAAGGAGCTGCAAGGCCACTGGCAAAGTCCATTTTTCGGGATCTTTTATAAAAGTCAGGACGGTGAAGAAATCGCTCCAGACCCCTGAGAACACGCCGATTCCAAGCGTACCGAGCGCTGGCTTGGAAAGCGGAAGGACAATATGCCGGAAAATACACCACCGCCCGCCTCCATCCATAACAACCGATTCCTCAAGTTCATGCGGTATATCTTCAAAAAAGCCGCGCAGAAAGAATGTATTTCCCGCAATTCCTCCGCCGATCATCAGCAGAAGGATGCCTGTGTACGTGTTGACAAGATGCATCCGGTTGATCACGGAATACTGCGCAATTAAATTTAAAACGCCGGGAACCATCATTGTAAACAGGTAAAGATTAAAAATAATTTTTTTACCGGGAAAATCAAACCTTGCAAATCCGTATGCAGACAGTGAAGAAATAAAAAGTACAGCAACAGTAACTGCCGCAGACAGAAAAACGCTGTTCAGAAAATACCGGAAAAAATCACTTTCCTTTAGGATCTTTGCGTAATTTGAAAAATTAATGGAATCCGGCAGAATCTTCGGCGGATACGGCAGTTCATACATGGCCTGGCTGAACGAAGTAGAGATCATGGACAGGAACGGTATGACAGACAGAATTACAAAGAGCCACAGAACAAGATCTTTTATTACCTGGGAAGGACGCACCCTCATAAAAGCCACCTATTTCCTTTCGTACTTAAAGAATTTGTCCCTGAATACAGTCAAAAGCATGATGGAAACACCGGTAATCACGCTGATGGCACATGCGTAACCGAAATTCATATATTTGAAGGCCTGGTTATACATGTAATCCTGTAAAACGTCAGTTGTGCCAACGGGTCCGCCCTGCGTCAGCATATAGACGGAGATAAACACATTAAAAGAACCGATGATCAGATTGATCAGGACAAAATATGTAGTCGGCCGAATCAAAGGAACCGTAATTTTCCAAAATTTCTGTATTCCACTCGCTCCGTCTATTTCGGCCGCTTCATAGATCTCCTTCGAAATTCCCTGAAGCCCGGCAAGATCAATAATCATGACCCATCCAATGCTTTTCCAGATGCCGAAGATCCAGATGACGGCATTGGCTGTCCAGGTATTGGAAAACCAGGAAACCGGCTGGCGCAGGATGTGGAGTCTCATAAGATAGTAGTTCACCAGTCCCGCTTTCCCGTCAGCAAACAGGTACAGGAAAATGATACTGACAACAATCCAGTCAATCAGCACCGGGAGATAGAGAACTGCACGGAAAAATGTCCCACACCGTTTCACTCCGTTTACCAGCACAGCCAGGATTAGACCAATGATCATCCCCGCCGGGATAGTAAACACACCGTATAAAATAACATTCCGGAACGCCATCCAGAAATTATCTTTTTCGTCGCCCGCAAACGCTTTCTCATAATTTTGAAAACCGATGAAAATGCTTTTTGACGGCTGCATAATATTGTATTCCGTCAAGCTCATCCAGATATTTTTGATCTGGGGATAAATCACGAAAATACAGACAAAGACAAATCCAATCAGAATATAAGGCGCAACGGAAACCCATTGCCGAAGCCCCTTTTGAAACCATGTTTTATGCGAAGAACCTCTGTCCATTTCAACCTCCATAAAAGCGAAATTCAAAAGAACCTGCCTGCCCGCAGGGGAAAGACAGGCAGCAAACTGCTTCAATGCCTATGCATTTTTCGCAAACAAAGTGTCCAGCTGCTTTGCAAGCGTATCCAGGTTTTCTTTTACGGTTCCTTTGTGCCGAAACGCTTTTTCAAATGCCAGGCTGATATCTTTATCCATTTCTTCAATGGAGGGGTTCGGGATCCTTGCCCAAGCCGTATTCAGCTGATCCATATAAACCTTAAAAACTGCGTCTGCGGTCAGCTCGGGCAGCTGGGCAACTTTCTTATTAACTGGATACTGGTTAACTTCCAAAGCCATTGTCTTCTGGGCATAATCTGAAAACATGAACTTCATAAATGCCCATGCAGCCTGTTGGTTCTTGCAGTTCTGAAACATAACCATATCTTCACCCCCGACAACTGAAATGCTTTTTGATGTGTTTGTCGGCATCAAGGCATAGGTATCGTTACCGATTGTTTTTTTGTCTTGAAGAGTATAGAACCATGGACCGTCATTAATCATCATGTAGCCGTTTTTTGCTTTCAGACCGTCCCAAGTACCGGGCTGACCATTCAGCATACATTTCCCTATCAGCCCGTTATCATACCATCCCACAAGTTTTGTCAGTGCCTCAATACTTTCGCTGCTGTTTACATACCCGGTAGCTTTCGTGTAATTGTCATCGCAGTATTTTCCACCGAGCGAAAGGAAAAACGGAGCCATTGCCCACATCCCTGTCCCAGAAATACCAATCAGGCCGTTGGGGTGTTGTCCCTTGATTTTTTCCGCAGCCTGTGCAAGTTCATCCAGCGTTTTAGGAGGATCGCTCAAACCGGCGTCTTTCAGATCGGTCTTGTTGTAAATTGCTATCGTTGTATTGGTATCAAGAGGAATACCATAGTACTTATCTTTCCATTTACAGGTATTTACGGTTGCTTTATAGCTGTTGGTTTTTATATCATTGAACCCGTCCATCCCGTCTACTGCAACCAGCGAATTTAAATTTGCAAACTGCGGAACCCACGTCAGATCCATGCGCATAACATCCGGCGCGGAACCGCTTGCAGCGGCTTGTAAAACCTGCTGCTTGAAATTGTCGGTTGGCATTGTAACAGATTTAATTTTTACATTTGGATATTTTTTATTGAATTCCGGAACCACTTTGCTGTTCAGAACTTTTGCCTCCGAATTGGCACTGTAGGTATGCCAAAAAGTTAAATTGGCTTTAAGGTTTTCAGTGGATGCCGAAGATGCTTCCGTGGCAGACTGTCCGGCTACCGCCAATTTTGCTGAAGATGTCCCATCCGATTGATTGGAAGAGCACCCCGCCAGAGGAAGCATAACTGCGGGAATTGTAAGTAAGAACGCCATGATCCGCCTTTTTACCTTTTTCATTACAAAGACCTCCTGAATTTATAATAAATTAAGCAAAATAGTAGCTGAAGATAAAATCAGTAAACGTTTACGTTCGATAAAGACCTCTTCGTTTTCTAATCGAGCGCAAGCGAAAATCATTTGACCTTTTTAACAGAATCCCGCTCCACAATTTTAAAGGGCAGCACCTGATTGGCCGCTTTGTTGCCTTTCTCAATTTCCAGGCACAGCATATTAAAAGAATCTTCTCCCATTTTATAAAGGGGCTGTGAAACGGTTGTCAGAGGCGGAATAGACATTTCTGCTGTTCGGGTGTTGTCATAGCCGATTACAGAAAAATCATCCGGAACGTTCAGACCCTGCCGATAGGCAACGGATATGGCGGCAACTGCCACTTCGTCACAGCATGCCACAATGCCGGTAAACTTTTCTTTTGATCTCAGCAGCTTTTTCATGGCCTCAACGCCCGTTTCATAACTGAATCTCGTATAGGTTACTAAACGTTCATTATATGGAATCTTATGGTCAGCCAGCGATTTCTGATAACCTTTCAGCCGTAAGGCTCCGGCGACTGCATCATCCTGAGAACCTGCCAGCATGGCTATTTTCCGATGTCCCTTTTCAATTAAATAACTTGTTGCCGCATAAGAAGCCTCAAAGTCATCCACCCGGATATAAGGAATTGAATAGCGTGTGGAAAATGTGGAAACCAAAACACATGGGATGCCGCATTGAACCATCAGTGTATCTATTTTTTCATCCGGCGGAAGGCTGCATCCGATAATTCCATCAATTTGGCGTTCCAACAGCATTTTGATATACTGTTGAGTCCGATTTCCGGATACTCCTACATGGCAAACCATCACATTATATCCATGAAGCTGTGCCGAATCCTCTATTCCATTTAAAATCTTTACATAAAAAGTCGTTTCAACATGGGGAATCAGAACTGCTATGATATTGGTCTTTTTCAGCTTCAGGTTTCTTGCAACAGCATTATATTGGTAGCCAAGCGCATCCATCGCTTTCCGCACCCGTTCTTCCGTCTCAGGCGAAAAACCAGGCAGATTGTTCAGCACCCGGGAAACGGTTGCAACCGAGACATCCGCCTTACGGGCAACATCTTTGATTGTGGGACTGTTTGACATTTTCACGATAATCTCCATATACGTAATCGTTTACTAAAAATAGAATAGCATAATAATTTTAGAAAGTCAACCATATTTTTTTAAAAATTATCTAAAAATATGATATGCCAAAAAGAGCTCTCTTCTGCTTATTCCGGATAGCCAGACATACTTGAAAAGTGGGAATCAGCGGTATCTCCTTCCATACTGCATAATTGCCTTCTTTGTATATTCATTTACGAAGGCTGTCTTATGCTCTGTATATCCATCACGATCATGTTCAAACGGTTTCCAAAGAGACAGCTTTAATTTTTCATATGCTTTTGCCGCCTCTGGATGCTCCTTTAAGTAATCCCTGAAATACAGTTCATCATTGTCGCCGAATTTTCTAAGATGCAAATGAAACACCTTTTCAGCGAAACCGTCAGGGGTATATCCTTTATTAAAATCAATGCGGGTTTCCGTTTGCGCCATACATAAATAACCATTTTGCAAAAGCTGGTGTTTGATTGCTTCGTGGGTGTTTGGATTGGCTTCCACTAAAATATCAATGATTGGTTTTGCCCAGATGCCGTTGATCGACGTGCTGCCAATGTGATGAATTTTAGCTGTTGCCGGAAGGGAAGGCATAAGATGGCCTTTTTCTATCTGGTACCAATTTTCCCAGCAGGGCTGATGCTCTACTAACTGTATGGGGAACAACTGCCACAATTCTTCCAATGACATTTCTGATAAAGGTTTACTCATCAAGCATCTTCTCCATATAAATAATCTGAATTCAGTATAACATAAACTTCCAGACAGGAAAAGCGCTGTATCTGAGTGCCGGCTTATTTTTATGCCCTGCCTTTTCATAGGGAAACTGCGTAATCCAGTCCGCGCGGGAAAAAACTTCCTTGTTTTCTTTGACGCGGCAGTATATAATATAGAAAAACCAAATAATGGAGGAATTACGCCATGCAGAATATTCAAAGAGTATGTGATTTTTTAAAGCAGTGCAAGGTGTATTATCTTGCGACGGAAGAAGAGAATCAACCGCGCGTCCGTCCATTCGGCACCGTCAACATTTTTGAGGATAAGCTCTATATTCAGACCGGCAAAGTCAAAAATGTTTACAAGCAGATGAAGGCAAATCCGAAAATCGAAATCTGCGGGTTATGCGGCGACAAATGGATCCGCGTTGACGCAGAGGCAGTGGAAGACGACAGCCTGGCCGCTGGTGAAAGCATGCTCAGTGCCTACCCGGAGCTTCAAAACCGATACAAGGCAGATGACGGCAATACGGTGGTATTCTACCTGAAAGGCGCAACAGCTTCCATCTACTCGCAGACCGGAGCCCCTGAAGTCATTCAGTTTTAAGCCGGCCGATCCCGGAGTATTCCTTATGAGAAAATTGTTTATCCATTTTATAGCCGAGGCTTCCAGCAAAGTCTCGGCTTATTTTTTTTGCATACCAGCGAGTAGAATTCAAACCCGGAATTTCCATTTTTCAAAGCGGTTGATCGCAAAAAGAAAAAAGCAGGAAATATTCGCCTTATCTTTTCTTTATATTGAAAAAATGCTAGAATATAGATATTAATTCGAAATTCTATACATTGATGAGAAAATTTGCATAGGGGAAGGACGACGCTCCATTGAATATTTCAGAAACTGCTGCTCTCAGTGAAAAAATATGCGGGAATATTGCTAAGGTTATCGCAGGAAAAGACGAGATCATAAAGCTCGCGGTGACAGCCTTGTTTGCAAACGGACATATGCTGCTGGACGACGTGCCTGGCACCGGTAAAACTATGCTGGCGAAATCACTGGCCAAATCAATTGGAACAGAATTCCGCCGCATCCAGTTCACACCAGATCTGCTGCCTTCCGATCTCACCGGAATCAACTATTTCAACCAGAAAGAAAGTCAGTTTACATTCCGCAAAGGCCCCGTTTTTACAAATATTCTGCTTGCCGATGAAATCAACCGCGCCACACCGCGCACCCAGTCCAGCCTGCTGGAATGTATGGAAGAACGGCAGGTCACAGTCGACGGGAAAACTTATTCGCTTCAGGCGCCTTATTTTGTCATTGCCACGCAAAATCCTGTTGAAACGCAGGGAACCTTTCCTCTTCCGGAAGCGCAGCTTGACCGTTTTCTATTCTGTTCAAGCATTGGATATCCGTCGACAGAAAGTTCTGTCGAAATTCTTTCCCGTTTCGGCTCTGAAAGCCCATATGATTCACTTACTGCCGTCTGCGGCGCCGACGAGATCCGGGAAGCACAGAAGGCGGTAGACAGCGTTTATATCCATCCCGACCTTTTGCGGTACATTGTTTTGGCAACTGAAAAGACGCGCGAAAATCAGAGCGTGGCGCTTGGTGTCAGCCCGCGCGGCAGCATAGCCATGATGCGCGCCTGCAAGGCGCGCGCAGCTCAGGACGGAAGGAATTATGGAACACCGGAGGATATTAAATACCTTGCCCCCTACATTTTTGCACACCGGCTGGTGCTGCGTGACGATGTTGGAATGGACGCCGCAAAACCATCAGAGATAATTAAAGAAATCTTTGCTTCTCTGCCGGTACCGTCTGAAAAATGGGACGGCGATTAATAGATGTATATTATCCTTGCCGTTCTTTTGTTTGCGGCGGTTTTCGGTATGTTCTCCCGAATTTATAAGCGGAACTGGGATAAAGATCTCAATGTTGAGCTGAAGATTTCGACCAACGGTCTGTTTGAAGGCGAACAGGCCAAAGCTGTTGAAATCATATCCAATAATAAACCGATCCCCATATTCTGGGCTTCCGTGCAGTTTCAAGTTCCCGGAGCGCTCCGTTTCGGCGATGCACATTCCGGGAGCGACTATTACCGGGAAGACCGGATGTCTTTGTTTTCTTACGAAGAGATCACCAAAAAATTTGACTTTACGGCGGTGCACCGTGGCTGTTACCGGCTGAGTGACTTGCAGTTTATGGCAGGTGATCTGGGATTTCAGTCCATCATGATCAAAAGTTTTCCCTCTTCACCTCTCATCTACGTTTATCCCCGAGCAAAAGAAGTGCCGCGGTTTCGAATCGACTACAAAAAAATTATTGGAGACAGCATCGCCCGCCGCAATGTCGTGGAAGATCCATTTTTCTTCCGGGGAATCCGAGATTACTATCCGTTTGACAGCATGAAAAATATCAACTGGAAAGCCACAGCCCACACCAGCAGCCTTAAAGTGAACCAGTACCATACGACACAGTCGCGGCAGGTCATGCTGCTGCTGGATCTGGACGGATACAACAGGCTGGACGGACAGCGGATTAAAGAAGACGCCATCAGCATTGCCGCCTGCCTGGCACGGAAACTCGCTTTCAGCGGCGTTGCGGTCGGATTTGTGACAAATGCCGCCGATGTTCTTTCGGGTGGCGAAATTCAAGCCGATTGCAAAAGCGGCCGCGGCCATTTTCTGTATTTGATGCGGAAAATGGCAAAAATCAATACAGACAAGCTTCTTACGCCGTTTGACCGTGTTTTGGAAAATATTTTAAAACGCAGTGACACCGCAACGCAGTATATCCTGATTTCTTACTATTACGGAGAAGGTCTTGTAAGGTGGGTTTCACAGCTTGAGTCGGCAGGCCGGAGTATTCAGTGGATTTTTTTGCATGCCAGGGAACGGGAAATCAACTTCACCAGGCGGCCCGGCATGTATATCTGCGAGGAGGCGCAGTAATGAAAAATAAAGACGGTGAAATACAGACGGTCTCTTTTTCGCGTGACTTTAAGAACAATGCCGGGCCCAAAAAGGCCATTTTTTTCTTCGCCGAAGATTTTATTTATTTTGTCATTCTGCTGCCAGCCGTGCTTCTTTTCCTCCATATCTTAAAAGCGGGCACCGCCGCTTTTGCAACCATTCCCGCCCTGCTTGCCGGACTCTGGCTGATTACGTATTGCCGCCTGAAGCCGCGGAAATTATGGTCATCCATCCTTCTTACATTTCTGTCGGCTATCCTTTTTTTTGTCATTTTCCTGGCAGCGGGAAATTACCTTGCGTCAGGAATTATTTTCTTCGACATGATCCTGTCATATATCAAGACAGGTCATAATTTTTCGCAGATTTATGAAAAAAAGCAAGACCATATTCATAAATGGAAAGTCTCTTATTCCCGTAAGAAAGCGTCGGATTCCCGCGACCGCAAGGAAAGGGACACCAGTTCTCTGTATCTCGGTAAAGGCACCGTCATCTTTTCCGCTGTTTTAAATTTTGCTTTTTACATAGCCGCTATCCGTCTCGGCTTCAACAGCGTGGCATATTTCTGTATCCTGGATTTTGCCGTTGTCTTTGTCTTCGTCGCAGTCTACAATCGGAAAAGCGGTGAATACTGCCTTTCTCAGTGGGATAAACTGTTTAAAATCAAATCCGGCGCGAAAAGCGGCGGCAAACAGACGGATAAAGCCGGCAGTTCCCTGCTTTCTTTTCTGACTGCTGTAAGCGCTGCGGTCATTACGCTGATTCTTTTTTTCATCGCGGCGGCAGACAGAAATTTCAGAACCGACAACGCTGTCATGAACGCTCTTTCCCGTTTCTTTCAGTTTACGCCGGCAGCCCCTCGGGATACCGCTGCTTCTTCAGCTCCAGCTAACCATGCAGCCGATTCTATTGCTAAGCAATTGGCAAATCAAACACAAAAGCCCTCCGCCTTCGCAGATGTCATTAAAAACGTGCTGATCGCGGCGGGGTGGTGTATCATCATTTTGGCCGCCGTATTTGTTATAATCGCCATTAGCAGTTCCGCTGTCAGCTTCTACAGAAAACTGAATGTAGATATCAATGAAAGTCATAAATCCCTCCTTTTTACGAAAAAAAAAGATAAAACGAATAAAAAGATACACTTTGTTCCGATTAAAAAGCGCTTCGATATTTTTTCACACATCGGCAACCGTCCGGCGATCCGCAGGCTTTTCTTTCTGTACATGAAAAGGCACCGTGCAAAAATCATGCAGAAGAGCGATACGCCGCATGAAATGGGCCAAAAAGCCACATGCGGCGGCGACATGAAAACGGCCGTTGAGATTTATGAAAAAGCCCGTTACAGCACGAATGTCTGTGAAGACGCTGATGTCAGAAATATGAAACAGGCCCTGCGTTCGGAGCGGAGCCAGCGAAAATCACCAGCGGAACAGACGCGCGAAAAATGAGAAAACTTTTCAGAAAAGGGACTGGCTGCATTTTGCGTGCAGCCAGCCTCTTTTTATTTCACAGTTCAATACCATAGAATAGAGATCCACTGAAATAACCGGTTACTTTATTCCAATCTGAATATGAATCGGCATCTGAGTTAAAAGAATAATCGTTTGATTGATCATAAGATGACCAGTCAGTTTTTGCAAACTGAATTTGAACGTCGGTGCTTTGTCCTGCAGCAAGAGAACCTGCTGCAGAAGTAAATCCAACTTCCAGATAAGTGTCCGCATTTGTCTTTGCAACTGTCATTGGTACAAAAGTTCCAGTCACATTGGAACTGCCGGCGGTGGACCAGTTACAGTAAAAATTTTGGGGCTTGGTGTTATCTTTCGTATAGTAATAGCGCAGTTTCACTTTGGATAAATTGACGGCCTCATTCCCTTGATTTGTAATGCGGAACCACGGCGAAATAGATTGGGGGAACGTGGAACGATTCGAATTGTAGAATACAATTTTCAGAAAAGTAGCCTGCTTTGACGAATCGGATACTGTGACCGTAAGTGATTGATTTTGACCGGCACTAAAGTAAAAAGTGAAAGTCGTTTTTCCTAGACTTTGCCTGGATAAATAACTCTTGCTGATTGTGACATTGGAATCGGAAACGGTATAGTCGGTTCCGGGCGTCAATACTGTCGTGCCATTTTGAATAGCGGAAAGGGAATTTCCGTTTAGTGTCATTGTAACTGCTATATCCGAGGCATTCGCTTTATCAAATGATGCAGTTGCAGCTGACAGTTCGGCATCTTTAACCGACGAATCGCTGATTTCTACTGACAGTGTCTGATCCTGACCGGCGCTAAAACAGAAAGTAAGAACTGTCTCCCCAGCACTTTGCTTGGATAAGTAGTCCTTGCTGACTGTAACGTTGGAACCGGAAACGGTATAGTCGGTTTTGGAATCAAGGATCGCCGTTCCGTTTCGGATTGACACAAGAGTATTCCCTCTTTGTGTCATCACAACCGATACGTCAGAGGCATTTGCTTTGTCAAAAGCCACAGTTGTGGGTGAAATTGCAGAATCGGTGACTATGGCTTCACCAATATCTCCGTATACGATTCCCCGGCCGTTAGTGCCAAGATAAACACGACCGTAGATACGCGGATCACCTGTTATACACATGTTCGTTTTTCCGTACTGATGCTGATCGTCGTTGATTCTTACCCAAGAAACTCCGGCATCATCAGAGCGGAAAATCCCGCGTATGCCATTTATCTTTGCTGAAACATAAAGCGACATGTACGATTTTCCACGAGCTGCTTTACCAAATCCGACAACATCGCACTGATCCACATTTTTCAATCTTGTAAAAGATTGGCCTGAATCGGCCGAATGATACAGTCCGTACTCACCAGCTTCACTGCCGCCAGCCAGCCAGATGTCCCCCTCGCTTCCCGGCATTGCTTTAAAACTCACCGGAGTAGTTTCCGGAGAAGTTGATGCGCTTGGATTGGGCAAGCCGCTGGATACTGCAGCTGTAAAGGTCATACCACTGTCTGTACTTACATAAAATTTTCCGTCAGAGTATCCATAGAACTTTTTAGGATCAACCCGATCGGAGGCAACTGTCGCTCCCTTGGGAATACCACGGCACTCATTCCATGAATTTCCATCATTCGCGGAGTACTTCACGGGAAAGGCTGAGTTTTGACCTTCCGGAGCCCACACAATTGTTTTTCCATCTGCCGACATGGCGACCTTTCCACCGCACGTGGTATCCTCACTAGATGAAGTCCAGCAGTTCGAAACGGAGTACCAGTTTGCACCGGTATCGTTAGAAATAGCAATTCTTGAATAGGTTCCTTTATCCGTATTTCCTACTCTGACATACTTGGATGGATTTAATTCTGCGTAATCCATGCCTGTCGTGGTACTAAAGGTAGGCGAGGTCATCATGGATAACGGAACGGTATTCAGATCCGTGTGCACAAATCCGCAGAGATCGCCTAGACCGCTGATTAAATGCGCCGTACCGGTCGTCGGGCTGATAAGAGAAGTGACCGCGGTTTGCTCGATTCCCTTCGCATAAACGGACAGTTTGACTTTGCCGCCTTGGTCAAGATCGGTCAAATTTTCCGTGCCATACACGGTCGCGCCGGTCCCATACATCATCCGGTCTGAGTCAAAGGGATCAATCGAGATGTTTCCAATCATCCAGCCGATTTTGACCTGTGATTCCGGAGCTTGAGCCTGTTTTCCCATTGTCAGCCAGCCGGCTGCGGAAATGTCTTGCGTATAGCGGAGCGTTTTGTCTGGGTATCCATTCCAGCTCCAAAAAGATGTCCATGTCCGGCCACCATCCGTACTGCGATATATATTTGCGTCCGGCCACCATTGCTCGTCGGTGGAAACGACAAGCGTGTTGGGATTCTGCTCATCTACGGATATGCCGCCGTAGCCGAAATAATCATCACTGCTGCTGGAAGCGACCGGACTTATTTGGGTCCAATCCCCTGTTGCCGTGTCGTATTTCCAGACGTCGCCCTTATCGCCGCTGTAAACATTAACAGTATCATTATAAGTAATATAGAGCACACCGTTTGAAGCCAGAACACCATGGGTTGGGAACAGCCCTTTTGTGACGGCAGAATTGTTTTTTTCGGGCACAACGCTGTAAGTAGGCTGGTTGGTGACCGGATTCCATGTTGTGCCACCATTTTTTGTAACGAAAACAGTGTTTTCACCCTTTTTATTGACCACACCAACAAAGAGCGTTTGGCAGGGAGTCCCGGATTTACTGGAAGAAGCGTCCGGGGTAACCCATACAACTCCGGTATAATCGGAATCATACATAGTGGAATCATCATCGGTCGGTTTATAATCTCCCACTTCCGTGAAAGTTGACACTTTGCTCCATGTCACACCGTAGTCTGTGCTTTTCCATAATCCGTTTCCGCAGCGCGTACCCATATATAAAACGTTATCGCTGTTCGGATCAACCACTAGCCTTTCTCCAAAATAACGTCCCTGCATGTTTGCTCCAACCTTAAAAGGCAGTTTTGTTTTTTCCCAAGTATTTCCTTTATCTGTGGAACGAAGAATACAGCCATTGGCAGGAGTCCAGCTGTTTGTGTAAGTTCCGGCTTGAATATAAACCCGGTTGGTATCCACCGGATCGGCCGCCAGGCTGTCGCATCCCAGATTGTTCCAATCATTAAAGCCGATGCTGTCTGTCAATGGAACCCACGACTTTGCGTCCTGATTCCAGCGATAGGCTCCGCCCATATCTGTCCGTGCATAAATAAGATTTTTTTCGCCCTTGTTGAAAATAATGTTAACAACATAGCCGCCGCCGTAAATCTGTGCATGGTTCCAAGAGTATGAGTTAGCTGCTGCACTGGCCGTCAGAGAACTGGCAGAAAACATCACCGGAATTCCCAAAGATACACTGCATAGAACACATAAGAACTTCTTGACACCTTTGCGCATTTTCATCTTTCTCCTTGTATTTTTATTGAGTAGTAGTTATTAGAGCCCCTCTCCAAGGGCTGTACTATACTGTAAGAGACGCTGTGGATTGGTGTAATTCTCCTGCCACCAGCGATAGTTTTTAAAAGGATCCAATCACAGCCCTTTGCAGATTTGTTAATCAGTTAAATGCCGCCAAACGGTTTATGTATAAGCAAGCATTCCAACGTTGTCATTTCCTACGCTGCCCAAAAGCTGTGCGCCTCATTTATGCTTCAAAAAAATCCGGAGAGTTTTACCGTCCGGCAGCGTAAGGGCACGGTAACAGTTTCACCTCCTTTTTTAACTGTGTTGTTCGAATTTGTCCGGCACGTTTTACAGGTTAATTCAGCATAATATATGAAATTAATTTTATTTTCATGATAATTAAATGTAAAATAAATAATTTCAAAAATATAACTTTTAACTTAGCGCTTTTTGTTTCAATAATTTTACATTTAGCTAAGCTTTTCCGCCTGAACATTTATGGCCGGTTTACAGTAACCAGCGCCGTTTGAATAAACGGCGCTGAACGCTCCGGTGTTAAGTCATCCCCGATCGGTCTTTTTGCGTTCTTTGCTTAGGCTGGTCTGCTTTTCTTTTCGTTCAGCTTCTTCATGCGCGTAATGCTGCGCAAACACCTCCTGCACCCGCATCCATTTAATTTGGTCATCCTCTGGTGTGGAATTGGGGTTACGCACTGTTGTGCTGTGCATAAGTATCACCTTCCGAAAATAAATATGCGTGGCAGGTTGTACAACTTGAATTGCTGAAAAGCATCTGACCGTTTATCTGCCTGAAGATGGTAAAAAAGATCCGAGACTTTGCTGAAAGCCTCGGATTTTAAAACAAATGAACTATTTCTGTAATCAATGCCATCAACGCATTATATAAATTTATTAAGCAAAAAACGAATGTTTTCAAAACACTTCAGGACGTTTTGAAAGCGTAGTTTCATGTTTGATAAAAATCGTCTTTTTGGGCTATTGTACTGCAAAAGGTGATAGGATGACAGCAATTTATGCCCGGCAATCCGTAGATAAAAAGGACAGCATTTCTATTGAGGGGCAAATTGATCTCTGCCGGAAAGAATGCTCTGGAAAAAAGCCGCGGATATTTTTCGACAAGGGATATTCCGGAAAAAACACGGAACGTCCCGACTTTCAGCGAATGATGGCCGCTGTGAAGCGCGGCGAAATTGATAAAATCATTGTCTACCGTCTGGACCGTATCAGCCGCAGCATTTCCGATTTCGGGCGGATATGGGATACACTGAAACAGCACGGGGCCGAGTTCGTTTCTATCAGTGAAAAATTTGACACCTCTTCACCGGTTGGGCGCGCCATGGTATATATCATCATGGTATTTGCACAGCTGGAACGTGAAACGATTGCGGAACGTGTGAAAGATAACTATTACCAACGCGCAAAACTCGGCGCATGGATGGGAGGCCCCGCTGCATTCGGTTTTGACCTGAAACGCACAATTATGAATGGGAAGAAAGCAACCATGCTAGTTCCCAATGGAAACGCTGTAATTGTGAAAGAAATCTTCCGCCGGTACGCCTATACCAATATTTCACTCGGCAAAATTTCCGCTCAGTTAACCGAAGCAAATATTCCAGGGATAAAGCGCAAAACATGGGACAGCGTTTCCATCTCCCGGATTCTGCATAATCCATCCTATGTGCAGGCTGACACCGACATTTACAATTACTATAAAGAGAAGGGTCTTATCCTGTATAACGGCATTTCAGAATATGACGGCCGAAAAGGGCTGCTGCTGTGCGGGAAGCGAAATCGTTCCGCAAACAAATATACAAACTTGCAGAATCAGCTTCTTGCAATTGCTTCGCACAATGGCTTTATCGACTCGGCTACCTTTCTGACCTGCCAGCGTAAGCTGGAAGAAAACAGGCAGCTTAAAAATACGGGTACCGGGAAATATACTTGGCTTTCCGGTCTCGTAAAATGTGCCGGCTGCGGTTATTCCCTGCGGGTAATCAGTGCAGACGGCGGAAGGTACCTGTATTTTAACTGCTCTGGAAGGTCTAACTTGCATCTTTGCAATACCCAGCATACAGAGAAGGTCCATGATGTGGAAACAGAAACGGCCCGCCAGATTCAGGCAGAAATCGAACGGCTGTCTTCGGATGTGAAACCTGTGCCTGTCCGTGAAAGCCATCAAGCAGAGAAAATAGAAATTGCCAAAATTGATGAACAAATCAGCAACCTGATGGATAAGTTAGAAGATGCAAATCACGTTGCTATGCAATATATGAATGAGCGGATAACAAAACTGGATGCCCGCCGCTCAGAACTGCTTAAAACAATCCATTCAGCGCCGAAGCTTTCACCATTCAAATCTGTGGGCTATGACTTTGCATCTCTTGATTTTAACGAAAAAAAAGCCGTGGCAAAGGCCCTCGTTAAACGCATTGATGTTTTGCCGGATTCCATTACGGTTTTTTATAAATAATTTTTTACTTTTGTTTCATACAGCGATTCTCTTGACTGGAAAAACCCAACGCCCGAGCAAATTGTCAGCCGTGTTGTAAAAAGAGTGAAACCGGGCTCGATTGTGCTGTTCCACAACGGAGCCAAAAATACGCCCGCCGCCCTGCCGACCGTTTTAAAAAACCTGCAGGGTCAGGGATACCAGATTGTGCCGGTTTCTCAGCTGATTTACAAAGAAAACTATACGATAGATGTTGCCGGTACACAAATCTCAACAAAATCTAAAATTTCTGGAACTGATTCAAAAAGCGCCGTAAAGACTGGAAAATAGAAACATTCATAATTGCACACCTGTAACATAAAATAGAGATGCAAGCGCGGAAATCTTATTTGAAGTAAGGAGTGTTTCATTTATGTCGAAAAACAGCAGTCTTGTCCCGCAGGCACGCGAAGCACTGAATAAGTTCAAAATGGAAGCTGCTTCTGAAGTGGGTGTCAGCCTGAAGCAGGGCTACAACGGTGATCTGACTTCCAAGCAGAATGGTTCAGTCGGCGGCCAGATGGTTAAAAACATGATCCAAAAATACGAAAACAGCATGAAATAATTGCTGCTCCGTTTTCAGGGGGCGTTCGGCCGCAACAGGGCCGGCGCCCTTTTTTACCGGAATATTTGGTGGAAAGCCAGAGCCGGCCCATACATAAATTGACGTCAGCCTGAAAAGAATGATAACAAACAGGTTTGTGCCGGAAAACACCCGCGGCCCTAAAAGATTTTTGCGGAAAGAGTGATTCCAAATGACAAATATTTTTCTGTGCGGCGATCCAGAAGATGCAACAATTTCCAAAGCGCTGATTCCGGCTCTTTCGCTTTACGGCGGAGTTCGGTATTTTGCCCCCGAAAAAACATTTGAGCGGGGAGTCTCTACTGAATTTTTTTTATACGAATGCAAAAAAGTACCGCAGATTTTTCTTCCCAGCGGAATCATCCTGATCAAAAACAGTATTCGCCCTCAGCCGCCGGTTCAGCTTCACAGCGGATTTTTCTGTGTCTTTGAAACCCAAAACTGCCATGCCGTCGAAATGCTGAAGGATTGCGACGCCACCATTATTACCTGCGGAACCGGGGCAAAAGAAACTATCAGCATTGCCGCCCTGGAACGCTCGAGTGCCACCCTCAGCCTCCAGAGAAATCTGGTAACCATGGATCAGAAAACGCTGGAGCCGCACGACTTTGCCGTCCGCTTCTCTCAGCCTCGCAGCCCATACCAGATTTTGTTTGTCAGTGCGGCCCTGCTGATTGCCGGGATCGATTCTTCAAACGGATATATCATTTAATTTGAATAAATTAGCAGTCATAAAACTGCTTTGAAGCCGCAAACTATCTATGCAAACGCAAAAGGGAAATTGAAATCGAGAAAAAGGAGTGTGTATTGATTATGTCAAGGAATAATCATGTTGTTCCTGAAGCTCGTCAGGCTTTGGACAAGTTCAAAATGGAAGCCGCATCCGAAGTCGGGGTAAACCTGAAGCAGGGATACAACGGTGATCTGACTTCTAAGGAAGCCGGTTCCGTCGGAGGCCAGATGGTCAAAAAAATGATCCAAAGCTATGAGGAAGGCATGAAATAACCCTTCCAACTAAAAAATATGTCCTGTGCTGTGCTGGCACAGGACATATTACTGTCTGCTGATTTTCGGAGGGAATTCCCGCCCCTCCGCTTAAGAAGCCTGGCGAATTAGCAGAATCGGCGTACATTCATCCTCCTGGCAGGTCGGGTTGTCCCGGATGAGTTCCCGGAGCTGCTCTACCGAATAGGGAATATTTTTGCCAACGCCAAGGATCTCTACTCCAAGATCGTTCGCGTCAACGATCATACAGTCTACGCCAGTTTTCTGCCGGATGTCTTCACAGACTGCATTGGAATCCTCCGGGCATAGAATAGCCATCTCATTATAATCCTGAAAGCCGTCCGTCTCAAATCCGTCCAGTGCCGCCACATCGCGCCCGGCAATTTTGTAAAACAGTCCTTTAATCCCGAACGGACGTGTCACGGCGGCTACTGCGGCGGCTACCAGCATACGGAAACGCCCGGCCGAATTCATAGCTACCTGCATTTTTTCCGGTATGGCAATATGCTCGCCAGCCGGTGTCGTGTGAACATATTTGGAAAGGAAACGAGCCAGTTTGGTTACCCGGACATCTTTTTTATAAACGACCCTGCCCTGACAAATCGAAATTATTTTTTCACTGATCGAGATTATATCCCCTTTTCGGTAAACCGGAAGAACATATTTTTGAATGATATCTATATAGTGATCCTGCCCCGGTCGAATATAATGCGTCTTTACTGCATATCGTAGGAATTTTTTCCCCATTGCTTCAATTTCAAGTGATTTTCCCGGATTGACAAAGCCCGGATTATTCTGTGATTTTTCAGAATCCGCCATACCCATTTTTTTGACTCCCAATTAATTAAATTTGATATTCTGCCATTAGGTCGAAATAATTATAGTAGCGGCAACTGTTTCTGTCAATCATAACTTTTCAAGCTTTTTATGCGGACTGAAGAATTTTTTCCGCGCATTTAATACCGTCAACAGCAGCAGAAACAATTCCGCCCGCATATCCGGCCCCTTCACCGCAGGGGTACAGTCCTTCCAGCGAAACAGACTGCATGTTTTTTCCCCGCAGCAGGCGCACCGGCGATGAAGACCGGCTCTCTACAGCGGTCAGCACCGCATCGGGATCTGCAAAGCCATGCATGCGCGCGTCCATTTGCCGGATACCTTCGCGCAGGGATTCCGCGACAAATTCCGGCAGGCAGACATCCAGTGCGCATGGCCGAACACCAAGCGGATAGGTTGGGGTCACACTGCCGAATCCGGTGGACGGACGCCTTGCCAGAAAATCTTCGACTCGCTGAGCCGGCGCGCGGTAAGTTCCGCCGCCCAGTGCAAACGCTCTCTCCTCCAGCCTGCGCTGAAATTCCACGCCCGCAAGCGGTCCGTCCCCGCCGAAATCTTCCGGACCAACACTCACAAGCAGGGCGGAATTGGCGTTCGCCCCATCCCGGGCAAAACTGCTCATCCCGTTGGTCACCAGGCGCCCCTCCTCGCTTGCGGCAGCAACAACCGTGCCGCCGGGACACATGCAGAATGTATAAACGCCGCGCCCGCCCTTCAGATGCACCGCCATCCGGTAATCTGCCGCACCCAAAGCAGGGCAGCCGGCAAAAGCTCCATACTGAACCGTATCCAGCCATTTTTGGAGATGTTCAATCCGCACACCGACCGAAAAGGGCTTTGGTTCCACCGGCAGACCCATTAAAACCAGCTGATGGAACGTATCCCGGGCGCTGTGCCCCACGGCAAGAACGACGTTCTGCGTTTCCAGTTCTCTGCCTGTTCCGTCCGGCGCCTGGAATTTCACACCTGCTATCCGGCTGTTTTTTACTGTGAGACCGGTCATCTGGGTATCAAATCGGATCTCCCCTCCAAGCGACAGGATTTTCTGCCGAATGTTTCGGACCGCACCGGGCAGCCGGTCAGTCCCGATATGCGGCTTTGCCATGTACAGGATTTCTTCCGGAGCGCCGGCGGCGGCAAACTCCTCCAGCACTTTCCGGATACGCGGATCTTTTGTGCCGGTATTCAGCTTGCCATCGGAAAAAGTTCCTGCGCCGCCTTCGCCGAACTGAATGTTGCTGCGCGGGTTGAGAATTCCTGTTTTCCAAAACTGCGCAACCTGCTTCCGGCGTTTTTCCACGCAGGAACCGCGTTCAAGCACAACCGGCTTCTGCCCAGCCTGCGCAAGGATCAGAGCGGCGAACATTCCTGCCGGGCCGAATCCTACGACAACCGGGCGCGTCTCCGTTTTCCGGCACGGCGGCAGTTCATACCGGTACGGGACGGCTTTTGTGATTCTCCGATCGTGCGGCGCCCGGTTTCCCAGTCTGCCGGCTTCCACCGTGCAGATAAAATGAACGTCGCTTTTCCGGCGCGCGTCTACAGATTTTCGGACCAGTTTCAGCGAACGGATTTCACCCGGCCTGACCTTCAGGCGCTTTGCTGCTTCCCGCTTTAGATCTTCCTCCGTTCCGTCCAATTCCAGTCGGATTTCCGATATCCGGTACATTGATTCCCCTCTATCCGTTTCCATTTTCGCCGTTCCAAAGCGACCGCGCGGCTGCGCGCCCGGCCGCGGTTCCGCTTACCCATGCCCAGTGCAGATTGAATCCTCCGCACGCGCCGTCCAGATTTAAAATCTCACCGCAAAGGAAAAGGCCCTTCCGGCACCGGGACTGCAGCTTTGCGTCCGTCTCTGCAAGCGGGATCCCGCCCGCCGTAACCTGCGCACGCGGCCACGAAAGCGTTCCCAGCACTGGAAACCGAAAGTTCTTGGCATCCCGGGCAATCCGAGTAAAATCGGGTCTTGTATCCGTCCCGGCATATTTAACGACTTCCAAACCGAGAGACTTTGGAAAGGCCCCTTCCAGGATTTGCTCCGGCGGCAATTCCTCCGCCATGCGCGGCTGTTCCCGCAGAAACGCAGCCAGACTGGGAACGGAATATTCCGGCGCAAGATCGAGAGAAATTTCCATGTTTCCCGGCGATCTGCCTATATAGCGGGATAATTCAAAGATGCAGATCCCCGAGAGGGCGCTTTCTGTAAACTGCACCTCGCCGCGAACCGTTTTAAAAGTCTTTCCGTCCGCAGAAAGCGTCGCCGCCGCCGGACAGCGTACACCTTTAAGCGGCCGGACACGCTTTGAATCGGTGCGTATGGGAACCAGCGCAGGGTACAATCCGGTTACCGAATGTCCGAGCGGTTTTAAAAGCCCATAACCGCTCCCGTCGGATCCAGACTGCGGGCAGGCTTTCCCTCCGGCCGCCACGACCACCCTGCGGGCACAGATACAATTTTTCCCGGAATGCAGCAAAAATCCGCCCGGCAAAGACTCGATGCGTTCCACCGGAAAGCCGCAGATGGTTTCCACCCGGCGCATTTCCAAGTTCCGCCGGAGAACGTTCAGCACGGAAGAAGCCTGCATACTATACGGATAAATTCGCCCTTCCTCTGTTTCCCGGCAAAGTAAGCCGAGGGAACGGAACGCTTCCACAACCTTTTCCGCCGGACAGCGTTCCAGCAGAGCGGACACCGCATCCACGTCCCCGTGATACGATTCCGGTCCGGCGTACCGGTTGGTCAGGTTGCAGTGCCCGTTTCCCGTCATGAGCAATTTTTTCCCCACGCGCGGATTTTTTTCCAGTACGGCCACTTTCAGTTTTCTGCCGGCCTTTTTTGCCTCATCCGATGCGGCTATCGCCGCCGCAAGGCCCGAAGCGCCCCCGCCAACGACCGCTATTCCCAAGGATTCCACTATTTCTGCTCCTTTACCAGATAAAACTCAGCAGGCCGTACGATATGGCACACATAATAGCATCCGCCACCGCACAGCCCACTATAATAGACAAAAGGGCTCGGCGGAAACGCATTTTCATCAGCGCAGCCACAACGGAACCTGTCCACGCACCGGTTCCGGGCAAGGGAACCGAAACGAAGATCATCAGCCCGAATGTCTTGTATTTTTCGACCTTTTTGCTTTTTTTCTCCATTTTCGCTTCCAGCCGGTCAACCAGCTTTACAAGGCGGGTATTGCGCATCCATTCGAGGATTTTATTTAAAAAAAGGAGAATGAACGGCACCGGCAGCAGAGTCCCCGCAAGACAGGAAAAATACGCCTGTACAATATTGACGTGCATCATTCCCGCCGCCAAAATTCCACCCCGCAGTTCCACCACGGGGAAAAGCGAAATCAAAAATATAATGAACGCCGGCTGTGCGCCGCCGAAAAAAGCGATCATCTGCTCAACGAACCGGTCCATTTCATCATTCTCCTATATTAATTTCAATTCCGTATTTTATAATAAGACCGCCCACCCAAAATATCCAGCGCTGGTCAGTCAAATTTTTTCCGTTTCAGCAGCAGCGAATTCGTCACCACCGAAACGGAGCTGAACGCCATGCACGCTCCCGCCACAATGGGATTCAGCACGCCAAACGCCGCAAGCGGGACACCAAGGCTGTTGTAGATAAACGCCCAAAAGAGATTCTGCCGGATTTTGCGCATAATTGCACGGGAAACAGCAATGGCTTTGGGCACGTCGCGGAGGCTTCCGCTCAGCAGAACCAGAGAACCCGCGTTCGCGGCAATATCCGTGCCGGTGCCGAGCGCCATGCCCACATCCGCTGCCGCCAGAGCCGGGGCGTCGTTGGCACCATCCCCCACAACGGCTACCACACGGCCCTGCTTCTTCAGGTCTGCCACAACATTTTTCTTGCCTTCCGGCAGAACTCCGGCCACAATATGGCTGATCCCGACCTGCTTTGCCACGGCCTGCGCCGTGACCCGGTTATCTCCCGTCACCATGACGGCGTCGATGCCTTCGCTTTTCATTTTAACAACCGCTTCTGCGGAATCTTCCTTTACTTGGTCGGCAACAGCAAACACGGCGGCCGGCTGACCGTCCACCGCCAGCACCACAGAGGTCTTGCCTTCTTTTTCAAATGCTTCGGCGGTCCGGTTTTCTTCTTTGCCGATACGTACGCTGTGCCCGCCGACCTTGCCGGTAACGCCGCGGCCGGCCTGCGCTGCAAACTCCCTCGTTTCCGGGAAAGACTGCACGTGTTCCGCACAGTAGCGGAAGATTGCCTGGCCCACGGGGTGTTCGCTCTGGCGCTCAACAGACGCCGCCATTTGAAGAAGTTCCTGAGAATCCCCCTTCAAAGCGGCAAAATCCGTCACCTGCGGCTCACCTTTTGTAATTGTTCCGGTCTTGTCCAAAATCACCGTGTCAATTTTTCCGGCAAGCTGAAGCGCATCTGCATCCTTGATGAGGATGCCCATGTTTGCCGCCATACCGGTACCGACCATTAAGGCAGTCGGCGTCGCGAGGCCCAAAGCACACGGGCAGGCAACAACCAGTACAGCCACTCCGCGGCTGACTGCACGCGCCATATCCCATGAAGAGAAGAATACGGCGGCAAACGTCACCAGCGCAATCGTAAGAATCACCGGGACAAAGACCGCGGCAACCCGGTCAACCAGTTTCTGGATCGGCGGCTTGCTCTGCTGGGCGGAACGGACCATCTGGACGATTGAAGATAGCATCGTGCTTTCCCCAACCCCTGCCGCGCGGAACTGAAATGCGCCCTGGCGGTTCACCGTTCCGGCATAAACCGAATCACCCTCCCCCTTTTCAACGGGGATGCTTTCTCCGGTCAGCATGCTTTCATCCACGGCGGAATGTCCCTGTGTAACAACGCCGTCAACGGCGACGCCCTCTCCCGGGCGAACCGCCACAATGTCTCCGGAGCGGATTTCTCCTGTCGGAACAGACACTTCGGCTCCGTCGCGCAGAACGGAAGCTTTTTTCGGCTGAAGGCGCAGCAGCCCGTCCACGGCAGAATTGGCGTGCGCTTTGGCTTTCGCTTCAAACAGTTTCCCGAGGAATACCAGCGTAATCACCATAGTGCTGGCCTCAAAATACAGGGTTTGACCGCCCGTTATTACATTATAGACACTATAAACATAGGCAGAAAGTGTTCCAAGGCTTACCAGAACATCCATATTAGCGCTTCCGGAACGGACAGAATCCCATCCGCCCCGGAAAAAGCGCCAGCCGATACCGAATTCCACTGCCGAAGCCAGCACCAGCTGAAGCCATCTGTTCCCCAGCACAAGCATCAGGGCGCTTTCCGGGGCGGTAAGCCTTGCAATCATCATGATTAGGAACGGTACCGTCAGAACTGCAGAGACGATAAAATTAACCAGCAGAATTCGAAATTCCTTTTTCCGTTCGCGTTCCTTATCTTCCACCAGCCGGTATCCGGCTTTTTTCACAGCTTTGGAAATTGCTTTCAAGTTGGTTTTATTTTCGTCATAAGTAATTCTTGCCGATTCTGAAGCATAACTCACATCGGCATCCTGCACGCCGTCCAGTTTCTTTACTGCCCGCCGAACCGCATTGGCGCACATAACGCAGTGCATCCCGCCAACAGCAACATTGGCCTCTTTCATCAGATGCCCCCCTTTCTGGGCTCACAGTACCTGATATCCGGCATCCTTCACGGCGGCACGGATTTGCTCTTCGCCGGTTTTCCCGTCGTCGTATACCACGGTTGCTGTTTTATCTGCCAGACTGACTTTTGCCTTTTTCACGCCTTCCGTTTCCTTCAGCGCTGCGGACAGATTTTTTTCGCACATAGGGCAGTGCATTCCTTCAATATTCAAAATGATTTTTTTCTTCATAAAAGTTGACTCCTTTCATACACAGTTTGCAGCTATGAGCCAAACGGGCACTTTCAGGCAAAAAAAACAAAAAGGAAGGCTGAAACAGCAATCAAAACTGCACACGCACCGGCTAAAATCCGAACCGCCAGCGGGTAACCCGAAGTGCGGCGGCCTGCCGTCTTTTTCATGGTATCGCCCCTGCTTTCCTATTTTGTATTATACAGAACAGACGGGAAAAAGACAAGAGCCGCTCTCCTGCCAGAGAATGAGATCTTCCGCCGCCGGCCGAGTTGACAAGCTATTCGATTTGAAATACAATAAAAGCGTTTTGATTTCTCTGGGGGTGCAGTATGGGAAACAGCAGAAAACACAGCCGGACTTCTTCCCGTTCCGCCGGGTACAGTTCTTCTTCAGGAAAGCGCACGTCTTCTGGAAAAAGGCGCAGCCGCTACGATCCCGACGCGGACGACCGCTACAATTACGTAGACCGTGATATTTACAGTTCCAGCTCTGCCGCCCGGCGCAGAAAGGGAAAGCCGCCTAAGAAGAGCGGGTGCGCGAAAAAGTTTTTCGGCACGCTTCTGGTCTTCCTTCTGATCGGGGCCGCGGCCGGTTTTTTTTATTTTCATGTGCTTGCCTCCCGGCTGAACCGCTCGGATAATGTCAACAGCAATACCCTGGCAAGTTATGTGCAGCTTCCCTCCGCAGCGCCTTCCTGGAACGTCAAATCGGATAAAGATGTTATGAATATCCTGCTTCTCGGTGTGGATGAAAATAAGGACGGATCCGACGGACGGTCGGATACCAATATGCTGATGTCCATTGACAGCAAAAATAAAACCATCCGGCTGGTCTCCTTTCTGCGCGATTCCTATCTGGAAATCCCTTCTATAGGGAAAAATAAGCTGAATGCCGCCTACTCGAAGGGCGGCGTGGCGCTTACCATGCAGACACTGGAAAACAACTACCGTGTTAATATCGACAAATATGTCTCAGTAAATTTCAACAACTTTGCCGCAGCCATTGACAAAATGGGTGGGCTGGACGTCCCGATGACCGAGGCTGCATGCAAAGCGGAAAACGAAAACATGGGCAGCCGCTTGAAGCCGGGGGTAAACCATCTGAATGGAAAGCTGTGCCTGTATTATGCCAGAATCCGCCATGCAACGGATAAATTCGGCCACGACGATTACGGCCGCACAAGCCGCCAGCGCCAGGTTGTTCAGCTGCTTCTCCAGAAAGCGAAATCGATAAATCCGATTAAGGCAAATAAAATCCTGTACGATTATCTTCCATTTGTAAATACGAACCTGGACGACAGCGAGCTGCTGTACCTCGCCTCAGTCGGTGCGGGGCTGTCCGGGTACAAAACGGAAACTCTCCAGATGCCGGCGCCCAATACGTTCGACGACCGCAAATCCGTAAAGGGAATCGGGGATGTAATTACGCTGGATTTGAAAAAGAACTGTACCATCCTCCGCCAGTTTCTTTACGGCGAAACCGATTCCTCAGGAGGATAAGTGCCTTCCGGGGATTTTTCGGAACAGAATGCGGAATCTTTTATATTTTATGCCGTTAAAATGGTATAATAAGTGGTAAATCAAAGAAAAATGAAATTTAGTTCCCGGAGGCTAAAAGCATGAAAAAAAATACTTTTTATGTCACGACGCCCATTTATTACCCGTCGGGCAAACCCCACATCGGGCATTGCTACTGCACGCTGGCGTGCGACGCGATTGCGCGCTACAAGCGGATGCAGGGATATGACGTGATGTTTTTGACCGGGACCGATGAACACGGCCTTAAAATTGAGCAGAACGCCGAAAAAGAGGGCATTACACCCAAGCAGTACGTAGATCGCGTTGCAAAGGAATTTCAGGATTTATGGAAACTGCTGAATATCTCCAACGATAAATTTATCCGGACAACGGACGATTACCACGTAAAAGCCGTGCAGAAGATCTTTCAGCAGTTGTATGACCAGGGAGACATCTATAAAGGTGAATACAAGGGCTGGTACTGCACGCCCTGCGAATCCTTCTGGACGGAAACGCAGCTGAAAGACGGCAAATGCCCCGACTGCGGCCGCGAAGTAAAAATGGCAAATGAGGAAGCCTACTTTTTCCGTCTTTCCAAATATGCCGACCGCCTGCTGAAACTGTATAAAGACCAGCCTGATTTCATCCAGCCGGAAAGCCGCAAGAATGAGATGATCCGCTTTATTAACCAGGGGCTTGAGGATTTGTGTGTTTCCCGCACCAGTTTTTCATGGGGGATTCCGGTCCCGTTCGATTCCAAACATGTGATTTATGTCTGGGTGGACGCGCTGACGAATTACATTACGGCGCTCGGGTACGGTTCCGACGACGATTCTCTTTACCGGAAATTCTGGCCGGCGGACGTCCATTTCGTCGGCAAAGAAATTGTACGGTTTCACACCATCATCTGGCCGGCCATCCTGATGGCGCTGGATCTTCCTCTGCCAAAGCAGGTCTACGGCCACGGGTGGCTTCTGACCGGCGACGGCAGCAAGATGAGCAAGAGCAAAGGCAACGTGGTGGATCCGCTCGTACTCTGCAAACGTTACGGCGTGGATGCCGTGCGCTATTTTCTGCTGCGCGAGATCCCGTTCGGCGCAGACGGGCAGTTCTCCAATGAAGCGCTGATCGGCCGGATTAACGCCGATTTAGCCAATGACCTCGGTAATTTGCTGTCCCGCACCACGGCCATGGTTCAGAAATATTTCGGCGGGCGGATTCCTGCAGAACGTGAGAGCGGGCCGGAGGATAACGAGCTGATCGCCATGGCGCTTTCCCTGCGGGGAAAATGCGACACGGCGGTCAACGGCTACCAGTTCTCAGTCGCTCTGACGGAAATCTGGAAACTGATTTCCTGCGCCAACAAATATATTGATGAAACGGCTCCGTGGGCACTGGGAAAAGATGAAACCAAGCGTGCCCGTCTCGCCGCCGTACTGTACAATCTGTGCGAATCGCTTCGCATTATTTCCATTCTGCTGGCCCCGTTTATGCCGGAAACAGCGTCGGAAATACAGGCACAGATCGGTGCTGTCCCCGACGGACTGACTTATGAAGCCGCTGGGAAATGGGGACTTCTGCCTTCGGACGCCGTGATCACAAAAGGGAAAGCGCTGTTCCCGCGCATCGACGTCAAGAAAGAAATTGAAGAGCTGAACCGGCTGAATCCGGCAGAGACAAAAGCCGCTAAACCGGAAGGCACGGCGCAGATTACCATCCAAGATTTTTCTAAGATAGACCTTCGCGCCGCCAAAGTAACGGCCTGCGAACCGGTGAAACATTCGAAAAAACTGCTGAAGCTGACGCTGGACGACGGCGCAGGCGGGCGAACGGTCGCTTCCGGAATTTCTCAGTGGTACCGGCCGGAAGATTTGATTGGCCGCACCGTAGTGCTGGTTTCCAACCTGAAACCAGCCAAACTCTGCGGCGTAGAAAGCCAGGGGATGATTCTGGCGGCAGATGCCGGCGAAAACGATGTAAAAATTGTCTTTGCAGACGGTGTCCCGGCCGGGAGCAAAATCAGATGACCTCCTATCATCATATTTTCGATTCGCACGCTCATTATGATGATCCGGCCTTTGACTCGGATCGCAGCGCACTGCTTGCCGCTTTGCCGGAAAAAGGGGTGTGCCGCGTCATTGACTGCGGCGACAGCCTTGCATCTTCCCGAAAGGCGATTGCCTTAGCCGCTCAGTACTCCTATTTTTATGCCGCCGCCGGGATCCACCCGGAAGAGGCGGATCCTCTGCCGGAGGATTGGAAAAAGCAGCTTGACGCACTTCTTTCCGAGCCGAAAATCGCTGCTGCCGGAGAAATCGGCCTGGATTATCATTCAAAAGAAAATCCGCCGCGAGAAACGCAGAAAACCGTTTTTAAAGAACAGATACAGCTGGCGGATAAACACGGCCTGCCTGTAATTGTCCATGACCGCGACGCGCACGGCGATACCTTGGAGCTGCTGAAGGAATTCCGGCCGTGCGGCGTCATCCACTGCTTCTCCGGAAGTGTGGAGATGGCGCGCGAAGTCCTCAAATTGGGCCTGTATATCGGGCTCGGAGGGGCAGTTACGTTCAAAAATGCGCGCGTCCCCGTCGAAGTAGCAAAAATGGTTCCCAAAAACCGGCTGCTCTTGGAAACAGACTGTCCTTATATGGCGCCCGTACCCTTTCGGGGAAAGCGGAACGATTCTTCGCTGATTGCCTATACGGCCGAACGCATCGCTGAAATCCGCGGGGAAGATCCCCAAAAACTGATTGACCAGGCTTGCCGGAACGCACAAACATTGTTTCATGTCCGCTGATTTATTGATCACGTCCATAATCTTATCCGGATTATGGGCGTGTTTTTTACTGCTTTACAAATATAATTCGGGCTTGAACCCTGCAAATTATTGAAATACAATTGCTTAGGGGGTAATTGGGTGTGAATATTGCTGTCTGTGATGATGATATGCGGGATGCCTCAAAGCTTGAAAATACGCTGCTCAAAGTATCCACCCAGTCGGAAAATGCAATCATCCTAAAGGATAAAAGGACAATTCCGATTACAGTTAAATATCGAAAATCTTTGAAAAGAAGTTATATCAATTACGTACGATGGAGAAGGATTCGATAACAGTGGTACTTTCTATTTTGTTTACAATAACAATCTATATTCTTTCTTTTATCATTGTTGTCCGATAGTTTTTTTTCCATCCTTATTTGGGTAAAACTGCAAATATGGTTCCCGGCAGTTCCTTATTGGCTCATCAAGCTGTTTTATAATATGGGTGTGATCAATGCGGGCTTAGCGGTTTTTAATCTAATCCCTTTGCCTCCGCTTGACGGTTTCCACATTCTTGCTTTTTTCCTGCCTGACAGAAGTGAAGAAATGATTCAGCAATATAAATACCCTACACAGCTCTGTGTTATGTTCCTTCTCTTTTTGGGATTGTTATCAAGGCCCATTCATTCTATAACGAACAGTTTGCTCAATGGTTTTACCGGTATTATACAGCTTTTTCCATAATGATTACAGTAAAAAATAGTCCGCG
>ENA-UOOR01000465-UOOR01000465.1-fermentation-metagenome-genome-assembly--contig:-NODE-465-length-57512-cov-3.313626_pt1 | contig 57512 bp, 53 predicted proteins | sample MGYA00245780_ERZ724029 | MGnify/ENA primary metagenome ERZ724029 (study PRJEB28704, sample SAMN03018315) | fermentation metagenome | biome: anthropogenic terrestrial biome; feature: soil; material...
ATACTTGACCAAACCGAGATTGACATCCGCGATATGCCGCCCGTCAAAACGATCGGTCGTAACCGCTTGTGAAAATCAAGCCAACAATGATGTGTTTTGTGATAAATGTAGAATTGTAACCAAAAATAAAAAACTATAGTTTTAATTTTACAAAATCAAATGAAACTAGTTCTATTGTTCAATTAAAAGCTTTTAGTTATTAATATATAGACCTTTATTTGTAAAAGAGGTAAATATGCCAAGACCAGCAAAAAGACCACCAAATCGCACAGACGGCCGGTGGGAAGTCAAAATAACCCTAGAAAAAAATACTATAGACAGTAAACCAATCCGTAAGTCTTTCTATAGCTCCATAAGCTACGACGATGCAAAAAGACAAGCAAATGAATATATTACTACTATGGAAGCACATCGACTTTTAGGTGATGCTTTGGTGCAACGTGAGGCGACTTTTGATGAGTTAGCACAATTGTGGCTTGATCATAAAGAATCTAGTGTAAAGTATTACACATTCGTTACAACTTACAAAACAAAATATGATAAGTATATAAAGCCGTTTTTCGGAACCCGCAAAGTAACTGATATATACTCATCAGACGTCCAGAAGTTTTTTGATAAGTATAAGTATCTTTCATCATCTATGCGTAAAAAATTTCTATTGATTTTAAAAGGTGTTTTTGATTTTGCTGTTGATAATGATTTTTGTTATAAAAACCCCGCAAAGAAAATTGTGATTAACGAAAAATTAATAATAAAGAAAAACGTTTATAATCAAAGCGAAAAAGATATTTTCATGAGAGCCAGCAAAGAAAAAGGATATTATGATTTTGTCTTATTAATAGAAACAGGAATCCGTCGTTCGGAATTGTTAGGGCTTTTATGTATCAACGTTCACCTGGATGAAGCTTTTATAAGTATTACTCAAGCAATTACGCCAAATATTAGATATTCAAAAGAATTAAGCATAAAAAGTAATACCAGTTATCGTAACATTCCAATTTCAACAGATACTGCAGATTATTTAAAACATTTCATATCAAGCGGTTATGTTATAACAAATACAAACACGCCTATGTCTCCAGAAGGTTATGCTCATAATTTTAAAAAAAGAATGAGAGAGTTAAGCAGCAAATACGCAATACCAGAATTAACCCCACACGAGCTTCGTTATACCTTTGGAACATTGCCCCGTGAAAACGGTGCCGATATATATACTATTTCAAAAGCAATGGGTCACTCTACAATTGAAATCACTGCAAAAACATATGTTAAAAACGATCTTGAAGTACTTCGTAAAGACATGAAAATTGATAATGTATAGCAAATTTATATTTTATAATTATATATGCGAGCATGATGCTACATAGAGCACCTCGAATGGGAGGAAGGGCATATACCTTATGCGATAAAACGCTAATATGCATCAATAAATATAAGATTATTTTATTTAGAACAAACAATAAATTGACGACAAATTGACGACATAAAGATAGAATTAAGTAGAATTTAATAGCATTTTTCTAAAAAGTGAAATCGAAAAACGACAAAGTAAAACCCCCGTAATTCCTTGTAAATTAAGGTGTTTCGGGGGTTTTTGCTGGCAGGGATAGCTGGACTCGAACCAGCGGAATGCAGGAGTCAAAGTCCTGTGCCTTACCGACTTGGCTATATCCCTGTGTTTATTACCTTATTCTTCGAATAATGCGCTTGGTTATTATATATTAAAAGCGTGGTATTGTCAAGACAAAACGACGATATTCATTATAAAGAAGATGCTTTTATTCATGTAAAAATATCTTTGCAGGAATCTATTGCAGCGGCGAGCAGCAAAGCATGGTCTCCAGCAAGCGGCGAATCCCCTCTCATGACATAATTCGCATCAACTGGATAAGGTGCAGGGCATGACCTTCTCAAAACAGGACAGATAAGTTTTTCCCTGCCGTTAGTTAACTTTATTTCATATTCATCCTCGTAACTTCCGTCCCGATAGACGCCCGTGCTGACAGGCAAAACGGAAATGTCGAACCACGCCGCATTTTCAGCATCATCCCCGGCTATTATATGGTTTTCTCTCGTAATAAGCCGTCCTGTAAAAGCAATTGTTATTATCCTCGTTCTCGGATCACGGTGTGGCTCGGAAAAACAGCGGAGTTGTTTTATTTCTACTTCACTTAATCCTGTTTCTTCAAAAAGCTCACGGTACGCAGCTTGCTCGACCGTTTCGTACGGCTCAACAAAGCCTCCGGGAAATGCCCATTTCCCGATAAAAGGGTGCCCTCCCCTTCGAATAAGCAATGTTCTCTTATTATCGAATAGTATTATGTCAACCGTAACCGAGGGACGCTCATAAACTGAAGGATCATATGCTCTTAGGAATTCTTCCTCTGTTAAACCATCTTTATCAACCGGCATATATTTTTCTCCGTTTCTGTTAATATTTGTAAAAAGTTATAGTGGTTGCTTTATTATCTTTGAATACATTCTCGGATATTCACCAGCGGTATTTCTCTGCTTTTCAATTATTATCAGAGTGTGCATCCTGTCAAATAAAGGAATCTCAACTTCGACTATGTCGATGGTTTTTCCGCCAAGAACCTTTATTGCATTTTCTGCCTGATTAAGCTCCTCTTTCCCCTTGCTTCCCTTCATGGCTATAAAAAAGCCACCTTTTTTTACCATTGGAATACACAATTCGCACAGCACATCAAGTCTTGCGACCCCCCGTGCTACCGCTATATCAAATGTCTCCCTCCTCTCAGTACGCGCTATTTCCTCAGCTCTGCCTAAAAGTGTTTTGAGGTTCGTAATTCCGGCATCTCTTGCCGTTTCCTCAACGAAACGCAGCTTTTTTGCCGTAGAATCATTAGCGGTAATGCTGCATTCATTCGAGCAAACTGCGAGCGGCAGGGACGGAAAACCTCCTCCGCAGCCTATGTCGATAACACTTTTTCCGTTAAAGAGACCGGTTTGCAACAGCGTAAGCGAATCAAAGATATGCAGTAAAGCAATTTCCTCATCAGTCTTTAGTGCGGTAAGATTCAACTGTCCGTTCATTTCCACAAGTCTTTCACAAATAAACGATAGCTTTTCCGATTGAATATCGGTCAATGATAAGTATTTTTTTGTTATTTCCACTATACTATTCATTTTCGTTACCATATTGTGAAAGGTAAATCAGCAGAACAGAAATATCCGCCGGGGAAATACCCGAAATGCGGGATGCCTGACCGATATTATGGGGGCGTATTTTCTCGAGCTTTTGAACCGACTCCATTCGTATTCCTTTGATTTTCGAATAATCGATATCAGCGGGAAGACGTTTTGCCTCGAGCTTTTTAAACCGTTCGACTTCTGCGAGCTGCTTTTTTATATAGCCTTCGTATTTAATCTCTGTTTCCGCACGTTTTGCTATATGTTTAGGTATACAGGGCGGGTTTTCCTCCAGCCCGTAAATATCCCCGATTGTGATAAAAGGGCGTTTGAGTAGCTCTGCCTTGCGTATTCCGTCATCTGTTTCATCATATCCGCGACTTTTTAGCAGGTTGTTTAGTTCGGGCGTGCAGCGAAAGGATTCACTTTTTAATCTATAAATCTCGGAATCGAGCAGATCCTGTTCTTTTTTATATTCATCGTATGTCTCTCTGCTTACAAGTCCGACATTTAAGCCTTTTTCGATAAGCCGGCTTTTTGTGTTGTCCTGCCTCAAGAGGAGCCTGTATTCGCTTCGCGAGGTCATAATTCTGTAAGGTTCGTCCGCTCCCTTTGTCACGATGTCATCGATGAGTGTACCGATATAGCTCTCACTGCGCAGAAGGATTAGCGGTTCCCTGCCCTGGATTTTTAAGGATGCATTTATACCGGCAATCAGACCTTGCGCCGCCGCCTCTTCATAACCTGATGTACCGTTGAACTGTCCCGCACCGAAAAGTCCCGATATGTTCTTAAACTCCAGCGAGGGATAAAGCTGTGTCGGATCGCAACAATCATATTCAATCGCATAAGCATAACGCATAATAACGGCGTTTTCCAGCCCTTTTATGCTGTGAACCATCTTTTTTTGTATTTCCTCGGGGAGCGATGTGGAAAGGCCCTGAACATAGACCTCCTTGGTGTCCTCGCCCATAGGTTCGATAAAGATCTGATGACGGTCTTTATCCTTAAAACGCATGACCTTTATTTCAATACTCGGGCAATAACGTGGACCTGTGCCCTTTATGTCGCCGTTATACAGCGGAGAGAGATGAAGGTTTTCTTTTATTATCTTATGAGTTTCCTCGTTTGTATAGCAAATATAGCACACTTTTTTATTCACAGACGGAGCATCGGAGGAGAACATTACAGGCTCATCATCGCCTTTCTGAACCTCAAGACAGCTGTAATCAATGCTGTCGGAATGCAGACGCGGCGGTGTTCCGGTCTTGAACCTTACAAGCGTAACTCCGATACTTTTTAGGTTATCGGAAAGTCTGTTCGCGGCAACTGTGTTGTCCGGTCCTGCCGAATAGGATTCACTTCCGACAATAATCCTGCCTTTTAATGATGTTCCGGTTGCGATGATTACGGCTTTTGCGGGATAAAAGGATCCGAATGCGGTATATACGCCTTTTACAGTTTTCTCCTCAACCGAAACACCGATAACCTCCGATTGAATAAGCGTCAGGTTTTCGGTTCGTTCGAGGACGTTTTTCATATAATCCTGATATTTCCGCCTGTCCGCCTGCATTCGGAGCGAATGAACTGCAGGACCTTTGCTGCTGTTAAGCATTCTGCTCTGAAGCATGACGGCATCGGCGGCTCTGCCCATCTCACCGCCGAGAGCGTTTATTTCAAACACAATTTGTCCCTTGCCGGTTCCGCCGATTGAAGGATTGCAGGGCATATTGCCCACAAGATCGAGTGTAAGCGTAAAGAGCGCAGTTCTTTGTCCCGTTCTTGCAGCTGCAAGTGCCGCTTCTATCCCCGCATGCCCCGCTCCGACTACAATAACATCATATTCTTCTGCTTTGTATAATGTATGATTCATATAAATCCCTTTTGTTTGTTCCGCGGTTATTTACCTACGCAAAAATGTGAAAAAATCTCATTTACAACCTGCTCCGAAACCGACCTGCCATCGAGTTCCCCAAGGCAGGCGATAGCTTCTTCAACATCGATACCGGAAATATCCTGAGTGAAAGTATCCAGTGAAGACAACGCATTGTCGACCGCTGTTCTTGCGCGGTTCAGCGCACCGAACTGCCTTGCGCTTAATATAACCTCTCCGAGCGAGGATATTTCCCCCTCTCCGAACATTTCCGCTACAAGACGTTCAAGTTTATCCTTGCCGATTCCGCAAACGGCTGAGAACTCGATTTGTCTTTTTATCGGGAAATCGGGAAAAGACGTTCCCAAATCGCTTTTATTGAGAAGGTATATTGTGCAGTCCTCTTTTCCTGCTGCTTTTATTTCACTTACAATTGCACTGTCCTCCTCGTCAAAAGGCTGTGAGCCATCAAAGACAGCTAAAACAAGCTCTGCGTCGTAAAGTGCACGCTTGCTTTTTTCTATCCCAATATTCTCTATAAAGTCGGCACTTTCCCGGATTCCGGCAGTATCGGAAAGATTAAGCATCAGATCTCCGAGCCTTATCTGCTCTGTTATAATGTCCCTTGTAGTGCCCGCGATGTCGGTAACAATCGCACGGTCATAACCCGTAAGAGCATTCAAAACCGAACTTTTACCGGTGTTAGGCTTGCCGATTATAACCGTTTTTATCCCCTCGCTGATAGCCTGACCGTATCTGTGAGTACCTGCAAGCTGCTCAAGCTCGTCCCTTATTAGAATAAGACTGCTTTTCATCTCTTCGGCGGTTACCTCCCGCAAATCCTCGTCCGGGTAATCTATATATGCATAGACGGATGCCGCAAGATAAGCAAGTTTTTCCGAAAGAGAGGCGATTTTTTTTGAGAGCGTTCCTTCCGACTGTAATACGGATGCGGCAAGATGCTTTTCGTTTTTTGCGTCTATGATGCCCCCTATCGCTTCCGCTTGAGACAGCGTAATCCTGCCGTTAATAAAAGCCCGCTTTGTAAATTCACCCGCATCGGCATATGAAGCCCCTGCTGTTATAGCGGCTTCGAGCAGTTTTTTTGTTACAAGAAGACCGCCGTGGCAGCACAATTCAACTGTATTTTCTCCTGTATAGCTCTTAGGAGCGCGGTATAAAATCAGAATCCCGTCGTCAAACACTCCGTCCTTATCGAAAAAACTGCCATAAACAGCAGAATTCGAGCGAATTTTATCGATCTCCAAACCGCTTTTCGGCACGAAAAGTCCTGAGGCTACCTCAAACGCCATGTCTCCGGTAATCCTGATCATTGAAACTCCACCTCTGCCCAAAGGCGTCGATATTGCGGCAATGGTTCTCATTCGTAAATATCCTCCGTCATTTAAATAACGCGCCCGTTAAATTCAGATTTTGAAAGCTGCGTTGCCTTAGAACCTCATATACGGCGATGGCGGCAGAATTTGAAAGATTAAGACTGCGTAAATCCCCGACCATGGGAATACGCACGCAGCTTTCCCGGTTCTTACGCAGCAAATCCTCGGGGAGCCCCTTTGTTTCCTTTCCGAAAAGCAAATAAACCCTTCCGTCATAGTTCACGTCAGTATAGCATTTTTCTGCCTTTGTAGTAAAATAAAAAAAGCTGCCAGGCGTGTTCGCCGAATAAAATTCCTCTAAGTTTTTATAGTAATATATGTCAAGATATTGCCAGTAATCGAGTCCTGCCCGCTTAAGCTGCCTGTCGCTTGTATCAAATCCGAGCGGCTCAATCAAATGCAGTGAGGCTCCCGTTGCGGCGCAGGTACGCGAGATGTTCCCCGTGTTCTGTGGTATCTCCGGCTCGACAAGCACGATATTGATTTCGCTCAACATAATAACTCCTCAGCTTTTTCGATTGCGGTTTCATAAACGCCGCAATGTATATTATATTACGTTTTGCCCGGTTTTGCAATTATTTTTACAAAAAGGACTGTATTTATTTGTTAATATATGTTATTATAAATTGGTTAAAATCCCCGACTTCGGTTTTAAGGAGCTGTATTAATGTCAATATTTGAAAAAGTTTTCGGAACATATAGCGAACGTCAGTTAAAAAAGATAGATATCATCGCGCAGAAGGTCGAATCGTTGAGCGAACGGTATAAATCAATGAGCGAAGAAGAACTCAAATCGACGACCGATATATTAAAGAACCGTTTGAAAAACGGAGAAACTCTCGACGATATTCTGCCGGATGCGTTCGCTGCAGTGCGTGAGGTTTCGACGCGTGTTTCCGGAAAAACGCCTTTCTATACACAGATATTGGGCGGCATAGTGATTCATCAGGGCAGGATTGCGGAGATGAAGACGGGCGAAGGAAAAACGCTCATGGCAGCAATGCCGGCATACCTTAACGCACTTACGGGCGAGGGTGTCCATATTGTTACCGTAAACGACTACCTTGCAAAATACCACAGTGAATTAATGGGAAACATATACCGTTTTTTGGGGCTTACGGTAGGACTGATCATACACGATCTCACCCCGGATCAGCGTAGAGCAGCATATGCTGCTGATATCACATATGGAACAAATAACGAACTGGGCTTTGACTATCTTCGTGACAATATGGTCATTTACAAAGAGCATCTCGTTCAGCGCGGGCACGCTTTCGCAATAGTTGACGAGGTAGACAGCATACTTATAGACGAAGCGAGAACTCCCCTTATCATTTCCGGACAGGGCGAGGAGAGCAGCGATATGTACCGCAGAGCGGATAGTTTTGTTCGCAAGCTTAAATGTTATCGCATAAAGGAATTCGATGCGAAAAAATCGGATGAGGATATTGTCGAGGATTATATTGTTGACGAAAAGGCAAAAAGCGCGGTTCTGACTGCAAACGGCATCAAAAAAGCGGAGGCTCATTTCAGTGTTACAAATATAGGCGACACGGAGAACATTGAGCTTATGCACTATATTAACAATGCTCTTAGAGCAAGAGGCATAATGCAGCTTGATGTCGATTATGTCGTAAAAGACGGAAAGGTTATTATTGTAGACGCTTTTACCGGCAGAATTATGCCGGGCAGACGCTATTCCAACGGTCTGCATCAGTCGATTGAGGCAAAAGAGGGTGTCGAGGTCGAAAAGGAAAACAAAACCCAAGCGACAATAACCTTCCAGAACTATTTTCGCATGTACAGGAAGCTCTCTGGTATGACAGGTACCGCCCTTACCGAGGAACCTGAGTTCCGCGAGATTTATTCGCTTGATGTCGTAGAGATTCCTACCAACAAGCCGATGATACGCCGGGATAACAATGATCTTGTATACCGCAACCTTGAGGGCAAATACCGTGCGATTGTAAACCAGATAAAAGATTGCCATGCAAAAGGGCAGCCGGTTCTAGTGGGAACCATATCAATAGAAAAGAGTGAATTCTTATCACGTTTGCTTGATAAAGAAGGTATAAAGCATAATGTCCTGAATGCCAAGTTCCATGAAAAAGAAGCGGAGATCGTCGCCCAGGCGGGCAGACTCGGTGCAATAACGATTTCGACAAACATGGCGGGACGCGGTACTGACATTATGCTCGGCGGTAACAGTGAGTTCCTTGCAAAATCCCAGATGCGCAAGGAAGGCTTTGACGACTATTTGATTTATGAATCCACCAATTTCGGCATTTCTGATGACGAGCAGATAATGAACGCACGAAAACGTTTTAAAGAGCTTGAAGCGAGTTATACCGAGGAGATAAAAAAGGAAGCTGATCTTGTAAAAAAGGCAGGAGGCTTGTTTATACTCGGTACGGAGCGTCATGAGAGCAGACGCATAGACAACCAGCTCCGCGGACGTGCCGGCAGACAGGGCGACCCCGGAGAGAGCAGATTCTTTATTTCCATGCAGGACGATCTTATGAGGCTGTTCGGCTCGGACCGTATACTCGGAATCGTCGACGCTCTGAAGATGCCTGAGGATCAACCCATTGATGCAAAAATGCTCTCCAACTCTATTGAGGGAGCGCAAAAACGCATTGAGGGTCAGAATTTTGAACGCAGGAAAAACGTTTTACAGTATGACGATGTAATGAACAAGCAGCGTGAGCTTATCTACAAGCAGCGCAGAGAGGTGCTTGACGGAGTAAACCTCAAGGAAACCATATGGAAGATGGTCTCCGATTATATAAACAGCGTTGTTTTTGCATATACTGAGGGCGACGTGCCCGACGAGTGGAATTTCGGGAGTATAAGAAACGAGCTTAACGGCATTGTTTGCAGCAAGGAAGATTTTCACTATACCCAGGAGGAGCTGGGCTCTCTTAACCGGGAAGATATAATAGATGAGCTGATCGAAAGAGCGGAGAAAAAATATGCCGCTCAGGAGGAGCTGTTCACACCGGAGATTTTCAGAGAGGTGGAACGAGCGGTACTGTTAAGAACCGTGGACAGAAAATGGGTAGATCATATTGATGCGATGGAAGACCTTCAGGGCAGTGTCGGATTGAACGCCTACGCTCAGCGCAACCCCTTCGTCGAATATAAAATTCTGGGCGGTTCTATGTTTGATGATATGATAGCCTCGATCAGGGAGGATACCGTAAGAATGCTTCTTACCGTAATTCCGAGAAAAAAGATACAGCGTGAGCAGGTCCTTACAGGCAACGCCTCGCTTAAGTCGGAAGGCGGAAAAAGCGTAAAACCCACGCCTCAGCGCAAAACTGTAAAAACAGGTCCGAACGAACCCTGCCCCTGCGGGAGCGGCAGAAAATACAAAAAGTGCTGCGGTTCTGTAGGTACTGCTGATAATAAAAACTAAAAAATTAACTAATACTATAAGAGAGGGTGCAGGTATTGGGCTTCGGATTGGCGACGCTGGGCTATGGTTTTATGCTCACTTATAATGCTGGAGGCGGTATTTTTGCGGGGATTCTTCTCGCATACGGATTTTTTCTCGCCTCAAGGCTCAACAAGCATTTTATGAAAGCCTCAGTTTCTGCGCTCTTTCTAATTCCGCACTCGGTTTTGCTGCTGCTCTTTACATTTCGTGTGTTGAACGAGAAAGATATTCTGTTGTTAAGCTCTATAAGCAGAACGGTGTTTTATTGCGCTTGGTTAATCACCTCTTATTATTATCTTATGGCGGTAAGGGATATTGCTATCGAAAACAGCGCTATAAAACTAAAAAACAAGGCTATAAACAGGCTGAGTTTTACTACTATATTTCTTTTCGTCGCTGTTCTGATGTCTATATTCAACGATTTCGTCCCCTCGGCAATGCTTAGCATATGGATAATAATGCAGTATATTGTCGTAATTGTAAATACGCTGTTTTTACACAGCTGCTTTATTTTAATAACGACTGAAGCGCTGGACAAAAAGGAGAGGCAGTATTTTGCCGACGAGGAAAAAAAGCAGCGGGAGAAAAGGAAAAAAAGAGACGGGGATTAAGACGGAGGAAGGGAGAGCTAAATGACCGAAAAGCTGTTTTTTAAACGCAGTTTTTATTTTATTGTAACGGGTATGTTCTTTTTAATAAACCCTCTTATCAATATATTAGATGCACTTCCGGACGGCTTCGGTTATCTGCTTTTGTTTTTCGGTTTGACGGAGTTGGGACTGATAGACGGAAAGATGGAATCGGCACGCAGGAAGCTGACATATCTGATGATGATAAGCGCACTGAAGCATATCCTTATGTTCCCCGTTATGTCAAGCAGTATAAGCAGTGACAAGCTCCTCGCAACCTTCAGCTTTGCTTTGATGGAACTCCCCCTGCTGATATTTTTCTGCATTGATTTCTTCGATGGCTTTTCCTACCTTGCGGAGTGTAACGACGGAGACTCTGTAACACAGCTAATATCTAATGCAAAGTTCATGTCTATGCTGTTTTTTTCGGTAAAAATAGTATTGTCAATCGTTCCTGAGCTGTTTTCGTTTGCAGAAACAAGGATGACAATAGATATCAGTGATTATGAATTTTACCGGCGGCTTTTATCTACAAAACCATATGCTGTTGCGTTTACAATGCTTGTTGTCATGATTTTGGGTATATTCTGGTATGTCGGTATAGTGAAACTCATGAATTCGATAAAAAAAGACCTTCCTTTTGTGCAAAAGATGCAGGATGTCTACAGTTCCGTTTTTTTGGCTTTTCCGGAAAAGCAATCGTTCAGGACAATTAAAAACGGTCTTTTCACTGCATTATTTGGTTGTATCTTCTTTTTCGATACTGCAGTCGACGGCGTGCGTATTCTGCCTAACGCATTTGCGGTGTTGATTATCTGGATTTCGGCGACTATACTAAAAAAGAACAGTCCGTTTGATAAAACGCAAAAAGTTGCGCCTTTTGCATTTGCCGCTCAGATATTTACAGAGTTTTACAGGTATTTCTATGTAGATACGCAAGCTGTTTTTTTGTCACAGCTCGACACCATGAACGTAACAATAAATGCGCTTGTGGTTGTAATAAACGCTTGCTTGACAATACTATTCCTGAGCGTTTTTTTAATCGAACTCCGGAACATGTATGAGGTTACGACAACGCTTGAGGCCCCCTCTTTTGACTTTACAAGGATTGTGTTCTTAGCGGCAATGGTCGTACACTCGCTTCAGATTATTCTTCCCTCCATTCACGAGGAGACGAGTGCTTTATATATGATTCTCACCGCTGTATGGATCGCTTTATGCGGGAAGTGCTTTACTAATATGATAGACGACTACAAAAAAACGGTCAGGCTCCTATAAAAATAAACCGAAAGGCAAAGGGTTGTAAAAAACACATGTGCGGTTTTGCAGGATATTACAAAAAAGCCGGTATTACAGACGAGAATAAGCTAAGCGCGAGAGAAATGTCGTATTCGATACGCCACAGGGGGCCGGATTTAGACAGAGTTTATGAATGCGAAAAGCTTATTTTCGCTTTCCGAAGACTCTCTATTATAGATCTGGAGGGAGGCGGTCAGCCGTTTATAAGCGATGACGGACGCTTTATCTGCGTATATAACGGAGAGATCTATAACTATCTTGAACTCAAATCGGAGCTTGAGAAAAAAGGGCACTGCTTTAAAACGAACTCCGAAGTAGAGGTTATGGTAACCCTCTACTCCCTTTACGGTGCAGGCTTTATCAGCAGGCTGCGCGGTATGTTCGCCTTTGTAATTTACGATAAGGAAAACGATTTCCTTATGGCAGGTCGCGATCCCTTTGGAATAAAACCGTTATATTATCGCAAAGACTCAGACGGAATCGTCTTTTGCAGCGAGATGAAGGGTTATTTTTTTGATAAGAATTATAAGGGTTTCGATGTTGACAAAGCTCTTTTACAACACTATCTGACCTTTCAATATGTCAGCGAGCCTGACACAATAAGCGGCGACATTTTCATCCTGCCAAAGGGAAGCTATATGCTCTATGACGGGAAGAAAGACGGAAAAACTGATATACTTACTTATTACAAGCCCGTTTTTTCTCAGAATAAAACCTCAACCTATTTACAGAAAAAAGCGAATCTCCGCAAGGCAGTCGAAAGCTCGGTTGAATACCATATGCTCGCAGATGTACCTGTAGGCTCGTTTTTATCAAGTGGTGTAGACAGTGCGATTATAACGGCAATCGCCTCAAAAATCTCACCAGGTATAAAGGCGTTTACAATCGGATTCGATGTAAAGGGTTACTCCGAATTAGAGGATGCAGCGGCAATTTCATCGCATCTTGATATAGACCACATAAAGCTCCAATGTACATTAAAGGATTTTACGGATAATTACGAGAGAGTTATTTATCATCTCGATTCACCGATGGCGGATCCCTCCGTAGTAGCGATTTACCTTATAAGCCGCGAGGCGGCAAAGCATGTAAAGGTAATACTATCCGGCGAGGGCAGCGACGAGCTTTTCGGCGGTTACAGACAATACGCCTCTGCAATACCCGCCGCAAAAATTTATTCGCTTCCGTCGTTTATAAAGTCTTTTTTAATGATACTCGCAAGACTTCTCCCTGAGCATGTCAAGGGAAAGGGCCTGATAACACGCGGTTGTGTTCCCATAGAACAGCGCTTTGTAGGTAACGCCTTTGTTTTCTCAGAGAATGAGAAAAGAGGGATTCTACGTACCTATGACAGCAACGTTCACTTTACGCAGCGCACAAAGGATATTTATACGCAGGTCGGGGATTACACGATGATACAGAAAATGCAGCACTGCGACCTTAATACATGGCTTCCAAGCGATATTCTGGTAAAGGGTGACCGGCTTTCAATGGCACATTCGCTGGAAGCAAGAGTGCCGTATCTGGATAAAGAGGTTTTTAAAGCGGCAAGAGAGCTTTGTGACAGCGATAAGATTTCAAAAGACACCACCAAATATATTCTGAGAGACGCTTTCGCTGATATTCTGAACAAAGAAACCGTTATGCGCCCGAAGCTCGGTTACCCGGTCCCGGTACGTACTTGGCTAAAGGACGAGCTGTATGATTGGGCGGCAGAAATAATAAAAGAGAGTACTGCGGATGAATACATCGACAGCGGTGAGGCTCTGAAGCTTTTAGAACGGCACCGAAACGGTAAATATGATTACTATAAGCATATCTGGGTAATCCTTACCTTCATTACATGGTACAAGCTATATGTGACAGATGCGAAAACGACAAAAAACCGTATACTCAACGGCGAATTATAAAGAATAGAAGAACAGAATAAAACTTATAGAACAGCTTCGGCATAAAAACCCGAAGCTGTTGTTTTTTCGCCTTTTTTAGTTTTTATTCACCTACACACTTTGACAAAGAATTCGTACCACATAACGCATAATAATGATATATCCTATAATAAAGATAATTAAAAAGTGAGGAAAATCAAGCATGAATTACACATACAAGATAAATGATGACATCCTTGTAGTAAAGCTATTAGGAGAAATAGATCATCATAACGCAAAGACAGCGCGAGAGGGCATTGACGGTCTGATAGAGAGCAAAGCTCCCAAGCGACTGTATCTCGATCTGTCTGCCATAACATTTTGTGATTCCTCCGGTCTCGGACTGGTTATGGGAAGGATGAAAAAGGCATCCCAGTACGGAGCTACGCTGATAATACAAAACCCCTCTTGCGCAGTCAGCAGGATTCTGAATATCGCCGGAATGGACAAGCTTGTAAAAATAGAAAGGAACTGATGAAGATGAAAGACAACAATAAAGCAAAACCGATAAACAGCATAAAATGCGTGTTCCCCATTAAAAGCGTAAACGAAGGTCTGTCAAGAATGATCGTCGCCGCTTTTATTTCACAGCTTGATCCCACCGTAAGTGAGCTTGCGGATATGAAAACCGTAATCTCCGAAGCCGTAACAAACTGTATTGTTCACGCTTACAGGGATGTTACGGATAAAACGAGTGCCTTTATTTACATAAGCGGGGAATATTACACAGACGGCAGGGTGATTATTAGGATAAAAGACAAGGGTGTTGGTATCGAAAACATTAAACAAGCCAGAGAGCCGCTGTTCACCACCGACTGCGAAAATGAACGCAGCGGTATGGGCTTTACAATAATGGAGAATTTTACAGATAAGCTGAGGGTTTATTCAAAAAAGGGCAGAGGGACCACAGTCGTACTCGAAAAAAGGATCGGATTATAAACTGATCAAAAGAACTGATAAGACGTCAAAATCCGAAAGGAATGAGAACCGATGACGCCCGAAGAGACTCTGCTCCTGATAGAAAAAGCAAAAAACGGTGACGCTGCTGCTCTTGAGGTGCTTGTCAACAGCAATATGGGGCTTGTAAAATCTATTGCTATGCGATTTCACGACAGGGGTGTTGAATTCGAGGATCTCTGTCAGATAGGTACAATAGGTATGATAAAAGCGATCAGAAACTTCGACGCCTCACACGGGACTATGTTTTCTACCTATGCGGTGCCTTTAATCATGGGTGAGATAAGAAAATACCTTCGGGACGACGGCATAATAAAAGTGAGCCGCGATTTAAAGCGTCGAAGTGTTTTTGTGCTGAGAGCAAAGGAGAATTTTATCTCAGAAAACGGAAGAGAACCCACAGTCAGCGAGCTTGCTGATACCTGTGGAATTACAACCTGCGATGTCGTAGAGTGTCTTGACGCTTCGATGACTGTAATGTCGTTTTCCGAGCCGGTCGGTGAAGTGATGCTTGAGGATATGCTCGGTTTTGATAACATTCCCGAACTATGCGACAATATTGCCCTGCGGCAAGCGATTGCACGATTGCCCAAGCAGGAAAAACAGCTCGTCTACTACCGTTTTTATAAGGGTTATTCGCAAAACAAGGTCGGGGATTTGTTCGGTATGACGCAGGTTAAGATTTCGAGAATGGAAAAAAAAATCATGGAAAAGCTAAGAGTTGCTTTAGCATAAATAAAATGCCCCTCCGTTATTCATCCGGACGGGCAGTTTGTATTTTATTGTCATAATATGGGCTTTACTTTTATCTCCCGTTCAAATCCCTTATATCTTGTACCTTGGAATGTAAGCCGTCCTGTATCTCCTTCGACAAGCATACCGAATTCGTCGTCAGGGACGATCAACTCAATGCGGTCACCGCTCTCGACCTGAAACGTAACATAATATGTTGTCGACGACGTAGTGTGCCCCATATTATTGCCCCCGGATTATGTCTATGGTAGCTTATGTCACCTCGTTTTGCGACTATTATTACAGGTACAGTCAAAACCGGTGATTTATTATTCTTATTCCATCGTGAAACGCCTCTTATCACAGTGTAGATTATTATGCCGAATATGAATATAAACACTATAACAAAAAAGAAAGGGAAAAAAGAAAAAACGTTCATTTCTATGTGCTCCTTATGACGATTTATTTAATATGTTTTAAGTGTAAATTGTTGTATATGTAAACCGATGCGTTTATCCCTTGATTTTTTTCTGATATTCCTCAGCAGCTTTTTCGGTTTTGTTGTCACCATACCTGTAAAATTTCTTATTCTTCAGTTCGTTGGGCAGATATTGTTGCTTTACATATGAATTGGAGAAATTATGAGGATAAAGATACCCTTCTTTTGCACCCGGAGAGTGATTGTCTTTAAGATGGTCAGGCACCTCACCCCCGCTATTCGCCATTATCTCCTCCGCAGCGAAATAAGCGCTGAACGCAGAGTTGGATTTCGGAGAGGTTGCAAGCAGTATTGTCGCCTGTGCAAGCGGAATCTTTGCCTCCGGAAGGCCGACCTGAATCGCCGCATCCACACAGGATTTTACAATCGTGATTGCCATCGGATAAGCAAGCCCTATGTCCTCGCACGCTATTATTAGCAGACGCCGGCAAGCGGATATTAAGTCGCCCCCTTCAAGTATCCTTGCAAGGTAATAAATAGAGGCATTTTCATCCGATCCGCGAATAGATTTCTGAAAAGCGGATAATAAATCATAATGCTCGTTACCGTCGCGGTCAAAACGCATCCCGGAACGCTGTGTAAGCTCACGCGCAAGGGGTACGGACAAATCCTTTTCACTTGCATAATAGACATTCTCAAGCGCGCTCACCGCTTTTCGTGCATCCCCTCCGCAGGCATATGCTATCGCAAGCAGAACCTCGTCGGAACAATGTTTTGCTCCGCCCATATCGCCGTTTAGAATATCGAACGCACGTCTTAAAACGGGCATAATCTCCATGGGCTCAACAGGATTGAACTCAAATACGGTCGAGCGTGAAAGCAGAGCACCGTATATAGTAAAATATGGGTTCTCTGTGGTGGAGCATATCAGCGTAACACGCCCGTCCTCGACATATTCAAGCAGCGATTGCTGCTGTTTTTTATTAAAGTATTGTATTTCATCAATATAAAGCAGTATTCCATCGCTGCCTATCAGGGTTTCGGACTGCCCGAGAATATCCCTCACATCACTCAATGACGCAACTGTAGCATTGATACGATAAAAGAGCTTGTTACACCTTTTTGCCACTATATCGGCGACGGTAGTTTTGCCCGTTCCGGGAGGTCCGTGAAAAACAAGCGAGGGCAGATGACCGCTCTCGATTATTCTACGGAAAGGCGCACCTGCAGAAAGCAGGTGTTTTTGCCCTGCCATATCGTCAAAGCTCTTTGGTCTTACTCTGTCGGCAAGTGGCATTATTTTTTCCTCTGTCTTTTATTGTTTTCTTTTTTGCTCTGGCTTTCTTTGTGCTCTGTTTTGTCCTTTTCCTCTGAATTATCCTCTGTCTGAGGCTTTTTTTTAAAGGAAAAACGGCTCTCCTGGTTGTTTAATATACGCTCTATATTCTTTCGATGCATGACAAATAACAACAAACATATAAACACAGCAAAAATCAGGGAAGGAGGCGACGGCGGCTTTCCGTAATTTACAATAGACTTGTAATATACAAGCGCCGGATAAACAAACCCCGCCATAATTGAGCCGAGTGAAATGTATCGGAATATCAGTACTACCAATGCGAAAACTGCAAACAGCAAAAGGAACATCAACGGGTCTAATATAAGTACCATTGTTGCGGTGGTCAGAACACCCTTTCCGCCCCGAAAACGATAATATACAGGCAGAATATGCCCGATTATACAGAAGGTTCCTGCGATATATGCACCGTTTTCTCCAAGTAAAAGCAAACCTATAACTACCGAAATTACCTGTTTTAACACATCCCCCGCAAGAGTATATGCCGCTCCTTTTTTTCCGTAAATGCGGTACATATTTGTCAATCCTGCGTTTCCGCTGCCGTAATTCCGTATATCATCATGATACATATATTTACTCACAATAATGGAAAAATTCAAGCTGCCCAAAAGATAGGGAAACACTATACAGGCAATAACACAAAGCGAATATAAGAAAGAGTTCAATTAGGAGCCCTCCTTTATTGAATTTTATTTTAGGTTTATATTTCAGAGGTTTCTCCTCTTTGCTTGATAACCATTTTAATAGGAGTACCCTCATATCCGAACGCTTTTCTTATGCAATTCTCAATATACCGCTGATATGAGAAATGGAAAAGCTCAACACTGTTGCAGAAAAGCACAAAGTTGGGAGGTCTTATTCCGGTTTGAGTCATATAATATATTTTTAGCCTTCTTCCCTTGTTGGAAGGCGGCTGAACTCTTGCGGTAATATCCGACAGCAAATCGTTTAATAATCCGGTTGTAACGCGCAACGACGCTTTAGAATAACAATTATTTATCAGTTCAAAAAGCTTATCCACACGCTGTCCCGTTTTTGCAGAAATGAATATGATGGGAGCGTATGTCATATAGGAGAGAGCAGTCTGAATCTTCTTGGTAAACTCATTAACCGTATCGTTATCCTTGCTGATAAGATCCCATTTGTTCACCACGATAATGCTTGCTTTGCCTGCATTATGTGCGAGCCCCGCGATATGTTCGTCCTGCGACGTTATACCCTCGTTGGCATCTATCATTATAAGGCATACATCAGCGCGTTCTATCGCCATATTTGCACGAATGACGCTGTACTTCTCTATATTGTCCTCCATTTTTGCATTTCTTCTGATTCCTGCGGTATCTATAAAAACATATCTTCCGTATTCGTTTTCTATCCTAGAATCTACCGCATCTCTCGTCGTGCCGGGAATGTCGCTGACTATAACTCTTTCTTCTCCCATTATCCTGTTAATTAAAGAGCTTTTGCCTGCGTTAGGCTTGCCGATAACGGCAACCCCGATAGATTCATCCTCCACCGCTTCTCCGTCGTCTTCCGGCAACATGGATACTGCTATATCAAGAATATCTCCGCTACCCGTGCCATGCAGAGAGGAAACGGCTACAGGATCGTCAAATCCCAGCTCATAGAACTCATAAAACTCAGACGGAAGCTCGCCGATGGTATCGACCTTGTTTACCGCAAGTATAATATTCTTGCCGGATTTTTTAAGCATAGCGGCTATATCCCTGTCCGCTGCCGTTACCCCGGTATGAAGCTCGCACATAAATACGATTACGTCCGCTATATCAATAGCTATCTGTGCCTGTGCCCGCATCTGCTTTAAGAGAATATTGTCGGTCACCGGCTCAATGCCGCCCGTGTCGATAACTAAAAGCTCCCTGCCGTTCCACTCGGTTTCGTAATAAACCCTATCTCTCGTAACGCCCGGGGTATCGTCAACTATGGAAATCCTCGAGCCGGTAATTTTGTTGAAGAATGTGCTTTTTCCTACATTCGGTCTCCCGACTATGGCTATAATTCCCTTGCTCATTCGGTATCTCCTTCACTTTGTCCGGTAATTTTTTTTGCAAAATCCGCTCCGTCCTTTTCGGTTACAATCACCTTTGTATTCAACGCTTTTTCTATATCCGTAACACTCGTGTCATCCAAGAACAGCTCCCTGTCATAACGGAGCATATTGCAGGGCAGTAAGATTATATCGCTTTTTTCTTCCCCTTTTAGCTGAGCAATAATATCCCCGCCGACAACAAGACCGCTTACAGAGATATGTCCCCCGAAAAAATTGTTTTTTATGCTCCTGACTTTGACTTTAAGCTCGGGAAATTTACTTTTAGCTGCGTCTACCAGAGAGCATATATGCGAATATGCAGCTTCTCCTGTTACCGCTGTTATTCTTTTATTATATCCGCAATTGTCAATTTTTTCAAGTGCATACATAAATTCTTCAAAATGGGAACGAAGCATTCCTACGCCGTTTTCAATCTGAGGATAATCCTCATAATCTTTTTCGGGAGGTATCGCTCTTTCCGCTACAAGATAAAATTCATCCGCAGCGTATACAAGCCGAATACCCCTTTCGAGCAACGTTTTTTCCCCGAACCTATCTATAATATCTATAACTTGACCCGCGGTCTCCTTATCATACGGTTTGATTTCGAACAACCCTTTTCGGTGACCGGTTAACCCGCAGGGGACGACGGCAATGCTCATTATATGCTCAAAGGATGTAAGGTATTCAAGAGAACGCTCAAGTTCGGTGCCGTCGTTTATATCACGGCATAAAACAATCTGAGTGTTTATGGCTATACCACCCTCGTCAAACCGCTTTAAATATTTAAGGCATTCCCCTGCAAAGCGGTTGCGCATCATCTTAACCCGCAATTCGGGATTCGTGGTGTGAACCGAGATATTCACGGGCATTATTCGCATTTTGATGATGCGTTCGACATCACTTTCACTGAGATTGGTAAGTGTTACATAGTTTCCCTGCAGAAAAGAAAGCCGTTCATCGTCGTCTTTAAAGTAAACAGCCTCCCGCATACCGGGCGGGTTCTGGTCTATAAAGCAAAAAACGCAGTTGTTTCTGCAACGCTTCTTTTCGTCCATAAGATAACTTGAAAATTCCAGCCCGATGTCGTCATATTCGGACTTTTTTATATATTTGACTGATTTTTTCTCCCCACGAAGCAACAGTATTTCGAGCTCCCTTTCGGCAGTGTAAAAGCGGTAATCCAATACATCGTTTACATCACTGCCGTTAACTCTGATAATGAAGTCCCCTGCTTTTATTCCGGCTTTTTTGGCAATTGAACCGCTAACAACAGATATTATTTTTACCAATTTTACACCTCCGCTAAACCTGATATGGAAATAACTGAAAAAAAAGCGTGTCGCTCATAATATTAAGCAACCCGCTGTTTTTCAACCGTTTTACGCTTCTTTTTCTTTTATTTTGAGCACTTCTTTTCCAGCATAGGAACCGCATTTACTGCAAACTCTGTGGTTAAGATTATACTCGCCGCACTTAGGGCACTTGGTCATTCCGGGAAGCTCAAGTTTCCATACTGAAGAGCGTCTTGAGTTCTTTCTGGCGTGTGATGTTTTTCTTTTTGGCACTGCCATTTCCAAACACCTCCTTATTTTTATAAAAAATTATTACTTGTCAAAATATTTGGACAAAACCGCAAGTCTCGGATCGATTTCCTTGTCGTCGCAGGAGCATCGCGACTCATTGAGGTTGCATCCGCACTTGGAGCAAAGTCCCAGGCATTCCTGGCTGCAAAGAAACCTTGACGGCATCTCAAGCAGCATACTGCTTTCTACGAATTCTGATATGTCGAACATTCCGTCTTCAATTAGAATAAACTCGTCGTTATCACTATTCTCAAGATTATCCGTAATTTTCTGCTCTATGTCAAAGGATAATTCCGTATTGAAAACACAGTTACATCTCCCGCAAACTACCTGTGACGTTAGAACAATTTTTGCCGTCAGGAGAATATAACCCGAAAAGTTTATTATCTCACCGGTCGCATCGACCGTTCCGCTCTTTATGTCCGTCGATAATCCGACGGCGTCCTGTCGAAGCGAAAATGGCATACTTTTAATAGAACCGGCTAATAAATCGTGCAAATCAAGTGTCACAGAGATTCACCTATCCTCTATGCAGTATTTTTCATTATATATATTTTTGTGTATATTGTCAATATCTTTTTTTAAATATCACTTGAGTCTAAAAATAAATACTATCTTATATTATACTTTTTCCAGAAAAAAATCAATTATTATTTATTTTTCATTGAAATGGTTCAAATTTTATGTTAGTATAAAAGTGTTTTGAGGTGTTATAATAAGCATGAAGAAACAATCTCGAAAGGAATGCTGTATAACATGATGAAAATGATGAAATCCAGAAGATCCGCCATGATGATGTCTAATATTGCGGGTATGATAACCGGATTGATGCTCGGTTTTGTAGGAGCTTGTTTTTTGCACAAAGTCAGGAAAAACCAGAAAAGCTTGAAGAACAGGGCTAAAAAGGCTTTTAAAACAATAGAAAACACTATTTCTCTGTAAGACATTCGTCTTACAGTCGTCATTCGGAAGGTACATATGGAGAAAAATTACAGAATATCACATTTCAACGGACCGCGGGAGACAGATGAACTTGTTATTTATATTAACAAGCCTTCGACGGGAACCGGGGTGTGGGGTGTCGAGGCGGTTGTCGAAAACGGGATAGTCAGCTCTGTCGGCGGGAACGATAAAAAAATTCCCGAAGGTGATTTCGTCATATCCGGACATGGTAAAGCTGCCCTTTTTATAAAAAACAATATTACGGAAGGCACAAAGGTGCGTGTTGACAGAGAGAACCTTGTTTTATACGTTAACGAGGATGACGACACAAGAAAGTTCAACTTCGGCAGAAAAATCGAGGAGATTAAAAAGCGTTCAGAAAAATCGGGTATAAACTCGGATAAACTGATAGAGGAAATAGAGTGCGCTTATTCTACCGGCGAGTATGACAAATGCAAGCGGCTTCTTGAAGAAGCGTATTATATTACAAGCACTACGAAAAAGGGAGAGATTCGCGGTATCTGGCACAGACCGCTTGAACGCAGTGCGGAAGAAATAGACGCCTGTGTCAGAAGGCTCGGCAATGCCGGGTTTAACCTGCTGCTTATTGAAACTATTTATGACGGGTTTTCGATCGGAAAACGCTGCAGCTATATGCCTTTGAGAAAAGACCTTGCCGACAATGACTTTGATATGATAGACGAATATATCAAAGCGTGCAGGAAATATAGAATAAAGATACACGCCTGGGTCGAGGACTTTTTTGTGGGCTCTGAACACCTTAAAACATCCGATAGCTGCGGATCCCCTGTAATAGACGAGCATCCGGAATGGGCTGCAAGAAAAAAGGACGGCACAATATATATGCATTCCGAGCCGGGTTTCATTTATCTTAATGCTGCTCTGCCTGAGGTAAGGGGATTTTTGAATGATATGTACCGCGAAATGCTTGACGAATACGGCTTTGATGGAATTCAACTCGATTATATACGTTATCCCGTCACAACCTCAGTTGACGAAAGCGTCGGATTTGATGAATATTCGGTAAAAGCATTTTTTGATTCGAGCGGAATTGACATCAGAACAGTTGGTTCCACCGATTGTATGGAATGGGATAAATTTGTTCACTGGTGTGCCGAAAATGTTACCATATTTGTGAAAATGATGTACGACCTCATACGGGAATATAAAAACAATGGCAGGGAGTTGGTTTTATCTACCGCCGTTTTTGGTGATCCGGAGGCGGCAATAAAACTTAAAAGTCAGGATTGGCGGCTCTGGTGTAAAAAAGGCTGGCTGGACTGGATATTCCCTATGGCGTACCTGAGTGATGCCGGTGATGTTTATAAAGAAGTAAAATATATGGTGGACAATTATAGGAATGTGCCAAACATTTCGGGTATTGCTCCGATGTACAACAAGCTCAATGTTATAGAATCCACAAAGCAGGTGGAGGCATGCCGCGACGCGGGCGCAAGCGGAGTCGCCTTTTTTGCAGCTCATAACCTGACCGACGAACAGATTGATAAGTTGAAAACAGGTGTTTTCAGGGAATGATTTCGCTTGATGCAAGACTTAAATGCATCTATGATGCGGTCGGATATTGCGATTGCATTGCAGATATCGGAAGCGACCACGCACGGCTTCTGATAGCTCTTATGCAATCAAAACGCATAAAACGTGCTATTGCCTGCGATATAAACGAAGGGCCACTGGAGCGCAGCAGAAAAAACGCAGCGGCACATAACATAACGGAGATAGAATTTTACCTTTCTGACGGTTTTGATTCAATATTGCATTGCAGTTTCGACAAGGCCTCTATATGCGGGATGGGTGGAATACTGATCTCCGAAATAATAAGGAGAGGTGGAGAAAAAGCACACTGCGGGTTGATTTTGCAACCCATGACTGCTCACAGCGAGTTGCGTGCTTTTTTATGGAACAACGGATATAGTATCAGCTGCGAATCCTTTGCCGTTGAATCAGGCAAGCCTTATGTGGTTATTTCGGCACATTATTCTGGGATAAAAGAGAGCTACCGTTATTCCGATTTGTATCTTGGAAAAATAAGACCGGAAACACCGGAATTCAAAGCATACTGCAAAAAGGTATCAGCACAAGCAAGGATGAGGTTAAAAGGTGCGATGCTGACCGGAGGTATGACAAAAAACCTTTCGGAGTTGATTGAGCAGTGCAGGTATTATACTGATATAATAATTTAAATACATAAAAAAGGGTTTGATAATACGAAGAATATAGTTTTGATTCCCGCATATAATCCCGATGATAAGCTAATTGAACTTATCCGTTCCTTGCAAAATGCAACCGGTATTGATGAGATTATTGTAATCAACGACGGGAGCGCGGAAAAGTGCACGCCTGTGTTTTCTGAGATAAGCGAAAAGGTTACCCTGCTTACTCATACCGAGAACAGAGGCAAGGGTGCTGCTATTAAGACTGCTCTTGAATTTATATTTAAGTCAAATGATGAGCTTTGCGGAATTGTCACTGTTGACGCAGACGGGCAGCACAGCCCGGAGGACGCGCTGAAGCTGTTACATATTTTACCCGAAAAACCCGATTCTTTGTTTCTCGGTGTAAGAACTTTTTCTGCGGATATCCCCTGGAGATCACGCTGGGGTAACAAAATAACCCGGTTTATATTCCGCATACTCAGTGGCGCAAAGGTTTCGGACACTCAAACGGGCTTAAGAGCGTTCACCTCTCTACTCATACCCTTTCTGCTCGATGTCAGCGGCGACAGGTATGAATACGAGATGAATATGCTCGCCGCAGCCGCAAAGAAAAAAATCCCCTTATTGGAGATTCCAATCGCAACAATATATATGGACAAGCAGAACTCCGCTTCGCATTACCGTGTTGTAAAGGATTCAATGCGCATATACGGAAGCCTTTTTCTATATGCCGGAGCGTCTTTTTTGAGCTTTTTAGTCGATTTCGCATTCTTCAACCTTTTCGCATGGATTCTCGGTTTTTGGGATATCGATAATATATCCGTAATTTCGAACATCGCAGCAAGAATAATAAGCGCATCCTTCAATTATTACCTTAACAGTACCTATGTATTTAACAGCAGCCGAAAGCTGAATAACGCGATACAGTATTTCCTGCTCGCCGGAGTTATACTCTTTTTCAACACCGCAATCGTTCATTTATTTGATATTTACACGGATATACCGCGTAGCATATATAAAATATTCACCGAAATTATCCTGTTTACTGCAAGCTATTTTGTTCAGAAGGTTTTAATTTTCAAGGTGGAAAAGCATTGAATTTCAGGGAGCTTGTCAAATGTTATCATGTAAAAACCATTTTCCTTTATGGGCGCATTTCGTAATCGACGCATTATGTATCGCTATTTTTTCGGTTGCTTTTTACGAATTCTACTACAACCTTCCCACAGAGCTTGAGAGTGAGAATATTATTATCGAAAGAAGCAAGGACGACAGGAGCACGGATGTATCTTATCAAGAAGAAATATCGGGGGATACTAATAAGGATGAATCCTATTTATATGGATGGGCACTTAAATTTCCCGATAAATTTACCGAAAACGTTGTTTCCACCGACATTTCTTATACGAGTCCGAACATCTCAGTTACTCTGACAAAGAATACAATGGAATCGGGCAACTCTGTTGTTACTTATTTTGTGGCAGATATTTACATTGCTGACATTGAATACTTACAGAGTGGATTTGCCCGTGATACCTATGGCAGAGGATATGCAGAGAATATTGAGGATATGAGCGAGCGTCTTGGAGCTGTTATCGCAATCAACGGCGATTATTACGGGCGCAGCAACAGCGGCGTCGTTATCAGAAACGGCACTGTTTACCGAGCCACACCAGATTCAACCGATGTATGCGTTTTATATTATGACGGAAGAATGGAAACCTTTTCACCCGATGAATTTGATGTTGACAATGCGATTGAAGACAGTGCTTATCAAGCTTGGAGCTTCGGACCTGCCCTCCTTGATAAAAACGGCTTTCCGCTTACAGAATTCAATTCCAGCGTAACTCCCCTAAACCCGCGTACTGTTTTCGGATACTACGAACCCGGACATTATTGCTTTGTTGTAGTGGACGGTCGTCAAACGGGATATTCCCGCGGCATGACGATGTCCGAGCTGTCGATTCTAATGAACAAACTGGGATGCAGAGCCGCATATAACCTTGACGGCGGTCAGTCCTCCCTGATGACCATGTACGGTAAAATTGTGAACCAACCATATAAAAACGGCAGAGCCGTAAGCGACAGTATCTTAATAAAGGAACTCGAATGATGCGTATCTTAAAATTTGTACTTTACAATCTGAACATTATGCTTGCCGGATTGTTCATGGTGTTTCAGATACTTGATATCTACAATCCGAAAATGAATTTTATCGGAAACGACATCACAATTTATCTATTGTTTGCCTTCTGTTTGCTCTCGATAGTAAATGCGGTTACCCTTCTTTTACATGAATATAGGAACAAGAAAAAATAAGAAAAGAAGCTGTACATTACATTTGTATAGCTTCTTTGCTTTTATTGTGGACAAATCAGCTCGGGTCGCTCAGTATTTTGTCCAAATTACTTTCGGAAACGATGACAATGATATAATCGACTATATCTCTTCCCTCCGCTTTGTATCTGTTAGCGTCGGTGAAGTTGATTCCGAACTGTTCGCTCTTGGCAATCATTACCTTGTTGAAGCGTTCTGCAAGTATATCTAACATCGGGAAAGCAGCGTTATCTCTATAGATAAGCGCGGAGGGAAGGTTCTCACGATCGGTCGCAACTACGAATCTGTCGTTTATACCTACGATCTTTTCACTGCTACTGACCTCGGAGCTTGCCGGGGTTACATACATACTGTAATCGGTGTCTGATACATACTTCCTGATATCGCTTATATTTACGGAGATATTTTCACTATCGCTGAATCCAATGTCGAGATTTATATCGGCGTTTGGAATAAGGTCCAGCACGTTCTCCTTATAATGCTCCTTATTTATTCCGATATAAGACATTAAATCCCCGCCCTCGGACAGTACCATCTTCTCGGTAAACTCCTCAAGTGTCCTCGCCTTTGCATCGGGGAAGTTAAGAGCCAGCGTGTTTGCAATCTGCTCATAAACAAGATATGCGCCGTATTCGGTCAGGTGACTGTCGTTTTTACGAAATATCTCATATTCGCCGGCATCTCTTGCTGCGGCTAAAATATCATACATATCAATAGTTATGGCGCTTGTATTGGCAAGCTCCTTAGCTACCTGTTGATATTTTGTGGTGTAAGTTTTCCTCTCCGTGCCCTCGGGGAAAATATCAGGGTACAGCGAGGTAACGTCGGGAATAAGAACATAAACAAGTTCTGCAGGCTTACCCTTTGCTTTACTCTCTATTGTACTTACTTTTCCGTTTACATAGCTCCTGAAATTTTTAAGCTGTGTTTCGGTAAGAAGACTCATTCCGATATAATTATCCAGATAGGTATCAAAGTAAAGCTGTGAGTGTGTACCGACAGAAACCCCATATCCGTCGATACGTTTTTCTGCTGTAGCAAGATATTCTGCATAGAATACTCTTGGTTCGCTCTTCTCCTTGCCCTCGACGAGTGCCGTTGCCTTAAGCATGGTCTTCGAAGTCTTTTCGAGTTTGATTTGAGCGATAAAATATCCGTTTCTTGATTCTACCGTCACATCCTCCTCGCCACCCGTTATTTCAACGATTGCGCCCTCCTCGCAGGTTCCGGCGATAACGACTATATCGGCGGTCATATTCTTATTATCCTTGATAACAGGCATCTCGGTATGACCCTCCGGAGTTGAAACCGTTGTTTCCTCGGAAGTATCTACGCTTTCTTCACCCGACTGTTCAAATATTACCTCTTCTTCTTCTTGGCGTTCTCCACGTCTGACGCAGGAAGCCATCGTTACCGAAAGTACGGCTGTTATCACCAGCAGTATAATCAACACAATACCTTTGTTCTTAGTGTTTCTTTGCATATTATGACCCATTTCTCCAACGATTTAAGGATGATGAAAAAGCTTGGAAAACCGCCCTTCGTTGGCAGGATGGTTCCCCTGCAAGAAAGCCTTTTGCCTTCATTTATGTGCAAAAGATAGATTTAGCCTTCCTCTTGTGATTTCTTTGTTTCAGCAATAACCTTTTGTGCCACTTCAGCGGGAGATTCGTCATATCTTTCAAAATCAAAGGAATATGATCCCCTGCCCTGTGTCATCGCTCTTAACTGTATCGCATAAGTGCCCATCTCGGCAAGAGGAACCTCTGCGGCAACGACTGTATAGCCCTTTCGGTCTGTCTGATCAGTACCCATAATTCTGCCCCTGCGCTTATTGAGGTCGCCTATAATATCTCCCATCATATTGTCGGGAATAACGACTTTGAGTGATCCTATAGGCTCAAGAAGCACTGCATTGCCCTGTCTCATACCTTCCTTGAATGCAAGGTTGGCGGCAAGCTTGAAAGACATCTCCGAGGAGTCAACATCGTGGTAAGAACCGTCATATAGGTTTGCTTTTAATCTGATTACGGGATATCCGGCAAGTATTCCCTTTGCCATAGACTCCTGCAGACCCTTTTCAACCGCAGGATAGAAGTTTTTAGGAACAGCTCCGCCGAAAACGCTTTCGGAGAAAACAAGTCCCTCTTCCTCTCCGGGCGAAAATTCAATTTTTACATGACCGTATTGTCCGTGACCGCCGGATTGCTTTTTGTGTTTACCCTCAACCTGTACTTTTTTCTTAATAGTCTCCCTGTAGGGAACCTTAGCCGGTTCAAGCTCTATTGATGTTCCGAAACGGTTCTTTAACCTTGAGCATAAAACATCGATCTGCGTGTCGCCCAGACCGTATATGCACATCTGCTTGGTCTCGGGATTATTATGATACTTAAGGGTATAATCCTCCTCGAGCAGCCTTGAAATGCCGGATGAAATCTTATCCTCGTCTCCCTTTTCTTTCGGAACGATGGCCATGCAGAAATAAGGTTTCGGAAGCTCGATCGGAGCGTATTTTATTTTCGAAGATGAATCGCTTGAAAGAGTATCGTTGATATTTGTGTTTACAAGCTTGACGGTGACACCTATATCGCCGTAAGCAAGTTCATCGACTGCAGTCTCCTTAGTGCCGACACAGGTAGCAAGACGTGCAAATTTCTCCTGCTGTCCGTTGGTAAGATTGGTCATTACCGTGTCCTTTTTAAGGGTACCGTTCATAACCTTGAAAAAGGTCTTTTTACCGAACTGGTCAGCAAGAGTTTTAAAAACAAAGATGCTTGCAGGTCCGTCTTCGGAGGCTGTTATCTCCGATACTTTACCCTCTGCGTCTATAACACTCTGCTCCTTTTTATCAAGCGGTGAGCAGAAGGATTCCGAAATTACATAAAGCAGATTACGAACACCCGATAGATTTATTGCCGAGCCCGAGAAAACGGGGGATATTGTTCCCTGCAGAAATCCCGAATTCAAAGCGGAATTCTTTTCCTCACCGGTAAGAGGCTCTTCCATAAAGTATTTTTCCATGAGTTCTTCGCTTGTTTCGGCAAGCGATTCATCGAGCTGCTTTTGGTAGTTCTCCATCCTGATCTTTTGACTCTCCGGCAAAACGACCTCGCTGCGCTTTCCCATTTTATCAAATTTATATGCAACATTCGTTAGCAAATCGTAATAGCTGAGATCCTCGGTCCCCTCATTAAAGGGAATATACATCGGGCATACCGAGGTGCCGAACTTCTCTCGCAGACTTTCAAAGGTTTCGTCGAAATTAGAATTTTCGTCATCGGTCTTATTAACAAAAAAAGCTTTAGGTAAATCTTTGGCGTTATCCCATGCAAGCTCTGTTCCGACCTTCACACCGCTTTTTGCCTCAACGACAATAACTGCGGTCTCCGCCACCCTAAGAGCCTCTTTTACCTCGCCGATAAAATCAAAATATCCCGGAGTATCAAGAATATTAATTTTAACGTCATTCCACTCTATGTTTGCCAAAGCGGTCGAAACTGAAATTCCTCTTTTTTTCTCCTCAGGGTCAAAATCACAAATTGTGTTTCCTTCAGTCGTCCTTCCAAGCCTTTCCGTTGCCTTTCCAAGGAACAACATAGCTTCCGCTAATGAGGTTTTGCCGTCACCGCCGTGGCCGATAAGGCAGATGTTTCTGATTTTACTCGAGTTAAATTTTGCCATGTACAAATCCTCCGTTATATTTTGACATATAGAATATTATATGATATAAAGCTGCATTATTCAATATTAATTTCTGATTTAATTGTTTGTTGACATAAAATAATGTAATACTTTTTTGTACATATTAAACAAAAATCAGAGAGAAAACGACGTAATCCAGACAGGAACCAGCCAAATCATCTGCAGCATTATCATGTAATACGAACTTATAGCCGACATATCCCCCGTTACCGAAAGAAACGTAGCGGCAAAGAAGGAAAGAAAAACGCTTACGATTGTAATTATTGCGTTGCTCTTCGTAACATGCCTTGCTTTATCGCAGATGACGAACATCCTTAAGAAAGTGTGCAGCGAAGCGTTCGATACTATACCGCTGTCGATCTCATCACACTCGTCGTTAATATCCTCGTGAGTTCCCGCTTTAAGTATAGCAATCGGACATTTTTTAAACCTTATTCCGTTAGCAAGAAGCTCGTTGTTTATGTTTGGGTCAAGAGTTTTAATCCCCAAGCACATTCCGGCTTTATACATATCTTTGAGCAAAGCGTCGAACAAAGGGTTAAGAGTATATTTTATATAGACCTTTGCGGCAAGAGATTCGTTCATAACGACATACATAATCGAGCCTACACTTTTTTCGTACAGATCGTCATCGGGATCAACCGGCGTCTCAAAGCGGTAACGGCGCATATAGCTCCTTTTACCGAGGAAAATATGAGTTCCGTCGATGGCGATACAAATACCATCGGCTGCCGACTCTATGAGTCTTATGGATTTTGGCTCTTCCAATTCGCCACCTAAGGTACTTGCGAAGACCTTCTCAAGCGGTCCGCCGATAAATGCAAATACCTTTGCGAGATCAGGTATTATTTTGTCGATTCTGTAATCTCCGTAAGTTCTGAGGCTGGTTATTTTTACAAGGTGCGCCGGATAGACCTCGGTATCAGCAAATGACAAAACCGAGGCATCGGCGTATTCCTCGGAAACTGCGTTGCCTATAAACGCGGAATTGCAGTATGCACCCCTTTTGTTAGCCACTATTACCGGTAACGGTATCATGAAAAACGATGCCAGCGGAACCGAAGAGGTAATAAGCAGCAGAGATGCAAGGAACGAGGAATGCAGGTCTTTTTCGATCAGATACATCACACCGAACAAAACTACGCCTGCGATAATGATAACAGGAATAAGGAAGTTAAAAAGGTCCTCTCCTTTGGCACGCTTTTTTGTACGAGCAAAGAAGCCTTTTATGAATCCTGCCTTTTTTACGGTGTATAAATCCGAACTCTCCATCAGGTATTTATAGAACTCATCCGCCTCGCGTGCCGAAGCGTCAAGCTCGACCGCTGCGTATTTTGCTTTTTTGGAAGCGAGAACGCGGAAGCAGTGATAATCCTTTTTGTTGCTTAGATAATTAATTACAGCAGAGCATACCGCTGCTGCCGCGCAGGGAAGGCTATATAGTTTAAGATCGGGGGAGGTCGGGTTGGCTAAGAGCACGAAAACGGAATATACCGTTGTAAAAAACAGGGATAAAACGAGCATACTGTCAGTGTTGAGCTTTCGGTTAAAAATACCTGCTATTCCGTTTCTTATGCTTGAAAGCATTGTTATTGCTATAAAAAACAGTATTTGTAAATCAACGAGTATGTAAAGTCTGCCGTTTATGCCCTGAGTCAGATAAACCGGATGCCAGCTGCTGCCCTTTACAGCAAGTTCCAAATAAAGAATAACGAGAGCGAAAACTGCAACTAATATCAGCTTTATTCTGCTGTACATTATTGCCTTTTTTAACATTGTGTTAATCTCGGTGTTCTGCTCGCGGGAGGTATATTCATATTCGCTATCAACGTTGATTTTGTTTGTTTTCCTGCTTTTCTTGACCTTATCCTTATCTTTATTTAAAAACTCGTCTATGTCGTAGCGGCTCTCGTCCATCATATTGAAAGCCAGCCGCAGTTTTATATCTGTTTCGTCCAGTGGCTCGCCCTCCTCGTCGGTATATGCAAGCCTGTCTGCCTCATCCTGTTCAAAGACGAGCTGATTCTCGTCCTCATCTTCATTTTCTATTACTATCTCGCCGCTTGTAATTTTCTCGGTTAGCTTCTCGTAATCACTGTCAAAGCTCGCGGTATTTTTTGCCGGAGCAATATCCTCTATCTCCTTGGTATCGCCGAAATAGAACATCTTTTCCTGAGAATATTCATCCTTATGCGGAATTGCATCGGGCTCTGAGAATCTTTTACTGTCTATAGCTACCGGTATCGAAACTTCAGCGTCGCTCTGTGTAGCGTTTTTCGCATCGTTGATAAGTGAATACAGCTCCTCGACCTTCGCACTCCTCGTCACGGACCTTTTTTCCTCGAAAAATTCAAGCAAATCCTTGCTTTCCTGCATCTGCGAGGACAGCGATTCTCTCAAACGTTGCGTATCCGAAAACGGCTTTTCCTTCTCCTTTTTTGCATACACGCTTATAATCTGTGCGGCTTCATCACTTATCCTGCCGGTATTTGCCATTGTCTCTGACGGCTTGTCGACGATAATGGTCTTTGCGTTGTTGTCCGATTTTTCAGGCTCGTCCAGCTTGGTACGTTCATATAAACGCGCCTGTTCATTGTCTATTTCCGCCCTTTTCAGAAGCTCCTTCAAATACATGCTGTTAGCATCTTTCGACATGAATAAGATCCTTTCTCCGACGAAAAATACATAGATGAGCCGTTTGCGTCGACACACAGCTCATGCTTGTGGAATGTATAAAACCGAGACTTATTTCTGCGTGCGTTGTCGTGCCGCCTCGAACAAAACAACCGCACCCGCATTGGAAACATTCAGCGAGTTGATTTTGCCGTACATTGGAACAGATATTACAAAATCGGAATTATCCCTTACAAGCCTTGTAACTCCGCTGTTTTCCCCTCCGAGGACAAAGGCACAAGCGCAATCAAAATCGCTCTTGTAATAAGGAGTTCCATCCGATTCAAGTGCATAGATCCATACATTATTATCCCTGAGAGTTCTCATCGCAGAACTGAGATTGGATACTCTTGCTACCGCCATATGGAAAACTGCGCCGGCAGAAGCTTTTGCAGCTGCTCCGTTTACACTGACCGCGCGTCGTTTTGGTATGATTACTCCGTGAACGCCGGCACATTCCGCCGTTCTTATTATCGCTCCGAGGTTGTGGGGATCGTTTATGGAATCACAAATAACAATAAACGGTTTTTCTCCGCGTTCTGCAGCTATCGCGAGAATATCCTCCACGCTCACATATGCGGTTTCGGACGCTATCGCAGCCACTCCCTGATGAACTCCCCCTGCCGACATTTTATCAAGCCTATGCTTGTCCACCTCGACTACGGGAATTCTGCTCTCTGCAGCTCTTGCGACAATCAGGGTGATAGATCCCTCCCGTTCACCCTTTTGCACATATAACTTATCGATCTCTCTGCCGCTCTTTAACAGCTCGAGAACGGCGTTTCTGCCAATAAAAACATTGTCATTTCCGCCGTTGTCTTCCGTGCTGCCGCTTATGTCGCCGTTTTTATTGCCGTAATAACCGCTTTTATTTTTATAATTTGACATTAAGAATAATTTCTCCAATGATTATTTAACATAAATGTCTAAAAAACACACTGCCACTATTCTTATAAATTATATCACAATCATATCTGTTTGTCATCATTTTTTTCAAAATTTTACAAATACCTTTTTCTGCCTTTTCCGCAAATAAGTCCCGCAATGGACTCCAAAGAAGCCGGAACCGTATGCGGGACTTTTTTTAGTTGCTTATCAGTCTATTTTCGGCAGACTCGCAGCAGCTACCGACTGTCCGACTCTGCGGGATGCCTCGTCCGGAATGTTGAGCTTAATATGCTTTGAAAGCTCCGGAAACTCGACGTCAAGAACTTCCTGTGCTTTCTTAATCAGGATAACCCCGCCCTCTCCGGAGGTTACTCTGCCCATAATCAGTACGTGCTTTATTTTATAAAATTCAGCGTAAAATGCGATCGCATATCCAAAATATACGCCGATAGTCTCATATATTTTTGCGGCTCTCTCGTCGCCCTCCGACATAAGACGTTGAACAACCTTGAGCTTTTCGGCGGGGGAAGCGTCCTCATCAAGCTTAATCCCGGCGGCGGGGGCGAGCTTGATAACCCCGTCCTGCGAGAAATATTTTACACCGCAGCCGTAATCACCCGACCACTCGTCCACCATAGCATCTTTATTATAATCGACGGGAACGAACGCAAGCTCGTTGAGCCATCCGGTGATATTTCCCTGATTGTCAACGTATCCGCCCGCCTCGGAGGTTCCCATTGCTACACCGAGGACATCCACATCGTTAAGCTCCATAGCCCCTGCAAGCGCGGTAACATCACCATCGTTCGCAACCTCGATGGGAACATTCTCACCTATTTCCTTTGCGATATCGATATACATATTTTTTACATGTTTATCAAAATCCTCGTCCGACACCTTAAGGAACAGAGAAGCCACCATAATACGGTTATCTATATAAACTCCGGCGCTTGAAACACCTATTCCGTCAACCCTCGGCATATAGGACGCAGCGGTCTTCATCGCCTCAAGGATTCCCTGATAATGATAGTTCGGGTCGCTGTTTGTTTTTGGGAACCATACGACTTCCTCGGAGAACACGGCCTCTCCGTCTATTACCGCACTTACCTTTCTGTCGCTTCCACCCGCATCGAAGCCGATACGGCACCCGTCAAGATGACGTCCGACGGGTGAGGGAGACTCGTAATTCTCAGGTGCATCTTTAATGTCCCTTAGTTCGACCTCAAATTTATTTTCGTACACCCTCTCCATAAAATGCAGGTCAAAATCCCTGAGCGCTTTATCCGAATACGCCTCTTTAATTTTATTGCCGATAAGCGAACTGCCGGCGATTATAATCTTATATCCACCGACCACCCACAGCAGGGCTTTAACCATTCTCTCTACAAAGCCGAAATTCTCATCGTCGTGACCTGTTCCGTCGGGATATATTCTTGTTTTATATGTCGTAATGTATCCCTTGTTGCGCTGACAACCGATAATAATATCCTGTCCGTTTTCCTTTGTGTTCTCCCGCATCTCGCGGCAAACGAGAGAAAGTGGGGTGAATAAAGGGTCTAAAACTGCATTTACTTTAAGCTTCATAGCGTACGCTACCTCCAATTATTGTTTTGATTATATCGAACTTTTCATCTGCGATAATAATGTCAGCATCCTTGCCGATTTCGATAGAGCCCTTCCTGTCCGCAACGCCGATAGCCGTTGCGGGATTAAGAGAGGCGCATGCCACCGCTTGGGGAACCGTCAAGTCGGAATTCACGATTACGTTATATACTCCTTTGTTTAAGGTAAGCACGCTTCCTGCTATAGTGCCATCCTCAAGCCTGCATTCTATTCCTTTAAGTATAATTTTCTGTCCGCCGAGAGTATATTCGCCGTCCGAAAGTCCTCCGGATCTCAGGCAGTCGGTAATTATTATCAGTTTATCCTTTTTTATCTTGTAGACAAGTGAATAAAGAGCCGGATGGATATGAAAGGTATCACAGATAAGCTCTGTATAAACATCGTTGCAAAGAGCCGCTCCGACAACGCCGGGTGCACGGTGTCCCAAAGCCGTCATAGCGTTAAAAAGGTGCGTTGCCTGCTTTACCCCCGCCGTGATTGCCTCGCATGCCTGCTCGAAGGTCGCCTCGGTATGACCCATTGAAACCACGGTATCGCAGCTTCTGACAATCTTTTTTATTTCGGTAAAATCACTGTCCATTTCGGGAGCAAGAGTAACTATTTTTATAACATCGGAGTTTTCAATAATAGCGGCAGCATCGGGCTTTTGAATGTATGCCTCGTTTTGTGCACCCTTTTTTTTAGGGTTCACATATGGCCCCTCTGCGTTCATGCCGAGCACGGTTGAGCCTTTCCAGGTTTTGCTCTCTTCCCTGAGCGAACGGATAATATCGGCGGCTTTATATAAATCCTCACGTGGAATAGTAACCGTAGTAGGCAGCCAACCCGTAACGCCTTTTTTTACAAGTCCCTCAGACATGATTTTTATGCCTTCAGGCCTGCAGTCAGAAGTGTCCTCACCGAGATAACCATGAATATGTATATCGATAAGCCCGGGGGCAACATACGCACCCTTTGCATCAATAACATCAATTCCGGCGGGAACTCTGTCGTTGTCGATTATATCGATAATTTGGTTCTCAAATAACAACGCTTTGCCCGCAAGCACCTTGTCTTTAAGGATAATTCTACCGTTTGTAATCGCTTTCATATGAATGACCTCTCAAGTTTTATTTAATTAAAATGACTAACTATTTATCAGCTATTTTTTCGATGCTTTCATTATTGCCGACGATAACAACCTTTTCGTCCGCTCTGAACAGCCTTTCGGGAGTGTTGAAAATCTCAAAATTTTCATTATCGGCATCGCAGGTCGCAATAATGTTTATTCCGTATTTTTTACGTACATCCAGCTCGCGGATGCTCATTCCAACCCAGCGTTTTGGCACCATAATCTCTGCGATAGAGTATTTGTCAGAAAGGTTGAAGTACTCAAGAACATCATTTTTCGAGAGCGTAAGCGCTAACCGCATCCCCATATCTTTTTCGGGGAAAACGACAATATCCGCGCCTAATTTAGTCAATACCTTCTTGTGCCGCTCGCTTGTCGCACGGGCAACTATTTTATTTGCACCCATTTCCTTTAGAATCAGCGTCGTAAGAATACTGTCCTGCATATTGTCTTTCAGGCATACGATACAGCAATCATAGTTATTGATTCCCGCCGAGCGTAAAACACCCTCGTTCGTGGCATCTCCGCAAATAGCAGAGGTCATCAGGTCACCTATTTCGTCTATTTCTTCCTCGTTCTGATCAATAACCATTACCTGATGCCCGTTCCTGATAAGTGTAAGGGCAAGGGTTTTTCCGAAATTCCCGAGTCCTATAATACAAAAGCTTTTCATTTATCCAACCTCTTTAATTATGTTTATTAACCTATCAAAATATTCGCTTTGGGATATTTTACCTCGATTTTTTCCTTATTTATACCTAATAAAATGACATAGGTAATGGTTATTATGCCTACCCTTCCGAAAAACATAAGAGCCATAATAATTACCTGTCCTAAAACAGAAAGAGTGGGTGTTATTCCGGTTGTCAGCCCAACCGTTCCGAAAGCGGAGAACGCCTCAAAGGAAAGGTCAATGAATTCGGCATTTTCGGTAAGACTTAATAAAAAGCACGACGAGAGTATTGCTATTCCGGCTGTAAGGAGTAGCACGAACGCACGTGTAACAACGCCGCTTTCTATTCTGTGTTTGCGTATATTTATATCCTTATTGCCTTTTATTATCTGAAAAAGAGAAACTAATATTATCCCCGCTGTGACTGTCTTTATGCCTCCCGCGCAGGAGCCTGACGAGCCGCCTATAAACATAAGTAGCATTGCAAAGACCTTTGATGCCCCACTCAGGCCTCCCAATGGCATTGTAGCATACCCCGCTGTTCTGCAGGTCACCGACATAAAAGATGCTCTGAGTAGCTTGCCGCCCGGTGAAGCGTCGCCCATTGTTTCGGGGTTATTCCACTCATAGACAAGGAATACAGCGGTTCCGACAGCGATAAGCAATCCGCTTATGACAAGCACCATTTTTGAGTAGAGCATAAGCCTTTTTCGCTCCTTGATCGATTTTATTATATCGCTCCAGACAAGGAACCCAAGACCGCCGCATACAATCAATGCTCCGATTACAGCATTAACATAAAAATCGTCTGCAAAATGCTCTATGCTGGTAAAAGATCCGTATGATTTACCCAATATATCAAATCCCGCGTTGCAGAATGCGCTTACTGAATGAAAAATACCTTTTGAAATTCCGCTCCAAAAACCGAACTCGGGAACAAATTTAACAGAGAGCAAAACTGCACCCGTGCCCTCAAAAGCAAAGGTGAAGACGAGCATTTTTTTTATGAACGAAAACATCCTCTCGCCCGAGAAAAGATTCATCGACTGGACGAAAACAACTCGTTCCATAGGCGAAACCCTACGTTTTAACAGCATACTGAACATCATCGCCATAGACATGAAGCCGAGTCCGCCTATTTGTATTAGAAGCAGTATAACAGCACGTCCGAATCCGGACCAGTATATGCCGGTGTCAACAGTGATCAGTCCTGTTACACAGGTCGCACTTGTAGCGGTAAAGAATGCGGTGTTCGGAGGAGTAAACTCACCCTCTGCAGATGAAACCGGTAGCATGAGCAAAAGGGCACCGGCAGTAATAACCAGAAAAAAGCCCAATATCAGTATCTGAGCGGGAGTGAGCTTATGTATTTTTTTTTGTTCAGTTTTCTCCGAGCCTCGCTTCATCTTTTTCACTATCCCTTTTGGTATAAACAAAAAAACGATTACCACTATATATTATATTATTTTTCCTTACGTTGTCAATAGCTCAAGAAGCGATGAAGTGTCTGAAACAACCGCTTTTGCACCCCATGACTTTAAGAATCCGGTGTCCCTGTATCCCCAGCCGACGCAGATTATATCAATTCCGGCATTTTTTGCAGTCATTATATCAACATCGCTGTCTCCGACGAAAACAGCGCTGTTTTTATCTGAATCAAGCAAACTTAACGCTTCAAAAACCAGATTCGGAGAGGGTTTTCGGGTATGCTCCCCGTCCGCACCGAGTGCGATATCAATCTTGTTAAAAAAATAGGCGCAGAGTTCTCTGACTGCGTCACTTTTTTTATTTGAAACTACGCCTATTTTATATCCGTAAGCGCTGAGTGAATCCAAAAGTTCCGGTATGCCTGGATACGGGCGCGTCATGTTCATTAAGTTTTTTCCGTAATATTCCCCGAACGCTTTTACCGCCTCGGAATGCAGCGTATCGTTTATACCGGCGGGGAGCGAGCGGCGGAGAAGTGTTGGGATTCCGTTCCCTATAAAGGAGCGAACCTCTTCTTTTGTCCTTTTTTCAAAGGAAAACCTTGATAGTACATAATTGACCCCGTCGGTTAAGTCGCCGAGAGTGTCAAGCAATGTTCCGTCAAGGTCAAACAGCACGGTATGATATTTGCTCATCCTGCGACTTTTTCTAAAAATCTCGCAACATCGCCAACTGTTTTAAGATCGGCAGCATCGTCGTCAGAAACCACTATGCCCAAATTATCCTCTATGGACATAAGCATTTCCACCAGGTCAAGCGAATCTGCACCGAGATCCTCGATTATATTGGAATCCTTTGAAATAGTGCTGACCTCTATCCTCAGCTGCTTTGAAATAATTTCTTTGATTTTCTCAAGCATTGAATTGTTCCTCCAGAATACAAATTTCCATTTTTAAATTATAATAAAGCATTTTTTCTATTTTTACAATACCTTTTACCGAATTTCTTTATTTTTTTGTTTTAAGAAAAGCACAGCTCCAATTCTTATTGACTATACCCGTAATATATGATAAAATACAGTGTTATATAATACTTTGAATGAATTACATGAAAAAAGGAACTTGTGGTTAATGATACTTTTGGGTGTTGATCCGGGAATCGCCACGATCGGATACGGAGTTATTTCATCCGAAAGCGGAAGATTCAACGCAATCGAATACGGTGCGATAATAACAAAACCACATCAGCTTCTCGAAAACCGTCTGATGCAAATATATGACGGTATCTTTGAAATTATCGTACGGCACAGACCTGACTGTATGGCAATAGAGGAAATTTTTTTCAATAAAAATGTCAAAACTGCTGTAGATGTCAGCCAGGCACGCGGCGTTATACTTCTTGCCGCAAGAAAGCAGGACGTGGATATTTACGAATACACCCCGCTTCAGATAAAAAGCTCCGTTGTCGGCTACGGAAGAGCTGAGAAGCAGCAGATTATGTATATGACGAAGCTACTCTTAAAGTTAGAGAGTGAACCCAAGCCAGATGATACCGCCGATGCGCTTGCCGTCGCTATCTGTCATGCAAATTATGCGATGAATAGCTGTTATAAAATATAGATATGTCAACATAATAAAGGAGTTTTTATGTATAGTTATATAAAGGGCACCCTTACAGTCCTCACTAACGAATATGCGGTTTTGGATGCAGGTGGAATCGGTTATAAGCTATTCGTTTCTCTAAACACCTACTCGAAGCTGACAAACCTTTTGCAAAAGGAAGCAACTTTATACACTCACCTGAACGTCAAGGAAGATGCTCTTAACCTTTATGGTTTTTTTGAAAGCGAGGAATTATCGGTTTTTAAGCATCTGATTTCTGTCTCGGGGATTGGCCCCAAGGCAGCGATGTCAATTTTGAGCACGCTTACCACTGATAGCTTTGCGCTTGCGCTCGCAAACGGTGACGCGCGTATGATAGCGCAGGCACAGGGAGTAGGGCTTAAAACGGCACAGAAAGTAATTATAGAGCTAAAGGATAAGCTCGCGAAGGAGTTTCCCTCGTCAGAGTTTCAATCATCCTCCGCCGCTTCGTCCCCTATGTCCGCTGTTGTGGATACGCTCTCCGTATACGGTTTTTCGAAATCCCAGATTTCGCAGGCAATGGCAAAGGTTGATTCCAATCAGCCGCTTGAGGAGATTATTCGGCAGACACTGAAGGTTTTAGGCAGTAAATAAAAACAAACGCTGACGGCGGAAAGGGAGGAAGGTTTCATAATGCCAATTAACACAAAAACCGGGGACAGCGGATTTGAATTTGATTTTGAGAGCAGAATCACGGCAAGCGAGTTTATGGAAGCTGATATTGAGACAGAGATATCTCTGCGCCCAAAAACCCTTTCCGAATATATTGGTCAGGAAAAAATCAAAGAGAATCTAAGTATTTTTATCGAGGCGGCAAAAACCCGCGGAGACTGTTTAGACCATGTTCTTTTGCACGGTCCGCCGGGACTGGGCAAAACCACCCTGTCACATATTATAGCCGCTGAGCTCGGTGTAAACCTTAAAATAACCAGCGGTCCCGCGATTGAAAAGGCAGGCGATCTCGCAGCTCTTTTGACGACACTCGAACGTAACGATATCCTTTTTATTGACGAGATACATCGGCTGCCAAGACAGGTCGAGGAGGTTCTATATCCTGCAATGGAGGACTTTGCTCTGGACTTGATGATGGGCAAGGGCCCCTCTGCTCGCTCGATAAGAATTCCGCTCAAACCGTTCACTTTAATCGGAGCGACGACAAGAGCCGGACAGCTCTCCTCTCCGCTCAGGGACAGGTTCGGTATGATGTTCCGTCTTGAGTTGTATACTCCCGAGCAGCTCGCTACAATTGTCACCCGCAGTGCGGGAATACTTGAAACCCCTATAAAAGAAGAGGGAGCTTTTGAGATAGCCCGCCGTTCAAGAGGGACACCGAGAATAGCGAACCGTTTTCTTAAAAGAGTGCGTGATTTCGCAACCGTTAAAGGCAACGGCTGCATAGATAAATATATTTCGGATTTTGCCCTTAAAAGCCTTGACATAGACGAGCTCGGACTTGATTCCATAGACCGCAGAATGCTTGCCGCGATTATAAAATCCTTTGGCGGAGGTCCCGTCGGCTTAGATACGCTCGCTGCAATAATCGGAGAGGAATCGATTACGCTTGAGGATGTGTATGAGCCTTATCTTTTACAGCTCGGATTTATTAACCGCACATCGAGAGGACGCTGTGCAACCCCCGGAGCGTACCGTCATCTGGGTATAAATATACCGGAAGCACCTGAAACGAGTCAGATGAAGCTGGATTTTTAAACAGGAGTAAAAATGTATATCGCAGACAAATGGCAGGATTACAAGCTAATAGATGCGGATGACGGAGAGCGGCTTGAGAGCTGGGGAGGAAAAATACTAATCCGGCCCGACCCGCAGATAATTTGGAAAAGCGGAAGAAAAAACCCGCTTTGGAACCGAGCCGATGCCATATACAAGCGCTCAAAAGAGGGCGGTGGAAGCTGGGTTAAAAAGGATATTCCCGAATCTTGGAAAATTTCATATGGCGAGATGACCTTTGAGATTACGCCTATGGGATTTAAGCACACCGGGCTTTTCCCCGAACAGGCGGCAAATTGGGATTGGTTCATGCCGTTGATAAAAAATTGCGGCAGGCGTGTAAAGCTTTTAAACCTTTTCGCCTATACAGGCGGTGCTTCCGTCGCTGCGGCAAAGGCAGGAGCGGAAGTATGCCATGTAGATGCCTCAAAGGGAATGGTCGGCAAAGCAAAGCAGAATGCTGCTTTATCGGGTATTCCGTCCGACCGCATTCGCTATATCGTTGATGACTGCATCAAATTCGTGGAGCGGGAAATCCGTCGCGGCAACCGTTACGATGCTGTGATATTAGACCCTCCCTCCTTCGGGAGAGGTCCGAACGGTGAACGGTGGGTTATTGAAGAAAGTCTTGACAACCTTATTACAACAATAACCGGAGTATTATCGGTTCAACCGCTGTTCGTGCTGCTTAACTCCTACACTACGGGACTTTCCGCTTCGACAAACGGATATATCCTGCATAACAATATTGTGCGCAGATTCGGAGGATATGTTGAGAGTGATGAGCTCGGTATACCGGTTGAAAGCAGCGGCACAGCACTCCCCTGCGGAGCATCTTCACGCTGGACTTCATCTAAAATTTAATTAGAAAAACGGTAATTTTAATGACATTTATAAAAACAGAGAATTTATCATTTAAATATAAAGAGGGCGAACCTGAGGTTATTAAAAACATATCGCTTGAGATAGAAAAGGGCAGCTACACCTCCGTCCTCGGTCACAACGGAAGCGGCAAGAGTACCCTTGCCAAGCTGATATGCGGCATTTTGCAGCCCACTTCGGGCAGTGTAAGCGTTGGCGGATATATGACGAACAGCGAGCGGGATATTTATAAGATCAGGGAATCCTGCGGTATGGTTTTTCAAAATCCCGACAATCAGATAGTTGCAAGTGTTGTCGAGGAGGACGTCGCCTTTGCTCCTGAGAATCTCGGTGTTGAGCCTTCAAAAATAAGAAAAATAGTGGATGATTGCTTAAAAACCGTGGGTATGGAGGAATACGCGCTTCATTCAACATATAAACTATCCGGAGGTCAGAAGCAACGTGTTGCAATAGCGGGTGTACTGGCGATGAGTCCGAGCTGCATAATATTCGATGAAGCCACTGCGATGCTCGACCCTACGGGACGCAAAGATATTACGACTGCCATGAAAAAGCTGAACAAGGAAAAAGGCATTACGGTAATCACAATAACCCACTATATGAACGAAGCGATTGAAGCCGACAGAGTCATCGTTTTAAATAAGGGAGAGGTCTTTCTTGACGGAACCCCGGAGGAGATTTTTTCTCAGGTGGAAAAGCTGAAAAGCGTATCACTTTCGGTGCCGCAGGTTACCGAACTGCTGTATCTTCTTGATTCGGACGGATATGATTTTCCGAAAGGTGTTCTGCACACTATGCAGGCAGCTGATGTTATTGAAAAAAAGGCCGCCGGGCTAAAAAAAGGAGTGAGCGGCACATGATGGCTTTGCGTTTTATTGATGTTTCGGTCATTTACGGCGAGGGCACTCCGTTTCGTAAGGTGGCACTTGACAGCATTTCCGTCGATTTTCCCGCCGGTCAGGTAATAGGTATAATTGGGCATACAGGCAGCGGAAAAAGCACTATGGTTATGCTCTCAAACGGTATTTTAAAACCGACGAGCGGGAAAATTCTGCTTGAAGAAACTGATATTTGGGAAAAGCCCAGAGAAATCGGCAGGGTTCGCGCTAAGGTCGGTATAGCCTTTCAATATCCTGAATACCAGCTGTTTGATGAAACAGTTTACAAGGATATCGCCTTCGGACCTAAAAATATGGGACTTGAAGAGAGTGAAATCGATGCCCGTGTGAGAACTGCCGCCGGATTCTGCGGGTTAGACGAACTTTCGCTTAAAAAGTCTCCCTTCGAGCTTTCGGGAGGTCAAAAACGTCGTGCCGCTATTGCCGGGGTTATCGCCATGGATCCCAAAGTGTTGGTGCTTGATGAACCTACTGCCGGTCTCGACCCTCTCGGGCGAGAGGAAATACTCGGCGGACTGATCAAATACCAGAAAGAAAAAAGCAATACCCTTCTTCTGATATCGCACAGCATGGAGGATATTGCAAAATACTGCGACCGAATTCTTGTACTAAAGGACGGTAAAGTATATATGTACGGCACGGTAGGTGAGATATTTATGCAGGCGGAAAAGTTATTCGACGCATCGCTTGACCTTCCGCAGATTACAAAGCTTTTTATAGAGCTTAAAAAGCGTGATCTTACTGAAAACACGGATGTTTATACTGTTAAATATGCAAAAAAAGAAATAGAAAAGCTCCTTTTTCTAACCAAAAGTCAGTAACGCGAATATTTACCAAAGATCGGATTTTATAAGATGCTCAAAGATATCACCCTAGGTCAGTTCTTTCCGGGCAAGTCGCTTCTCCATAGAACAGACCCAAGAATCAAGCTTATAATTTTAGTCGTTTACCTGATTATGGTACTGGCGGCAAAATCGATAACCGGCGTTATATTCATCGCCCTGGTTACGTTCGCCCTAGTAATGGCTTCACAAATAAACTTGAGAATTATTGCAAAATCGTTAAAACCACTTGCATTTATACTGATATTTACCGCTGTAATAAACATATTTTTCGTTTCCGGAGAAACTCCTGTTTTCGAGTGGCGATTTATCCATATCTATAAAGAGGGACTTATTAATGCCGCTCTGATGATGATCCGGCTTATTTCGTTGATCGCCGGAACAAGCGTGCTGCTTACTTATACCACCTCTCCTTTGGAGCTTACGGATGCGATCGAAAGACTGCTCTCGCCGCTGAAAAAAATAAAAGTTCCTGTACATGAATTCGCTATGATGATGACGATTGCTCTTCGTTTTATTCCAACGCTCATAGAGGAGACAGATAAAATCATCTCCGCTCAAAAAGCAAGAGGTGCCGATTTTGAGACGGGAAGCCTGTTAAAACGCGCAAAAGCTCTTATCCCGATTTTAATACCTCTGTTCGTTTCGGCTTTCAGGCGCGCAGACGAGCTTGCTGAGGCTATGGAGTGCAGATGCTACAAAGGCGGAGAGGGAAGGACAAAAATGAAGCAGATGAAATCACATCCATCCGATTATGTTTTCTTAATTATTATGATAAGCCTGTGCGTTTCAGTCTATTATATAGATACGCTGCGATTAATATGACCATGATAAATTATGCATTAACCCTTTCTTTTAAGGGCACAAAATATTGCGGCTGGCAGGTACAGAAAAACGCTTTGAGTGTACAGGAAGTCGTACAGGATGCGATTGAGGGTGTTTTCGGCACGAGATTGAATCTTACCGGCTGTAGCCGAACAGACTCGGGTGTCCACGCAAACGAATATGTATGCAATATTAAATCAACAATGGAAATAGACACCTGTAAGCTCCCGTTGGCAATAAACTCCCATCTTCCGAAAGATATTGCAGTAACCGCTGCAAGGGTGGCAGAGGACAGCTTCCATGCAAGATATTCCGCAAAGGGTAAGGAATATATTTATCGAATATGGAACAGCCGGATACACAACCCGTTTTATGCCGAAACCGCCTACCATTATCCAAAAAAAATCGATGTTGAGAAAGCGGATTTAATTGCAAGCTGCTTTGTAGGACATCATGATTTTTCCTCATTTATGGCGGCTCACAGCAAAATCAAGGATACTGTACGCGAGGTTTTTTATTTTAAAGCGGAGCGTGACGGCGATTTTGTAAACCTTATTGTGGCTGCAGATGGGTTTTTATACAACATGGTAAGAATTATGTGCGGAACCGTTCTGCAGATTATTTCCGGAAGAATAGTTTTGCCTGTATGCGACATTATTGCCGCAAAAAACCGCTCTGAAGCAGGCGTTACGCTGCCCGCCTCGGGATTGTACCTTAACAGGATTTTTTATTGATATAAAGGAGAAAAACGGCGATGGGTGCTTTTTCGATATTCACCGACAAGAAAAAGAAAAAAGCTCAAAACAGTGTTCCCACGGTCGAGGAATACTATATTAAGCTTGCACGCCGCACAACCCTTGCAAAATTTATCTGCATTATGCTTATCGGCAGCTTTGTTCTCTTTTCCTTTTCGGCAAACAAAGAAGAGCTGACGATAGAAAACTTCCGCTATATGCTAAAGTTTGCCGACTTCGGCGCGGAAACGGTCGAGGAAACCGCTTCGGTCGTTTATTTTGACAGCGATTCGGAAAACGCAGGCGCGTTAATGAGAGGAGACCTCGCCGTACTAAATAACAGCGGCTTGAAGGTTTACAGCTTTAACGGAAAAAAGCTTTTAAGCTCTTCTTTTAAATATGACTATCCAAGGATGCTTTCTAACAACAAAAACATATACACTTATGATATCGGCGGCAGTGAGCTGCGTATTTTCAGCTCTTATTCCCTGCTCTATTCCGAAACCTTCGGTTATCCGATCTACGGGGTTTCGGTAAGTGAAAATGGCGGTTTTGCCGTAGTTACATCGGCAAAAGGCTACAGAAACTCGTTTTATGTGTATGACGAATATTACAGAGTGATTTATAAATATTTTTCCGCAGAAAAGTATATAGATTGTATATCGCTCTCTGCAGACGGAAAAGAAGCCGTCACTCTGCTGCATTATTCTAAATCGGGGGAAATAGTCACGCTGCTTATGAAGTTTTCGGTGGATAAAGAGGAACCGGTTTTTCAAGCGGAATTCAACGATGAGCTGCCGCTACAGGTGAGCTATATGTCGGATGGATCATATGCTGTATTAACAAGTAAATCACTTAGGTTTTATTCCTCCGAAAATATAGCCTCCGACGAAATAATTTTTGGAGAAAAATCGCTTTTGGGCTATGAATTTTGTAATAATTATGCTATAATAACCTACAATACCATTGGACTCTCTGCCGGGACTGAGCTTGATGTATATGCGAAGGACGGAACCCTGGTCGCTGTCAGAAGATACGAGGGTGCGTTGCTGGATAAAAAAATATACGCGGACAATTTGTATGTGCTTACACACGGTGCGCTTTCGATGGTGGATCTCTCCGGAAAAGATGAGGATAAAATGACCGTCGTGGATAACGAATTCCGGGATATTATCCTTGACAATGAAAGCATAGTTCTTTTTTCCGATAATAAAGCAGAGTATTTTAAAAATGCCGGGGTCGGCGGATAAAAAGCATTCCTCCTGATTCATAAATTCGGTATTAACACCGGAGAAAGGTACGGTATCCTATATGAACGCTATACTTGATATTATCATTGTGGTCATTGCATCGTTAACGATTTATTTTGCTGCAAGGAACGGATTTGTCAAAACATTGCTGTCCGCTTCTTCTTTTCTTATCGCACTGGTTATAACCGTAACCCTTTTTTCTCCCGTAAAAAACGCATTTATGGAAACCTCGGCGGTAAACAGTATAAGAGAACATGTCGAAACGGCTCTCGATTCGATAATGTCTGAAAACAATGCGGACAACAGCGCAGACATAGATGCGTTGTTGGAAAAGGAAAGCGGTGCTGACGGCTTTTTTGAAATCCTTGACAATGCCGGAATAAAACGCGAGGACCTGCAGAAAAGGATTGACGAATGGAAGACCGAAGAGGGCGCAGACCTGAAAGAGAAGCTGATAGACTATATTGCCGCACCGATAGTAAATGCACTAATCACCGCCCTCGTTGTATGCCTGCTCTTTTTCGGTTCTCTCATATTATTGAAGATTGTGACTTGTATTCTCGACAAGATACTCAAGCTACCGGTGCTCAAAACAGCAAATACACTTCTCGGAGTTATTCTGGGAATTATACTCGCTTTGGTGCGTATCTATCTGTTTGTGGCCTTGGTCAAGATATTGTTGCCCTATGGTCAAACGCTCGACATCGGCGCGTTTGATGCGATTAACACCGAAAAAACCCTGCTGTTTAAATTATTTTACGATTTCAACATATTTAATTTCTTGGTTTAGAAAGACCTATGATGTATAAAATACTGAGAGGAAGGAACAACGTTCATTTAGAAATAGCGGAATGAACAATGTGCATTTAGGATGAAAAAGAATATTCCGAACATATTATCTGTCATCAGACTTCTGTTGGTACCTGTGTTCATATATTTGTTTTTTAACGACTTCAAAATTACTGCTGCTTTTGTTTTTGCTATAGCGAGCGCAACTGACATACTTGACGGATATCTTGCAAGGAAATATAACTGGATAACTGCTGCCGGAAAAATACTCGATCCTCTCGCAGATAAGCTTATGCAGGGCGCTGTAATATGCAGCCTTGCGATTGATAATATTAACAACAATAAAAGTATGTTTTTTATCGGAATCGCTGTTTTATTCCTTCTTAAGGAAAGTGCGATGATAATCGGTGCATGCATAGTGATACGAAAGAAACATACGATAGTGGTTTCCAACTGGTACGGAAAAGCCGCAACTGTAGCTTTTTTCTGTATCACGACTATTCTGATTTTCTACAGTGAAAATATGACTTTGAACATAATACTGGGCATACTTTTGGTTGCAGTTTTAATATCAGCTCTTCTCCTGTATTATTTCAAAGTATTCCGTGGAGTTTACGGGATAAAATTTCCCTCTAAAAAGAAAAAATAAATTTCGGTTCACCCCAGTGAAGGAGTCCCTATATGCTAATAAAAAAGTGCAGCCGCTGCAAAACACGCGTTGCGGTCATATATGTAACTAAAAACGAGTTCGGCAGAGCGATCAGCGAGGGCTATTGCCTTAAATGCGCTAAAGAGCTCGGAATCAAGCCGGTCGACGATATTATCAAAAGAATGGGTATGAGCGAGGAGGAGTTTGACGCCATGAGCGAGGAGATGTCCGAGCTTATGCCGCAACTTGACGAAAACGAGGAAGAAAACGACGAGGGCAGAGCTCCGGCAATTGATCTTAATGTCATGCTGTCGGGAAATCCTAATCAGCAGCCCGTTCCGTATAAAGAACAGACCGGACGTCAGGATGGAAACGTTAAAGACGAGAAGAAGCAAAAACGGAAATTTCTTGACCAATTCTGCATAGACCTGACCGCAAAGGCACGGCAAGGCAAAATGGATAGAATCGTCGGCAGAGAAAACGAGATTGAGAGAGTAATTCATATTTTGACGCGCCGCCAGAAGAATAATCCCTGCTTAATCGGCGAGCCTGGAGTAGGTAAAACCGCTATCGCTGAGGCGCTCGCTCAAAAAATCGTAAATAGAGCTGTACCTTATAAGCTTCTTGAAAAAGAGGTTATGCTTGTAGATATGACCTCTGTCGTTGCGGGTACACAGTTCAGAGGCCAATTTGAGAACCGTATGAAGGGTCTTATTGAGGATGCGAAAAAAAGCGGGAATATTATTCTGGTAATAGATGAGATTCATTCCATAGTCGGAGCAGGAAATGCTGAAGGCGGAATGAACGCTGCAAATATCCTTAAACCCGCGTTGAGCAGGGGTGAGATACAGCTTATCGGCGCGACCACGTTAGTTGAATACCGCAAGTATATCGAGCATGACGCCGCACTCGAAAGGCGTTTCCAACCTGTTTTGATTAACGAGCCGTCCATTGAGGACAGTATTGAGATTCTTACGGGCATTAAATCCTATTATGAGAGTTTTCACGGTGTAAAAATACCCGATTCAATGATAAGCAGGATGGTTACTCTTTCCGAGCGTTATATAACAGACCGCTTCCTGCCGGATAAAGCGATAGACCTTATGGATGAGGCATGCGCTTATATGGCTATGCACTCTCCCGTTGTCGATAACATCAACCGTACAGCTGATGAGATAAAAACTCTTAATACCGAAAAAGAGGCGATTGAGAGCAAAGAGACTATGGAAGAGAACGATTATTCCCGTTTAGCTGACATTAAAACAAAGCTGCTTCAGAAAAATCAACTTTTCGATTCTCTTTCCGCAGAACGTGACAATCTTTATCTGGATGAGTTCAGCCTTGCAAAAGTAGTGGAGGTATGGACCGGAATCCCGGCAACTAACATTAATGAAAACGAATTCCAGAAAATCGAGCGCCTCGAAAACGAGATCAAGAAACGCATAGTCGGACAGGATGAAGCAGTCTCTAAGGTGGCAAAAGCAATAAAGCGCAACAGAGCGGGTATTTCATACAAGAAAAAGCCTGTGTCGTTTATCTTTGCAGGTTCAACCGGTGTAGGTAAAACCGAGCTTGTAAAAGTGCTCGCAAAATACCTTTTCGATACTCCTGACGCATTGATTCGTCTTGATATGAGCGAGTTCATGGAGAAGCATTCGGTATCAAGAATCATAGGCTCACCTCCCGGCTATATCGGCTATGACGATGCCGGTCAGCTAACCGAGAAAATCCGCCGCAAGCCTTATTCTATAGTATTGTTCGACGAGATAGAAAAAGCTCATCCCGATGTTCTGAATATCCTTTTACAAATTCTCGACGACGGCCGCATTACCGATTCACACGGTAAAGAGGTCAACTTTGAGAACGCTGTTATTATTATGACAACTAATGCCGGAAGCAAGGACTTTTCTGCCACTGCGGGTTTTACAGCATCTTCAAAGAACAGCGACGAGGAGAAGGTAAAAAAAGCGCTTGAGGATTTCCTGCGTCCCGAGTTTATCAACCGCGTTGATGAAATAGTGGTGTTCAACCGCCTGACAAAGGAGAATTTCTCGTTTATATGCCGCATTATGCTCGGTGATTTGCAAAGCGTGCTCGCAGATAAACAAATCAAACTCGATTACGACGACAAGACCGTCGAATATCTTGTTAATAAAGGTTTTTCCGAAAAATACGGTGCCCGCAATCTGCGCCGTCTAATCCAGACCGACGTTGAAGATCAGCTTGCAGCAAGGATTATAGAACGGTTTTTTGCCCCATTTGACAACGTATTTATTACCGTAAAAGGAGATAAAATCGAAATTACCAGCAAATAACCGCAATCATGAGGTGATAGAGTGCCGCTTAAAAAACCGGTAGATAACCCTCGCCGAAAGACATTACACAACGAGTCACCCCTATATGACGACAAATCAGATATCGGCGACATCAATAAAATACGCACTGTTACCTCCGATTCCGGCAGACAATATGACAGCGGCTCATTCTTTCCCGCAGGGATGCAACCGTTTGAGGTAGCTGAATTTCTGGATTCCGATTTAATCGGCGGATTAAACCTCAAGCAGATAAAAAAGCGCATCTCAAGGCACGGTGCGAACATAATTACAAACGAGTTCAGACTCACATTCAAACAGAGCTTAAAAAATCAGATCAAGGGTTTGATAGGCCCGCTATTGATCGCCTGCTCTCTTCTTATGTATGTGTTTGAAAGTCAATACACATACCTCGCATTGGCGGGTGTTACATTCTTGCTTGTAATTATCAATGCCCTTCTCGAATCCCGTGCATCCAATGCTTTGAATGTGCCGAGGAAATATTCAGCCATAAAAGCAAGCGTAACACGGGAGGGTATAACGGATATTACCGACAGCAGGCGGCTTGTTCCGGGAGATATAATAGTCTTGTCGGAAGGTATGGTGGTTCCCTGCGATGCCCGTCTGATTGAGGATAATGCTTTAGCAGTGCTTGAAACTCCTGTAAGCGGCAAGAAGGGCAGCGTCTTAAAGGATTCCATCTATATAGCTGCGAACGACGGTGAGCTTGTCTATCCGAACATGGTTTATGCCGGTTCAATAGTCACCGGAGGGTATGGAAGTGCGATAGTATGTTATACGGGTAAGGATACTCTGTTAAGACGCATTAACGAGAAAAAAACTGATTTCCTTCCCCTGATGCTTAAATATATACAAAGGACAAGCAAGTATCTTTCAATCACCGCAGTATTCGCATGTTTCACTCTGCTTTTACTCGGTGCTCTTACAGGACGCAGCATCCCGGAGCTTTTTATTATATCAATTTCAATCGGCGCGGTTTCATTATGTGACAGTATGCTGTCGCTTTCATCAGCTTCTTTCGGATACGGTGTAAAAATGATGTCTTCCAAAGGGACGGTGGTTAAAAACCTTAACTGTATCCCTGCGATTTGTGAGATTAACACGATTATGTGCAGCAAGAATACCGCTTTCCCTCCTAAGAAAATGACTTTAAGCGGTATTTACACGGACAATGACTTCCTCGCAGCGGATAAAAAGATGACTGACAGGGCAAAAGAACTTTTATATATTGCTCTCGCGTGCTCGGATATAAAATTCAGCAATCATTCTAAAAAGCGTAAAAATGTTCCTGATTTCAAAGGTAGAATCTATGACTGTGCCATCGCTCTTTTTCTTGCGGAAAAGGGCTACGATGTTCCCAAAGAGCTTGCTGAATTCTTTAAAATCGATACGGAATACTCCCTTTCGGGAGAGGTTTCAAGGATTCTTATACTGTACAAGGGAAGAAATATTGTTGTTCTCAAGGGAGCGCCCGAATTTATACTCTCGCGCTGTACCGGTTACGAGCTTAACGGAACCGGTTATAAAATGAGCCAGATAACCCGCAGGCGAATACTCACTGCCCTTGAGCAAAATTCACATGAATCGGGATATATCATAGCAATAGCTGCCGGAGAAACCTCCGCAGACAACCTGAGGGATATTACTGCTGAGCGGAGACTGATGTTCAAGGGATTTATTACACTTTACAGTGCGATAGACGTTGATAACGCCTCAGCTGTTTATAAATGCGATCAGGCAGGAATCGAGACGGTCGTGTCCTCCTCGGACAGCTACTATACCGCATACAACATGGCTAAAAATGCAGGTATCGTAACCACGGAGCAGCAGGTTGTTAGCGCCGAACAGATGTATGCCACCGAAAAAGGGCTTTTTATTGCTAACTGTCCCGATTATAAGCTTTTCCTTAACTTTTCGGACAGCGAATGGCTTCAGATTTTAAAATACCGCAAAGACGACAAACGAGTCGTAGGTGCCACCGCAGAGAGGCTTGAGGAGCTTGTTCTGATGAACGAGGCGGATGTATCATTTGTTCCCGAAAGCGCACCCGACACGCTCAAGCAATCAGCTGACGTTCTTATGTTGTCAAGCGGTTTTGACACATTAATAGACTGTCTGCAGAATGCGCGGCTGATATTCGTCCGTATTCATTCGGTTGCCGAATATCTTACGGTCGGCTTTTCGGTGCTGTTTCTAACTGCTTTGTTTTCACTGATAGTCGGAACACCCCTTCCGTTCCGGGTACAAGAGATATTGTTCGGTGGTATTATTTTCAACTTGTTTTTTGCGGCAAGCCTTGCTTTTTCTCCGACAAACCGAAAACTGCTTATGGAAAAGCTGCCGAAATACAAGCCAAAACCGAGAGTTGCGGATTTTCTAAACCCGCTTATATATTCGTCAGGCGCTTCAGTTTCGCTTCTGGTTATATACGGTATTACAAAGAGCTTCTCTGCAACTTTATTAGGATTTACAGTATTACTGTTGCTGTATGCCCAAACAAATATATTCCGTACAAGCATTTTTAAGAAAAAGGTGTTCGGTAATCCGCTTTTTATTTTAACGGCGTTGTTTTCCGCTTCGATAATGGCTTTGCTTTTCCTTTTTGAACCGTTGAGGGTGACTTTCGCTTATACGAATATTACGCTTCTCCAGATATGTATAAGCCTTGCGGTTTCGGGGGGATACTTTATAGTACTGCAGCTAATCAAGCTCTGGATTGATATATATACAGCGAAAAAAAGAGAGAAATCCCTTTTACCTGCGCAAAAATAACACCTATCGATTGCAGTTCCCGCCGACGGGAGAATGCAATTAAATAAAAAACTATACCGCCGGAGAAAAGAGAGGGTTATGGAAAAAATAAAAAAGGATTCCTTGATTGGTGATGTGCTCGAAATGGATATTGATCTTGCCAAATACTTTTTCGAGATAGGCATGCACTGCCTTGGCTGCCCTGCTTCAAGAGGTGAAACCATTGAGGAAGCTTGCCAGGTGCATGGTGTCGATTGCGATGAACTTCTAAAAAAACTCAACAACGCCTTAAAGGGGTAAAAAATCAAACTCATCGCTTATAATCACATCTGGATATGGAGGAGTAAAATATGAAAGTGAAAAAACAGGCAAAAAGTTTCATAAGCGAATTCAAAGAATTTATCTCACAAGGTAATATACTTGATCTTGCCGTCGGTGTTGTTATCGGTACCGCATTCAGAGCGATAATTTCTTCTCTTGTGGCGGATATTATCATGCCCTTGCTCGGAGCACTTTTCGGCAACATAGATCTTTCGGATCTAAAGTATGTGATTACCGAGGCGGACGCCGTCGCCGGCACCGCTGAGGTTGCGATCAGATGCGGTATGTTTATTAAGTATATTATTGATTTCCTTATAATAGCATTTTGTATGTTTATCGTTGTAAAGGCGGCAATAGGCTTCCGGAAAAAACTATCTTCGCTTTCAAAGAAGGATGAAGAACCTGCAACAACAGAACCCGTACCGACAAACGATGAAAAACTACTTGCAACACTGACCGAAATTCGCGATATTATAAAAAAATAATTAATCGGATCAGGAAAATAAGCGATGAAAAAATTTTTAATAGGCGCGGACGGTGGAGGTTCAAAAACCGCATTTATGCTAACGGATATAAAGGGTAATACTGTTTGCGAAACCACGCTGCCGCGCTCTAACCCTAACGACATTGGAATTGAAAGCACAATATGTTTGATTTTAAGCGGGTATAAAACGCTGCTTGAAAAAGCAGGTGTTTGCAGAAACGATATAGCTGCGATATATACCGGCATAGCCGGTGTGACTGCGCACGATTATAAACAGAGGATTAACTACGCCATCGTTGCGGAGTATCCCAAATCTGTTTCAGAGGTTAATCACGATGGTGTAAATATCCTGTACGCTGCCTTCCCTGATTGCGACGGTGTCGGAGTGATTTGCGGTACAGGAACCTCTTGTTTTGTAAAAAAGGGCGATTTATTACATCGGATCGGAGGATACGGGCTTTTTGACCTATTAGGAGGCGGTTATGAGATTGGCAGAGCCGCAATATCCCATGCTCTTAGAAGTATGGACGGTAGGGATGAAGAGAGCCTTCTTTCCGAATCCGTAAAAAAGAAAGCAGGTTTCGACCTTATCGAAGGTCTCGGAACCCTTATATCAAGCGGAAAAAACAATATAGCGACATACGCCCCTCTTGTCTATGATGCATATGCGCATTCTGACAGCTATGCAAGAGAAATTCTCCTGTCGCACACCGGTTACCTTGCCGAGCTGATAAACACCGCAGGGCAGTTCTTTGACGGAATATATGAGGTTTCTCTCGCAGGAGGGATCGCGAAAGATCCCATCACTATGGAAATTCTTAAACCAATGCTGACTGAAAATGCACGTGTCACCACTCTTACCGTTGAGCCTATATACGGCGCACTTGCGCGCGCGGGGATTATTTATTCGCAAAAGAAAACAATGTAAAATTAAAAATATATAATTACTTATCATAAAAAAGTGCAATAACGATAGTAACTTTATTGTCATTTTTGTTGACATACCATATATTAGGGAGTATTATCAGTTATTAATATTAAAATATCGACTGGAGTTATCGGATGGAAAACGCTCAAATTAACGAGCTGCATATTCTGCGGCATACGGCATCTCATATTCTCGCTCAGGCAGTCAAGCGTCTTTACCCAGAAGCAAAGCTTGCCATTGGACCTGCTATAGAAAACGGCTTTTATTATGACATCGACTGCGAGGTGAGCTTCACTCCCGAGGTTCTTGGCAGAATCGAAAAGGAAATGAAGAATATTACGGGCGAAAATTTAAAAATCGAGAGGTTCGTGCTTACAAGACCAGACGCTCTTGAACTGATGAAGAATGAGCCTTATAAGATCGAGCTTATAAATGAGTTGCCGGAGGACGCTGAAATTTCCTTCTATAAGCAGGGGGAGTTCACGGATCTTTGTTCGGGTCCTCACCTAAACTACACAAAAAAGCTGAAAGCGTTTAAGCTCACTCAGTCGACCGGCGCTTACTGGCGCGGCGACTCGAAGAACAAAATGCTTCAGCGAATATATGGAACTGCCTTTAAAACACAGGATGAGCTTGAAAAATATCTCGCTGAGGTTGAAGAGGCAAAGAAGCGAGACCACAACAAATTAGGCCGCCAGCTTGAGTATTTTACCACTTCGGATATGATCGGTCAGGGATTGCCGATAATTCTCCCGAAAGGAACGGTAATAATGCGTACTCTACAACGTTTTGTTGAGGACGAGGAGGAACGCAGGGGTTATTTACAGACAAAAACACCGTTTATGGCAAAAAGAGATCTGTATAAGGTCAGCGGGCATTGGGATCATTATCGTGACGGTATGTTTATTATGGGAGATCCGGATGAGTTTGAAAACCCGGAAGCGGAGATTTTTGCACTGCGGCCGATGACCTGCCCTTTCCAGTTTCAGGCATACCTCACAAAGACCCGTTCATATAAGGATCTGCCTTTAAGATACAACGAGACCTCGACTTTGTTCCGCAACGAGGCAAGCGGTGAAATGCACGGTCTTATCAGAGTGCGTCAGTTTACCATTTCCGAGGGACATATAGCCTGCACTCCCGAACAGCTTGAAGGTGAATTTTCCGACGCTCTCGATCTTGCACAGTATATGTTGAAAACTCTCGGACTTGATGAGGATGTATCATATCGCTTTTCAAAATGGGACGAGAACGACAAGGAAAAGTATATAGGCGACCACAATAAGTGGGAGGCCGTCCAGTCAACCATGCGCAGCATCCTTGACAACATTGGGATTGACTATTACGAAGCGGATGGAGAAGCGGCGTTCTACGGTCCGAAACTTGACATACAGATCAGGAACGTACACGGCAAGGAGGACACTCTTATCACAATCCAAATCGATTTCCAGCTCGCGGAGCGTTTCGGTATGGAGTATGTTGATAAAGACAACATTAAAAAGTATCCTTATGTCATACACCGTACTTCCATCGGCTGTTATGAGCGCACTCTCGCGCTTCTTATAGAGAAGTTCGCTGGTGCGATGCCTACATGGCTCGCTCCCGAGCAGGCAAGGGTAATTCCGATAACGGATTTTCAAAACGATTATGCCGAAGGTGTTCTTGCCCGACTGAAAAACGCAGGACTGCGTGTCAGCAACGATACCCGCAGCGAAAAATTGGGCTACAAAATACGCGAGGCTCAACTCGAAAAGCTGCCTTATATGCTCGTTATCGGCGAAAAGGAAAAATCTAACGGAACAGTCGGCGTAAGAAGCCGAAAAAGCGGCGACTTGGGTGAGATGTCCGTTGACGCTTTTGTGGAGCTTATTCAAAAGGAAATATCCGCAAGGGAAAAATAAAAAATTATAAAGCAAAAAAAGAGCGGATGCCGTTTAGTTGAGGCGCAGTAACGAAGTTTTTTATAATTGAAACAAAGCAGGCACTTGTGAAGCACAAAAATGTGTGTCAAAACTCGCGGGAGTAGCGTAGATAATCTGCTAAATA
>ENA-UOOR01000466-UOOR01000466.1-fermentation-metagenome-genome-assembly--contig:-NODE-466-length-57434-cov-8.895502_pt1 | contig 57434 bp, 48 predicted proteins | sample MGYA00245780_ERZ724029 | MGnify/ENA primary metagenome ERZ724029 (study PRJEB28704, sample SAMN03018315) | fermentation metagenome | biome: anthropogenic terrestrial biome; feature: soil; material...
GCCAATATTTTTCCTGCTTTTTCGGAGAGCACCCAGTCGTAAAGTTTCTGAGCGGTTTTCATTTGAGGACCGCCTTTAACTAAGGACATGGATGCTACTTCGTAACCTGTTCCTTCTGAGGGGAAAGCGATCTCCAGCGGATAACCTTGATCAATAAGTTTAACTTGGTCATGAGAGTAACCCAGGGCAATCGGTGTTTCTCCTATAGCGGCGGCGCGTCCGGGAGCTGATCCCGACTTGGTATACTGGTTAATATTTTTATTCAATTCCTTCAAATAATTAAAAGCTAAATCTTCATCATGGTTGAAGATATAGATCATAGTGGTAATAACATTATAAGAGGTTCCAGATGATTGAGGGCTGGCCATTTGAACGTGACCTTTATAAATTGGTTTGATTAAGTCAGCCCAAGATTTAGGCGCCGGTAGATTTAGCTCTTTTAATCTTTCGAGGTTATAAACGAAGCATAGTGGTCCGGCGTAGAGTCCGCACCAGTAATTATCTTTATCTTTGAATTGCGCGGGAACATTTTTAGCATTGGGTGAAACGTAAGGAGCAGTTAAACCCTTGTTTTTAGCTTCAATATGGTTCAGGCCCACGCCGCCAAGAAAGATGCTAGCCTGCGGGTTGTTTTTTTCCGCTTCGATCCTGGCTACCGACTCACCCGTGCTTAGTCGAACCCAGTCCACCTGAATTTTGGTTTCCTTTTGGAACTCGTTAATTAACGAACGGGCGACCTCTTCATCCAGACTAACATAGGCGGTTAACCTTTCGGCTGCCAAGCCGGTTAGGGAAAGAATCATAACAACAACTAACAGACTCAATAAAGAAAATTTAATCTTTTTCAAACGATAAACCTCCTCAGATTTTCTAAATTATTATTTGTTTATTGATGTAGTAGACCAAGTGACACAAGATTGTTTAGAGCTCTCAGCAGATGAAGGTGTTTTATGTTTTACCTCCTCTCCTCTTCTTTCCAAACATCATTTTTTTAAACACCTCTCCTTAACTTACTGTTAAATTAACATTAACATAAGAAACGTAAAAAATAAATCAGACAAATCTATTATTTTGTTGAAAAATCTGAACTCATTTCTCTATTTACTCATATTAAGGAATTGGCTAATGGGATTGGTTTAAGATTTAACCACAAAAAAATCCTTTATCTTGTCGAGGCGCCCGACTCTAATTTTCATCAAATTTCCTCCATTTAAGAAAAAAATGAGTTAACAATGTAAGGTAACTTATGATTTATGATAATTTCCTATAAAAGAAAAGTAAGCAGCTCTCGCGTTTAGCGTGAGAGCTGCTTACTTTTATAACTTGATAATATGATTTGCACAAAAAGCATAAATGGCATGAACTATGAGTTTCAGGCGCTCTTAACGAGATGAGGGGGAAAAGATGGCCTTAATACATGAAAGGAATAGAGCTATTATATGTCAGCATATTGTTGGGAAGTTGTTCGATTAAATTGAACCTTGAAAAGTGATCGGGATGGAAATTTGCTTCTTGTAAACAAACCATACTATCTCAGTCGTCTATTATTGAAAAATCTCGTAAAGCAAATTACGGAAATACCCCTTATTTTCTGGGAGGACTATAAATTACATAATATTCTGTTGGCCCCTGGTTTACATTGATGACTTCATGAACATCACCTGGATAGACTAATACACCGGCGCCAGCAGGAGCCCGATGAATCTCCCGGTCATTTCGGAGTTCCAGTTCTCCTGAGATTACCAGCAAAAAATGTTCTGAATCGGGGTGGCTATGCGATGTTCCATAACCCCCTTCTTCCATTCTAGCGTAATTCCTGAGGAAAAAGTTAACAACAATACTTCTTACTTTATTCAGATTTAAGCATTTGAATAAAGCTTACTAAAATTGATATTGCTCAAAGATTCAATAATTTTAGCATAACAGTCATGCTGTCAGACAGCTTAACTTTATATTTTCTCTGCCGACTAAGAAAATCCTTCTTTATTTTAAAAATCTCTTAACCATTACGTTAACATCTAATTTAAGGAATTGCCTGACTCAATAATTGAAAAGGTCCATCAAGGATTGGGGAATAAACCTTCTTAGTTTTATCCATACTGGAAAGGTAAGAATTTATAAACCAGAACTAGGTGGAGAAAACAATGAAAATTCTCTTGGTTTACCCCAAATTTCCTGAGACCTTTTGGAGTTTTAAATATGCTCTCAAATTCATCAAAAAAAAGGCAGGCAATCCTCCGCTAGGATTACTGACCGTAGCAGGACTTCTCCCCAGGGAATGGGAACAGAAATTAGTTGATCTAAACGTCACTGCTTTAAAAGAAGCCGATTTAAAGTGGGCCGATTTTGTTTTTATAAGCGCGATGGCTGTGCAGAAGGATGGAGTCCGGGAGTTAATCGCCAGATGTAAAGCACTAGGCAAGAGAATAGTCGGGGGTGGGCCACTTTTTACCGTTAGTTGGAAAGATTATCCCGAGGTGGACCACTTAGTCCTTCACGAGGCGGAGATCACTCTGCCCCGTTTCTTAGCTGACTTGGAACAAGGCGTCCCTCAACATCTTTATACCGCCGGTCTCGAGGAATGGGCTGACCTAACGCAAACTCCGATTCCGCGCTGGGATCTCCTGGCTTTTAAAAATTATAATGCGATGTGCCTACAGTATTCCCGAGGATGCCCTTTTAACTGCGAGTTTTGTGACATTACCTTGCTTTACGGACAGCGCCCGCGTACAAAAAATAGAGAACAGGTGCTGGCAGAACTTGAGAGTTTGTATAATCAGGGCTGGCGGGGTGGCGTCTTTATGGTGGATGATAATTTTATTGGCAATAAAAAAGAATTAAAGGAAGAGATTTTACCGGCCATGGAGGAGTGGCAAGCGGAACGAAGGTTTCCATTTTGTTTTAATACTCAAGCCTCAATTAATCTGGCGGATGATGAGGAATTATTAAAAAGTATGGTTAGGGTAGGTTTTGAATCAGTTTTTGTTGGGATTGAGACCCCTCATGAGGAAAGTTTATCCGAATGTAGCAAAGTACAGAATAAAAATCGGGACTTGATTGCTTCCGTAAAAAAGATTCAGCGCCATGGGCTGCAAGTGCAGGGGGGGTTTATTCTTGGATTTGATCATGATCCCCCGACTATTTTTGAACGCCAAATTGAGTTCATCCAGAAAAGCGGGATTGTTACTGCAATGGTGGGGCTTTTAAATGTGTTGAAAGGGACCAAGCTTTACCAGCGGATGGAGAAGGAAGGGCGAATTCTAGCTGAGAGTAGAGGGAATAACACCGATCAGCAAATTAATTACCGTCCTAAGATGCCATGGGAGTCCTTGCTTAAAGGTTATAACAAGGTGATGACTACGATTTATGCGCCAAAATATTTTTATCAAAGAGTAAAAGAGTTTTTGCAAGAGTATAACCCGCCGAAAGGGAGAAAACTTCATCCCCGCTTATATCATTTGCCGGCCTTTTTTAAAGCTCTATTTATCATTGGGATCTGGGGTGAAGAAAGGTCCTATTTTTGGCGACTGATCGGTTGGTCGCTGTTTAAGAAACCGCAAGTATTTCCTTTAGCGATTACTTATACCATTTATGGTTTCCACTTCCGTAAAGTATTTCTAGAACAAGCTGAACCAGAGCGAGTTCCTCTTACTTTCCCTGATACTTCGCCAGTATAGAAGCAAATTTTGGTGTAAAAACTATTGTAAGCTTTTTGCGTTGTATCCTTTTTAAAAGGTCCCAATACAATATATAGTGTTTGACTGGTATTAGGCTATCAATATATTGTATCGGGATAATTAAATCAAAAGACAACGCAAAAAGCCCATTGTGATGACCATGCGCTACCAAAATAGAGTAGACCATGGTCGTTGTTGATTACCCTCTTCCTTGCAGACCGTGACCATTATAACAGGTAAAAGGATGCGGTTGCTTTTATGAGATAGACGAAAGAATGAAAACTTAATTAAGCTGTAATCTTCGTCAATCAATTGGGCAATTTCCTTAAAATACGGAAAGCAATTGGAAAAGTTTATAGAATAGATATATGGTAGGAATAATTTCTTACTTTTTATATAAAAGAAAGGAAATTTAACAAACAGGAAGAATTAACTATAATGAAACTTATTATAAACTTTCCCTGTTCTTATGGTTTCAACAATGACCGCTCTGTGCTACTTGAACTTTCCGGTTACAAAGAAAGCTTTTTACGTCGTATCCTTTTTAAAAGATCCCAATACAATATATAGTGTTTGACTGGTATTAGGCTATCAATATATTGTATTGAGATAATTAAATCAAAAGACAACGCCAAAAGACCAAAGAGAGCGAAGTTTTCTATAACTTTTCTAACTTTAGATTTAAAGTGGGTGAAATTATTGACAAAAGAAATCAGGCTTGAGGTCAAGAATTTACGAACTTATTTCTTTACGGACGAAGGTATTTCCAAGGCGGTGGATGGTGTAGACTTCCAGGTGTTTTCTGGTGAAACCCTGGGTATTGTTGGAGAATCGGGGTGTGGGAAGAGTGTAACCTCTCTGTCAATTATGCGACTGATCTCCAGTCCACCCGGGAGGATTATGGAAGGAGAAATAAATTTTAATGGTGTTGATTTAACAAAACTCGAAACCAAAGAGTTGAATAAGGTTCGTGGGAAAGAAATTGCCATGATCTTTCAAGAACCGATGACCTCACTTAATCCTTTGTTTACGATCGGCGAACAGATTACTGAGAATATTTTAAAGCATGAAAATGTCGGTAAAAAAAAGGCAGTGGAGCGGGCGATCGAGATGTTGAAAAAAGTAGGGATTCCCCTACCAGAACAGAGGATTAATGAATATCCTCACCAGTTAAGCGGCGGGATGAGGCAAAGGGCGATGATTGCCATGGCTTTATCTTGCCATCCGCAGTTGCTGATTGCCGATGAGCCGACTACAGCCTTGGATGTGACTATTCAAGCTCAGATTCTGGAATTAATCAATGAATTGAAAAAGAAATCCGACATGTCGGTAATAATGATCACACATAATTTAGGAGTTATTGCTGAGATGGCGAATCGGGTGGCGGTGATGTATGCGGGAGAAGTGGTGGAATATGCCGCTGTTAATGATCTTTTTCAAAATCCTCTTCATCCATATACTTGGGGGTTGATGAATGCCATTCCCCGTTTAAACAGAGAGGTGGAAATGTTATATACCATCTCCGGGGTGGTGCCGAGCGCCACCGATTTTCCGGCAGGGTGTAGGTTTCATCCCCGGTGCCAATTTGCGGACCAAAGATGCCAGCTAGAGCACCCGATATTGGGGGAAATTGGGAAAGGCCATATGATTAGATGCTGGAAGAAAAGTTGTTCCTAATTTCGAAAGAGTAGAAGCAGAAGTAGAGGTGAGTAATGATGGTGATACCGGATGGCGCTTTATTGCAAGTGGAACATTTAAAAAAATATTTTCCTATTAAAGCGGGTCTTTTAAAAAAGACGGTCGGTTATATAAAAGCCGTTGATGATGTTAGTTTCTTCGTAAAGGAAGGTGAAACACTGGGCTTGGTGGGAGAGTCCGGTTGCGGTAAATCCACTACCGGGTATAGCATCTTGCGATTGGAAAAGGCTACCGCTGGTCAGGTTTATTTTAACGGCCAAGAAATTCTTTCCTTAAATAAGAAGAGTATGCGGGAGATGAGAAAAGAGATTCAGATTATTTTTCAGGATCCTTATGCCTCTCTCAATCCCCGGATGACAGTGGAAGAGATTGTAGGAGAGGTCTTAGATGCCCACCGTTTAGTGAAGAAAAAAGAAGAGAGAAGAGAAAGAGTAGTCGAGCTCTTAAATAGTGTAGGCTTGGACAAAAGATACTTGCAACGGTTTCCCCATGAGTTTAGCGGCGGACAGCGACAGAGAATTGGGATCGCCAGGGCTTTGGCGGTGAATCCTAAAATGATCATTGCCGATGAACCGGTCTCCGCTCTTGATGTCTCTGTCCAAGCTCAGGTGATTAACCTTCTTCGGGAACTACAGAGGAAATTTGGACTGACCTATATTATCATTGCCCACGACTTGAGTGTGGTTAAACATATCAGTGATCGGGTGGCTGTCATGTATCTTGGAAAAATTGTGGAAATGAGCGATAAAAGAGGACTGTATGCTCGCTCGTTACATCCTTATACCAAAGCTTTACTCTCCGCCATCCCCATTCCTGACCCTACTTATAAGAAAGAGAGAATTATTCTACAGGGGGATGTTCCCAGTCCCGCCAATCCACCAGTGGGTTGTAGGTTTTATCCTCGATGTCAGAAAGCAAATAAGATCTGTCGGGAAGTAGAACCTGACCTTCTGGAGTATGAAGATCAGCATTATGTCGCATGTCACTTGGTTAGCTAGCAACATTCAGTCGGGAGCGTAAAGGGTTACACCAGTGGGTAGTAGGTAGTCGCTCACGCCAGCCACCTTAATATCACGTGAACGCTTTCGATGAAATAATTAATAAAGGGGGGAAAAGTGCAGTAGAAACATGATTACTCGGTAATAATTTCTAAATTAAGGAGTGAAAAAATGAAAAGGGTTACCGTAAGAAAAAAATTAATACTACTTACTTTACTTTTGACCGTATCCGTTTCTCTTTTGGCAGCGGCGGAAGTGGAAAAGAAGGTTTCCAGTCCATTGCTGTTTAAGGAGATTGGTAAGCCCGGCGGGGAATTTGTGTTGTCCTTGGCGACTGCGCCTGAAACCTTTAATTATTACGCTGGGATCGATGCTTCTACTTTTACTGTGATGACTAATGTCTTAGATTCTCTTTTGGAAGCCAACCCCGTAACTCAGGAACTGGAACCCGGTCTAGCTAAAAGTTGGGAAGTTTCTAAAGACGGTAAAAAGGTTACTTTATACTTAAGAAGAGGGGTTAAATGGTCCGATGGCGTCCAGTTTACTGCTGATGATGTTATTTTTACCATCAATAATCTGGCTGCCAACCCCTACTGTGAATCTAATGAGATCAATCGCTTAAAAATCGGTGAAGAACTTGTCAAATTCACAAAGGTAGATAATTACACTGTCACTATCGAGATGCCGGCGGCGTATGGACCATTTTTAGCAATTCTATCACAATTACCGATGGCGCCCAAGCACAAATTAGAGAAATTTGTTTCGAAGTCGGATCCGGGCGCCATTAATAAAGCCTGGTCGACAGGGGAAAACCTTACAAATATTGTCGGAACCGGCCCGTTTAAGCTCGCCGAGTATAAAGTGGGACAGAAGCTTGTATTGAAGAGGAACCCATATAGTTGGCGCTATGATGCGAAAGGCAATCAATTGCCATATGTCGATAAATTAATTTACTTGATCGTGGCCAATGAAGAGGTCAACTTAGCAAAATTTGAAGCCGGTGAGTTGGACGCGATTGAAGTTAAAAGCAATCAGTACTCCTATTTGAAGGGCAAAGAAAAGAGCGGGGCTAAATTCACGATCTTTAAATGTCAGCCTACTAAACCCACTCCCAGTCCAACCCATATTTCGTTTAACTTTGATATTGCGGATCCAGAATTACGAGCAGCCTTTAGGAACGTAAGATTTAGAGAAGCAATGGATCATTTGATCGATCGGGAACGGATTATTGAAGAAGTTTATAATACTCTGGCTATTGTATCTGGAGTTCCGGTTCTCCCCAGCAATTATTTCTACAATGCTAATATTGATAAATATCGTCGGGCTTTTAATCTTAAAAAAGCCCAAGCAATCCTGGATGAGCTTGGTTACCGCGATATTGACAACGACGGAATCAGGGAACTCCCCAGTGGGAAGGATTTCCAATTTACGCTAACCGTGGGCGTCGACAATCAGGATCATGTTGATATCGCCAGTTTGCTTAAAGATAATATGGAAGCGGTCGGGTTAAAGATTAACTTGAATCCGATCAAATTTAGTTTAGTTTTTGATAAAGCGCTGGCCGGTGACTTTGAGTCGACGATCATGGCGTTTGGAAACCAACCGGATCCGCAGTTTAGGAAGGCTATTTGGCAGCCGGGTCGTCCTTTGTATTATTTCCATTTATCAGCGATGAAAAAAGATACTCAGACCCCGATCGTGGAGAATATGTTTGACTGGGAAAAGATAGTCTTTAACAACTTTGAGCAGGGTCAGATCCTAATGGATCCATTAGAGAGGAAAACTTGTTATGATCAATGGCAAGAGATCTACATAAAATATCTACCGGTAATCTTTATTACCAAAGGGATGGAGCTAAAAGGGGCCAAAAACAATGTCGGTAATTATTTTATTAATGAGCATGGGGTTTTGGTCAATACTAACTACTCTGTCTTTAAAAAGTAACGTTAAAGCTAATTACGTTGTTACCTTAATTTGAGGACAAGTGTGTTACTTATAGACAGTCGCTCACGCCGGCTTCCGCTCGTACACAGAAGTGAAAAAATTAAAAAGGCTGTCATTCAACGCGAGCGACGAGCGTAGGGTATCAATATATGGTGGCGTGATCGATGAAGATGGGGACAAGGTAATTAGCCCGATTAGTAGCGGTGGGCAGGCGAATTCTATGTTCGCCTGCCAATGAATTCCCACTCGATCGGCTTCTGGGAGCGCTGCGTCTAGAAAAACAATGGGGGTTGGCGCCATGCTAAAGTATATTATCCGTAGGGTCTTATTGATGATTCCAATGATGATTATTATCTCTATTATCTGTTTTGCTGTGATTAAACTGCAACCAGGTGAATTTGGTAGTCAGTATCTTGCTAATGCCCGAGTTTCACCGGAAACCATCATTAATCTCCGTCGCAGCTTGGGTCTGGACCAACCGGCCTATAAGCAGTATTTGCTATGGGTGAAGGGGATCGTTACGAAAGGAGATTTTGGTTACTCATTTGCTTATAAACGACCAGTCGCTGAGCTTATTTGGGAGAGGATTGGTTGGACAGTAATTATTTCCGTTATCACACTTCTTTTTACCTGGTTAATCGGTATTCCTCTCGGCATTTATTCGGCAACGCACAAGTATTCTGTCCTTGATTATCTCTTTACCTTTATTGGTTATATCGGTGTTTCTGTGCCTGCTTTTTTACTAGCTTTAATCTTAATTTACCTTCTCCTTGTCTCCGGGGGAACGTCGGTGGGGGGGTTATTCTCTAACGAGTTTATTGATGCTCCCTGGAGCTGGGCAAAGGTTGTCGACCTCTTAAAGCACATCTGGATCCCGATTATTGCCATCGGCACTTCAGGTGTGGCCGGTATCTTGCGTCAAATGAGAGGAAACTTACTTGATGTTTTAGGAGAACAGTATATTGTAACCGCGCGCTCCAAGGGGTTGGAGGAAAGTACGGTTATTAACAAGCATGCGGTTCGTAATGCGATCAATCCTTTGGTCTCTATGTTAGGGATGGAGCTGCCTAATTTACTTAGTGGGACGATTATTTCCTCTATTGTCCTTAATTTGCCAACCATGGGCCCTTTTTTTTATGATGCTCTGATTAACCATGATCAGTATCTGGTGATGACTTTTCTGATGATGTCGGCTTTTTTAATGTTAATCGGTAATTTAGTGGCTGATATATTGCTGGCGCTAGTCGATCCCAGAATTAAGCTTGAGTAAGGGATGGTCGGTTTGAGAGGGGAGGATAAACGGATGCAAGTAAAACTTATTCGCAATATATCTGCAAAGGGCCAGAAGAGGAAGGAGGGACTAAATGAACCAAAGGCTTATCGGGCCAAGATTCTCTCTAGATTCAAGAAGCATAAGTTGGGTCTGGTCGGGCTGGTGGTTTTGATTATTTTATACCTGATGATTATTTTCGCCGATTTTATTGCCCCATATAATATGACGGTAAAAGAGTCGAACTTTGTGTATGCGCCTCCGGTAAAGGTGCGCTTCTTTACCGATGGCTTCAAGTTGCGACCCTTTATCTATGAACTTAAAAAGCAAAGAGACCCGGAAACATTAGAAATCAAATATGCCATTAATACGGAGCAGAGATATCCGATCTATTTCTTTGTCCACGGTGATGAGTATTCCTTTTTAGGCTTGTTCAAAACCGATCTGCACTTCTTTGGGTTGGAAGAGGGCGCGCGGATGAAGGTCTTTCTTTTTGGCACAGACCGTTTTGGCCGCGATCTTTTTTCCCGAGTTTTGATCGGAGGCAGAGTCTCGTTGACCATCGGGATCTTCGGGATCATCCTAAGTTATTTAATCGGTATTATCATGGGAGGGATCTCCGGTTATTACAGCGGATGGATTGATAATCTCATTCAACGTTTGATCGAAATTTTACGTTCTTTTCCGACGATCCCACTATGGCTGGCGTTAAGTATGGTTCTGCCGCCGGATTGGTCGTCGATCAAAATATACTTTGGGATTGTGACTATTTTGTCCTTACTAAACTGGACAGGTCTCGCCAGAGTAATTAGAGGACAGTTTTTAAGCTATCGTGAAAAGGAGTTTGTGAAAGCGGCCAGAGCCATCGGACTTAATGATTTTGTTATTATGTTCAAGCATATCCTACCCAATAGCATGAGTTATATTGTAGTGGCCGCCACTTTATCGTTCCCAGGTATGATCTTGGGAGAAAGTACGATGAGTTTCTTAGGACTGGGGATTAAGGAACCGATGACCAGCTGGGGGCTGCTACTCAAAGAAGCGCAGCAGATTTCAGTTTTAAAAAAATGTCCGTGGTTATTGATTCCGGGCATCTTGATCGTGATAAGTGTGTTAGCTTTTAATTTTACCGGTGATGCCCTAAGGGATGCGGTTGATCCCTATGCGGTAGTCGGCGCGAAAATAGACAAAAATACGATAAAGTGAGGATATGAAATGCGGTATTTATCTGGTTTGGATCGGTTTATGGAAGGGGAATATAAGACAGTCAAAGGGAAAAAGGTTGGTTTGGTAACCAACCATACCGGTATTGACAAGGATTGTCGGCACAATGTTGATCTTTTATTTAGCCACCCTGAAGTTAATCTGGTCTGTCTCTTCGGACCCGAACACGGGGTCAGGGGCAGTCTCCAAGATGGGGAAAAGGTAGTCGGCGGTGTGGATAAAAACACCGGTCTTCCTATTTATAGCCTGTATGGTGAGGAGAAAAAGCCTGCGGGTAAGTTATTGAGGGAGCTTGAGGGATTAATCTTTGATCTACAGGATGTTGGGGTCAGATTTTATACCTATCTGAGCACGCTTTTATATGTGTTGGAAAGTTGCGCGGAACATAAAAAGACCTTAATTGTTCTGGATCGATTAAATCCTCTGGGGAGAAGGGTAGAAGGGAATATTCCTGAAGCGGAGTTCCGCTCATTTATCGGTTTATATCCTATCCCCCAGCGTCATGGGATGACCCTGGGCGAACTGGCTTGTTGGGCCAATGACCGCTTTCATCTTGGCGCCGATCTGCAAATAATTAAAGTCCAGGGCTGGCATGGGGAGTATTTTGATCAAATGCGGATTCCCTGGATACCACCGTCTCCCAATATTCCTCATTTTGCTACGGCGCTGGTTTATCCGGTCACGTGTATGTTTGAAGGAACCAACGTTTCCGAAGGAAGAGGAACGGCTAATCCTTTTGAATATATTGGCGCCCCGTGGATCGACGCTGATCGCTTGGTCAAACGCTTAAATAGCATTTGTTTACCAGGAGTGAAGTTCAGACCCACTTATTTTACTCCGACTTTCTCCAAATACAAGGAGCAAGAGTGTCAGGGGGTGCAGGTTATGATTGAGGATCGGGAGCAAGTGCAGAGTTTGCTAACTGGTTTGACGATTTTGCAGGTCATCAAAGCGCTTTATCCTCATGACTTGAAATGGTTGCCATCCTCGATAGAAGCGGCTTTTGACTTCAATATGGGGACAGATAAAGTTCGTTTAGGTATTGAACAAGGAAGGGAACCCGCCGATATTGTCCACGAGTGGCGGGCTGACGAGAAAAGCTTTATTTCCGAGCGAGAAAAATATCTTTTATATTAAGTTACTTGCGAGGTTGGTACGATGAAATACAAAATATTGACGACCAGGAAAGAAATTTATGCCGGTATTAACCTCTGGAATACGAGGTATAAGGAGTATAAGATTAATCCGTTATTGATTACGCAGAATATTTTCTCGCCTTTTGCCGGGACAAATGTGGTTTGTTGGGGGGGATTTAAGGGCAATCAATTAACTGCCTTTGTGGTTTTAAAATATACCGAAGCTCTGCTCAGTGATTATCTTACTGATCATCACGCCTGGGTCAGCCTCTGGGTAATAAGCGAGATTGATGACCAAGAGTCGGTCTGGCGCGAACTCTTGCTCGAACTGGAGACGTTTTTGCTAAGTAAAGGAGTGCGCAAGGTGCGGATTGGCGGTGATCCGCAAAGTTTTTTCCCGGGTTTACCGGCGGAGACGAGTAAGGAGTATCTTTCCCTCCTGATCAGTTCGGGATATATGGAAACCGGCACGGTCTATGATTTATACCAAAACATCTCTGCTTTTTTCTTACCGGATTTTGTGGGAGAGATTGACCATGCTTATCAGGACCAGTTAAGGTTGGAAGCGGTCACGAAAAACAGTGAACAAGAGTTGTTGAATTTCTTGAAAACCAACTTCTCCGGCAGGTGGTATTATGAAGCCGATAATATTCGGCGTATCCCCGGAGGGATTGAAGATTACTGGTTACTTTATTATCATAACAAAGTGGCGGCCTTTGCCAGAGTAAATACGGAGGACTCCGCCTATTACGGGCCTAATATCAACTGGGGCGCCCAATTCGGTCCTGGGTTTTGTGGCCTTGGGCCCTTGGGAGTGGATAGGAATTATCAGGGCAAACGCTGGGGGTTATACCTTATTGCTAAGCTTATCGTTTATCTAAAAGAACAACATTATCAGCATATGATCATTGATTGGACCACCTTGGTCGGGTATTATCAAAAATTGGGTTTTGAGGTATGTAAAAAATATACGATCCTCAGTAAAACCCTTTAACTAACGTGTCTCAGTGAGTAATAAAATATTCTAACCAAATTATTTTAAATAAGCAGGAATTCTAACTATAGTTGAGAATATATCCTTATAAAGCACATAAAATCTTTTGGGCGAATCTTTGCTTAAGGATTGATCATGTGAGGCTCGAGGATCTGTAGGACTTTTAGAGTAAAAGCTAAATCGGAGCAAGTGTTAATAAACTATCAGAAGTGGAGGCCCTAAAAATGGCTGTAGAAAACAGAGTTAATCTGGTCACGGAGAGTCGCAATCCTTCTAGTATGAATATTGATCTGCTGAGTACAGAAGAAATGTTAACTGTGATTAATCGCGAGGATGCGCGAGTAGCGGAGGCGATTCACGCTGTGATTCCGGCGATTAGTAAAGCGGTTGATCTGATTACGGAGAAGATGAGGAAGGGTGGGCGCCTTTTGTATATAGGCGCGGGCACCAGTGGAAGGATGGGGGTCCTCGATGCGGTGGAATGCAGTCCAACCTTTAGTGTTGAACCGGGAAGAGTGATAGGGATTATCGCCGGTGGTAAAGAGGCGATGTTTAATGCCAAAGAATCGGTTGAGGATAATTACAAGTTGGGCGCAAGAGAAATAATACGGCACAAGGTGGGAGCAGATGATTGTGTAGTAGGGATTGCCGCCAGCGGTAAAACCCCTTATGTTCTGGGAGCCCTAAATGAGGCGAAAAAAAGGGGTGCTGTTTCAATTAGGATTTTTTGTAATGTCGATCCTCTTATGGAACAGGATGTCGATGTTGAGATCAACCCGGTGGTTGGACCGGAAATTCTTACCGGCTCTACTAGGATGAAGGCGGGAACCGCCCAAAAAATGGTTCTTAATATGATCTCCACAGCAGTGATGATTAAATTGGGTAAGGTCTACTCTAATTTGATGGTCGATCTGAACGCCAGTAATAAAAAGCTGATCGACCGCGCAGAGAGTATTTTTATCGCTGTTACCGGAGCAGATCCCGGGACGGCTAAAAGCTATTTGGCAGAAGCAAATTATCGGGTTAAACCGGCGATCGTCATGTATGAAAGGAGGTGTTCGTTGGAAGAAGCCGTAGATTTATTAGCAAAGAATTCAGGATTTTTGCGGAAAGTTATTTGCTAAGAAGTCGCTCATGCTGGTTACCGCCCGTACAAGTGAAGTGATGAACATCAAAGCCAGGTGAGTCGACAAGTCCCTGAGGCATTTCTTAAGCGGAAAGAGGAGGTATAGAGATGAAAAAATGTTTTATTCTATTATTAACCCTGGCCCTAGTGTTGGGGATGGTAATAACCGGTATGGCTGCCCCCAAAAAGGTGACTTTGACTTTTTGGAGTTGGCGGACAGAGGATATTGAAGCCTATGAGACCTTTATAACACAGTTTAATCGGAAGCACCCCGAGATTACTGTGGAGTTTATCCCCTATAAGAATACGGAGTATAACACCATCCTCTCCACGTCTTTACAGGGGGGGAGCGGTCCGGATATTATTCAGTTAAGGGCGTATGGCGGGATGGACCCACTGGCTAATGCCGGTTATTTACTGCCATTGGAAGGACAAGTTCCGGAACTTAAGAACTTTGCTTCCGATGTATTACTGGGAGCTACTTGTCGGCGGGACGGGAAGATTTATGGTGTGCCTTTTGCCATTCAGTCAATACAGGTTTTATATAATAAAAAGATCTTTGCGGCCCAGGGGTTGAGTGAACCGAAAACCTGGAGCGAGTTATTAAAAACAGCGGAGAAAGTTAAAAAAGCCGGTTATGTAGCATTTGCCAATGGAACTAAAGATGCCTGGACTTTGGAAACTCTTTTTGGCGGTGTAGCCCCTACCTTCTACGGGGGGTCTGATTTTTACGATAAGGTGATCAAAGGGGAAACCAATTTTGAAGACAGCAAACTACAAAACGCTCTGAAGAAGATGGTCGAACTTAAGCCATATTTACCGGATAATTTTACCGGTGTCAGCTATACCGATATGCAGATGATGTTTGCTCAGGAAGTTGCGGCTATGTTCATTGCCGGTTCTTATGAGCTGGGGACGATGGCGCAGATGAATCCTAATCTTGAGATCGGCGCTTTTGTCGTTCCCGGTGAGACCGCAACTGCTCCAAAATATAATTCTACTTATGTCGATGGTTCGTATGGAATTAACGCTGCCGGTAAACATCAGGCGGAAGCTCTTGCTTTCCTAAGATTTTTGGCTACGAAGGAGTATGGGCAGATGTTTACTGATCACTTACAGCAGATCTCTGCCGTGCCGGGGATTACCTCCAAGAACCCAGCATTGAGTGGGATCATTGGCGCTATGAAACCTACACCCTTCTTGATGCTGACTGGTTTCCGCTATGGCACGCCAAGCGGTTCAACCTTACTGCAAAACGAGTTACAAGCTTTGTTTGCAGGCGCTCAAACGATTGAAAAGACTCTAAAGAACATCCAAATCGGGGTCGCCACTTGGTACGAACCCTTTAAGAAATAAGATGGGTTGAGCGTGTTAACTAAGAAAGGATAAAAACAGTACTTTGCTACCACCCTACCGTATCGGCTTTATCCCGAAAACCGTCTTTGGTGGGGTGGTTATTCTAAATTAAGGAATTGCCTAATTTAATTAGTTAAGATATAAATCTATGATTAATAATTATTTCTATGGTTACGCTGCCATCCGAATCAGCTGAGTAGCGCCAGAAATCTAGTTTAGAGGAAAATATTATCTACCAATAACAGCTTGTTAATAAAGCGTTACCGGAGGTTTGTAATGAATAAGTGGCTAAAAAATCATATTTACCTACTGTTCCTTCTGCCAGGACTCCTTTTGTATGGGGCTTTTATGGTGTATCCTCTTTTGTCCGCCTTGGTATACAGCCTTTTTTCCTGGGATGGTCTCGTCCGGGGAGGGTTTTCCGGGTTAGCAAACTTTAAAACGGTTTTGACTGGAGTTGCGTATAAAGAGAGGTTTTGGGGGGCTTTTCTTCATAATTGTCTTTTTTTCATCATTACGTTTGGCTTACAGACTACGATTGGATTATATCTAGCGGTAAAACTCAGCAGAAAACGACCGGGGATGGAATTTTTTCAGACTGTTTATTTTACTCCATATACATTATCGATGGTGGTGGTGGGATACCTTTGGTTACAACTTTTAAATCCTACCTGGGGCGCTCTTACGCAGGGGTTGCGTATGGTTGGTTTGAGTGGATGGGTTCACCCTTGGTTGGGACAGAAGAGCACAGCGTTGATTACTGTTATTTTAGTAAATTTTTGGCGGTGGATCGGGTTTCCTATTTTGGTATTTAAAGCTGGATTGATGGGTATTCCGGTGGAGATGAATGAAGCTGCCATTGTGGATGGGGCAAATAGAGCGCAAATCTTTAGATATGTAACTCTTCCTCTGCTAATCCCTACGATTACGATGGTAACAATTCTTACTTTTATTTGGGATTTTAATGCTTTTGATCTAGTCTTCGTCATGCAGGGATCGAGCGGGAATCCTCATTATGCAACTGATTTGTTAGCTACTCTCTTTTATCGTACTGCTTTCGGAGACTCTACGACCGGCGGCGCTGCTGGGGAAATAGGGATTGCCTCGGCTATTGCGGTGCTAATGTTTATCATTATCGGGGTTGCCTCCTATTTTGGGATTAAGCAGATGCAGAAGAAAGAAGTAGTCTATTAAGAAATGGTAATTAAGTCCAAGTTATTTCTTAAGGGCCTACGGATTAGAAAAAATGAGTTCGTAAGGTAGGGATAATACGATGATTGATCAGACTTTACTTGCAAAACCGGATGAGGGTCAGCGTCGAAGAAAAAATGCTTCTGCTTTCTTCCTCTATGCTTTCCTCATCTTTTTGGCTTTAATTTTTATCTGTCCATTAATTTTGTTAATATTAACCGCCTTTAAGTCGACCCGGGAGATTTTTATGAACCCATTTGGGTTACCAGCCTCCTGGAGCTTTAAAACATTCGTTCGGGTGTGGCAGAAAGCTCATTTTAACATCTATTTTTTTAATAGTATACTTGTAACTCTAATCTCCCTGGCGCTGCTTTTATTTACTTCAACCTTATCTGCGTATGCTTTGGCGAGATTTAAATTTCGGCTTAATAATTTTCTGTTTATGCTTTTTTTAGCGGGAATTATGATCCCCATCCGCTTAGGGATTCTTCCTCTTTTTATCTTAATGAATGAACTAGGCTTGTTGGATTCTCGGTGGTCGCTGATTCTAACTTATGCCGCCAGTGGGATGCCAATGTCGGTCTTCATTTTAACCGGTTTTCTAAAAACTATTCCCCTTGAACTTAGTGAGGCGGCCAAGGTGGATGGCTGTAGCGAGTTCGGAATTCTCTACCGGATCATGCTTCCGCTGATCAGACCGGCGTTGGCGACAGTGACCATTGTTAATTTTGTGCCTTGGTGGAATGATTTCTTTTTTCCTTTGCTCTTTATCAAGAGTGAAAAGTTAAAGACCATTCCGTTGGGGATGTCGATCTTCTTCGGGCAGTATACAACCGACTGGGGAATGCTGTTTGCGGGAATGGTGATGGCTAGTCTTCCTTTGCTGTTACTCTATATTTTTATGTCGAAGCAGTTTATCAGCGGATTAACCTCGGGAGCGGTTAAGGGTTAAATGAACTTCCGAAGGAGGTGCGATGATGGTTGTAGGTGGTATCGATGCTGGAGGAACGGCTACCAAGTGTCTGCTTCTCGAGCCAAACGGTCGGATTTTAGCGGAGCTTAAAGGTGAACCAGCTAATTATCAGGCCGGAGCAGAAGCGGCGGCCAGCGCGATTAAAGCTATTCTTGCAGAGGCCATTGCCAGTTCGGGTGTGAACCGTATTGATGTTTTGGGAATCGGAATGGCAGGAGCCGGAAGAAAGCCGGAACTTGCCCAGATGAAGAAATGTCTGGGTAACTTGGATGGAGTAGGAGAGTATTATCTAACCAATGACGGGGAGATTGCGGTTCTGGGCGCTCATTGTGGGAGGCCGGGAATGGTGCTGATCGCCGGCACAGGCTCGATTGCCTATGGATTGCGTCAGGATGGAGTTATGGTCAGGAGAGGAGGCTGGGGCGCAATCTTGGGAGATGAAGGAAGTGGATATTGGATTGGATTGCAAGCGGTCAAGGCCCTCATCCGGGCGGCAGAAGGGAGAGAAAGGAAGACTGAGCTTTCAATTACCGTCCTAGAGGGGTTAGGTCTATACTCTTTGGAGATGTTACCGTCGCTGGTTTATACCAGGAGCCTTGGGAGGAAGGAGATTGCTTCCCTGGTTCCGATTGTGATCAAAACTGCGGAACAGGGGGATGCGATCGCGGAGGAGATCATAAACGCGGCTGTTTCCGAACTTATTATGTTGGTGAACGCCGTTCAACAGGTCTTGGATTTCAAAGCATCAGAGGTGGCGGTAAGTGGAGGGCTTTTTTCAAATCCATGGCTCACAGCTCTTTTTTCTCAAAGATTAGAAGAGTCTTGCGGTTCTGTCTTGGTAGAACCAAGCTATCCCGCGGTCTTTGGCGCGGCAATCTATGGCGCCCGTCAGACTGGACTGAAGCTGTCTTTTGCTTAATTGGTGTTTACCAGATAGTTCTGGAAGATTAGAAAAGATACTAACTAGGAGTGACGATGATGACTAATTTTGGAGAGATGGAAACCTGTTTGTTGAGGATGAAGGCTTTTTATGCTTCTTTACGACCCTCTGAACAAAAGGTGGCCGATTATATTTTGGAACACCCGGAAGAAGTGATTCACCTTTCTGTGACTGAGCTTAGTAATAGAACCGGGGTAAGTGACGCGGCAATTATCAAGTTTTGTCAGCGGATTGGGTATAAGGGTTATCAGGAACTAAAAATTTACTTAGCTAAAGAGTTGGTCTCACCAATGATGGAGATCTATGGCGAGGTGGCGCCAGATGATGATATTAAGACAGTGAAGGAGAAGATCTTCCAAATCAACTCCCAAGCTCTACAGGATACGAGGAGGTTGTTGGATGACGAGGGTTTGGAACAGGCGGTACAAGCTATTGCTGAGGCTTCTAAGGTTAATATCTACGGGGTTGGGGCTTCCGGATTTGTGGCCTTAGACGCGCAGTTAAAACTGTTGCGGATCGGTATTCAAGCTACCTCCTTCTGCGATTCCCATGTCCAAACTTATTTAGCGGCCCTACTTTCCTCCGGGGATGTGGCGATCGCCATTTCAGACTCGGGTAATACCAAGGATGTAGTTAGGGCGCTATCAGTAGCTAAAGAGAGGGGAGCAAGGACGGTCTGTATAACCAGTTCTCCGGATTCCGCTATTAGCAAAGTGGCAGACATTAAACTGTACACCGCAGCTACAGAATCAATCTTTCGTAGTGGAGCAATTGCCTCTCGGCTCGCCCAACTTTCCGTTATTGATGTGCTTTTTATCGGAGTGGCTTTAAAGCGTTATGATTGTTCCTTGGAGAATTTGGCGCGGACTCGCGAAGCGGCAGCGGATTTAAAATATTAATTTTCCTCTTCGACTTGGGTTTTAATGACGCGGCAAGTTCAATATGTTAGTAGGCTTTTAAAGGAGGTGGGTAATAAATTAATTTTTAGAGACTTAAGGAAGATGTTAATATTTAAGGAGGGAAAAATATGTTAAAGAAAAGGTCTTTACTCTTATGGGTTTTATTAAGCGTCGCTTTGATGGCAGGACTGCTGGTCCAGGCCGCCAGTAAGAATTTAGAAGTGTGGATTATGCAAACCGGTAACCCGGCAGGCGCGGAGAAGATGATGGCCGAGGTGAACAAAGAGTTTACCAAGGCTAACCGCGGGGTGAAGGTGAATGTCTCTTGGATCCCCTGGACGGGGGCGCAACAAAAATTTTTGACCTCCATAGTAGGGGGAATGGCTCCAGACATTGCGGAATTAGGGACCACCTGGAATCCAGATTTTGCCGCAATGGGCGCCTTGGAAGACCTTGGTCCTTATGTCGAGAAATGGGGATATGGAGCGGATTTGCTGCCGGCTTTGAAAGAGAGCGCTACTTATGAGGATAGGCTCTATGGGTTACCGTGGTATGCCGGAAACCGTTCCATCTACTACCGTAAAGACTGGTTCGATGAGGCTGGAATTAAAGAATTTCCGACTACTTGGGAAGATTTTATTAAAGTTGCCGTGAAAATGACTAAAGACACGGATGGGGACGGCAAGATCGATCGTTTTGGTTTCTCGGTAAACGGCGCTTCACAGCACGAGTTCTTACCGCTGATCTGGATGAATGGTGGTGAGATTGCGGTTAAAACTGAGAAAGGATGGAAATCCACCATCGATACGCCTGAATCTCGCCAGGCTTTACAGGCGTTGGCCGATCTTTACTTAAAACACAAAGTTAGCCAGGAAGGGTCGGTTACTTGGAACGTTTTATCCAGTCGAAAAGCATTTGAAACCGGCTCTCAAGCCATGATTATTGACGTAGCCCCGTTAGTTCCAAAATTTTTAGAGAATCCGAATCTGAAAGACAAATTTGCCATGGCGCCGCTGCCTTACTTAAAAAAACCGGCTAGCTTCATTGGAGGTAGCAATCTTGTCATGTTTACCCAGTCCAAAAAGAAGGATCTGGCTTGGAAGTACTTAGAGCTGATGTTATCTGCCAAATATCAAATGGCTTGGTCTGAAGCTGTTAGTTTCTTCCCTGCTCGCGTATCGCTGCTTGAAGATCCAAAGTTCAATAAGGATCCTTATCTCTCTGTCTTTACTCAACAGATGAAGTACGGTCGAGTCTATCCAGCAATTCCACAATGGGGTCAGGTGGAGAATTCGCGGATCTTGCTAAAGATGATGCAGCAGATCATGATGGGTAAAATGAGTGTGGAGCAAGCTACTACCGAGGCAGCCAAAACTATGAACATCATTTTTGGGTATAGTGAGGATTGAACCAAAATTACTCTTGAGCGCTAGGATGAGTCATTCACGTTGGCTACGGCAGCATACGTGAAGTGACGAACAAAGCGTCTCTTTGTCCCCAAAAGCAGGGGTAGCGCTTGAGAGCTACCTCTGCTCTTCATCAAAAACTGCTTGCAAGTGGTCCCGCATTCACGATTTTTACTAAACTCACATTTCCACACCTTTAATTAAACTGGGCTTTTAACTAACATCCAGTTTATGGAGACTAAATTTAACTTAATTTTGCGAAATTAAGTTAAAGGTTCAGTTAATTATGAGTTGAAAAGTGAGAGTGGCGAGAAGAGAAGAGGCTATACCGGTAAGCAGAAAAAGATGCAAAGTATATTTGCGGGCGGTAGCCAGCGTGAGCGACTACTATGAATTGGGTAGTTACAAGTTTTTAAGATGTAACATGATTGAACTTTTTGAGAGACAGGGGGGATGCTAGTGAGATCGCAGGAAAAAATGAGCGATAAAGAGAGGACAGATAATACTGGGCTCATTTACAAACAGAGGAAAATCAGTAATGATTGGCGGCTTATCCCCGACGGGAAACAGCAGAGAACTTCAGTATGGGAGACGCTTGGCAAACACCGCTTAGCTTACGCCTTCATTCTTCCAGCCTTAATCGTCGTAGGAGCAGTTATTCTTTACCCATTAATTGAGGTCTTTAAAATTAGTTTTGAACGTTATTATCTGGTGGAGATTCTGACTAAGGGAGCCAGTTACGTTGGGCTGGCCAATTATCTAGAAATTTTGAGAGATCCGGAATTTTGGCATTCCTTGGGAATTACTGTTACCTTTACCGCGGCTTGCGTCATCCTGACCATGTTGGTTGGTCTGGCGGTGGCGCTCTTGCTAAACCTGGAGTTTCCCGGGCAAAAACTGGTGGCAGTAGCGATTCTGATACCATGGGTTATGCCACGGGTGGCTTCTTCAATCCTCTGGAAGTGGATTTACGACGACCAATTTGGAATCTTGAATTACTTACTTAGTTTGATAGGGTTTAAGGAGATGGCTAGTTTTCCATGGCTGGCGAATCCTAGTTCGGCACTATGGGCGGTTATTATCGTCATTGTCTGGCAGAGCTTTCCTTTTATTGCCGTCTGTTTACTGGCTGCCTTACAATCGATTTCTGTGGAGATTTTCGAGGCGGCAAGGATTGATGGCGCAGGTCCCTGGCAGAGGTTACGCTTTATTACCATGCCGCTGCTCCGTAATATTCTCGGTATTTTGACAGTGATCTCCACGATCTGGGATTTTAAAGCCTTTGATCAAATGTGGGTGCTCACCGAGGGTGGACCTGCTGGTAGCACTATGATTTTGGGGATCCACACCTGGATGAGTGCCTTTGCCTATCTCAGGATGGGCCGAGCCTCGGCGCTAGCCATTATTATGCTTCTCCTGGTGACCGTGGTGACCCTGTTATACTTGAAACTTTTTATCAGGGAGGAGGATGATAATGGCTAACGTGCGTTTTACGAAAAGGAATATTCCCGCGGCGATTTTGATTTATGTAGCCGCGATCGTGATCTTTCTTGTTTCTGTCTTTCCCTTTTTCTGGATGTTGTCCACTTCTTTAAAGCTCCCTGAGGATACTTTTGCTTCGGTACCGAGGTTAATTCCCCCCCGCTTCACGCTGGAGAACTATAAAAGGGCTTTTAGTGAGACTTTGTTAAGCAGGTACTTTTTGAATAGCATCTATGTGGCTTCCGTGGTTACCTTGGTCGGGGTCATCCTTTCAGCGCTGGGGGCTTATGGGTTTTCACGCTTTCGCTTTCCGGGGAGGAATTTCTTTTTGCTTTTTATCTTATGCATTCAGATGCTCCCGTCAGTGGTGATTATTATTCCTCTTTTTATTGTTATGCGTAATATGGGCCTGTTGAATAACCACTGTTCTTTACTCGTCAGTTACTCGACTTTTACCCTGCCGCTTTGTATATGGATGTTAAAAGGATTCTTTGACGGAATCCCCCGGGAGTTAGAGGAAGCGGCGATGATCGATGGCTGCTCGGTTGGCTCAGCTTTTTTTAAAGTAATTCTTCCTCTGACTTTGCCTGGGATCGCCGCTTCGGGGATTTATGCCTTTATTGGCGCCTGGAACGAGTTTGTTTTTGCGATGACTTTCTTAAACACGAATGAATTATATACGATGCCGGTTGGGCTGAACACTTTTTTTGGCCAATTTACGGTGGAGTGGAACCAGTTAATGGCGGCCTCGGTTTTTTTTACTATTCCGTCACTCATCTTTTTTATGCTGGTTAGGAAGTATTTAGCGATGGGAATGATGAGCGGTTCCGTTAAGGGTTAAAAGGGGGATGAAAAATGTTGACAAGGGATCTGAATAAGTTGTTATCTGAGATGTCCCTAGAGGAGAAGGTCGGGCAGTTATTGCTGATTGGATTTGAAGGGAGAAGGCCCAACCGGGAAGTTGCCGAGTTCATAAAAGAGGGTAAGGTCGGTGGAGTGGTTCTTCTTTCCAGAAATGCCGAGGAGGCCGGAGAGGCCGCCGATCTCATCTGTGTTTTACAGAAGCTGGCGACTGCCGGTTCTCACGCCTTACCTTTGTTTATCGCCGTGGACCAGGAGGGTGGGTCAGTGGTTCGATTGACCGAGGGGGTGACGGTTTTTCCAAGCAACATGGCCTTGGGAGCGACGGGCTGTTCTGATTACGCTTTGTTGGCAGCCGAAGCGGTTGGCGGGGAATTAGCTTCTCTCGGGGTGAATATGAACTTTGCGCCGGTGCTGGATGTGAATAATAACCCGCGTAACCCGGTAATCGGGATCCGCTCCTTCGGAGAAGATCCGGAGTTAGTCGCGGAGTTTGGGAAGATGGCCATCAAAGGGTATCAGAATCGGGGAGTAGCAACGGTTGCCAAACACTTTCCGGGACATGGTGATACCGCCTTCGATTCCCATCTGACAATGCCTCGGGTCCCATATACCATGGAGAGGTTGTTTCAGTTAGAACTTGTTCCTTTTCAGGCAGCGATCGCCTGTGGCGTGGATTGTATTATGACCGCCCATTTGGCCTTCCCAGCGATCGAGGCGAATCCCGGTCTGCCAGCGACCCTTTCGGAGACAGTTCTGACCGGTCTTCTTCGCCAGAAAATGGGGTTTGACGGTCTCATTATCACGGATTGTCTGGAGATGCAGGGGGTGACGGCCGCTGTTAATCCGGAACAGGCTGCGGCCATGGCGGTGGGCGCCGGAGCGGATTTGGCTTTGATCTCCCATAGTTTAGAGCGGCAGAGGGCGGCGCATAGGGAGATTATGGAGAGCGTGCGCCGGGGGTTCATTCCTTTGGTTCGGATTGAAGAAGCTGTGGGGAAGATTCTCCGGCTTAAACAACGGCTCTTTACTACAGAACAGTCCATAAGTTCATCTGGGAGAAGTAGGCAGAAGGTGGAAGTTAGTCGGAAGTTGGGAGTGGCTTCGGCGCAAAACAGCGCTGAGGAGAATCAAAGTTTAGCGAGGAGGATCGCGGCAGATTCTCTGACTTTAGTTAGAAATGAAGGGGGGATTCTTCCGCTAAAACTGCAACCGAATGAAGACCTTTTAATCATCACCTTCCGTGGGCGGGGGTTGACTCTGGTCGAAGAAGGTGGTGGCTTTGTCTCCGGACTGTTTCATTCGTTAAGGAAACGGCATCTGAGGATAGAAGAGAGGATTGTGGCGATCTCCCCCGAAGAAAATGAGATTGACCAAATTATCCGTGAATTAAAGGAAAGAAGGCCAGGAATGGTTATTCTTGCCACTCAGGACGCGGGTCTCTACCCGGGACAGGCTACAGTGGTCAAAAGGGTGGCAGCTGCCGGTTTCCCGTCGGTGGTGATCGCTTTACGTACCCCATATGATCTCGCGGCTTTCCCAGAGGTGAAAACCTTTATCGCGGCTTACGGTTTCCGGACGACGACTCTGGAAGCTCTAGCCGGACTCTTATGGGGGGAATTTTTACCTTTAGGTAAGTTACCCGTCAGTATTCCCGGTCTTTATCCGGCTGGGTATGGGCTGGAAGGGTTTGATTAGTCTTACCTTTCGCACCCTTATCTTTAGTGGGGCTTTTATTTAGTATCCGATTTATAGAAACTGATTCCGGCTCTGAACTTTGCGTAAAGGGTGTGAAAGGTGAGATTATCTGAACAAAACTGGGTTAAAGGGGGTCGTGAGATGATTGAGCGCTGGGAAAGGCTACTAGCGAAACGTTGTCTGAAAGTGATTGGCTTAAACTCTGGCACCTCTTGTGACGGCATCGATGCGGCGGTAGTGGAGATTGAGGGCTGGGGTAAAAGTACTCGGCTCCGGCTATTGGCTTATAAGAATTATAACTACACGGAAGAGACCAGGCGGATGATTGAGGAACTCTTTAATCCGCAAACTAGCGGAGTGGATAAAATCTGTGTCAGCAATTTTTATCTGGGTGAACTTTTTGCCCAAGCCGCCCTGGAAATTATCAAAGAGGCCGGGATGACGCCCGGTGAAATTGACCTAATTGGCTCTCACGGGCAGACTATTTATCACCGGCCCGGGCCCGTCATCGCGGGCGGGATACCGGTCCGTTCTACGCTCCAAATCGGAGAAGCAACGGTTATTGCCGAACGGACCGGCGTATTAACGATTGCTGACTTTCGCCCCCGCGATTTGGCGGTCGGCGGGGAAGGCGCGCCTCTTATCCCCTATGTGGATGATCTTCTCTTCGGTAGGGATAATAAACACCGGGTGATCCAGAACATTGGCGGGATCGCTAACTTGACTTTGGTAGGTGGGGCCATTCGGCCGGAAGAGATCATTGCCTTTGATACCGGGCCGGGCAATATGGTAATCGACGGCGTAGTTAGTAATTTAACCGCTGGGCGGTTACGCTATGACCGGGACGGATTGATAGCCGCCGAAGGACGAGTGCACACCGGGTTAATGACGGAGTTGCTTACTCACCCATTTTTAGCGAAGAAGCCACCAAAGTCGACGGGCCGGGAGGAGTTCGGGGCGGAGTTTATTGGCTCAGTGCTGGAAAAGGCTCGAAAAATTGGACTTACTCCTCAGGACCTGACGGCCACCGTCACTGCTTTTACGGTGGAGTCCATCGCTCAACATTATGAGGAGTATATTATCCCCCGTTATAGTTTGGATGAGATCATTATCGGCGGAGGCGGAGCTTATAATCCAACCCTGATGAGGATGATGGAAGAGCGAATGGCGCCTATTCCGGTGAAAAGGCACGAAGATTATGGACTGTCTAGTGATGCCAAGGAGGCGGTGGCCTTTGCGGTGCTGGCTAATGAGACGATTCACGGCCTCCCAGCAAACCTTCCTTCCGTAACCGGAGCTGTGCGTCCGGTAGTACTGGGAAAGATAATTCCATAGAATTCTGCTCTTAAGGAACATGGTTAAGAGTTTATGGGTCGTGCATACTGGTAAGCTACCTGCACATCTGAAAGAAAAATAGGAGCTCATTTGTTCAAGGAAAATAATAAAATTAGGGTGGACGTCGCTTGGCTAGCATGGTGATTTTAAAGGCAAATAAGAATAATAGGAGTATGGTGAGGGAGTAGTATACTTCCTCTTTTTCTATTTTCATAAAAATTATAAAATAAAGGGTCATGATGAAATTAAAGTCTTACCTTCTTTTTTGCACTGTAATTCAAGTTAAGAAAGTTGGTAAAGTAGAATGGGACTCATTGAATACAATTTTGTTTTCAAAAACTTCTTTATAAAATTAAAAAAAGAAGTTTTGAGAAAGGATTTTTATCGTGAATGCCGAATAAACATATCAATATATAAAACATGATATATCAACCTAAAAAATACCACCGGAGGAGGAATGATTATGCAGTTGAATAGGGATCTGTCCACCCCGTTATACCATCAGATTAGAGATCTTTTATTGGAGGAGATACAAAATGGTAATCTTTCTCCCGGAGAACGGATCCCCTCAGAAGCGGATCTGGGAAATAAGTATAAAGTTAGCCGCATAACCGTGAAGCAAGCCATTCAGAGCTTGGTGCAAGAAGGTCTCCTCTACCGTCAACAGGGAAGGGGAACTTTTGTGGCCAGGCCTAAGGTTAGTCATAGTCTGAATACGCTGACCAGTTTTAGCCAACAGATGCTGGACAGGGGAATGACCCCTTCCACTAAGTTAATTGAAGCGGAAATTGTTACTGCGCGAGGACGGGTGCAAGAGGCTTTGGCTATTTCCGACGGAACGCTGGTGACGAAACTTAAAAGACTCCGCCTTGCCGACCAGGAAATAATGGGAATACAAACCGCTTATATTCCAGTTAGTCTCTGCCCGGGGCTGATTGAGATCATTGGTGACAATATCTCCTTATATTGTTTGTTTAAAGAAAAGTATAATCTGCGCTTAGCGCGGGCCATTGAGAATTATACGGCTGTCCTTTTGGAACCATACGAAGCCAGGTTGTTGGATCAGAAGGAGGGTCGACCTGCTTTAGCAGCGGACCGGATTGCCTATTTGGCGGATAACCGGGCATTGGAATATGTCATCTCAATCTTGCGAGCGGATCGCTATACTCTTAGTGTGGAGTTACATGGGGAAAGTGGTGTTGGAAATTGAAGGGCCCTCGAGATAAGTTGGTGTCAAGTGATGAAAGGGGGTGGTAAGCGGAAGCTGCTATTTTAAATTGTCTGTAATTATTTTAAAGGGAGCGAAAAGAAAAGGAGGGTGTATAAGTGAAAAAGGCGCTGATTATGACGATTTGTTTATTAGTGGTCATACTCTTTTCTGCCGGAGGAATGGCGGCCCCCACCCGACGGTTGGTGCTTCAGACTCACTGGAGTGATTTTCAGCTCGAAGGCGTAAAGGATGCCAACGGAAAGCTGGTCAGTAAGGGTCTCCGGCAGTATGTGGAGGAGTATATGAAACTTAAGCCGGGAATAGAGATCGAAATACAATCCGTACCGATGGAGGAATATCTACAGAAGATCCTGGTTTCCAGGTCGGCCGGGGTGAGCTCGGATATTTACATTATTCGGTCTTTATGGGGAGTACAGCTAGCCGAGAGTGGTATCATTGAGTCTCCTCCCGCCGCCTTACTTGCGGATATTAAGAAAAATTATATTCCGGCGGCGGTTGAAGGCGCCACCATTAATGGGCAGATCATGGGAATACCGGTGGAGGTAGGTAACTACTGTTTGGTCTATAATAAAGCTCACTTGGCGGAGAAGGGATATAAGGACCCACCGAAGACTTGGAAGGAACTGGTGGAGATGGCTTCGAAGCTTACGATCAGAGATAAGACCGGGGCCATTACCAGGTATGGTTTTTCCTTCCTGGCCGGATGGGATTCGGCTGTGGTCCATCCTTTCCTGGGACTGTTGTGGGATATGGGCGGAGAGTATCTCTCTCCGGATTATAAGAAATGCTTGCTAAACAGTGCAGAAGGGATTAAAGCCCTTGAAGCTGAGCTGGAAATCTTTAAAACAGGCGGCACCGACATCTCCGGTAGTGTCTGGAATTTTCCGCAACAAAAAGTCTCGATGATCATTATGGCTTCTTGGTATGAGAATACTGTAAAACAAGGGTTAGGCGCCGATTACGAGAAGATCGTTGGCGTGGCGCCGATTCCTAAAGTCAATAAGAATGTCAATGCTATGTATACTTTCTTTGCCACTGTAGACAACAGCTCTAAATACAAGAAAGAAGCTTGGGATTTTTTGACTTGGCTTACTGCAGAAGAAAGCGCGAAGAAAACCACCCGACTTGGAGATTTAATGGTGCAGACGATCGGCAGTGTGCCAGCACGAAAAGCGGACCTGGAAAATCATCCTGATGAACTGGAGGATCATTTCACTAAAACCTTTATCGATGAACTGAAGAATGCCAAACATGAACCAAACATGGACCAAGCCGCCGAGATCAATACTATTTTAATGCAAGAGATTGTTGAGGCTTGGCATGGCAATAAAACGGCTAAGAAAGCTCTGGACGATGCAACAAGACAAATCAATGATATCCTGGCGGAGAACTACTGAAAATCGCCTACTGACAGTCAATATTGGGGGCGCCCAGTGATCCGCGCTAAGGTGTGGGCACTCCCTTCTCTCCTTAAACGAGCGGATTTAAAAGCGAGGTGAGTGCATTGGGCTTAAAATCTTCCAGAAGACGGGCGATGCGGAGAGCTGTAACCGGTTATCTCTTTCTGTCTCCGGCCATTGTCTTCTATCTGATCTTCTTAATCATCCCGGTGGGAATGTCGATTTATATCTCTTTCAAAAAATGGAATATGCTTGTTCCTCTTAGTTCTTCTAAATTTATCGGTTGGAAAAACTATCAGGACCTTTTTAAAGACGAAATGTTTCTTTATGCGCTCAAAAATACTCTGATCTGGGCGCTTGGCACTGTCTTCCTTGGGATGCTCATCGCTTTAGGAATTGCGCTTTTGATTTTAAAGGTAAGGCGCGCTTCGTTATGGCGGTTCTTGGTTTTTGCGCCGGTTGTGACTCCTTTGGTGGCGGTGGCTCGAATTTGGCAGGACGGAATCTATAAGACTTCCGGGGGGATGCTGAACTCCATTTTAACTTTGATGCATCTGCCCCCGCAGCATTGGTTGGCCAATGACCAGATCGCTCTTTTTTCCATTATGGCAGTCGCCATTTGGGCCGGCGTGGGTTCAACCGTCATCATCTTCACCGCCGGTTTAAAGGGAATACCGGAGGAATATTATCAAGCGGCGAAAATTGACGGAGCAAATGCCTGGCATGAATTTTTTCATGTTACCTTACCGCTGTTAAGGCCAACAATTCTTTTTCTCGCCGTGACTGGGTTAATCGGCGCCTGGCAAGCTTTTGACCTGGTTTTTCAAATGGGAGCCGGTGGCACCCAATCCGGGGTCTCCAGCCTCAAATCAATTATTCTGCTAAACGTCTATCTTTATCAGACGGCCTTCCAGAATCTACGGATGGGGCGGGCGACGGCTGGCGCCTTTATTCTCTTCTTGATTGTGCTCTGCTTTACCTTTGTGGTGCTTAAAATTTTACGACAAGGCGGGGTGGAATCCTATGAATAAGACGGAAATTCTCAAATACCTTCTACTCATTTTAATTGCGGCGGCTATGTTCCTCCCCTTTTTTTGGCTGGTATCAGCCTCGCTTCAAAAGTACGAGGAGATCATTTCCATCCCCTTGACCTGGATACCGTCTATTCCGCAGTGGTCAAATTATCTTGAGGTCTTAACGAACTCCAATGTCAAACTAGGTTTATACTTTAAAAACAGCTTTATTGTTTCTACGATGATTACGGTCCTGGTCTTGCTTACTAGTTCTCTGGCTGGATACGCTCTGGCTAAACTGACATTTCCCGGACGTGATTTTTTCTTTAATTTTATCTTGTCCACCATGATGTTTCCAACTTTTATTTTTTTAATTCCTGTCTACTATATCCTGAGAAAGTTTCCGCTTCTGGGTGGAAATAACCTTTTTGGACAGGGGGGTTCGGGAGCTCTTACCTCCTATGCCGGGTTGGTGCTTCCTTTTATGGTATCGGCGTGGGGCATCTTTTTGATGCGTCAGTTTATGATGAATATCCCAGATGATTTTCTCGATGCGGCCAGAATTGATGGAGCGGGCGAGTTCCGTATCTTTACGGTAATCATAGCTCCTCTGGTCAAACCAGCCTTTGTAACCCTGGCGATCTTTCAGTTCATCAGTAACTGGAACGCCTTTTTATGGCCGTTGATTGTTACTACTTCTGCTCAATATTTGATGACTCTGCCGGTGGGTTTACGGATGATGGTTACGGCCTATAGTACCAGCACCGTTCAGAACAGGCTCTTTGCGGCCACAGTTTTAGGAATTATTCCTACCATTATCGTATTTTTAGCTTTACAACGGCATTATGTGAAAGGAATTACCCTTAGTGGCATCAAGTAGGCTGTCTTTAAATCTATTTCAATTAAGAAGGGAAGTGGATGAAGTGCCAAGCTATTTGCCGATGGCTGTTTGGTACGGGGGAGGTAAAACGCGGGCGACGATGATCAAGCATCCGCAAGCCGGCGACGAGAAGGAGTGGCGGAGAGATTTACGGCGGATTAAAGAGTGCGGCTTTAACACGGTTAAAACCTGGGTGGATTGGGCGGCAAGTGAGCCTGCTCCAGGCCAATACTGTTATCGAGCGCAGGATCTGATTATGGAGATCTGTCAGGAACTGGGACTAAAAGTAATTATCCAGCTCTACTTGGATTCCGCTCCTGACTGGCTATCTAATCTCTACCCCGACAGCAGATATATATCAGCCGGTGGGGATCCCATTGTTTCCCAAGGTTCCCCGGGATTCTGCTATGATCACCCTGGAGTCAGAGGAAAGGCGGAGACCTTTATGCAGGAAACAGCGGGACATTTTCGAGATAGGAAAGAACTGATTGGGTGGGATCTTTGGAGCGAACCCCACATCGTGCAGTGGGCTTACTTTGATTATTTACCCCAACCTGCGGTCTTTTGCTACTGTCATTATACGACACAAAGATTTCGGGATTGGCTCAGAGCCAGATACGGATCGATTGAAGCACTGAACAGCGCTTGGTATCGAACCTTCTCTAGTTGGGATGTGGTGGATGCCCCGCGCTTCATTTCATTGATGACTTATACTGACGCCTTTGACTGGCAGGAGTTTATCATGGATAAGTTAGCTGAGGATCTTAGGTGGCGGGCGGAAACGGTTCGGCAAATTGATCCTTGGCATGTCGTAGCAAGTCATTCCGATATCCCTTGTCTAATGACTTTACCCCGGGCTAACCAGGGCGCTCCGGACGACTGGCGGATGGCTAAAGTTGTGGACATCTGGGGAACTTCTTTCTATCCTAAGCATGTGGGGGCGAAAGAGACCAATGATCCGGCGTTGCGCTCTGCGGAGCTGTCGCAGATCCGCTCCTCTTGCGCAGCGGTTGGTAAGCCATACTGGCTCGGAGAGTTGCAAGGTGGTCACGGCTATGTCGGGATGTTTGCGGCCGAAGCTACTGCTCAGGATGAGAGTGAATGGACTTGGCAACCCATTAGTCATGGGGCTAAAGGGCTCTGCTATTATGCCTGGCATCCGATGAATCGGGGTTACGAATCGGCAGGGTTTGGCTTGGCTAATTTAGACGGAACCCCGAGCGAGCGAGCACTGGTAGCCGGCGCCGCTGCTAAAATTGTTACTGCGAATATGGATCTTTTCCTTGAGGCCGAGCCGGTTGCGGCCGAGACGGCTATCTTATACAATGTCAACGCCAATGTGATGTGGACCAATATGCGAGAAAAATCTTCTTACCTACCTTCCCGTTCACTGCTGGGCGCCTACCGGTCATTATTTGAGGAGAATATTCCTGCGGATTATCTACACTTGGAGGAGATCGAAGCGGGTCAGCTTTGTAAGTATAAGGTCTTGTACATGCCGTTTTCCCTGACTTTTACGGCGAAAGCCGCAGCTGCCGTTGGTCAATTTGTTCACTCCGGGGGGACGGTCATTGCTGAGGCCCGAACGGCTTGGAATGATGAGCATGGGGTCTGCGGAGAAATTATTCCCGGTTTTGGACTCTCCGAAGTCTTCGGCTGTCGGGAGGTCGGGGTGTATAGTACACCGCAGATCAACATGGCCCATGAAGAACAGGTCATCCCGATTACAGTGACGGAGAATTTTAACGGGTTCTCCTGGCTCCAATCTGGTGCTCAACTGGCCGGATATGGTGTTCGCCAGACGCTTGAAGTTACATCCCCCTCTGCCGTTGTACTGGCGAAATTTAATGACGGACGACCGGCGATTGTCGGCAATCGTTATGGAAAGGGCGTAGCGATTTTAGTGGGGACTTTCCTTAGCTTTACCGCGGAAACACTACGTGTTCGTCATAACCTCAACTTTCTTAAAGAGTTTGCCTTAGGAGCAGGAGTGCGGCGTCCGGTGAAAGTGGAGCCGGAGGAACATCATGGGATGATCGAGGTTCGTCTCCTTCGAACCGTGTCTAGTCCTGCTTCAAGTCTGATCTTTCTCTTTAACCATTACGCGGAAGAACGGGAAGTCAGGGTCACGGTCAAGTTGGAAAGGACGAGGGTTGACGGGGATACACGGGGGCAACTCTATGACTTGGCGGCCGAGAATGGAGTTCCGGCGGACTGGGGAAAGGATTACCTCCGGTTTACTCGCCGTCTTAAGAGCGGAGAAGTCTGGGTAGCCAGGATCGTGGCGGATTAAGCGGAGCAGGGCGTGGGGGGTGTTGGGGTTTTGTCTCTGTCAAAAATTACAGCCATTGGTGTTGATGTAGGTGGCACCAAAATAGCCGCTGGTTTGGTCGATCAGCGGGGGCAGATTCTCATCAGGGAAAAAGCAGCGCTCAGCAAGGGAAAGAGAGACGGTCTTCTGCCCGCAGAGCAGATTGGGTCCATGGTCGGTAGACTTAACAGCGCGGCTCGAGAACGGGGACTGTCCGTGGTCGGATGCGGAGTCGCGGTTCCTGCCTTTGTGGACAGGGCTACTGGCGATGTGCTCTGGGCGCCAAATATAGAAGGATGGAGAAATTTTCCTTTGGGGCAATTTCTCCGGGAGTTGACCGGTTTACCAGTTATCCTGGACCACGACGGACCGGCTGCAATTTTAGGTGAACAATGGGTCGGAGCAGCTCGGGGTTCTTCCGATGCTGTCTTCCTCATCGTCGGAACCGGGATTGGAGCTGGTTTTATCCTTAATGGGCAGGTTTACCGCGGAGTTTCCGGGCTAGCCGGGGGAGTTGGTTGGACCTGTCTGGAGAGTGGGGCCATTGAGGAACCATTCTTTAAAGCCGGAGGGTTTCTAGAAACGGTAGCGGCTGGTCCAGGGATTGCCCGGCGGTTTCGCGAAGAGGAAAGTTTGGCCGGTGGAGAAGAGGACGAGACTTGGGTTTCCAGCGCGGGAAGGGTAGAGGTTACAGCCGAGGAGGTCTTTGCCTTTGCTTCGGAAGGGAACCTCCGAGCCCGACGTGTGGTGACAGAAGCGGCGCGCTATCTTGGAATGGCCGTTGCCAATCTGATCAGCGCCTTGAATCCGGAAGTCATTATCCTGGGCGGTGGGGTTGGTTGCCATCTTGGACCTTACCTTGAAGAGATTTACCAGGTAATCAAGGAGACCACGCAACCGCAGGCCCTAGAAGTGGTCAGAGTAGTAACGGCGGTTTTAGGCGATGATGGAGGTGTGATCGGTAGCGCCCGGGGTTTTTTGGATGCCTAAAAACCTTTACTTATTTCAAAAACTAAAGATTTACAGGAGGAATCAAAATGAGTGCCCAAAATTATTTTGAGAAAATAAACAAAATTATTACCAAAATTTGCCAACAAGAGATGGGAAAGATTAAAGAAGCGGCTGGGCTGATGGTTGAGACGATCGCCTCCGGTTATTGGGTCCATATCTTCGGCAGCGGACACTCTGTTATTCCAGTGATGGATATTTTCCCTCGGTATGGTAGTTTTATTGGATTTCATCCTTTACTTGATCCGAGATTAATGTGGAGCAATGTGGTAGGAGCAGGTGGGGCCAGGGAACTTCTTTGGTTGGAAAGGGAGGAAGGATATATTTCCAATTTTCTCCAAAGTTTTAAGTTCCACCCCCAAGACGTGATGTGGGTTTTCTCCCATGGGGGATTAAATGCCGCTCCGGTGGAGGCGGCGCTCTTCGCAAAAAAGCGGGGACTCAAAGTTGTAGCTGTTGTCTCAGGGGATAATTACCGGCAAGCGACGGCTGTTCATTCCAGCGGTAAAAAGCTGGGGGATCTGGCCGACGTGATGATCGACAACCATATTCCCCTTGAAGATTCTCTGGTTTGGCTCGAAGGGTTTGAGCTTCCGGTGGCCGCCGGATCAACAGTGGCCGGAACCGCTATTGTTTCTGCGGTGGTGGCAGAGGTGGCTGCCGGTCTTGTTGCCCGAGAAATCAAACCCCTCACGTTTGTCTCTCCCAATGTTGTTGGGGTCAGCGCCCAACATAATCAGGAGGTCTTTATGGAATACGCCAGACGCCTTAAATAAGAAATGGTAATTACTTGGGGCAAATAGTGGTTGACGGGAACGATGATCTAGAAAATAGAAAAGAGAAGGGGAATCTATGTTAAATTTAGCTATATCTTCGCCTCGAGAGGCGGGTTTTGATGAAGAGATGTTTTCTCGGGTAAGCGGCTTGTTGAATGCAGCCGTGGAAAAAAAAGAGATCCCGGGAGCTGTAGCCGCCGTTGCCAGACACGGTCGGATCGTTTTGCTCCGAGCTTTTGGCGCGGCGGCTCTCTATCCTTCCCCGCGCGCGGTTGAAGTAAATACCTTATATGACTTGGCCTCTCTTACTAAAGTAGTGGCTACTTTACCGGTAATTTTAGGTTTGCTTGAAGACGGGCTTTTCCGGTTAGATGACCCGGTCGCCCTTTTCCTTCCGGAATTTGCCGTCAATGGGAAAGACCGAATTTCGCTTCGACAGATTCTCAGTCACACCTCAGGCCTTACCTCCTGGCGTGATTATCGTCACTACAATAGCTATCAGGAGATTTTGGAGGCGATCTGTCAAGAAACACCTGACGTTCAGCCGGGAACAAAGATTATCTATAGTGACCTTGGATTTATTCTTTTGACCGAGGTAGTGAGATCTCTGACTGGAAAAACTCTGGATCTATTAGCTCAGGAACGCATCTTCTCTCCTTTGGGCATGGATGATACATTTTTTTGCCCTCCGAAGGCGGAACGATCCCGGACGGCGGCCACTGAATATCATGAGGAGCGGAGGATCTATCTTTGCGGTGAGGTTCATGACGATAACGCTTCTGTCCTCGGCGGGGTTTCGGGGCATGCCGGTCTCTTCTCTACGGCGCAAGCTCTCCTCCTATACGGCCAGACATGGTTAAATGGAGGATTTCTACCGGGCAGGGGGAGAATACTTAGTTCGGCTACCGTAACCGCGGCGATCTCGGAGCAAGCATTGTTTCAAGGGGAAAGGCGGGGACTGGGTTGGGTTTTAAAGAGCTGTGCGTCTTCATCCGCTGGGGATCTCTTTTCCTCCGAAGCTTACGGTCATACCGGTTTTACCGGTACTTCTCTTTGGATTGACCCTCATCTTGATCTGGTGGCCGTGCTCTTGACTAATCGGGTACATCCTTCACGGAAAAACACTTCTATCCTGCGATTACGTCCGCTCTTCCATAATCTTCTGGCGGCAGCGGTGATTGACTAACCCGAAGTTGCGATTTTTACAACTTGAGGGAATTGCATAATTACTGAAACTTTCATTTGACCACAATATATAGTGTTTGACTAATATCAGGCTATCAATATATTGTGGTCAAATCATAAATAAATGAATTATGCAATTCCATAAACTTGATTAAGAATAGAATATGTTATTACCAGCTTAAGCTTGGTACAGTATCACAAAGAACCGTTTTCATTTTATATTGAAAAAGGTTCTTTTATATTAGCTTTAAAAAGTTTATGCTACGGAGAATGGCAGGAAGAGGGGATAAGGGTAGTTTGTGTAAATATTATTTTTCCAATAAGAGGAATTTCTGTAAAAAACACGAATAAATACATTAATACAATTAAGTAACTTAATGTGAGGAATTTGACATGGATAATTTTGGAAAATTACCATTGTATCTGTCAATTAAGGATGAGCTAGAAAAAAGGATTCTTTCCGGAAGGCTACCTTCAGGACAGAAGTTTCCTTCAGAAGAGGACCTTAGCAAAGAATTTGGGGTAAGCACCTCCACGATCAAGCGAGCAATTGGTGTTTTGGTCTCAAATGGTCTTGTAGAACGGACTCCCGGGCGGGGAACGTTTGTTAATACTAATCGGGCGCAGACACCGTTAAGAAGCTTTACTGAAGAGATGGAAGACCGGGGGTTGGTGGCCGGGAGTCGACTTCTCGATAAGTCAATGCTCTCAGTTAGTGGTGAGCTAGCATGGCATCTTGATGTAATAGAAGGTAGTGAAGTGTTTTTTATCTATCGGCTATGGACGGCTAACGATATTCCGGTAGCTTTGGATGAAACATATATCCCAAAAGCTTTATGCCCTGATCTTCTGGAAAATGATCTTTCCATCGTTCCTTTGGAGCGTTTATTGGAGGAACGTTATAGCCTCAACCTAATCCGAGCGGAAGAATATGTGACGGCGCGTCTTGCTACCGAGACGGAAAGCAGTCTTCTTGGAGAGACCGATGACAAACTAGTTGTTTTGACGGTTGAGCGGAAAATTGAGGGCATTTCTAAACAACGGGTTATGTATAACCGTATTCTGTACCGGGCCGATCGCTATATTCTCCATTTTGAGTTAACACGATATCAGTAAGAAGAGAGGTAGATTAGATGGGAACAGAAGACGCAATTTTGATAGGTGTAGACAGCGGTGGTTCTAAAACTATCGGATGTGCTATATCTTTGAACGGACAGATTGTGGGAATGGGTTATGGAGGTCCTACTAATACTACTTTCATTTCAGAAGACGATGCCGCGTATGCTATGCGCGAAGCGGTCGCCGGTTCTTTGGGAATCTCACTTTCTGAACCTGTACCCCAGCCACAGGTACGAAGTATTTACATGTCGGCGCCAGGTTTTACCGCTGATGCCGCTAACCGAGCTTTAAGTGATTTATGTCCAGAAGGGCAGATTAAGGTTGAAGCGGATCCTCCGGCAGTGTTTCGGGCAGCTATACCTGCGGGCGATGGAATTGTAGTCCTATCGGGGACCGGCTCCTTTGCTGCCGGTCTCTGGAAAGGTAAGTGGCTAACTAATGGGGGCTGGGGCCCTCTTTTAGGGGATGAAGGTAGCGGGTACTGGATAGGGTTAGAGGCGTTAAAGGCAGTGGCCTTAGTAGCAGACAAAAGGGCCCCGGCGACTTTACTTCAGACGATTCTCCGGCGTACTTTGTTCTATTCCTTCGATGAAGAGCTTCGAAGATTTGCCTATAAACAGAGCCTTAATCGGCAGCGAATAGCCGGATTAACCATTCTGGTTGCTCAAGCGGCCAGAGAAGGAGATGAAGTTGCTTATTCAATTCTAGTCCGGGCTGGTGAAAAACTTGCAGAATTAGTAGAGAATCTGGCGTTGCGTTTAGAGACAAATGGGCAAGAAGTACCAGTTTCTCTTGTTGGAGGAGTAGCACGTGAATCCTTAGTAGTTGCTTCTTTTCGAGCAGCGGTGGAGAGAAATGTTCATGGCGCCAAGTATGTTCCGCCCCGGTTCGAACCGTGGGGGGGAGCGGTATTGTTAGCGTGTGAAATGGCAAAGATTGATGTTACCCCTAATCTCGTAAAAAACATAGAAAGTGTAGCCGCTCAGTTTGTTAGAACTTAAATTAACAAGGAGAAAGATTTATGTCGCATTCGGATTTTACTTTCTAAATTCATCATTAGACTGGAAGCATAGAATCTTTGAAAGTAAAGGGTCAAATAATCACTGAAGAAGGGTGTTAAATTGTTGAGACGGGAGAACCATAGATAAGAAAATAATGAAAAGGGGGAGGAAGGAATGATAGTCACTAATTTCTTTCAAGGACTCAGAAATTCGTTGTTTGGGAAAACTCCTACCCAACGTCGGGAAACCAGGACCGCCTGGCTTTTTTTGGCGCCCAACTTATTAGGTTTCATGCTGTTCACTGTTTTTGCCGTGGGGATGGCTTTTTGGCTTAGTTTTCAGGAATGGGATCTCTTCAATCAGAGTAACCCGGTTGGTCTGGCTAATTATATAAGACTCTTTACTGGGGATCCCGATTTTATGAGAGCTCTTTATAATACAGTGTATTTTGTGATTGGCGTGGTTCCGGCTGGGGCGGTGCTCTCTCTTATCTTGGCACTGCTGGTCAATCAGAAAATAAAAGGAGTTTCCTTGTTTCGTACGGCTTTATATGTGCCAGTGGTCACCCCAACGATTGCGGTAGGTTTAATCTGGGTCTGGCTTTATAACTCTGATTTTGGTTTAATCAATTCTTTCTTATCTCAGCTTGGCTTCTCGCAGACCCCTAACTGGCTGACCAGTTCCACTTGGTCTATGCCAGCGATTGTGCTAATGAATATCTGGCAAAATGCTGGTTATTATATGGTAATTTATTTGGCTGCTTTACAGAACATTCCAGATCAATTATACGAGGCCGCAAAGATTGATGGCGCTACTCGTTGGCAGCAATTTTCCCGGATTACTCTTCCCCTGCTCTCGCCTACTACCTTTTTGGTATTTGTAATGAAAACGATGGGCGCTTTTAAAATTTTCGAAGCAGCTTATATCATGACTGAGGGTGGACCAGGCGGTTCTACCGAAACTATAGTCTATTATATCTATAAGAATGGTTTTGAATGGTTTCGAATGGGATATGCCGCCGCTATTGCCTGGGTGCTTTTCGCCATCATCTTTCTTTGCACCTTGTTTCAGTTTAAAATCCAGAAAACCTGGGTCTATTATGAATGAGGAAAGGAGGGAACAAGGATGAGGGAAACACTGAATATGGTCGGAATAACAAAACCTGCGGCTCAACAGGAACTGCTTAATTTAAGGTTCGCGAATAATAAGGGCAAACGTATACATAATCAATTTTTCTGGGAACGCGCGCTGATCTATCTAATGCTGATTCTTTTTTCAGCCGCGGCTTTAGTACCGCTACTCTGGGCGGTATCATCCTCCTTAAAAACACCGGAGCAGATTTTTCTCTTTCCGCCGCGGTGGATTCCAAACCCGATCCGCTGGGAGAATTATCGAATGGCTTGGACAATGGCGCCCTTTGGTCGTTTTCTCCTTAACACCTCTTTCTTGACAATTGTCATAACTTTGTTACAATTAGCTACTTCTTGTCTAGCGGCCTACGCCTTTGCCAGGCTTCAGTTTCCAGGCAGAGATAAGCTTTTTCTATTATATTTGGGAACGATGATGATCCCCGGACAGGTAACGATTATTCCCAATTTTATTTTAATGAAGTTTTTCGGATGGGTAAACAGTTATAAAGCACTGATTTTTCCTGCGGTCTTTAATGTCTTTGGCACTTTTTTGATGCGACAGTATTTCTTGACTCTCCCTTATGAATTGGAGGATGCGGCCAAAATCGACGGATGTTCAAGGTTTCAAACCTTTCTCCGCATCATTTTACCGCTGGCCAAACCAGCAGTGGCCGCTTTGACTATTTTTGTCTTTAGAAACGAATGGAATAGCTTTTTATGGCCTTTGATTATTATTAACGACACGAAACGAATGCCGATTCAAGTGGGATTAGCCTTTTTCCGGGGTGAATTGCACACGGAATGGGAAGTTTTGCTGGCTGGAGCGAATATTGCTCTGATCCCGATAATTTTAGTCTTCTTAGCCTGTCAGAAGTATTTTATCAAGGGAGTGGCCGTTTCCGGTTTTGGTGGCAGGTGAAGGAAAGGGAAATAGGAAGGAAAGAAGGTGAGAACTAGATTTTAACGTCTTGGGCCAGAGAAAATAAAGAAAAGGAGGTATCTCAGTTGGCGATGGCCGCTGAGAGCGAAGAATGAAGAAAATTTTAATCTGCTTACTTCTTGTTCTATCTTGTCTGTTTAGCCTGGTGAATGCTGCCAGTAAGACAAAGGTGGAGATTATATCTTGGCAAACCTTTGGCGACGGCGGTTTTCTAGACAGACAAAAGGAAGCGTGTGAGGCTGCCAACCCCGACATTGAAATTAGTTACATCACGGTGCCAAGTTCTGAATATTATACTAAACTGTTGACCATGATCGCTTCCGGGAGCGCGCCTGATATGGCGATGCTCGGTATGGATTGGTTGGCGCCTTATGCAGCAAAGGGTGCTCTCCTTCCCTTGGATAATTACATTGAAAAAGGTTTTCCTCTGGATGATATGTATGATTCAGTGGAGGAATGTCTCAAATACAAGGGGAAATATTATGCTCTCCCACGTGACACTACTTCTAATGTTTTATATTATAATAAAAAGCTTTTCCAAGAAGCCGGGTTGAGTTTTCCCACTGAGAACTGGACGTGGGATGATTTTTTACAGGCAGCCAAAACACTAACGAAAACAGATAAAAGTGGGCGCACGATTCAATGGGGTTTCTTCTTCGATATCTATCCCGACGGTTGGTACCATTGGCTGCTATCTAACGGGACCAGCTTTATCAATCAGGATTTCACTCAATCCACCATGAATACGCCTAAAGTTATTGAGACCCTACAATTCTTGGCTGATTTGAAATTAAAGCATAAGGTGGCGCCCGACGCCGGTCAAGCCAAGGAGTTGGGAGGATCCGAGGGAGTCTTCAAGAGCCAGCGGGCAGCGATGTATATCGGTGGGGTTTCCAGGTCATATCGCTTTGCCGAAGTGCCTGAATTAGAATGGGATATAGCTCCGATTCCATATCGGACAGCAAAGGTCTCCCGCGTGTGGAGCAATCTGTGGGTGGTTCCTAAAGGCACAAAAAAAATGAACGCAGTCTGGAAAGTGCTCTCTTTCTATTCCGGGCCTCAGGGGCAAAAGATCGCGGCAGAGTGTCGATACGGAATTCCCGCCTTCAAGTCGATTGCGGAATCACCGGCTTTTTTAACCCCTCTCCCTGAACATAAGGTCTACTTCTTGGAGGCGTTCAAAAATGGCAAACCGTATCCGGTTTTTCCTCAAGGTCAGGAGTACCGGACGATTATGGACCGGGAATTGGACCTGGTCTGGGCGGGTGAACGTTCTGTGGAAGAAGCCGCCAGACGTATTGATGAACAGGCGGCAAAGCTATTGAAGAAATAGACTTCTAGTAAAGCTAATTGCGTTGTTACCTTAATTTGAGGTCACGCCACAATATATAGTGTGTTGCTTGCGGAAAGGCTATCAGTATATTGTGGCGTGATAGTTGAATCTGGGAACAACGCAAATAGCCCAGTAAAGACAGGGGATGGAGCTTCCATCCCCATTTTCAGAATATGCTTTTCAATACTTATAAAGCTCTATGTTTATAATGAATTTCTCTACGGAGTTACAACAGGTGATAAAGATGAGTAAATTGCCTCGTGTAGATCTACACATCCATTCGATTCTCTCCGATGGGGAGGGAGATTGGCCGGAAATTATAGAAACGGCCGGTAAAAAAGGGCTGGAATTAATTGCTATTACCGACCATTTTGATCCGGGGGATCCGAATAACAAGAATTATTTCAATGGTGATCCACAGAGCTATACAGAGACAATTCAGCAAAAACTAAAAGATAACACTTTTTCTGGTTATCCGTTTTTGCTCACAGGGATAGAAACTGGACCATGGATGAGAGAGGGAGCTCCAGAGTTTTGTGAGTTTGTCATTGGTAGTGTTCATTATCTTCCTCATTATCCTCGTTATAGGTCGATTAAAAAAGACCTTTACAATGAAGATTATTGGGAGGAATATAAAGCGGCGGTTCTTGCTTTGGCCGCTAACCCTTTTGTCGATATTCTTGGACACCTTGAGGGGTATCTACCTTTGACCCCTCTGCTCGACCGACCAACTTCCTTTGACGAAAGAAGAGAGATGGAAAGGGAGGTGGCGAAGAAGTATTTTGATACGCTTTTTTGGGAAAAGTTGATTCGTCGGATGGTGGCTAAAAGAAAGACGCTGGAGATTCACGGGATGAGTCAGACTCCCAGACCGCAATATATAAAAATGGCCGTTGAGGCGGGTGTAACTGTCAGTATTGGAAGCGATGCCCACCAACTCATTGATATTGGACGAATTGATTGGTGTTTGGAGGTTCTCGAGTTTTACGGAGTCGGGAAGGCGCAGTTATTTACTGGTCGCCCGCCTAAGTAGTTGTTTACGCTGGCTATCATTAAGAGTCTTTTGCGTGAGAGAGGGATAATTAACTTAAGCTCGTATTTGACCACAATATATAATGTTTGGCTTTTGTTAGGCTATCAATATATTGTGGTCAAATCATAAATAATTGAATTATACAATTCCTTAGAGTATTTTAAGAAGGAATTTTAAGCAAGTTGAGCAACTAATGTTACTTTAATTCCGGAAAAAGCAACGCGGTTGTTTCGTAAATGAAAGGAAACTAGAGGAAAATAGCGAATAGGAACAATGAAGAATAGGAAGCGGGTCTGGAGAGTTTTCGCGCGGTTTTAAATGGGTTGGAGTGAGTGGAGGTTTAGTTCCTGTTCAATTTGGAGAAAGCAGAGTAGAGGGTGGCAACAATGAAAAGATGTTCCTGGTGTGGAGATGATGAACTTTATATCAAATACCACGATCGAGAATGGGGTGTCCCTGTTTACGATGACCGGAAACATTTTGAGTTTATGGTCCTCGAATCGGCGCAGGCCGGTTTAAGCTGGTTAACTATTTTAAAGAAAAGGGAGGGTTACCGGGAGGCTTATGCCAACTTTGATCCCAAAGTAGTTGCTGGTTTTTCCGATGAGAAAATCGAAGAACTATTAAAACATAAAGGAATTATTAAGAATGGGAAGAAAATAAAAGCATCGGTCAACAATGCGCAGAGATTTATTGAAATCCAAGAAGAATTTGGAAACTTTAGTAATTACCTCTGGAAGTTTGTTGACTATCAACCACTTATTAATTCGTGGAATGATGAATCCGAAATCCCGGCGCAAACTGACTTATCGGTAGCCGTAAGTAAAGATTTAAAAAAACGCGGTTTTACCTTTCTTGGTCCCATTATCGTATACTCTCATTTGCAGGCCACCGGAGTGGTTAATGATCATATCCAAGCTTGTTTTCGTTATCGGCAGATTACCAGTTTAGAGAGCAATAGGAACGATAAAGTTCCGGCATATGCCGATTAAGATGATTATTAAGAAAAGTATAATATGGTAAAATACAGGTAAGGGGGGGAAGATGATCACTAGCGGGGAAATAAAAATTTTTGCCGGAAGCACTGGACAAGTCTTTGCCGAACAGATGTGTAAATATCTGGGGATCGACCTAGGAGAGGCGGACACTATTGTCTTTTCTGAAGGGAATATATTTGTTCGTGTCGGGGAAACAGTACGTAATAAAGATGTTTATTTAGTACAACCAATCGGTCTCAATCCAAACAATGAATTTGTTGAGATTCTCTTTTGGCTGGATGCTTTTAAAAGAGCCAGCGCGAACTCGGTAACCGCGATTATTCCTTATTTTGGTTATGCCAAGGGCGATAAAAAGGATGAACCTCGTGTCTCGATTAGAGCAAGGGTGTGCGCTGAGTGTATTGAGTTGGCAGGGGCTGACCGCATAGTAACTATGGATCTGCATAGCCCACAGATTCAAGGTTTTTTTAAAAAACCTGTCGATCATCTGTTTGCTCTGCCTGTTTTATGCGAATATATTAAAAATTTAAATATTGACGATCTGATGGTGATCTCTCCAGATGCCGGCTTTACAAAACAAGCCAGAAAATTTGCTTCTTATTTGGGCGTATCAGTAGCGATTGGGGACAAAACAAGAACAGGCCATGATGAAAGGGCGAAGGTCTTAGAGATTATTGGCGATGTAAGCGGGAAAAACACATTAATTGTAGATGATTTTAGTATTTCCGGGGAAACCCTAATCGATTTGGCAAGGGAACTAAAGAACAGAGGCGCGCAAAGAATATTTGCTTGTTTAACCCATATTTTACTTAATGAACAAGGAGTGGCCAGAATCGAAGACAGTCCGCTCGAATTCCTGATTGGAACTGATACGGTGGTTAATAGTTGTTTGAGAAAGTCAAAAAAAGTCCGAATAGTATCTGTTGCTCCTTTATTTGCAGAAGCGATTGATCGAATTCATAATCGGGAATCCGTAAGTCCTTTATTTACAAAAGTTCCGGACAAGGTAATCGATAGTAATTAAGTTGAGTGTTTTTATGGAAGTAAATTTTAACGCAAGTGACGAATGAAGTAATGAAGAAGAAGGGATAACAATGCAAGCTGAAATTATTTCTGTTGGTACTGAATTGTTACTGGGTCAAATTCTTGATACGAATGCGGTTTTCCTTTCTCGGGAATTAGCGAGTTTAGGAATAGGACTTTATCGCCGCAGTACGGTAGGGGACAATCCTCAACGGCTGCGACAGGCAGTAGAGGAAGCCTTAGCCCGGGCTGAGCTGGTGATTACTAGTGGGGGATTAGGACCGACTGATGATGACTTGACGAAGGAAACTGTTGCTCAAGTGCTTGGTTTATCTTTAATTCCCGACCGGCCTTCTTTAGAATGGATTCAAGATTATTTTGCCAAGATGGGAAGAAAAATGACGGAGAATAATTATAAGCAAGCCTTAATTCCGGAAGGAGGAGAGGCGCTTCCCAATCTTCATGGCACGGCCCCGGGGATTGTGGTTAGGTATAAGGAAAAGTTAATAATCTGTCTTCCCGGTCCTCCACGCGAATTAAAACCCATGTTTCATGATTATGTGTCACCAATATTACGAACAGAAAGTAAAGGAGTTATCCTTTCCCGGGTGTTAAAACTTTGTGGTTTAGGAGAGAGCGCTGTAGCTGAAGAGGTAGCCGATCTATTAGCTAACCAGACTAATCCTACGCTCGCCCCCCTAGCTTCTGAAGGCGAGGTACAGCTGCGTCTTACTGCCCAGGCAAATGTAATGGACGAAGCAGTGCGGCTCTTAGATGAGCTGGAAGCTAAGGTACGAGAGAGGTTAGGAGAAGCCATCTTCGCTGTTGATGAAGAAACCCTTGAACAAGTGGTGGTAAGGCTTTTAACTCAACGCCGAGAGAGGTTGGCGGTGGCTGAGTCGTGCTCCGGAGGGCTACTTGCTGATAGGATTACGGATGTACCGGGGGCTTCGGCAGTATTTGACCGCGGAGTTGTTACTTATAGTAACAGGGCTAAGGAGGAGCTTTTAGGGATACCGGCAGCAGTGATTGCCCGGGAAGGGGCGGTTAGTCCGGAGGTAGCTCACTTGATGGCTCAAGGAGTCAGAAAAAAATCCGCTACCGAGTGGGGAGTGGGGATCACAGGGATTGCCGGTCCCGGAGGCGGAACAGAAGAAAAACCTGTAGGCCTCGTGTATTTAGCTTTAGAAGGACCGGAGGTAAGTTTGGTGCGAGAACTTCGTTGGCGTGGCGAGCGAAGCTTGATTAAGAGACGTACTACTCAGGCGGCTTTAGATTTGCTCCGACGGGAACTACTAAAAAAATAAGCTTGTTGAAATATCTGTGATATTATGATACTATACCATAAGCCTTTTGCTAATCAACAGCAAGAGGTTTTTTAGTTTAGATCGCGCTCTAGTGACTTGGAAAAAAGCGTTCCAAAGCTTCCAGGGAAAATAAAAAGAACTGTAAAAAATATTGAGATAGTGTTATTATATAAAAGGCGACGCCTGTGGGTATAAATAGCAATTCTGTTATTATATTTAATGATAATGACCACTTTTGGTTTTATCAAATTTAACTAAATTACTTTGTGCTCCGTGAATAATATAATGGATTGCGGTGTAAGTTTGGAAGGGAATTTAGTTGAATTACTAGTTTGTAGGGAGTGAGAAGGATGAGAACAGTAGGCACACAAGTTCGAGGTATTCGGGCCCCCATTATCAAACAAGGTGATGACCTCGTCCAGATTGTGGTCGATTCTCTTTTACAAGCAGCCAAAAAGGAGGGGTTTATCCTTAATGACCGGGATGTGATTGGGATAACTGAATCTTTAGTGGCTAGAGCGCAAGGAAATTATGTTACGCTTGAGGTAGTGAGTAAAGATTTAAAGAATAAATTTGGCGCGGAAGAGATTGGTGTTGTCTTTCCGCTGATCAGCAGGAACCGATTCTCTTTGATCTTAAAGGCTATTGCCCAGAGTTTTCTCCGGGTATATCTTCTTTTAAGTTATCCATCTGATGAAGTAGGGAATTCTTTGATGGATATTGACCGGATGGAGGAGGCAGGTATCAATCCCTATACCGATTTTCTGACAGAAGAAGATTATCGAAGAATCTTTGGGGAAGAGGTTAAACATCCTTTTACAGGAGTAGATTATGTCCAGACCTACAAGGATTTAGGGATAGATGGTAATATTTCTATTTATTTTTCGAATAATCCACGGGATATTTTACGTTTCACCAGAAACGTACTGACTGCTGATATTCATTCTCGGGAAAGGACAAAAAGAATTCTTAAAGAAAGCGGCGCCCTGAAGTTATATGGTTTAGATGATATTTGTACGGAAGTGATTGCAGGAAGCGGTTATAACCGTGACTACGGTTTATTAGGTTCTAATGTGGCGACTGAAGAAAAACTAAAGTTATTTCCTAGGGACGGACAGTTTTATGTGGATGAAATTCAGAAAAAAATCAAGGAACTAACCGGAAAACAGGTAGAAGTTTTAATTTACGGGGATGGCGCGTTTAAAGATCCGGTGGCTAAAATATGGGAACTGGCAGACCCAGTGGTCTCACCAGCCTTTACTCCTGGTTTATCAGGGGTTCCCAATGAAATTAAAATAAAATATTTAGCCGATCATCTTCTGGATGAGTTGAGTGGAGAGGCTGTTGATCAAGGAATTAAAGAATATATCAAAGGAAAAAACTTGGCTGAAGCTGGGGATTCGGCATCGATGGGCACTACTCCGCGACGATTAATTGATCTCTTGGGTAGTCTTTGTGACTTAACCAGTGGTAGCGGGGATAAAGGAACGCCAATTGTATTGGTTCAGGGTTATTTTGATAATTTTTCCGCGGAATAGGAAATAAAAGGCCGCTGACAGCGGTCTTTTAGCATGTTTCTTATGTTTTTAAGGATCGCTAATTATTATTCTTCAGTATAGTTAAACTCAAGCTTTACCCCATAATAGCTTACAGTAGTTGTTTTTAGATTACGATACTTTTTATGCTTCGTTGATTCATTAATGCCGATTTTATCGGGAAAGGCAATATAAAAAGTTTCGTCATTAAAAGCAATTGAAAAGTGGTAGCTTTTGTTTTGATGGTCAAACATAAAATTAAGGGGAATAATAAAACTATAAGTAACAATATTGTTTGGCTCTATACGTGCTGTAAAATCAGTTACGGTAATCGGTTGCTTTTTCTTGTTAACTATTAGGACGGTGAAATAGTCAAACTCTTCCGCCCCTTTAAAATAGTCGTTAAATACTAATTTAATCTCTTTATGATCAAAAATACCGTTATGATCCCGATCGCAGTCATTAATTACGTCCATGCTCCACCATTCATCCCATTCCCATAAAACCTTAAGCCCTAAGCGCTTGTTGTCTAAATGGACAATAGAAATCGAGGGCTTAATAAAGAGATGTGGATGCGCCTCAGTAGTGTTCTTTAGATTAAAGGAGCATAGTATTAGTAAAACAATTACCCACTTTCTCCGCATAATAGATCCTCTTTTAAAATCTTTGCTTTTTATAATATACGCCACGTTTTGCACCTTCCTAATTTAGCGGTTATTTTATTATCCATCCAGTTTATAAAAATCAAATTCAGCTCGATCTTTATGTAAAGGGTGCGAAATGTGAGTTAAAAAACTACTGTTAAGCTCATTAACAACCCAATACATATGATTAGAATAATTGATAAAAATTCTATCCATCTTGTCATGACGGTGGTTTTGTTTTCCTTAACACTGCTTAGGTTCTTTTTACATTTTATACTCAAAATCCCTACAGCTACTAATAAGACAAACATACCCAACGAAATTCCGAAAACTGAAAGCAGACCTAATGGTATTATCCCATTTGAGACACTGAACAACATAATCATCAATGAGGCCGGACAAGGAATTAAACCGGCCGTGATACCAATAAGATAGATATTATGATTGGTAGATCGTTCTTCTTCTAACTCTTTGTTTTTGGCAAGCAGTCTCTTGATCAAAAAAAATATTCCGATGATTGTAATCAAAACTCCGTTAGCAAAGATAAAATAACCTTGCATTTTGATGCGGAAAAAGCCTTTGATGCCAAGTAATAACGTATTCAGTAATAATGCCAGGATAAGTGCGCTTAAGGTATGAGTAAAAGCAGTAAGACCTGCCATTAATACTGCTTTTGCCATGTGATGCCTTTCTTTTAAGAAAAAGGCGAAGATGATGGCTTTGCCATGGCCCGGTCCAGCAGAGTGAATAATTCCGTAAAGAAAAGAAAGCCCCATAAAGAACACTAGTTTTCTTAAATTCAAATCAGCGGTTAATTCGCGCATTGTTTTATTGATAAAGTTACTTAGATATCTGATAAGATTAGTAAATGTTGAGAGGATAGATGAATAGTTAAGACAAACTAAAATCGCGATAATACTTAAAAAAACTAATAAACTTGATAATTTGTATTTTTTCACTTGTATCACTCCAGTATCAGCATCATATCGAAGAGGTCTTTTTTGCAATAAATAGAGTAACTTACGATAAAGACAAAAAATGTATTAGATGTCGGTCTAAAATGAATAACTTTGCTTTGACGTTAACGATATTAATCAATTACATATTATATCAAATTTTTTGATAAACGAGAAATAAAACTAATCTTGTTACTGGACGGAGTTTATACGTAAATTTAAGCTAAAAAAGCTGCCATAATAGCTGCTATGGGTATTGCTACTACTAATCCGAGGCTTCCCGAGATCATCCGGATGATCTCGGCAGCAATTTGATCCATATTTCGAAATAGTCGCTCACGCCGGCTACCGCCCGCACACATGAAATGATGAAAATCTAAGCCGGGTGAGTCGACAAGCAAGTTGTTCATGCCGCCTACCGGCAGTATTACAAAGTAATGTAAATCATAGGCGGGTGAATCAACAAAGGCTATTTTCTAGGTAATAATTGTAAGAATTTTGTTTGACGTTTTAGGCCCTTTCTTTTTCCCGGATTTCATTGTATAATCATAATAATTTTAGTGGAAACCATAGGGAAGTTTTTATTAATGGTTGTTTCTGCGGGTACCGCTCGTACTCACGAAGTGATGGGCAAGAAAGTTAGGTGGGTCGAGAAGCCTTTTATTTTAAGTAGTAATATGAGCTTAGGCTCATATCTTATTATTATAAATTAATTTAAATGGGGGTTAAAAATGATTAAAGTTGCTATTGTAGGAGCAACGGGGATTGTTGGACAGCAGGCGATTATTAGTCTGATTAATCACCCGTGGTTCAAAATTACTAAGTTGGCTGCTTCAGAACGATCGGCTGGTAAAGCATATGAGGAGTCTTTAAGAGATGCGGGGGGAGCTTCGCGCTGGTGGTGCCCAGAGGAGTTACCAACTGAGATTGGTACAATGGTGGTAGAAAACGCTGCTCAGTTCGATCCAAATGAGGTCGATCTTATTTTTTCGACAATTGAGGCGGGTGTGGCGAAGGAATTAGAGCCTAAGTGGGCAAAAACAACGCCGGTTATAAGTACGGCTTCGGCCTTTCGGTATGAGGACGATACTCCTATTCTGGTGGGCGGGGTTAATATGGATCATACTAAACTTATCCCAGTACAACAACAGCGAAGAGGATGGAAGGGATTTATCGTTCCCAAATCGAACTGTACCATCTCCGGATTAGTAGTTTCGTTAAAACCGATCCTTGTTCAATTTGGAGTTAAGCAGGTAATAATGACCTCTCTCCAGGCAATGTCCGGGGCAGGGCGAAGTCCGGGTTTATCTGCCATGGATATGATGGAGAATGTAGTTCCTTATATCCCGGGAGAAGAACCAAAAGTGGAAACAGAACCACAAAAAATCCTGGGGAATTTTACTGGTGAGGCGATTAAACATGCTGATTTTGGGATTACGGCGACCTGTACCAGAGTGCCGGTCCTTGATGGGCACTTGGTGACGGCTTTTGTCCAGACGGAGAAGGCTTGTACTCCCCAAGAGGTTAAAGAGGCAATGCTCAACTTTGGGAAGGATTTCTGCCAGCTAGGTCTCCCCAGTGCGCCGGAGAATTTGATTGAAGTTACTGACGATCCCTATCGACCGCAACCAAGGATGGATCGGGAACGAGGCGGAGGAATGACAGTAACTGTCGGCCGAATCCGTAAAGATCCGATTATTGAAAATGGGATCAAATATGTCTGTTTGGCTCATAACACCAAACTAGGAGCGGCCAAAGGCGCGATCCAAACGGCGGAATATTTAGTTAAGTATTATCTAAAATGGAGATGAATTTTCTAAGGGTGGCAATGAGTTTTTGACCAGACTCGCTTTGAAGTTCGGGCTTTTTGCGTTGCCTTTTGATTTAATTATCCCGATACAATATATTGATAGCCTAATACCAGTCAAACACCATATATTGTATTGAGTCCTTTTAAAAAGGATACAACGCCAAAAGCTTAGTTCTTGATAGCCTTGACAACTCTTTGCTGTGCTTGATATAATAATAAAAATGAGGTCACGAAGACCTTTTCATATTTTGCTTTTTATAGCGAGATTAACCCACGAAGGGTAGCATTGTCGATTGATGCAGAGCCTTTCGTGGGTTTTATTTTTAGGACGAAGGGGGTGTCAGATTGGAACAAGAATTATGGGAAAAATGTGTGCGGTTTCACGGTCATCACTGCCCGGGATTGGCGATTGGCTTTAGAGCAGCTGAGGCCGGCGCCTTAAAATTGGGGATGAAGTTTTCGCCTGATGAGCAGATCGTCTGTGTGACCGAGAATGATGCCTGCGGGGTCGATGCGGTGCAGGTGATTACTGGTTGTACTTTTGGTAAAGGGAATCTGCTTTATCGGGACACTGGGAAGATGGCGTTTACTTTTTTTCAGCGGAGTAGCGGAGAAAAAATTAGAATAGTTCTGAAGCCCTTGTCTAAAGAGATGGACCGCAAGGAACGGCAAGACTATATTTTACAGGCGCCGTTAGAGGAATTGTTTGTTTTCAAGGAGCCTGTTTTTGAACTGCCACCGAAGGCTCGCTTATTTACGACCGTTATTTGTGAACATTGCGGTGAAGGCGCTGCTGAACATAAAATGAGGTTGAAAGAAGGGAAAACAGTTTGTCTGGATTGTTTTAACGATTATTCCAGGGGCTGGTAGCGGCAGTAGCAAAGGAAAAAGGGAACAAGCTCATGAAAAGAGGAATGGTCATGCGTAGAAAATTAATGAATTGTTTTATCTTTATCATTATTGCTGTCATGTGTGTGAATATGTCCGGTTGTATTTTCAATAAGAAGTCAGAAAAGGCCTCCGCGGACCAACAACCGTTGGTGATTAACTTGGAGGGTGGAGATTGGGGTTATCCTACCCCGTACGGCCATTATCAACGGGGGCCGGGGATCTTTAAAATGCAGTTGCTCTTTGACAGTCTCCTGCAAAGGGGAGAGGAGGGTCTAATTCCTTGGTTGGCGGAGCAATGGGAGGTTTCTTCCGACGGGAAGGAGTATACTTTTACGCTGCGAGAAGATGTTAAGTGGCATGACGGACAGAACTTAACGGCGGAAGATGTCAAGTTTTCTTTTAGCTATTTTGCCGTTCATCCGCCAGTCTTTGATAAACTGCAAGAAGGAAAGGGAAATCTGGTGGCCGCGATCGAAGTTGTTGACGAACATACCGTTAAAATAGTGGTGGAGACGGCGAATGCCACTGTTTTAGAACGTCTGGGGGCGATGCGTATTATTCCTGAACATATTTGGGCGAAAGTCGATGATCCGAAGAAGTTTAATACTCCTGAGGCGGTGATTGGCTGCGGCCCGTATGTGCTTAAGGCGTACGATCGGGAACAGGGCGCGTACAGATTCGAAGCTTTTTCTGACTACTGGGGACCGCAGCCAAGGGTGGATGTTATTCAGTTTGTGCCGGTCAGTGATGGTATTTTAGCCTTTGATCAAGGAGAAATCGATTTAACTTCTGTGAGCCCGGATTTGTTAGCTAAATATGAAGATAAAAAAGAGTTTGCGCTCAAAAGGAACCCGGCCTTTTGGGGTTACCGTCTGATTTTTAATATGGAGAAACGCCCTGAGTTTAAAGAGAAGAGTCTCCGGCAGGCTATTGCCTATGCTGTAGACCAGGACGAATTGGTGGAAAAGGTGGCTCGCGGAGCAGCGAGACCGGCAAGCGCGGGTTATCTGCCCGTGGATCATATTTGGTTTAATCACGAGGCAAAACAATACGGGTATTATCCAGAGCGGGCCAAGGAATTATTAGAGGGGAAAGAATATGCTTTTACCTTGTTAACGGGGAACAACAATGCGGAGCTCAGAATCGCGGAGCTGCTCAAGATCAGCTTGGGCACAGTAGGTCTTAAAGTGCAGGTTAAGAGCGTGGATATGAAGACGAGGGATGCGGCGGTAAAAAACAAAGAGTATGAAATGGTGCTTTATGGCCACGGCGGTTGGGGTAATGACGCCGATCTTTTGCGCAGTTTATATGCGCGGGAAGAAGGGGTTGGTTGCAGCCCGTCTGCGGATGGCATCCCCGGTTATACTAATGTGCGTATTAATGAACTCTGCCAGCGGCAGTTACGGGAGATGAATCCGGAGCGCAGGAAGGAACTGGTTATGGAGTTGCAGGCGGTGATTGCGGAAGAAATTCCACAGCTTCCACTCTATAACACCACTGGTTATATTGTGTATCGTCCCGAAAAATATGATGGGTGGCGTTATATGTTTGACCATCATGAAGTTACTCATAACAAATTATCCTATCTTGAGTTCAAGTAAACATGTCACAAGGGCTCAGCAGGAAAATTATTGAATATGCGCTTACCTTTTTGGTGATTGTCAGTATGAATTTCTTCCTCCCCCGGCTTATGCCGGGAGATCCTTTTACTTTTTTGTCAACGGAGGAAGGAAGTATTACTATTATTTATACAAAGGAACAGATTGACCGCTATAAAGCCTATTACGGGTTGGATCAACCCCTGCTGCGGCAATATGTAACTTATCTGGCGTGTCTGGGACGAGGGGACTTGGGTTATAGTATTTATTTTAATGAAACTGTTGGCCGGATTATTTTAAACCGGATTCCGTGGACCTTAACAATCTCCATAATCGCCCTTGTTCTTGGCGGACTCGGGGGAACCTTGTTGGGGAGCCTGTCCGCTTGGCGACGAAATGAGAGCATGGACCAAGGATTGTATTTAATCATGATTGTCTGTTCAGAGATTCCCACTTTTTTAGTAGGTGTTTTTCTGCTTTTCTTTGTGGCGGCGCGTTTGCGCTGGTTTCCGTTGGCCGGGGGGATTACTCCCTTTGCCAATTTTAAGACGGGGTTTGCGCGTTTTAACGATTTAGCAGCGCATGCTTTTCTTCCAATTATGACATTATCGGTAACAAGGTTAGCAGACTTTTATCTCTTGGCGCGGAATACCATAATTAACGTATTGACCAAGGATTTCATGCGCACGGCGCAAGCTAAAGGTTTACGTAAACGGCGTCTTCTTTTCCGCCATGCACTTAAAAACGCTTTAGCGCCAGTGGTGACCAGAGCCTTTTTAAGTCTGAGCACAGTTTTTAATGGCGCGATTTTGGTGGAAAATGTCTTTAATTATCCGGGAGTGGGACGGTTGCTTAGGGAGGCGGTTATAGTTCGCGATTATCCCTTAATTCAAGGCGTTTTTCTCTTTATGACCGTGACCGTACTTATCATGAATCTGCTGGCGGAAGTAGTCTACAAACAATTGGATCCGCGGGTGAATTAGATGGATAAACGAAGACAGGTAGTGGGAAAGTTGAAGTTTACCAGCCGTTTAGCGCTGGTGATCCTGTTAGTGGTAATCTTGTTTGGTCTGGGCGCTGATCTTTTCGCTTTTCATTCACCACAGCTGCCTTCCGGACCAGCGTTAGAGGGTCCTTCTCGCGTTCACTGGTTGGGCACGGATGATTTGGGAATTGATCTTTGGGCGCAGATTTGCCAGGGGGCGCGGATCAGTATTCTGGTTGGGTTTGGCGTGGCTGTGTTAGCGGGGATTGGCGGCGGTCTTATCGGAATGCTGGCCGGGTATTATGGCGGCTGTATTGACCGCTTGGTGATGAGAACAATCGATCTGATGCTAGTCCTCCCGGATTTGCTGTTGATGATTGTTTTAGGGGCGTTTTTTGGTCCGAGTATTAGCAATATTATTATTGTGTTGTCTTTATTGTCATGGGCCGCCCCGGCGCGTATAGTCCGTTCGCGTCTCATCTCCTTAAAACAAGAGCAGCGCGTCACAGCAGCCTATAGTTACGGCGCGGGTTTTTGGCATCTGACCCGCTACCATTTTTTACCCGAATTATTGCCTTTACTGATGGTTAGTAACATCAAGTTAGTAGGGAAAACCATTGTGGCTGAAGCGAGCTTATCTTTTTTGGGGTTAGGCGACCCTACCGCTAAAAGTTGGGGTATCATCCTTAACCATGCCATTAATTTCTCGGGAATCTATTTCACTCCTTACTGGCGATGGTGGGTACTCAGTCCTTTGGTTGCGCTTACTGTTTTGATTGCCGCAATTGCGGTATTGAGTCGCGATATAGAGAAGATCATTAATACCAAAATATAAAGAGGTTAAAGATGGAAGAGACCATATTACGAGTGAAGAATCTAACCGTGATTTATCATGGCGGCAAAGAACCTGCTGTTCATCAGGTTAATTTTGCCTTGAAGCGGGGTAGTAGTCTTGGTTTGATCGGCGAGTCGGGAAGCGGTAAAACCTCGATCGGTCTAGCGATAATGGGACTGCTGACCAAGACGGCGACGATCGAAGGGGCGGTTTATTATCAAGGAACAGAGCTGGGGAGTCTGTCGGTTAAAGAACGTAGCAGTTTTTACTGGCGTAAAATAGCGATGGTCTTTCAAAACAGTCTTGAAACTTTAAATCCGGTATTGACTGTGGGGGAGCAGATTGAGGAGTGTCTACGACGCCATACAACGCTGACCAGGGTAGAAAGTAAAGAAAAGGTGAAGGAACTTTTAATTAAGGTCGGTTTTGATCCCGCCCGGGGGCTTTGCTATCCGCATCAGCTTTCTGGGGGTATGCGGCAGCGAGTATTAACAGCGATGGCCCTATCTTGTGATCCGGATGTGTTAATCATTGATGAGCCGACCACGGCTCTTGATGCCGGGGCGAAAAACGAAATGATTCAGTTATTAGCCGGTTTACATCGGGAAAGGAAATTTGCCTTAGTGGTGATTTCCCACGAATTGCCGGTCATTGCCAATTTAACCTCCAGGATCATGGTGATGTATAAGGGTAAGATCGTCGAAGAGGGGAAAACCAAAGATGTTTTGAAGGCCCCGCAACACACCTATACCCGTGGCTTAATTAACTCTTCGCCGGCGTTAAACCCGTATCGTGATCTGTGGGGAATACCGGGAGCAAGAGAGGAGGCGACGACAGACGGGTGTAATTTTTTTCCGCGTTGCAGTCAACGTTTGGAGAGCTGTAAAAACATTCCTCCGCGATTGGAAGATGTCTTTATGGAAAGAAAAGTCGCTTGTCACCGTGGAGGAATTGTTACTCTCTTACAGGGAAAAGGTATCAGTAAAAGTTATCGGTTTAAAGGAAAAACTATTATGGCTTGTGTCGATTGTGAGATCGCGATTCGCGCCGGTGAAGTGGTAGCCTTAATCGGCGAATCAGGGTCGGGGAAAACGACCTTAGCCGAAATTATCAGCGGTGTTTTAGCGCCGGATGCGGGAGAGGTCTTTTTTGAAAGGGAGCGCGTTAGTGGTCATAATGCTAGCGCCCGTAAAAATGGGCTGCAAATTGTTTTTCAAGATCCGTTTTCGGCGCTCAATGAACATTTTACGGTGGAGCAGGCGGTGCGAGAACCGTTAGAAATTTTGAAACTGGGCACACTTGTAGAACGTAAGGCTCTGGTGAAGCAGATGTTAAAGGAACTGCAGTTACCTGGGGAAGATGAGGATTTTTTAATGCGCAGATGTTATACCTTAAGCGGAGGACAAAGGCAAAGGGTGGCCTTGGCCCGCAGCCTTGTCCTTGAACCCCAGCTATTAGTCGCTGATGAGATCAGTTCAATGTTGGACCCGTCAACCCAAGCGAATATGATTAGGATGTTAAAGGGGCTGCAGAATACGAAAGGTTTTGCCATGTTATTCATTACTCATGACCTGATGCTGGCGAGGAAGATTGCCGACACTATCTATGTAATGCGCCAAGGACGGATTATCCAACAGGGACCAGTATCGGGAGCTTTCAGTTATCTTACGGTTAGGGACGGTTCAAGGGACACCTTAATAGAGAAGTGATCCACGGAGTACTTTATTTGCTCGGCGCCTCTTCATCGTTGTGATAAACTTTAACTAATTCAATGGCATCATCAATATAAGAGGGAAGCGGCTTGTTGTATTCAACACCGGCTACAACAATTTTGCATTTGTTTAAGGGAATTAGTATTTTTAAGGCCGGACTTTCGGCGATTGCTTGGGCCATAAGTGGCGTTAATTCGCCTAGTAGCGAATTGGCATAGATGATGCCGATCGGTCCCAAGATGACATCGACCTTAGAAACATTATAAACAATAGCGTTTTCACCGGTTGCTCCCTGATCGGCGCCTGCTTTCAGCATTAATGAAGTTGCTAAAGAATTAGTTCCTAAGGCAATAAGCTCGATGTGATCTTCAAAGGTTTTTCTAAGTTTTTCCACAATGGCTTTACCTATGCCTCCACCTTGCCCATCGATTACTGCAACTCGCATTTTATATCCTCCAATCATCAAACTTACGAATATTTACGAATATATTATATAATTATATCAAAAAAACAGGTGGAATAATATATTAACTTACTTTTTTGAAGATTCGTTTCTTTGTATGACTAACTGC
>ENA-UOOR01000473-UOOR01000473.1-fermentation-metagenome-genome-assembly--contig:-NODE-473-length-57092-cov-54.538440_pt1 | contig 57092 bp, 58 predicted proteins | sample MGYA00245780_ERZ724029 | MGnify/ENA primary metagenome ERZ724029 (study PRJEB28704, sample SAMN03018315) | fermentation metagenome | biome: anthropogenic terrestrial biome; feature: soil; material...
AAAATGCTGCATAAAAAAACTGGGCCCCGTCATTAACGAGGTCCAGCCAAACAGTATTACTTATTTCACCTGTCTACTTGACAGGGAGCAGTTCAGGCCCAAGCAACTTTTTCATTTTGATTCTCCCTTCAGGACTGGCCATTTTTGCCATAGTCCTTTTTAATTTTATCCAACGACAGACCGCTGGAGTTCGCCACAACAATGGTGAGCAAATCAACCGATTTCTTTAGCTCTTTCATAACGCCCTCTTGACGGATTAGGACGTAAAGAGCTACAACGATAGGGAACCCAACAGTTGATACAGCGCTAGGCGCTTCTTCCATGAACCCAGCTCCTCTCTGTGCCTGCAGACATTACAGTGCCTGTTTGATGGTTGCCAGCTTAGCTTCTAGTGCCTGAACTTTGCCTTTTAACGCAGCATGTTCCTCTGCCAGCTGGTCAAACTCTTCCCGGGTAATATCCGGGTGTGTAGGCTCTTCCGGGCGGACCGGTGGCTCTGCGTCTGGTGCATCTTTAGGCGGCTCTACCAGCCACATGGTGGCGTACTTGGGTATAGCCTTGTCCGGCCAGCCGTTCTACTTACGCAGATTGTCCACTGCCACTCCTGTAACCTGAGATACTTTATAGTAGGTGTCTCCAGGCCGCACAATATAAGTCTGCTGGCCGGGCAAAAACGGCACATGGATCTCCAGATTATGAGGGTTTATCCTGACACCATCTACCCAGGCCTCCAAGTGCTCGTGGGGGCCAGTGCTTTTTCCCGTGGTGCCCAAGGTTGCATATTGCCCCCACAGAGGCAGCTTGTCCCCTTTCTCTGCCAACAGGGTATGGCAGTGGGCCCTGCGAATGGTCACCCTAGCATCTTTGGCCTTTCCCTTAACCCGACAAGGTTTTTTTGCTGTAATATCGATGACATTACCGTAAGTTCCAGCATTTTCGGCCCTGGTGACCTCTGCGCCCTCTGCCAAAAAAATTAAGGTATGGGTGTCAGCCATTGGCCCAGGGGCCCCCGCTCCAGTCTATTCCGGCATGGTCCGGCCGGGCAGGGGTCCGCGGGCACTGCCAACATCAGCTGCACCAGGCTGACAAAGCCGCCCTTGGACAGCTGCTTCATAGCCAGGATGTTGTTTTGCTTTGTCGCGTGCGCTTGGCATAGCAATCTCTCCTTTCTGTTGTACAAGAAAAAGCCCCTATGGGCTTGGGGGTATTGGATTATCTAAGCCGTGTGCTCAGTTCGAAGTAGTAATGTAATCCCAATGATGTTCCCGATTGTCCAAAAAACAGCTACGGCAACAACTCCAAAGGTAACAACTGAGAATACTACGAATGTGAAAGCTGCGATAAATAGGAGGGTTTTGATCAGCCTCATGGCTTCCACCTTCCTTTATAATCTTGGATTTCATTATAGCAATTTGTCTTGCCAAATCTTGTCAGAGTTAGGTTGTTTTTTGTCATTGGGTGCAGGCTTTTTCATATTTTGTAGTTCCGCTTCAAGTCCTGATACTCGGGCTTGCAGCGCGGCACTCTCAATGGCCAGCGCCGCTATCCGGTTTCCCAGGGCTTGGATTACCATCTGTGATTGATTCATATAAGCCCCCCCCTTAAGCTTTAATGTTAAGCTACTCGTTTCCACATATAACAAGTGATATATGGTTGTAATGTTCCACTTGACCCCGTATTACCAGGAGTTGTTGAGGCTGTTGAACCTCATTTTGAATCGTATTGCCTGTAGCCATTTTCTTAGTTTAGTCATATTACCACCTCCCGAGGGTAACGAAGTGCTACATTGTTTTCTTAATATAGTATCATTACGTTACTCTATCAACCCCTTTTAGCAAAAAACGATACGATTCGTTACGTGTATTTACTGTAACATTTTGTTACGATATCATGATATCTAGATACCATGATATCTTGAAACCTTGATACCATCATTTAATGATTTCATTACTGCATATTGGCGAAAAAGGAGGTAAGACTATGCTCCAAGATCGGCTCCGTAAACTAAGAGTAGAGAAAGACATAACCCAACAAGACATGGCAGATTTTCTGGGAATAACTCGACCCGCCTATACAGCTTATGAATCCGGTAGACGGCAACCAGACAATGAGTCTTTGAGTAAACTCGCTGATTTCTTTAATGTCTCAGTTGACTACCTCCTAGGCCGCACAGACATAAAAAATCCCACTGAGCCCATCGCCGCCCACCGGGAGGGTGACTGGACAGAAGAGGAATTAGAAGACATTGAGCAGTTCAAAGAGTTTGTTCGGATGAGACGACAACAAAAGAATAAAAAATAAGCCATCTAAGACGGACAAGCCCTAGATGGCTTCATTATCGGGGGAGGGTGACGCGATGGATATAAACCTTTCAAAACAAGATATCCTTTTTCTGTAATTAAAGTTAACAAGTGAAATCAAAGTGGAGGAGTGAACGCTGATCCAGACAACCTTATTGCTCCTTGCAACATGGCTCAGTGGCTGAAAGAACGTTCCTCTGTCATCAACAAAATTGAGAAAGCCTATCCTCGGATAACCGCTTTAGAAAAGCTTAGGCCCTAATATTTCCCTGGCGAAGGTCATGCCGTCCTCAGCGGAAAGATATTTGCTTACTGTTAAATAATAGGGAGCCCCGTTAAGAGTGATTTTCCTTACATAACTTCTTTTACCCCTAAGCAGAAGTCTAACTAAAAGTTTAACCAACACACATAACACCCCCTTTCTTGATTATATTGCGGAAAAAATAACCGCGAGGTGAGTAGAATGGACAACCAACAGTTTCAGAACGGCGTGCTGGAGAAACTTGAGCAGCTGACAAACCGGATGGACAGCATGGAAGCCAACATGGCCACTAAGGATGAGCTGGCTGGCATTGAAAAAAGCATGGACACCCTTGCTACCCAGGTAGGCACCTTGGATATAAAAGTTGATTGCCTCGATAAAAAGGTCGACAACTTGCAAACTTTAATGGTAAAGATTGAGAACGAGCATGGCCAAAAGCTCGGTGCCCTGTTTGACGGGTATACTCTAAACTCTGAAAAGCTTGACCGGGTAGAAAAAGCTGTCGCCAGGCATGAGGAAGCCGCTCTAACCAAAGTTAAATAAAAGAAGCCATCTTAGACGCACTAAATGCTCAAGATGGCTTTATTGTATGGAGGGGAGGGGATTATCTGAAAAAAGGAACAGAGTCCATGGAGTTTTTTCTCCTCTGAAACTAAAACCCTCATTAGGCCACTCGGAGTCGAACAAACCCAGATAACGGGATATGGATTTGAGATCGACAAAGTTCTTCGGCTTGGCGATTTGGTCCGAGCGAGAAATTAGAAGGAGGCATATAGGGGCAAGAGGGTATACGTGCTAAAGCGTTTTCCCTAGCCTCTCCCCAGGTATCACTTTCTACGGCTCCTCGATAAACTTGTCCTGCTAGAGCCACTTCTGCTAAATCTATGAGAACCTTTATTCGGATTTCCCATGCGGCTTCCGGGACAATATGGGTTTGCAGGGTTATCAAAGCATTCCACCTCTCATAACATTCAATTATAGTTACTATAACATATCATTGGGGTGTCGAGGCCTGCAGAAGATAAACTGTCATCAAGTGATGCTATTATTTTATAACCATCATGCATCAGCGGAGGGGCACAATGTAGGAGACCTTAATAGCCGAGGCACAAAAAATGTTTAAGTGGCAGAGATACCATTCCTGCAGGTTAAGGGACTACACTGCGACCGAGTAATCGGCATCCGGCAGAGCATGACCACCACGGAGAAGGCTTGTGTACTGGCTGAGGAGCTGGGGCATTATCATACTTCTGTGGGCAATATCCTGGATCAGGATCAGCTGGTAAACAGGAAGCTGGAGAAACGGGCCAGATGCTGGGGGTATGAAAAGCTGGTTTCCCTGGACAAGCTTATTGAGGCCTTTAATGCCGGGGTGCAGAATCGACATGATCTGACTGAATATCTGGATATAACAGAGAAATTCCTGCTCGCAGTACTGAAGCACTACCAAGAGAAACATGGGAAATATCGCCGGGTTGGAAATTATATTATTGTCTTTGAGCCACTGATGGTGTTTAGGGAGATTAGGACTCTTTGATATTACTTACAGAAAGGAAGTATGCTATGTTGGAGGGATTCTTTGAAGAAGCTACCGAACAATCTCAGGTGAAATCGGAAATTGTTGCTGCCTATTTCGGGGCCTGGGTTAGCATAATGGCCCGAAAGGCGCGAAGTGAAAAACTGGCCTATGTTGATCTGTTTGCCGGCCCAGGGCGGTATAAGGATGGCTCAAAATCAACCCCTATAAAGGTTATGGAGCAAATAATAACTAACCCTGAGCTTACTAAGAGGATTGTAACAATTTTCAACGATGCTGACCCTATTTCGGCAAAGGCATTACGACAAGAGCTAAGTAATTTACATGGGTATGACAAACTAAAGTACAAACCCCAAGTCCTCAATTCCAGGGTTGGGAATGAAATCGTTGAGCTATTCGAGAGGATGCGGTTGGTACCCACGTTAGGATTTATAGACCCATGGGGATATTTAGGCTTGTCCTCAAGGTTAATAAAGGCTATGGCAAAAGACTGGGGTTGTGATTGCATTTTCTTTTTCAATTATAATCGCATTAATATGGGTATATCAAATCCAGCCGTCGACAAACATATGGACTCAATTTTTGGAAAGGTAAACGCTGATCAGCTCAGGGAGACACTACAGTCGTTGCCCCCAAAGGATAGAGAACTCGTTATTCTTAATGAATTATCATCCGCCCTTTCCGAGGGCAAGAGCAAATATGTCCTTCCTTTTCGTTTCGTTATGCCTAACCGCGAGCGCACCAGCCACTATTTGATCCTTGTCTCAAAACACGTTCTTGGGTATACCATAATGAAAGACATTATGTGGCGTAACAGCTCTGAATATAATGATGGGGTAGCCAGCTTTTCATTTATCCCTGTCAGAAATCCACACCAACTAGATTTCCTGGCGATGTTTAATCCCAAACCACTTGACGAGCTGGGCATTGAGCTGTGTAAAACATACAAAGGTAAGTGTCTAACCGTAAAGCAAATTATTGACGAACATCATCCCTGGACGCCCTATGTAAGCAAGAATTACAAGGAAGCTCTAAGGCGGCTTGAGGCTTGTGAAAAAATACAATGCACCCCTACTAAACGCAGGATAAAAGATGGGGCAATGACCATGGGCGATAATGTGGAAGTTACATTTCCCCGCCACTAGGGAACGTATGTTTGCCTTGCACGCTCTCATTATGGTATAATTGTCTGAAGGGAGGTATTACGGTGGGAGCGTCTAGGATTGAATGGACTGAGTCAACTTGGAACCCAATTACCGGATGTACCAAGGTTAGTCCGGGTTGCCAGAACTGCTATGCAGAAAAGCTTGCCTTAAGATTAAAAGCCATGGGACAACCCAACTATGCCAATGGGTTCAAGTTGACAATGCATGATCATGTATTGGCTTACCCCTTGAAAATTAAGAGACCCAGAGTTATATTCGTCAATTCAATGAGCGATCTTTTTCATGAGGATGTCCCTTTAAGCTTTATTCAGGAAGTGTTCAAGGTAATGAATAAAGCGCATTGGCATACATTCCAAGTTTTGACAAAACGGTCTGATAGATTGCAAGAACTGAGTTCTGCCTTGACCTGGGGAGACAACATCTGGATGGGTGTTAGCGTGGAGGACCAGGATTTCACATACAGGATAGATCATCTCCGAAACATCCAGACACATATTAAATTTCTGTCTCTCGAGCCTTTACTAGGCCCACTACCCAACCTCAACTTATTCGATATTGACTGGGTAGTAGTAGGCGGCGAATCGGGTTCAGGAGCACGCCGGATGGATAAATCTTGGGTGGAGAATATTCGTGACCAATGTATACGCTTAAATATCCCGTTTTTTTTCAAGCAATGGGGCGGGGTAAACAAAAAGAAAACTGGAAGGACTTTAGATGGACGCACATGGGACGAAATGCCCACTTTTCGGCATAAGGGTAGCTTATTGCATCAAGGCCACTAATTAATCGCTGTTTTTATACTTCAACCAAGCGACACAAACGCCTGTGTCGCTTTTTCCGCACCTCGCCCCAAACATATGTGCTATTATTGTCCTATGGAGGGGATTATATGGTCAAGATCGTTAATGTTCGTAGTCCGGTCAATGCTTCCCAGCAGCAGCGCTATGCCGTTGCTCTTTGCCGAGTTTCTACTGAAGATCAGTTCCAGAAAGGTCTATCTATACCTGAACAGCACAGCCGGATTGAGAAATGGGCCGATGCTAACAGTGTAAAAATCCTGAAGCGGGAAGAGATCCATCATTCCGCCTACCGGGACCTGGATGAGAATCCTCGGGTTATGGATTTGCTCAAGTTCGCCAAAGAAACTCCACAGGTTTCGCTGTTCCTTGTCGATGAGAAAAGCCGGTTCGCCAGGCGGAAATACCTACGGGTAACCTGGCAGGAAGAGTTGCGCCGCGCAGGTGTCCGGGTGGTGGGCGTTAGTGAGTGGGACTATGATCGAAACTCATACATGGTATCTGGTTAGAAGGGATAAGTGAGACCAAGGATGAAGCAAGGTCTATTGAGACTGCCTATCATACTACCAAGGGCATGGCCAGAAATGCAGCAACCCGAGATCCAGAGACAGGATTCTGTTATAAGAATGGCGGAATCGCCCCCCTAGGTTATGATAATCAGCGGGTTACACGGGGGAACGGGGGAAAGATGCCCGAGGCAGGGACAATATCAAGCTGCTGTGGGCCATTAACGAGGAGCACGCAGCCCTGGTCCGGTATATAATCCTTACCTTTTGGGTGGACAAGCGTATGTCCTATCAGGAAATACGGGACCACTTGAATAGTTATGGCCCTAAATATGATGGGATTACTGATCCGATTCCTAACACAAACGGGGGGCCTTGGTCAAAAACTACTATTCGGGAAATATGCTTCAGAGGCTTAGAAGGTGTATACACCGGTTATTATTTTGGAACCGCACCGGCCGGGACTTGCGTGGAACCGGTCAGAAGTGGAAAGATCCTGAGGATTGAATAGTCATTGATAATGCTCACCCAACAATAATTAATATGACTGAGTGGGAGCAAATAAAGGCGGTCATGAAGCCAATCGTTCAGAGAAACAGAAAGACCAAGCGTTCCAATGTGCGGTCGGATAATAGTCCTTACTTGTTTTCGGGGGATAATGCCGTCGGTGAGCCTATGTTTGTATGCGGTGCCTGTGGAGGGAATATCAATGGCAACCAAGTGGCTACTAGATACTATTACCTCTGCTCCTCCTACAAAAATAAAGGAATTGCTGGCTGCAACCAGGGTCAGTACATTCAGCAAGATAAACTTGAATCAAAAGTCCTTATGGCAATTAGAAAACGGTTTTCAAAAAACAGAATTCAAAATCTTGTTCGGGAATTTAATGCCACTCTAGATGACGCACTACATGATCAGGATTGTGCAGAAACACATATTCTTAATTCCATCGAGGTCCTTGAGAAGTCTATAGCCAATATTGTCAAAGCTATTGAGCAAGGATCAGCTACTGTGCCCGCTCTAGTCAAAAGGCTGGAACAGCTTCAAGAGGAGCGCCATGCTTTAGAGATTGAACGTGCGGAAATAAAAAAAGACCGTCCCCTAATCCCCAGAATCAGTGAAGAAACAATTACAGGGAAGGTCCGGTTATTACAAAACATTTTTCAAAATCCGAAGCAACTAACAAAGAACGCCGCATGATTATTCGTTACTTCATCCGGCAGCTTCGGTTCCTCCCGGGAAAAGGTGAAGTTGAGGTTTACTTTTGGCCTAATCCTGCTGAAGATAAGGATCGCTTACGCCTTGTAAAAAAAGAAAAAAAGGGCGATAATTCACCCTTTATGATTTCAGATGGTGCCGGAGGCCGGACTCGAACCGGCACGCTTTGAGGGCGCTTGATTTTGAGTCAAGTACGTCTGCCAATTCCGTCACTCCGGCACAACATGTATTTTAGCACGGCAGATTATTATTTGCAATAGACCGATATAGCTAGATGGTGTCAAGTCATTGTAGGTTTTTAAAGAGAACCTCTTTTGTTCTAGACTACAGTAATGCTGTTTAAGCCTTTTATTGCCATACGGATTAAATTGCTGCCACCGCCATAAATGGGAACATTGTTCAAGTTTTCCTTACCCAAATGTCGTTTTAGCCTTAAACGCTTTAATTCATTTTTGATTTGATCTATTATTTCTGAGATTACTGGGGCTTGCTAGCCCATGGCCAGGTAGTGATTCACCGTTGGCCCGAACCGACCGTATTGATACCATCTTTTCCGCTCCCTGTTGGCTCCAGGCCATGGGACGACGGCTCAACCTGGCGGACAGGATATGACTGACATGGCCTTTTGCGCTGCAACTGGGGATTCTTCACCCCTATAGCAAGAACACATTTCTGTTTTGGCTCTGTTATCGCCAATTCTATTGCCTCTGCTAAGCGCTACATGACATGCTGCCTGTTTCACTGTCTGATTCCCCGATAGATTCCCTTTCTTAATGCCGATGCATGGGCAGTGGCACCTGGCATTGATTAAATGGCGACGTGGATGCTCGGCAACCCCTTCGTGAAAGTAGACCAAACGGGCTTGGGCATGGAGTCCCCCGACTTTAAGATAGTCTTCATCGGCTTCCAGATACAGCTCATCGACTGGAGGCAGGTCTTCACTTAATCGGGCGGCGGCAACCGGCGATTTACTAGAGTCGTAAACAATTACGGGTTTCAATCCACGCACCCGCGAGGGGTGCGACTGGTGGAAACGGTCAACGAAATCCCCCTGGATCAGTTTCAATCCACGCACCCGCGAGGGGTGCGACCCGGCGTGCGCTGCATACGATCTGCAGGCAAGAGCGTTTCAATCCACGCACCCGCGAGGGGTGCGACAAGACGAATGGCGGGGCTACATCGAGAAGTGGTTTGTTTCAATCCACGCACCCGTGAGGGGTGCGACCTATAGAGAGGAGGAAATAAAAAGCATTTTGGGAGTTTCAATCCACGCACCCGTGAGGGGTGCGACGGGGTATGGTAGTATACGATGCGACAACGGGAGGTTTCAATCCACGCACCCGTGAGGGGTGCGACTCCGCGCCTTCGGGACAGGTCTGCCCGGGATAATGTTTCAATCCACGCACCCGTGAGGGGTGCGACGAGCTCAGCCGCTCCTAGCTTTACATGGGTTGAGGTTTCAATCCACGCACCCGTGAGGGGTGCGACTCAGCCCAATCGTATTTATTGCCACAGAGCCGGTTTCAATCCACGCACCCGTGAGGGGTGCGACCTCTCCGGTCCCATGAAGCTCTGCGAAGCGGACATGTTTCAATCCACGCACCCGTGAGGGGTGCGACCCGGCCTCGGCTTTAGGCTCTTGGTATGCCTTGATGTTTCAATCCACGCACCCGTGAGGGGTGCGACAAGCAAAGTGCCGTTTCTGCAAACGCTTGGCTAACTGTTTCAATCCACGCACCCGTGAGGGGTGCGACCAAGAATTTTTTTACCGGAGAACTTTTTCATCTAGTTTCAATCCACGCACCCGTGAGGGGTGCGACTTGAGCCAGACTTCTATCTCTGCAAATCTCTCCTGTTTCAATCCACGCACCCGTGAGGGGTGCGACTACTTAAAGCACTCCTCTTTATTTAATTTTCAATGTTTCAATCCACGCACCCGTGAGGGGTGCGACGTGATAATGATGCCCAGGATCATGCCGGGAGTGAGGTTTCAATCCACGCACCCGTGAGGGGTGCGACCTTGTTTTCCAGGTAATGCATCTTCTTGGCCAGGGTTTCAATCCACGCACCCGTGAGGGGTGCGACGTGATAATGATGCCCAGGATCATGCCGGGAGTGAGGTTTCAATCCACGCACCCGTGAGGGGTGCGACCTAATGCCCCCACAAAAGGAGGTTATAGAAATGATTGTTTCAATCCACGCACCCGTGAGGGGTGCGACTCGATTGTCCTGTCATTTGTGATTATCCCGAATTCAGTTTCAATCCACGCACCCGTGAGGGGTGCGACTTCTATTACTAAAGATTTTTGTCACTTGACAGGAGTTTCAATCCACGCACCCGTGAGGGGTGCGACTGGCAGTGCTGATTGCCAGGGAGGGAGAGAGAGGTTTCAATCCACGCACCCGTGAGGGGTGCGACACTTGCAGCTGGTTGTGTCCATGCCTATCAGATGTTTCAATCCACGCACCCGTGAGGGGTGCGACCCGACATGATAGACAAGGCCGTCGAGCTAATAGTTTCAATCCACGCACCCGTGAGGGGTGCGACCTCAAAAATATTTTTCTTGAATCGGATAAAGAGTTTCAATCCACGCACCCGTGAGGGGTGCGACCCGGTGCTAGACCCTACGCTGCACATGATGGCTGGGTTTCAATCCACGCACCCGTGAGGGGTGCGACTCCGAGATAGCCAAATCGCCAAGCGCTTGGAAAAGTTTCAATCCACGCACCCGTGAGGGGTGCGACGCGGCGGCTGGGTGCATTTTTACAAAACATTTGATGTTTCAATCCACGCACCCGTGAGGGGTGCGACCTTCGGGCCCCTGCCGTGCGGCTTGTATCAGTGGTTTCAATCCACGCACCCGTGAGGGGTGCGACCACCGCCGGGGCGCATATGTCTGCGACCCAGAGAAGTTTCAATCCACGCACCCGTGAGGGGTGCGACCCAAGGCAACCTGGATTGGCGAATCCACCACCTCTGTTTCAATCCACGCACCCGTGAGGGGTGCGACAAACAACCCGGCTTGACCGGCGCATCGCCGAAAAGTTTCAATCCACGCACCCGTGAGGGGTGCGACTCGCAGACGTATGCGCCCCGGCGGTGCAACTCAGGGTTTCAATCCACGCACCCGTGAGGGGTGCGACGTTTTCGAACAGGCGTTCGGGTTCTCGAGCAGGGTTTCAATCCACGCACCCGTGAGGGGTGCGACTCCTAAAAATTTATTTTTGGGGAGTATAGCAGGGTTTCAATCCACGCACCCGTGAGGGGTGCGACATCCTGCATGATAAGCCTGTTATGCAGGTAGAGGTTTCAATCCACGCACCCGTGAGGGGTGCGACCAGGGAATACCTGCCTTGCCAGGTTTAAAGCTGAGTTTCAATCCACGCACCCGTGAGGGGTGCGACCAAACGGTTATTACAGTGTCTGCGGCAGTTGTGTTTCAATCCACGCACCCGTGAGGGGTGCGACAAAGGAGGCGTGATCGCTTGGCTGATCGAAGAGTTTCAATCCACGCACCCGTGAGGGGTGCGACGTGGTTGCGTGGCTGATCAAGGGGGAGTAAATCAAGTTTCAATCCACGCACCCGTGAGGGGTGCGACATGGCCGGGGGGGGGGCCGAGGTAGCATCAAAGGTTTCAATCCACGCACCCGTGAGGGGTGCGACCTGATACTGATAAGCATGCTACTAAAATAACCCAGTTTCAATCCACGCACCCGTGAGGGGTGCGACACTGCTTGATAAAGAGACGCTTGAGTTCCTGCAGTTTCAATCCACGCACCCGTGAGGGGTGCGACCGGATGGTTTATACATGGAGGCCGACCTGAGCCAGTTTCAATCCACGCACCCGTGAGGGGTGCGACTATGCAGGGCGGCCTTTTATTTTAGAGCTGTTTCAGTTTCAATCCACGCACCCGTGAGGGGTGCGACTCCTTATAGCATGCAGCCGATGCGGCCCAGTACTGTTTCAATCCACGCACCCGTGAGGGGTGCGACACGCTCAGTGTAATTTGTGGCAAGCTCATAGGCGTTTCAATCCACGCACCCGTGAGGGGTGCGACCTCCCATCGATATTTTTTCATCAACCACTTTGAAGTTTCAATCCACGCACCCGTGAGGGGTGCGACGCAGTGTCTTTATCGAGATTATACTGCATGCGGTGTTTCAATCCACGCACCCGTGAGGGGTGCGACCCCTGGCAATCAGCACTGCCAGCAGTCCTGAAAGTTTCAATCCACGCACCCGTGAGGGGTGCGACCAGTTAGACAGTATCAATCAAATGTTACTACAGGTTTCAATCCACGCACCCGTGAGGGGTGCGACTAAAGAACCGGGTCCCTTGCGTCATGCCAGGAGGCGTTTCAATCCACGCACCCGTGAGGGGTGCGACCCGCTTTACCGGTTTCTCGTAGACATGGGTCAGGTTTCAATCCACGCACCCGTGAGGGGTGCGACGGGTGGGGGCAGGTGCATAGCGGTGAGGAGGTGAGTTTCAATCCACGCACCCGTGAGGGGTGCGACTCGACAAATTTTAAGGGGGTGGCACCTTGGCAAAGTTTCAATCCACGCACCCGTGAGGGGTGCGACCTTGGCATCGCTGCCGCCTCTCAAGTCGCCTGGAAAGTTTCAATCCACGCACCCGTGAGGGGTGCGACCAGGGCCAAGGTCCAGCATCGCCTTGCCGATGGGTTTCAATCCACGCACCCGTGAGGGGTGCGACCCCCTAGTCCCCACCAAATTTTTATAGGAGGCTTGTTTCAATCCACGCACCCGTGAGGGGTGCGACAGCATCCGGACATCCTGCCGTGCGGAGATAAGGGAGTTTCAATCCACGCACCCGTGAGGGGTGCGACAAACCATGGGTATGAGGCGGTAGCATCGTCCCAGTGTTTCAATCCACGCACCCGTGAGGGGTGCGACCTTGAGCTGCGGGGATATTGGCAACGTGCCGCTGGTTTCAATCCACGCACCCGTGAGGGGTGCGACAATCTTCCACCTCCACCATATCGGCAAGGAGGAGGTTTCAATCCACGCACCCGTGAGGGGTGCGACAAACACACAGTTTGGCTTGACTGGCCCAGCTCTGGTTTCAATCCACGCACCCGTGAGGGGTGCGACCCATTTTCCCCGCCCAGAGTGTGGCAACAAATCATGTTTCAATCCACGCACCCGTGAGGGGTGCGACAATCGGGGCCGCCTTCCTCGTCCTCTGCAAAGTCGTTTCAATCCACGCACCCGTGAGGGGTGCGACCTGAGCGTGAAGAGATTTCTATCATTCCCGATGATATGTTTCAATCCACGCACCCGTGAGGGGTGCGACAATGCCATCCAGTGGGTTTTGCTTCGCTTGTTCCCGTTTCAATCCACGCACCCGTGAGGGGTGCGACACTGCAAGCACAGGGCAGAGGTAAAGGGATGGGATGTTTCAATCCACGCACCCGTGAGGGGTGCGACTCCTGTTATTCTTCGGCGGCTGATGTTTACATCGTTTCAATCCACGCACCCGTGAGGGGTGCGACTTGCTGTATACGGCTTTAAATGCTGCGGAGGGGGCGTTTCAATCCACGCACCCGTGAGGGGTGCGACCTGCGCACCTTAGAGTATCAGGGGTTTCGGGGGATGCGTTTCAATCCACGCACCCGTGAGGGGTGCGACCGGCGACCTGGAGAATTGTTTTTATCCATAGACAGTTTCAATCCACGCACCCGTGAGGGGTGCGACTCCAAGGGATAAAAAACTACCCCCTGGACCGAGCGTTTCAATCCACGCACCCGTGAGGGGTGCGACCCTGACGGGGTAACGCCTTTTAAGCCAGTCAGGGTTTCAATCCACGCACCCGTGAGGGGTGCGACCGGCGTAACCCCAGAAATGGCAGACAAACTACATGTTTCAATCCACGCACCCGTGAGGGGTGCGACACCACTTCTGCCCGCTGGTTGCGATGCAAAGCAGGTTTCAATCCACGCACCCGTGAGGGGTGCGACCGGAGGGTGGAGAGCCGCAGACAGGCAGCAGCTGTTTCAATCCACGCACCCGTGAGGGGTGCGACTAGATAACTAATTAAATCGGAGGTTTGAAAAATGTTTCAATCCACGCACCCGTGAGGGGTGCGACAAGGAAGCCATGAACTGATTACTCTGATTCTTGTTTCAATCCACGCACCCGTGAGGGGTGCGACCCAGTGATACTCTAGGCAGTAGAGGCAGGGAACGGTTTCAATCCACGCACCCGTGAGGGGTGCGACATCCTCCCTTACAAAAAATTTTAGGAGTGTATCAGATGTTTCAATCCACGCACCCGTGAGGGGTGCGACGTCGCCGGTTTCGCTGTGGTGGTATATTATGGCGTTTCAATCCACGCACCCGTGAGGGGTGCGACTGGATGTTGCCGATGACCTCAATGTGTTGTGGGTCGTTTCAATCCACGCACCCGTGAGGGGTGCGACCAACGAACGGCCTGCTGAACTCTTGTTCAACCTTGTTTCAATCCACGCACCCGTGAGGGGTGCGACCCCGGGTTTTGCAGACGCTCTTGGATTTCCTGGTTTCAATCCACGCACCCGTGAGGGGTGCGACGCTCGAGATAGCCGCCCAGCTTGTCCCGGTCGGTGGTTTCAATCCACGCACCCGTGAGGGGTGCGACCAATGGCCGGGGCAGGGGCAGGGGCAGCATCAAAGGTTTCAATCCACGCACCCGTGAGGGGTGCGACTGGCAGTGCTGATTGCCAGGGGAGAGAGGGAGGGTTTCAATCCACGCACCCGTGAGGGGTGCGACCCGTATAGCATGCAGCCGATGCGGCCCAGTACTGTTTCAATCCACGCACCCGTGAGGGGTGCGACGCGACAACGATGACTGTCAGAGGTGCAAACGAGTTTCAATCCACGCACCCGTGAGGGGTGCGACCTGCCGCTTTTCGCATTCAGCATAAAGACTTAGATGTTTCAATCCACGCACCCGTGAGGGGTGCGACATCTGCTTTTTACCGCTTGCCACCAATCCGCAGGGTTTCAATCCACGCACCCGTGAGGGGTGCGACCGACCGCCGAAGGTGCAAAGCCAGTCAAGGGGCAGGTTTCAATCCACGCACCCGTGAGGGGTGCGACATTATCAGCAGTGTATACATACTCTGTCAAAGTGTTTCAATCCACGCACCCGTGAGGGGTGCGACTTCGATGATACCCACAGCGACTTTACTACCGGGTTTCAATCCACGCACCCGTGAGGGGTGCGACTGTCCCTATTGCTTAGAGTATCAGTGGGAAGCCGTTTCAATCCACGCACCCGTGAGGGGTGCGACATGATTACTATGTGTTCCCTGGCATCCTGCATCCAGTTTCAATCCACGCACCCGTGAGGGGTGCGACGCCCACTCAAGGTAGTCTTTCTTGTCCTCGATGGTTTCAATCCACGCACCCGTGAGGGGTGCGACTCGCTGCTTGATAGAGCAGGGGGATGTAGTAAGGGGTTTCAATCCACGCACCCGTGAGGGGTGCGACTCGTGCGCTGGGGGCGGACCGATGAGCGGGTATAGACGTTTCAATCCACGCACCCGTGAGGGGTGCGACTTAAGCCGAGGGAGGTAAGGGGATGGCAACAAGAGTTTCAATCCACGCACCCGTGAGGGGTGCGACCCTTGGTTGATTACCTGGCGGCATTCGAGGCGGAGTTTCAATCCACGCACCCGTGAGGGGTGCGACCCGGCAAGCGGGTGCGGATTGCGCGCCGGCTCGTTTCAATCCACGCACCCGTGAGGGGTGCGACCCCACCCTCCCCACCAAAAACATATACCCTATAGGTTTCAATCCACGCACCCGTGAGGGGTGCGACCAGAGCTGCGGTTATGGTATCCCATGGTGGGATACCGTTTCAATCCACGCACCCGTGAGGGGTGCGACAGTATTCCTTACGCCCTCTGCTACTCTAGGGCTTGTAGCTATTGTTCCGCGAACCACTTTTTGAATGGAATATTGTTCCATAGCAAGCAACCATGTACTATTACACCGCCTTAATTCACCGCATTGCGAACCCCTACAGGAAATCATGTTAGCTATAGGTTCGCGCGTTACAAAATTAGCACCCCTTCAGGGTCGTAGGACTGTTTTGCTCCATAGTGTTCCACTCGGTTTTTCCAGCTACGGCCAAGAAAATAGTATCTAAGACTATCTTTTTCCGGGTCTGCTATTTTTTCTAGACTATTTTTCAACTGAGCGAACTGAGCAGGGTCAACAAGACATTCAAAGACCGAGTTTTGGACCCGTTGTCCCTTGTTCATACATTGCTTGGCAATCCTTCTTAGGCGGCGTTTGCCCTCTTTGGTTTCAGTATTAACATCATAAGTAATCAAGACTAGCACTTCACATCGCACCTACTTCCAGAGAAATGGAGGATAGGACTCAATATCTCCACGAAAGAAACGAGCCAACAACAAAGCCTGAATATATGGCAGTAAACCAATCTCAATTTTCTCCTTCAAGAATGGGTGGGTTATCTTGTCCTGTTTGCGCTTCTGCCAAGCAGTAAGTAACTCTTTCCTTGTTTCATCATCCATCATTACTCCGCCACTCTCTTTAATAGAAAAGCCTGCTCCAGTAATCTGCTTACGGTTTATTATTGAGACGACTAATCTATCAACCATGTATGCACGGAACTCTTCCATAATATCTAAGGCTAGGGACGGTCTTCCAGGTCTATCTCGATGTAAAAAACCAACGAAGGGATCCAAACCAACTGTTTCAAGAGCAGATTGGACATCATGGGCAAGAATAGTGTATAGGAAAGAAAGCATAGCATTTAGTTTGTCTAGGGGAGGTCTCTTGTTCCGTCCCTGCATATAGAACTCGTCTTTCTGATGAAGGATCAGCTCATTGAAAGAGCTGAAATATACACGCGCACAATCCCCTTCATAACCGCGAATTTCATCTAAACTCTCGCATTGCTGAAGTTCAATGGCACGGGTCCTTAAATATCCAGAGGCCTCCTTCAGCAAGTCAGTGTTTACATTCTCGAAGTGATCTCTTATACATCTTTCTAATACCACTCGAGAGTTAATGAATTTACTGACTATAAAGTTCTTAGCTATTGCCACACAGCTTTGAGGACTATCCGAAACACGGTACTGCTCTTTCCGAAGCAATACATTCCCTGTTACTCCGCCTGATACCCGGGCGAGGAATTTCCCATATGGACTGACGAAACTTAACCCTATTCCATGCTTTGCGCAATGCCCCATTAATGCCGGGCTAGCCCCTAGATAACCGAAACAGACAATGCTTTCTAAATTATGAGCTGGAATGCGAAACCTTTCTTTCCCTTCAACGGATATAACTATGTTTTCCCCATCAAGATGTAAGTAAGAATCTGGCGTGCTGACATAAAGAACGTTGAGTAGTTTCTTCATCGCTACAGGCCCTTCAAGTGTTTATCGATATAGTTTGCCACGCTAGGATATTTAGAAGCAATCTTCGGCAGACAAAGTTCTTCCAGAGAACATGCCTTACAGTGTTTACCTGTTGTTGCTTTAGGTGTAATCTGTTGCTGGAACAGGGTGTGCATCTGCTCAGTTTTTTCGAGCACCGAATCCCTCAATTCTGGACTGAATTCTACCTTAGTTCGATGCCTTGTTTCACCGTAGAAAATATAGCCCCAAGATATTTCTACAGCTAGCATCTCTTCAAGGCAAATTGCCTGTGCACATAGCTGAACTTCATCAATATCGTTCTGCTTAGGGCGCCCTTTTTTGTACTCTATCGGAACAGGATGCCACTTACCTTGTCGGCCCTTGAAAGTTATGCCATCCTCCTCGACAGAATGAAATTCAACCATATCAGCGACTCCATATACTCCAAGGGTATATGAGGAGAGGGGAACGGAACGAGTAACTAATATATCCCCCCTTGCTTCAAAGAAATCGGGGTCATCTACTCGTTCGTGTAACTGCTTTCCTTGAATTGTACGGAGATTTTCTTGCCATTGCCTCTCAATATGAATCAGTGCCCATTGCCGAGGGCAAAATGCATAATGCTGTATGCCTGATAAAGCAAGGAGTTCATCCTCTTCATATAGTTTCATCAGACCATCTCAGTTACAGTAACAACAAAGTTACCGTGGACCATCTCCGAGAAAGAATCAGGATAGCTTCGCAGGGGGATAGAGGTATCCTTTATTCCCACTTGAGTCAAATTATAGATTCCATACACTGGAGTCTTGCTAAATACCTTGTCATACTCGAGAATAATTGGTTTGCTAACATCCTTTTTACCCGTAGATGTAGAAGAGTCATTATCAAACATGTAATAATCACCTTCCAGACTGGTTAAAAATCTCCCCTCCGCACGTTGTTCCCCTGATGCGTCGCATGCGGTATACACCCGCGAAACTTGTGGGTTTACACAATTCATACGGGCTGATATTTGGACAAACTTTTCGTAGTGTATGTTAAGGTGACGCAATGCCTTAATCTGAAACTAAACGAACACTGTGCACACTGAATGAAACAGTGTAACCTCTCCTCCAGACAAGCTGCCTGGAGGAGAGCTTCCTTTTGTAGTAATACCCAAATACTGTTACATCCTAAGGCAATTACCTTATCAACATAGTTGCGCCGCTATATCAATTCGATTAATTCTACACCCTGTGGTATTGCCTGGTTATTAATCAGGATACGATAGTCGCCATATTGACGGGGCGGAGCATCGGGGTTGACTTCCTCAACCTTAACTGCCTCGAACAACTTCGATGCGGGGGCATTGCCCAGAGCACTTTCGTGCTTAAACACAATCAACTTACGCGCAGTCATCTTACCCCTGGCTGCACTACGGTCATGATCAAACATGTTCTGCAGTGCTTCCCAGAATAGTGTCAGATCATCCTCGGAAAAGCCTGTCCGCTCTGCCAATTTCGCCGAAATGAATCCTTCAACACGGTAGAGTGCATAGGGTACAATGTATTTACGTCCCATTGTACGGTTTTCTGATGCCTTTTCTTTCTCCGTTGTTGATGCCATACGCGTAATAGTAATCTCCTGTTGCAGGATTGTACTCTCACTCTTGGCAAAGCAAAACTGTACGGGTCCACAGACCTGACCGCACTTGTGGTCCCCTGTATCCATCACCGCGCCAAATGTGCGCACATCATAAAATCTCTGGCACATGTATTCTTTCGCACGCTCTTTTTCTTCTGTTTTATCGGTCTTTGCTGGTATTCCCTTCGCCTCATAGGCCATCTGATGCTTTTTATTAAGCACTGCGCCTTCAGAAACATAGATGTCATGACCAAATGCGTTATCGCGCACTATCGAAACATAATTGCGCACCTTACGCTTGAGGCACACATCGGTAATAATCCCTCGACCCGTCTGGGGATCGATACGTGGCATGTTGCCGGCATCTGGGTCTCCATTGGGGTTGCCATTCTCCACATCAAAGAACAAAATGAACTCATAGCGATTCCTTAATACTTCCGACATGTTAAAACCATCCTTTCATTAATTGGGATTATTTCTCGTTGGCGTCTGCGGACACAGCATCCTTTGCCCGATCCGCTCTTGGGGTGTAAGCGAAACGTTTTGGTGATAGTAGCCTATGATGAACCGTCCTTGCTCCTCGGGATTCAGATTGATGGGAAAACCGGAGGAAGGCAGCTGGTTCACAATCTCGCCAGTCAGCTTATCGTTGTAAAAGTTACCAGATTTTGCGTTATGCTTCTTAGATAACGTCAGTAGCATCGGGAAAACCATCTGCGGTGTCGCCAGCGCTGAATTTAGGTATTTGTCCACAATGCTAGCGTTTACATTGCCCAAAGCATCCTTTTGCGCCTTCTCTAACACGGCAAACAGCCTTCCCAGCAAATAACCTTTGTCCCTTTCATCAGGGTTAAGCGCCATGGTCATCCTCTCCTTTCTGTTATCGATGCGATTTTTACGATTCAAGTATCCTTTTAGGATACCAACACGCACGGGGTTAATAGGGTACCCCTTAAGTTTTTTCGGATCTTGCCCCCCTTCGGCACGGATGCGTCGAAGCATAGCTTGATACAGACTATATGGGTAGTTGGTGCCAAACAATATACTTTGCATCAATGCGCGCTCTAAGCTAGGAGCGACATTATCACTATCTCGCCGCACTGCAGTTTCAAGCAGAATTCTATAGATTGACGGTACATTATGGTCACCTACGACAACAACGTCCTCGTAATGCTGTCGCACCCGTTCAAGCAGGTTGCCAAAACTTGCAACATGGAAGAAACGTATGACCAGCCGCGTTTTGTTATTGGTCATTCCCAAGAGATAGAAGCGTGCATCGAGATTAAGCTCTGAATCAACAGGCAGCTTTCCTTTATAAAGCGTGGCAAGAATGCCCCGGATCTTTTCAGTAGACACCTCATCTAACCCTATATCATCTACCCTTGCTTCTGAGGACAGGAACACTGCCGCAAGGCTTTCCTCTATGGGCATAGCATCCTCTGCCCAAAACACAACTGTGTCACCGTGCAGGCGAATATGGTGAAGCCTGTCCTTCATCAGACTGCTCAGCGCTGTGGTGTACTGAAATGCCGCCGCCTCACTAACTGGGGCATTGAGGCCTTGTTTTTTCCCATAGGATTCAAAAGATTTTTGATTAAATCCAACTAATGTGGGTTTATCCTGCCCAAAACCGCCGATACTACTGTGTAGTCTAGCAATGGGGAGTAATTCTCCGGTTACCAAGCATTGCCCAATGTCCGCCTTGGCGGATTGTTTTTTGCGATATTGCTCCCATGCACGCTTTATTGTTGGGCGATTGTGAATAAAATCCGAATCCCCCTGTAGTTGAAAAATAACGTTCCCACCCTCGTCTAAAGGTGAGGTATCAACTCCATCTACGGCGTAGCTACCCATATTCCGCTTATCAAAAAAACGGAGTAAAGCCTGCGCACCTTCATCATCCAAACCACCCAATATTTCTGCATGTTTACATGCGCTGGCATCAAAGCGATATTGAGCACCCTCTTTGTCATACTCGCCACTCTTGTCATGATGAATGCCAAAAATAAAGCCAGGGTTCTCGCACAGAAATGCGGGTTCCGGTTTCTTCCCCGATCTCTTTGGAGGTTCCGGGACAATGAATGGTGTAGGCACAAGTTTCTTGTCCTGTGTCTGTTTTAGTGTGCGTACAGATATTACATTGCCATTAATATCAATGACAATGCAACTAGACACCCCTACTCGCGCGCAACCTGGCAAAGCAATGCTTTCTCCAGCTTTCAGCAATCGGTTGTAATAGCCGCACAGCGCCTGCAAAATCATTGCTCCACCTCCACTGTACCGCGCTTCATTCTGGCGCGGAAAAACCTCGGCGTGTAGTCATTTTCATAGTCAATATCCATCAACATCCAACCTAAATCACGATCCTCCTCATTAACATAGTAACTCATCGGGGGTTGATCCCCATCTTCCAGTAAAAAGAAGTATGCTGGGAACTCGCGGCATCCAAAACATGGCTGGCGATAGCATTGCCCTTGACGCATGCGCCGTAGCGCCATATTATAATGCTTTTCAGGCGTATCACTAGCTCCTACCTTATCCCTTACCAACTCAAAATGTGCCTCAATCACATACCCAACATTTCGAAGTACCAAGGAAGCACGCTGCTGACGATCTCGAGTGATATCTTGGTGCAAATCAATGTCGGAGTTCTTCATGGCAAGGGATATATTACGCGGAGGAATCTTGCCACCAACCTCATTTCGGCGAATCGAATCAAATACTATCGGATTAAGCACAATAATCCGGTCTACAACCCATTTTATGGCGGGCTTCCAATAAATTGACTCAAGGATTCCCCGTGCCGCTGATGGTGTTATCACATCGTAACTAACCCGTTCGGCCTTCATCTCAGGACGTGTAAAAAGCGCATAATCCCCTTTCACGAGCAACCGAATGCCATACCCCAATGGATCCAACCTCCCTTTCCCTATCAATTTCTCTCACTGAAAAATCCCCTCCATTTCAAAGTCTAACCTCAATCCTGTTTGCTGGTGGTATACCTTTGGAAACGTTACTTTGTCTACACTGAGCACCTCATAAATGCCACTAATGCTTTTGATAACACCCATTTCACAAAGTTGTTCGTGTTCATGTGGATAAACCTGAACCGTGTAGCGCTGAAGAGCTCGTGCGTATTTCCACGGATGCTTACTATAAAAGGCTTTGTCGATTATCTCCCTACAATCCGCATCGAATGGAATCACCACGGGTACTCCCGGAGATTCGATTAGTGAAAACTCACGTGCCACGCGCTCGAAGGGAAAGCTTAGGCTTTTTAAGCCCTCGTCAAATGCAGGCACTATCCCATTTTTGTCTAGGGCGGTCTTGTCATCACCCCTGTCACGGTAACGCTTGGTAAAAAAGCACTTCACCGCCTCTAGCCCGAGGGGGTCGAGGCCACTGGACAAAATATCTATGCCCAATTGTGCCGTGTGAAGAAAGTGCCCCCTAGGCAGTCCGTACTCAGGCATAAAGATATAGGCCTGTCCCATGGGCAGTTTACCCTCACGATTGCATCGTCCCGCAGCCTGAGCAATGGAGTCAATGCCTGCAGCAGAGCGATATACAACGGGTAAATCTATGTCTACACCAGCTTCGATAAGCTGTGTTGATATCACCCGGCAAGGCAACCCACCGTCAAGTCTCTCGCGAATATTCGTCAGTATCTCAGAGCGATGCTCAGGGCACATCAAGGCACTCAGATGAAACGTGCCATCATCCTGCGGAAGCATATCAAACAAATTGCGCGCGTGCTTACGCGTGTTAACGATACATAACACCTGAGGATGGGATAAAAGTCGCTCAACTAAGGCATCATCACTTAGCGTTCCTAGCATCACCAAATCAACCTTACGCATCGACTCATACAATCCCTGAGGGTCTTCTATAATTTCCTTAATGTCATCCTTATAGAGGAAGTCTAGAGCGGGTTGCGTTGCCGTGCATAGAACGATGGTAGCATTGTAATTGCTACAAAGACATCGCATAGCTTCAACGCAAGGCTTAAGATATTGGTCGGGGATCGTCTGCACTTCGTCTAAGATGATGACACTGTTTGCGAAATTATGTAGTTTGCGGCACTTAGATGTCTTATTGGCAAAGAGTGATTCAAAGAATTGGATGTTTGTAGTAACAACAACGGGGGCATCAAAATTCTCGGAAGCAAGTCGTTCCGCCAGCTCCAGTTTATCGTCTAGAGGAGTGCCTTCGGTAACTCGAGAATGGATATTGTAGTTACTGTGATGCTCAAGAACCGCACCCTCGCCTAGGAATCTGCGGAATACAGCAGCGTTTTGCTCAATAATACTGGTATAAGGTATTACGTAAATCACACGCTTCAATCGGTGTTTTCGAGCATGGACCAGGGCAAAGGCCATAGATGAAAGAGTCTTCCCTCCACCCGTCGGTACTGTTAAGGTAAACATCCCCTGCGAGCACTCCGCAACCTTCAAACAATCCCGGTAGACAAGCATGCGTTGTTTATTGACCCGCTCTCTACCTGCATCGCCCTGGGATTCACCAATAGCCTTTGTCTGTAGCTCAGTCATTTTCTCAAAAAAAGGGATGATAAGTTGATCTAGAGCAGGCCAATTTGCCCTTATCCGAGCCGATTCGGGGTCTTTCCAACGATGAGCATCCAGGCAATCAGCATCCACCAGAGCTGAGAATAGCATTCGCGTGTAAAATGCCAACCGAAATCCACCAAGTTTGGTATCAGTTAACGTGAGGTACTCCACAATCTGATCAGGCAAATCAATTTCCTGAAAAAAAGCTTCTGCATCAAAGTTTCCGGAATTCGACATTAACCGATCAGTAAGGCTTGTCCTTTCAGCACCATACCCTGAATCCACACCATCAGGTATACCACCATGATGACCGCATATACAATAAGCCATGATGCGTCCCAAGCCGGGGTATTTTTCATCAGCAATCTTCGCTCCAGCTGTAGAATGGTCCGTGCGAGGGCCACCTTCTAGCCTCCATTGAAATGCCGCAGAGTATTTTCCCGCATCATGCAATAAACCAATACAACGAGCCATTTCCGCCCCTTGGAATTCACTAGCAAAAGACGCGGCCATGTCAGCAACGGCGGTGAGGTGATCCTTAGCAGTTTGCCAGCAATCCTTTTCTAGGGAGTCATCGGATCTAGCATAGTACAAGCACTCACCCCTTCTCTTTTTTAACCACAAAATAATGTTTAGATTTAGTCATATACTCCTCATAACAGTAATAAATCCCTTCATTAGCAACGCAACATAGTTAAGCGGTTGTGACTATGTCCTCCTTGACGGTATAAGCGGCCGGGTTATATACAAGGCAGCAGTTAGTTTTTTCATTATAGCATTACATCATGACAAGTTATGCTTATATTTATCTATTTCTTCGAAATAATTTCTTTTCCTTCTATTTATCAACCGTCGGATTTAAATCAACCCACTTGCGCCAGAATTGACCCACCCACCTGTCTTAAACTTCTTTACTCAGCGGTAAGCGGTCTTTCGAACAGTAACTATTCCCCTTAGGGCCAAGGAAAAACTGCTGAAACCTTCGCCCAGATGATAATTGAATTTTGAAATTATCCCGTCCAGGCAAACAGAGACCTTGACTGAAAATATTATAAAGGCCCCCAAAAAAATACGCCTATCAGGCGTATTTCAGCTAATCAGCTGGGACATCGAATCCGGCGAAATGTAACTCAACACCTAATTCACGTAACATTGTAAAGGGATCGGTATAGGGTACATCAACCGCAACACAGACCTTTGGTAGCGGAACCTTCCTCTTAATAAAATTATTATAAGCCTCGTGGGTTATGAGTGTACAATCGCAAATCTTGGCATACGCTACTAACCATCCATCAGCACCTTCAGCAAAGTCATAGATTGCGGCATCAAAATACTGTTCTTGTTGATGAACCCATCGCATGACTTGTCCATATTGTAAGGTCACATCTCCCCGATCTGTTGATTGAAAGGCAACACTAAAAGAATTGCCGGCCCAATCGTACAGACCATCTTCGTGGCGGCTTAACTCCTGATATACTCGATCGATGCTTCTAACAGATCCGATCTGTGCTAACAATGCTAGACTATCCCAAAATCCTGGGGCAATATCGAAAGCGTAATACCGATTGGCGGCATCAATAAATACGTTTGTGTCTAGAACGTATCTCATAATCTGGGCCCTGCCTCGATTGAGGCTATATATCTGTCAAAGGTCACCCCGGAAATTCCTGTCAGCTGATAGGCCTCATAATAAGACAATTTACCTTCCCTAGCAGCCTGGGCCACAATTAATGCAAAGCGTTTTCCTATACGAAAGTTCTGGTTACTGTAAAAGTTGCCGCCGCCATCGTTTTTTTGGGGTTTCCTTCGGTCATCAGTGAGATACCAATTATAGAACTGTATAAAGTCGCTTCTTCTGATCAATTCTAGGTCAAGGGCACGGCGGGCTGCCACTAAGTCGCTGACTTTAAAGCAACGGGCGATAAAGGCAAATGGTTCAGCTTGCTGTATAGCTGTTGGCCAATGCTCCCGTAGCCTTCTCTCAGGAACAAGGTATTCTGCCGCCACCTGATTGCAAAACAATTCAATGTGGTTACCTGCTGGGGCCATATCCCTAAGGTCAAAGACTGCACCTCTGCCCAAAAACACATGAGCCAACTCATGGGCAAGGGTAAACATTTTCGCTGCTTTTACATCTTTGTTGTTGACAAAAAGCAGCGGAGCATATTGATCTACCAGGACAAAACCCCGAAACTCATCGGTATTAAGTGCGCGGCTATTGTTATTCCCGACAACCCCGTTAAACACCACGAGGATGCCAGCCTTTTCGATGGCAGCACGGAAAGCGTCCAAAGCTTCTTCCCAGGTGCTGAATTCATCAGCCCAATCTTCGCCAAGGTTAAGAGTATGCCGTATTCTAGATGCAATTTCGGTTGGAGGGCTATCAGTATTGGCAGAGCCTACAAAAGGTAGCGGCTCATGTCCCATATCTATTAGATACTCGCGCAACCAAAATTGGCGCCGCTGCATTGCATGAGTTGTCTCCAGAAGGTCTGGGCTTGGTCGGCTCAAAGCTTCTTGTCCGTCATCAATTGTCCTAAGAAATGGGACAGGTAATCTTTCTTCCGGCGGAGTGTCAAGAAAAAAGAAACCCATGGGAGTACGGGTGGCGTTAGAAAATTGCTCTAATTGCTTTAGGGTCGGCAAATGTTCACCATCAATCCATTGGTGAATCTTTGGGAATCTACCCTCAAGCATAGGCGGAGTTAAACCTGCTCGCTCTATTGCCCACCGTAAAACCGGTAATTCGACGGAAACCCTGGCCACATGCCTCCCCCCTTTTAGTCTTAATTAATAGTATGACAACAGCCTTGGCTTAGATACGTTGCTAATCAACTTGACAGTCCATTTACAGTATTCTTCGACATTAGTCCCTCGTCTCCTGCTCCTATTTTAGGAGCAGCAGACTTCCCCAACACTCAATACCCGGAGTGTTATCGCACTCTTATTCCCCGGAAACATCAAAGCCCAGCAAGAAACGGGCAGGGTTATAATTACGGATTTGGAGCAAGCTTCTTTTTTAGCGTGGGAAAGCCAGTCAATGAGCTAGCCGTCATGCAAATGACGGCTGTGTTGATTGAAAGGATCTTGGCATTTAAGGGGGGGAATAGGCAAGATCTGTAGTGTTCCCAGGTTTAGAGGTAAATCTTAAACAAGGCATATAGAAACGGTTCTTTTGCTTCCTGTGCGAGTTTTTGCTCGTGGAAGCAAAAGAACCGTGTCAACGCCTCTAGCTGCTATTCTTGATTTTCAGCACTATCCTTTCTCTTTGGGGGATGCGTAATCAATCGGACGATTACTGCATATACGATAAGTTGAACCCAAAAGGGTATAAATTTGTCGCTGGGGAAAACAGCATTCCCGACAATTGAAATGGCCAACCAAATCATAAACAACAATTCCATAACGATCCCGTCATTTGCCTTTAAATTCTTGTAGATTCTCCAGCCAATATACAACATGACAGCAACCGAAACAAAAACCATGACATATTGGGTCATTTTATATAGCCCCTTTCTTTGCACTTTTGATTACGACGAATTGGATCTAAACTTATCGTGAGAGCCAAGTGGTCAAACCCATGTGTGCCAAATGTGTCTGCTGGCAGACTACTTTTAACTATTTTACCATACTTTTTTAGTTTAGACTATATACTCTGTCAGAAAGTAGTGTCGAGTTAGGGCCAAGTCCCTGACCATACGTACCCTTGGGCATGAAATTAAATCAATGCTAACAGTCAAAGAGTTGAAAAACCGAAAAGCCGGATTCTATATTGGTTATCAGTATAATGGATTAAAACAATTTCAGGCGATTACCTTGAAACCAGCGATCCGATTAGCCTGCGCATCGGTGTCCTCTGGGACAAAGAGCCTTTGCATGCTAAGATGAAGTACATACCTTGGTCGATTATGAAGCCTTCGGGTGAAGGCACTGTAGAACTAAAGGGAAAGACTGTCCGCAGCGTACTGGAAAGACTTTGGCAACCTAGACATTGAAGTGCTGCTACCCCGGGAATATGAATTGGACAGCAATCTGGGTTTTGAAAAACAGGATGCAGGCGCGGTGATCATTATTGTCCAGACAATACTTTTTTGAGGAAGCGAAGGAACAAATTTACGCATTAAAAAGCTCCTCGGGAATTTCCCCAAGGAGCTTGAGCAAAGGTCATACAAAATGGATTAGGAGAATGGGCAAGTACTGCCCATTTTAGTTATCGTTCTCCAAAATCTCTTGCCGTAATTTTTGCAGACTCTCTTCGGTAACCTTCTGGTATTTTCCATCTACCTTAGGGAAACCGGTGGATAGCACTAGCTTAGCAGAATACACTCTGTCCGTTGAACTCAACTGAATGACGCCATAGCCGACGATATGGTCCCCGTCTAGGACCCGGTATTCAATAACTGCAGATTCTGCAAGACCAGCTTCTGTAAATGGGTCCCAAAAGATGCAGCCTTCGTCGATAAAAGTATGGGCATTACCAACTCTCTCAAGCCTAGAGGTGCCGGTACCATCAAAGGCTAGGAATCCATCTACATTCGAAATTCCAACATCCCAAAGTATCAGCACGCCGGCATTCACAGTTAGTTCAATCTCAGTTCCAGGATATGAAAAGTTAAAGGGCAAACCGGGGACTACATTCATTGGAGGGGAATACCTTCCCATTAGGATTTCGGTGCCTGCGGCAATATCTTCAAACACATATTCATTACCTTCAGAAGTTGCGGCGGCATGGATAACGAGAGGGCTGGCGCCCATTACAAGCTCAATATCTCCGGCAAAGTTCCTGGCAAGATAGGGAATGCCCACAAGCATGACCAGGGCAAGAATGCAAGCTACAGCTGCATATACCGGTTTTCTGAAACTGAATGCCTTTGCCTTTTGACTGGTACAGTTTTGGATTAGTCTGCGCTCCATCGCATCGGGAATAGTGATTTTAGAGATACTTTCTTTCAACTCGTTTGGCCTCATTCTGTTTCCTCCTTTTCCAATTCGAGTTTAAGTTTTTCACGGGCATACTGCAGACGCTTCTTGACTGCGGAAACCGAAACACCTAAGAGCTCAGAGATTTCGTTAACCTTGTAGCCCTCCACATAATGCAAGAGGATTACTTCTTTATGCTTCTGGGGCAGATTCAGCACAAGTTCAAGTATTTCCGCGCTCTTATCGTCTGTACCGCAATAGTTTTCAAAGTCGTCTATGTTCAGCTCTGTGTTGCGCAACCGAAATCTGCATATATCCCTGCAGATATTAGTCGCCACCCGAATCAACCAGGCTTTTTCATGTTCTGCATCGTTAAATTTCGGGGCGTTCTTCATATAACGAATAAATGTTTCCTGAAGGGCATCCTCTGCCTGGTCTTCGTTTGCAAGATAGACCAGGCAAATTCTGTACAGCATGTTGCTGTATTTTCTAATAGTCTCTTCGATTCTGCAGTTGTCACCCGGGTGCATCGACTTCTTCTCCCTCCCTTCACTTATAACACGATTGGAAAAGGCCTTTGGTGATATTAAATTAAAAAAAATGTCCGGAATCTAGAAAAAACATCTGGGCCTTAAAGCAAAGACGGCACTAGGAGCCGTCTTTTTCCGTAGCCTTCATTAATATTTTCATCCCATCACTTAAATAGCCTTTATACGGCCAATACCAGTACTTCATTGGAATCACAGTGAAAGCAAATTGACCTATGTTCGCCCAAAGAATATATTCCAAGAATATAACCAAATCGGTCAGTTCTAGATTGCTAGCCTTGATGACTTGTGATAACCAAATCAGTAAAACAATAAAAAACAAATTTGCCAACGGTCCACCGAGATACATCATGATGTACTGAAGCTTGGATCCTTTAGTTATGGATTCGAAGCCGTAAGTCCCTCTTATAGGAATGACTCTAAAAGTAAACCTTTTAAGCTTGATAATGGTTCTACCTGTGCCAATTACAATATGCCAGCCTTTGTCGCGAAAGAATATACGGCCCATAAGAACATGACCCATTTCGTGAAAAAAGTTAACCACGAACAAGCAAACCCATACAAGCAGTAGAAACACAAGAATTTTTAACAACGCAATATACAACATAGAGACCATCCTTTTATATTTTTAGAACACCTGACACAGAGGGTCACCGCAAATTTCATAGCTTTTCCCTCCATCAGGTTAGTCTCGAAAAGAGATGCATTTCAGCTTCCAAGGAAACGCAGGCCTGCTGTACACCCTCCCCCAGCTGCTCCAACCACAGCTGCCAGGACTGCTCCTGGGCCAGGGCCGGGCGCAGCCTAAGCTCAATGGCCTTTTTCAATAGTCCGTCCCAAGGATAGTGGAAGTTTGCATGCACCCATTGCGCCGATTGGGTTTTCCCGGTAGTCTTACCGGTTTTCAGCCAGTAGATTGACTGGGTAATGAGGAAAAACCAGTCGGCGGAGTGAATATCCTTGTCTGTCTTTACTGCGTATTTCCTTATGGTCTGAATCATCGTTCTTACTTGTTCCAGCATCTCAGCCTCGGTGGGATAAGGTATTTCCCCCCTGATATCCCGGCCAGAGATTAAATAGCCTGCATCCAGCAGGCCTCTCAAGGAAAAGCCCCTTAGACCATATCCGTTATTAAAGCGGTCCTTAGAAGTGCCCCAATAAATTACATTGCCCTCACGACTTTTAATCCCCGAGTAGGGGACAATCTCTCCTTCAAGAACCGCTAAATACGGATTGCGGCTACCTTTGTACTCCTCCCGTAGCTTATGGAAATCCCGGAAATTTTCCTCGGTAAGCAAGGTGTCGGCGACAATAAAAAAATCCAAGTCGCTGTAACCTAGGTGAAAATCCTCATAGACAGTTGAACCGAAACAATAGGCGGCGACAATTTTGTTGGCAAGGAGATTGTCTGCCGTTGCCACAAACTCCTCTAGCGCCGATTTAATGTCCTCGTCCATACTCTCACCGCCTCAAGTCTTATGTTTGTCACTCCAGATTTATTCCACTTTTGGGTGACAAATTCCTTCTCCCATTTCAATTGGGAAAAATGACTAGCAACAGTTAAGACTACAAGGCGGGGTTTACCCCGCCTTGTAGTTTATAACATAGTGCTCAATGGCCCAAAGACAATTCGGGCTATCAGGTTTTCTACATCATTCTCTGGTCTTGGAGGGGATGTCACATACTGTTGCCTTTTCTAGTGCGCCGGTATCTTCTGAAAAAGTATATGGCAAGCAGAAGAACGCCGTATACAGGGAGCATTACCAGCATGATTACCGCAAAATCTCGGGTGGCAGAATAGGACGTTGTGGTCAATCCCTTGACGCAAAGGTGGGCAAGGAGGTAAGAGACAGGGACCAGCAAGGCTTTTTCCAGCATACTCTTGGCCTTCTCATTTTTGTGGAATACCCAATACAGCACAGCCAGCATCCCCAGCAGCAATATCGGGAAAATCACATAGTATCCCAGGACCAGTCTCGGTAAAGTTACGGCCCAGCCGTTAGGATATAAATCCTTTCCGTATATTAAAAGATTATTTATTCTAACATCATCGGATGGGTCGGCAGCGGTATAGTAGTAAATGGACACAACATTTTCCTGGTCAGGATTTATAACAATGCTTCCGATATTGTTCTTTGCAATTCGCTTATGCCAGGTGGTTTCCCACGTGGTAATTGAGTATTCGTAACCGGTTTTATCTTCGGTGAGATCTCGGTTTATATCATATCCTGCGACCTCTTCGCTGAAAGATAAATACACAGTGCCGTCTTCCTGCTCGGAAACAGTTACGATCTCTTTTGAATAGGGAAGATACTGGGGCGCGGTTAGATAGGCAACTATTGTCAAGGTAATTACCAAGGTTATCAACACCGAAAGGATTGCTGTGTACACCTTTGTGATATTGAGCTTTTTCTTTGCCTTGCGAAAAGGTTCTATATGAGTATCCGGCGCAAATTTCTTCGGGTGAACCATTTTATCCAGTTCAACTTTACAACTTGGACAGGCTTCCAGGTGCTCCCCAACTAGTGCGCGGGTATCATCGCTTACCATTTTCTCGGCATACAGGGGTAGAAGGTCACTAATAACGTCACAACTCAGTCTCATTGCAGCTCCTCCATTCCTTCACTGATCTTATTGCGGGCCCGGTGATAAGTGACACAAGCCCAATTTTCGCTTTTCCCAAACAACGATGCAATCTGCTTAAAACTTAATTCGCCAAAAGTCCGCAGGGAAAAGACTTCTTTATATGGTTCCTTTAGATTGTGCAGCACCTCATGGATTTGCATTGAAGTTTCCGCGGTATTCATTGCAACTTCGATGTCAGTGTCATCTGCCGGTTCCGCAACTGTATCCAGGTTTGTCAGCTTCTTATGCTTGCGCAAATATGAGAAGTAACAATTCTTAGCAATTTGACACAGCCAAATTCGGATATCGCAGTTTCCCTTAAAACTTTCTATGGATTGTATAGCCTTAAGAAAGGTTTCCGAAGTAATGTCTTCGGCTATATATTCATCATTGGCAAGGCTTTTGATGTACAGAAACACGTCCTGAAAATACGAGCGATACAAATCCTCATATTCCGTCACTTTATCACCTCCCTGTATATAAGACGCACATACCCTGAAAATCTTACAAAAGATAGGTAATATCCCCTGGGCATTCTTCAGGAAATAGTATTCCGTCCCCGTTCACATTCATGCTGAGAGGAGTGCTGTCCCCGGCATAGGAATAGTGGATGCAGGTATAGGAATATTCTCCTTCATTGGTCAGGTTTCCTTCCCCTTCGTAGTCCAGGGATCCCCTATGAAGTCGATCCAAGGCCTCATAAGCATACTCCAGGACCTGGCCGTTTCCGAATCCGGTTATGTTGCCATAGGCATAAGAGCCATCTATATGTATTAAAAAGGCTGACTCCCGTCAGCCTCACAGACTTGAAAAACTCCCCTTAGAACACATCCACAGTGGCTCTTTGAATAGCAATGCGCTCGACGACGCGGATGACAAGAAACCCAATGAGGTAATTTGCCGTACCCAGCAGGGCTTCCCCTAATACCAGCCTGATCAGTTCAGGCATATGCACCCCTTCAAACAACATATTTGCCGCTTCGATGCTCCGGGTCAGGGGAATGATTCGAGAAATGAACTGGGCGGCTTTGGGCAGCTGCGCAATGGGAAAGTTGGCCCCGCAGAAAATCATCAATACATAAGTGGACAGGTTCAGGACGAAGTGAATGCCGTCGGTCACCAGGCCAAAGATTGACAGGAGCAGGCCGAAGCCGGCGGCGGCAAACATGGCGATGAAAGTTATCAGGAGGAAGAGCCCGAGATTGATGCCGGTGAAATCCACGCCGAAAATCAGGCTGCCGGCGAGGAAACCGATTAATACTGTCGCCACTGATACCAACATAGGAAAGAAGCCCCGCTGAAGCACCACTGCTAATTTGTGCACCGGGGCGGCAATGATGGAACGGAGACGGCCGTAGTAACGCTCGCCGGTAAATGTGGTCCCCAGGCTGAAAATACAGGTATTGACGCAGAGCAAAAAAGAATTGCCCACCACCCAGCGGGTAAGATTGGCGGTATTGAAGCTGTATGAGGCCAATACGCAGTAAAAGATTAAGGTCAGGAGCGGAATTGCCGTCTGAAAGCAAATGAATTCCTCAAAACTGAAAATCGCTTGCTGGCCTTTAAAGTAGAGCCAGGCCTGGGAAAAGAAGCGCCTTAGCATTAGCTCACCTCCAATGTTGCTTTAATGCGCACCTGTCTGTCAATCACCTGATAGAGCAGGGACGATAACAGGACGTAAATTGCCGTTAACCCCGCCAGGATGCCAAAGGTTGTAAAGTATTGGGCGGGGTTATTGATGCCGGCAATGCTCATGCGCATCAATTTGATTGCCCAGGTGGGTGACAAGGCGTAGCTGATGGGACGCACCCAGGCGGGCAGTATCTCCACAGGAAAAACGAATCCGCAGGCCAATATAATCGGGATTTCGATGCAGTTCATGTAGAGCTGTGTCTTTCTAGACAAGGTCAGCAAATAGGCAATGACAGTGGAGATTGTAATGAAACATACCACCGTGGCCAGCAAAGAAAGGAGCAAGTAGCCGGGGCTGGCGATTTGGAAAGGCGCATTGTATAAAATTTTGGCCGTCAGAAAGGAGAGGGCCAGTGTTGCCAGGGAGAGAATGGTGTTTCCCAGAATCTTTCCAAAAATAATCGTGGAAAAGTCCGCCGGGGTGGCAAAAATTAAGGAAAGAGTGCCACTGTACCGCTCGCGGTTAATGTCTCCGGCTGAGGAAAAGCAGATGCAAGCCCAAAGCCCCATTAAGCCTGCGCCTAAAATGACGTAAGTGGTGAAATTTTCCTGGCCGGAGTTTTTGAACATCTCATAAATAAGGACAGTGTTGACGATGGGGTTGGCAATCAGGCAAAAACGGAACATCGGGCGCACAAAGGAATTTTTCATCTGCAGCTTAAGGGTGTCCCATATCACTCTCAGCTTTTTCATTGGGCTTTCTCCACAAGCTGAATATAAGCGTCCTCCAGGGTCAGTTCCTTGCGGGAAAAGGAATATATCTTTTCATCCCGCAGAATATCAAGGGTCCGGCCGCTGACATCCACATCCGACAAATATTTGACGGTGATGGCAGTGCCTTTTTCGACGCCGGCGGCGGTAACAGATTTTACGCCCTCAATGGCCTTAATGCGATTAAGCAGAGCGTCGGTACTGTTTGCCAGGGCAATTTCCAGGGAGCTCAGGCCATGAACGCCGCGCTTTAGTTCCTCCGGAGTGCCCAGGGCCACCAGACGCCCTTTGTTGATGATGGCAATGCGGTCGCAAAGCTCATCAGCTTCAAACATATAGTGAGTTGTGAGCATGACAGTCTTCCCCTGGGCCTTGAGCTTTTTTATTATCTCCCGCAGCATCCTCGCCCCCAGGGGGTCAAGGCCGACGGTGGGCTCGTCCATAAAGATAATTTCGGGGTCATTGATGAGCCCCTGGGCTATCTGCAGGCGCTGGATCATTCCCTTGGAATAGGTTTCAACCAGGAGATCGGCTTTGTCGGCCAAGCCGACAAGCTCTAAAATCTCGGCAATGCGCTTTTCCGCCACTGCCCCATCGATGTAGTACAGGTTGGAGAAGTATTTGAGATTATCCCGGGCGGACAAGCGCCGGTAGACACCCATCTCGCCGCCAAAGATAAAGTTAATCCGCCTGCGGATGAACTTTTCCCCGCCGAAGGTGTCCGCCCCCAGCACCTTGCATACTCCCGCTGTAGGCGCCAGCAGGGTGATCAGCATTTTGATGGTGGTGGTCTTGCCGGCGCCATTTTGGCCGAGCAAGCCAAAAATCTCACCCTTTTTGACGTCAAAGGTGATGCCGTCGACGGCTTTTATAATCTCCTTCTTGCGCCGAATCCAGCCCTTGCTGGAAATGTACTCCCGCTTCAGGTCCGAAACCTCTATTACAGCTGACATAATGACCAACCTCCTACCATAGTAGTCTAATTAGATGTTAATGCAACTAGACTAAAAGGTCAAGACCGAAAAAACCCCTTCAAAGGCGGCATGCCCAAGGGATAACTCCTGAATTAAAGGATTGTTTTTTTAGGAAAGAAATGGTATGCTAAATTCAATCTTAATTCTGTGAAGATTCTTCCATGCTTCGCAGAGAACGAAAGGAGTTGTTGTTTTATGACTAACATTTTTGAGGTGGCTTTGGCCTAAAACTGAATACTGGGCTTGGCAATATTTTTTAAGGTGTATATGCGCCTTTTATTGCTGTGCCGCTATGAGTATCCTTTCGTGAATACTGTAGACTTCTATGGGCATACGAACAGGTATGCCCGTGTTTATGTTGACACTTGCATCACCTGTAAAACCGCAGTTTGCAGCTATCGATGGTTGCGTGCTGCGGCATTTTTATGCCCAAAAAGATTTGGAAGCGAGGATTGAGTTATGTATAACACGTTAAGGGCATTATTGCGAAAACCGAAGCTTTATGAAAAGACCCAAGAAAAATTCTGGAATGATCCGTATATCTCTAAGGGCATGCTCGAAGCGCACCTGAATCCAAATACAGATGCCGCGAGTCGTAAACCTGAGTCCATAGAACGCTCAGTGGAATGGATTTGTTCCTTGCTGCCACGTGGCGCTAAACTGCTCGATATAGGTTGCGGCCCGGGACTATATACTAAGCGTTTATCTGAACGTGGATTGCGGGTTACGGGCTTAGACTTTTCAGAACGCTCTATTGCCTATGCAAAAGCAAACGACGCCAAAAGTGAATATGTAATGCAAGATTATCTGGAAATGGAGTATAAAAACATATTCGATATGGTCACGTTGATTTGGTGCGACTACGGCGCTCTGATACCCGAAGATCGCCATAACCTGCTTGACCGCGTGTATCGGGCTTTGAAGCCAGGAGGATTGTTTCTGTTTGATGTATTTACGCCGTGGTGGAACTTCGGGCAAAAGGAAAGCACGTCATGGGAAATCTGCGAGCAGGGCGGTTTTTGGAGTCCAAATCCGCATATCTGCTTGAATGCACAGTATTACTATGGCGAAAGTATTGGCATGAGTCGAACCGTTATCGTTGAAGATGGGAACATCCGCAGTTTCAATATCTGGAATACAAGCTTCACGAAAAAATCTCTGTCAGAGGAAATTCAACTGCATAAGCTTATTCCTGTTGATTATTTTTCTGATGCTGAAGGTAAGCCATACGATGAAAACTCACCGACCTTGTGCGCGGTGATGAAAAAACAGGAGGAACCACATTGAATATAACATTACGATTGGAACAACCGAAAGACTATCGAGCCGTAGAGGAACTGACCCGGGAAGCCTTTTGGGGCAGCATGAATCACCCCACTTGCGACGGAGAGCATCTTCTTGTCCACAAACTACGGGACCTGCCTTCCTTTGTGCCGGAGCTGGACTTCGTGGCCGAGGCAGACGGACAGCTTGCGGGGCATATCATATACAGCACAGCAAAGGTCATCACGCCGGAAGGTGGCGAGATCGAAGTGCTGAGTTTCGGCCCGATTAGCGTTTTGCCGGAATATAAGCGGATGGGCGTCGGCTCGGCGCTGATGCGCCACAGCATTTCGGAAGCGAAGAAACTTGGGTATAGAGCGATTATTTTCTACGGGCATCCAGATTACTATCCCCGCTTTGGCTTCAATCGGGCAAGCGCGTTTGGAATTACCTCTGAAAACGGGAAAAGCTTTGATGCGCTGATGGCAATGCCTCTCTATGATGGCGCCCTTGACGGCGTTATTGGGCGGTTTGTCTATGATGCGGTATACGATACTGACCCGAAAGAAGTCGAGGAGTTTGATAAAACCTTTTCACCGAAAGAGCCTGTAGTATTGCCGCCAATTAAACTGCTCACCGCTAAGCTGCCCGAGAACGCAAAGCGGGCATTTGAAACTCGTAAAATTGAATATGTATCTCAGCTCCAGGGCTACAGCGGTGTTGAAATGCTGCGCTGGGACGGGGTTGAAGAACAGAATATGGTTCAAATCAATCATAATCTGAAAGCACTCGGTCAGCCTGAAAAACTGCTTCCGTCCTCCTATATTTTGCAGCTTGCCCAAATGGGTGTACGCATGCCAGTTGTGCAGAAAATCCGTGAAAAGGCGGGCATTGCAGTGTATCGAGTGGAATCGGAAGCCGAACAGTATGTGCTCAAGGTGTTCGAAAATCCGGGGGACAGGCGGGAGATTGAGAATTATAAACTGCTTGCATCACTCGGTATACCCACACTGCCGATGCTGAAACATACCGCCTGCGCGCTGCTTCTGCCCGATGTGGAAAACAGCCAGGAATACCGGCTGGGCTGTGAAGCGGATTTATCCGATATTCAGGTGGCCTCAGCCGTTGCCAAATGGTATAAAGAACTGCACAGCAAGGGGCGGGCGTACATGCGCCAGAATAACCCTGCGCTTTATGATGAAACCGATAAAATTACCATATCCAATCTGGATATGGTGGCAGACAAAACCAATACCGCTGAAAATGCGCTGTGGCCGATAATCCGCAAACGTTTTGCTGAAATCCGCCGCAGAATTGCCGGCCTTCCCCGCACGCTGACCTATAATGATTTTTACTGGACAAACCTTGTGGTCGCACGGGATCTATCCTCCGCTATGATGCTGGACTTCAATCTGCTTGGAAAGGGTTATGTGTATAGCGACCTGCACAATGTAACAAGCTCCCTTAGCCCAGAAGCGGCGGCTACTTTTTGGCGTGAATATGGAGAGGATTTTGGCGGCGAAGAAGAAAAAGCAGCCCATGCGTTTCTGTCGCCCCTTGTCGGGCTCGTCGTCGCCTGTGAAAGGAAGAGCTTTCCCCGATGGGCTGAACCAGCGTTGGCAGAGCTGAAAGGCGGAGCGGTTCTTGATAGCCTCACCGGGTGGCTGGACGGGTTTTGCCCATCATAAATGTAAGGGGCACGAGTGAGGCAGGCTTATAAGCGAAGGTCATACAAAAAACACCCTGACGAGCCTATTCCGGAACCAATACGAATCGACACAGCGGAGGGCTATCTGGGCTAGAAAATGCGCAAAAAGACCAGCCATGCTAAGCAATTACACTTGGACATGACTGGTCTTTTTTTTGCTGCCGCTTGAGGGTTTTCTCTGAAGACTATCTTGCTGTCGTGAATCCCCAAGTTGCGCTTCGCTATTTTACTTGCCCAGGGTTTCACTAAGGCGGCTTATCAATGCTTGGATATTGTTCTTGCTCAGGCTGTAATACTTGGAATTCTTGACCTGTTCCTCAGTAATCAGGCCTGCTTGCTTGAGCTGCTCCATGTGATGAGATACTGTTGAAGGCGCCAGGGAAAGGGCCTCGGCAATGTCCAGGCCCCGCAAGGGGCTGTTCTCCCCCAGCAAGGAAATTATCTTAAAGCGAGTGCTGTCGGCAATGGCTTTCAGCTGCTGCAGCATCTCTTCGTCTCTAAGAGTCTTGGGCCGAATGGAGACAAACAAAATCTGGTCCCGGCCAAACAGGCGTATAGCCCGATAAGGCAAAAACAGGCTGGGAGAGAAGGTAAAAGACGCATACGGCCCCCGGTTTCGGAATGTCTTGCCCATCAGCTGTTGGGAAAATTCAAGATAAGGCATATCTTTCAGGCCTGCTTTTACCTTGTCCAGCAGCTCCGTCACATCGGGGCCCGCAGCTTTGAACATCTCAGCAAATGCCTCGGTGCGCAGCTCTTCCGCCAGGGAGAAATACTCTTCAATATACCGCTGTGACTGTCTGAGCAGGGACTGAAACCCAAGATAGCTGTTGCACAAGTAGGGCCGATCAAAATAAAGGGCTTCCAATGCTTTATCATTGTTGATGGCATTGGCAATGTCTGCAGTGCCGGTATCCGTCAAAGAAAAAAACAGCTGAATAAATTCTGCCGGCTCCATTTGCTGCAAATGCCGGCGGTACTCGTCCAGGGTAAAATCTGCAAGGGGATAGGTTAAGAGCGGTTCTAGCATGCCATGAACAAAATTTGGTTCCAGGGTCTTAAAGACCTCATGGAGAAAGTGGTACTTCCTCTTTTGGGCGGCAATTGAATCCTGGCCATATATTTGTGAACACAAATCATGTACCGGTTCATCCTGAAGGATGCTTTGGGCGGCAAACATAAGCTCTATATCTTCCAGGTATATAAAGCTGCTGTTTTCGTCAATTTTGACATGCATACAATTCACCACACGTTCCAATAACTTATTCCCAGCTTAGTCATCGCCTGGGGAAAATCAGCTCATTTCGGACAGGTTTCCCTAACGATCCGGGATGTGAGCAAACTCCTCATTCTTAATATAATTCCCCTCTTTATCTTTTCGGTATGGCAGCACAGCAACTACAGCATCTAAGTTAACCAGCCCATAAATATGTGGATATCTTCTGCCGGTGTTATCTCCGTCTTCCCACCTTACCGGGGATGTCAGCTTATCGGTGTCGATGCACAACAGCACCAGCTCGACGGCAATATCACGGAAATTTGGCGCAACCCGCCAAAAGTATTCAATGGAAGAACAGTGAACAAAACCTTCCGCGGCAATGCTTTCTTCGCCAAATACAGGTAGATCCTTGATGGCTTCCCAAGTATCTTTGCGCAGACAATGTAAGATTATCATTGGCATCCCCCTTCTCGGCAATGTAAACATTCTACCAATTGCTCCCGAAATCCTTTTCGAGGCAACGCAGACGGGGGCCGAGACGGCCCCCCTACATCTTGATTATAAAAGTGACAGGACAAATACGAAGGAGGTCGGGGGCCAAGATGGCCCCCTGCTTGTGCTGGCAGCCAACAGCCTTCAATCCATATTCCACAGTTCATGCAAAGGTATCTTCAAGCCGGGTAGCTCCGGATGGCTGACAATGTCTTCTGTTTCTCCGGTTGCCACAAGGGCGTAGCCGTTGGCATTCAGGACGAAAGCCTGGAAAGTCTTGTCCTCGGGATCAACAAGCCAGTAATGCTTAACACCAGCCTTCCGGTAAATCTGCAACTTCTTCAGGCAGTCCTTTCTGCGTGTTGATGGCGAGAGAATTTCCACTGCCAATGTGGGAGCTCCATGAACACCGAAATCTTTGATAATCCCCCGGCGCTGTTTGGCAATGTACAGGATATCTGGCTGGACAACAGTGGTATCCCCGAGGGTGACATCTACTGGAGCATATAACAGCAGGCCGCCGGGGTCTGTTTCCTTGAAATACGCCTTGATAATTTCGAACAGCATTTGGGAAACAAATTGGTGCAGGATAGATGGGGATGGGTCTTTCACCAATTCTCCATCTAAAACCTCATACCTGTATCCAGGTTCTTCGGGGATTTTAAGATAATCCTGATAGGTAAAAGGCTTTGTTGGATCGGTAACGTATCCAGTTTCTTTTTCCCGGATGGTCGGCGAATGGAGGGCTGCAATTACATCATCAAGTCTGTACCGGTATTGTTTAGCTCCCAACCTGACAAAGGGAATTGTCTTTTCTCGGGTATAGCGCCAGATTGTGTCCACCGAGAGGCGCAAGGCAGCTGCCAGCGTATGGGCAGTGACGAGCTCATTTCCTTCAGCCATGGGACCACCTCCAATTAGATTATAATTATTCTCCAAACATAACGCAACTGTAATTAACTAAGATTAACTAAAGCAGATATCATTGTGACCAAAGGAGGCAGTTGTGGCCGACTTAGCTCAAGGGCGAACCAAAGTGACTGGCTGGAGATAAGTAAACAAAAATACCGAGGGAAGCCCTTCGGCATTTTTATTAGCAGCTCAAGGGATTGACCTCTCACAGGTCTGGGCCAGGTCAAAGCTGCGGCGGTAATACAAGGTTTCCCTGATATCCTTACTTGGACAGCGTCTGATTTGGAGTTTTTTTTGATGTGTCATAACCCAATTCATAGTAATGGTTATTGTTGAACTCAAAGGTTTTAATGACATCAAGGCCAAGTTTTTCAGTATGCGCTCTATATGATCTGGGATTAATTTGATTGATAAAGGTAATTAGGATTGGAAACCTATTCTCCATTTGAGTCCGGGAAAACTCGAAAAGGTTTGGCAGGACTTCAGTGCCACGATAATCTCTATGAATGCAAATTGGTCCATATTGATAGGAATTTTCCGTTGAGAGCTTTTGACCCAGATACTCTGTGCTGGGCAGATCCTTAATCATATGTTGAAAGAGGGGCCATGCTGACCAATACTGCCACGAGGCGGCCATAACATAGGCCACAACCTTCTCACCGTCACATGCTATCGCCAGTCCGTTTTCCTTTTCGATGAGTTCTTGAAACTGCTCTTCAGTGAAAAAGGTAGTTACGAAGCCATCAGGTCTGTCTTCATCGGTAATTGTTGAGACATGATATTTTTGCTGTAATTCTGTAATCCTTGGGATGTCCTTTATACTCGCGTTTCTATAATCCATTAAACTCCTCCCCCCGAATTGACCGATTCTTTATTAAGGTTTGTCCACAGTGAAGATGCAGAGAATAGGCTCCAAGGATGTATATTGTCGGGTAATTGGCTAAAGGTCATTGGCTCCTTTAGAGTGGGATGTATACAGGATATTTGATGGCAAAATAAGGCGATTTGCTGGCCGGGCCTGTTTACTTTTTCACCATATTTTTGATCGCCAAACAGAGGATGTCCTATAGAAGCAAGTTGGACTCGGATCTGATGGGACCGCCCGGTAATCAAATTAATCCGGAGCAAACTCAGGTCCCTGGCACTGGCTAAAAGCTGATAATCTAAAATTGCTTCCTTTGCATTCTCCATGTCCTTGTTAACTACAGAAACCATATTGGTATCTGGATTCTTAACTAAAAAGTGTTTTAAACAGGCTGACTGCTCCGGTCTGCCATGGACAACTGCGAGATATGTTTTTTTAAATTCTTGCTTGCGAATCTGATCTGATAGCCGTGAGGCGGCCTTGGAAGTTTTGGCAAAAATCATCACACCGCTAACGGGCCTATCTAACCGATGGACTAAACCCAGGTAGACATTGCCGGGTTTATTATATCTCATCTTTATATCCTGCTTTAGCAAAGTAAGCATATCTTCATCCCCGGTTTTATCTGACTGGGACAATATATTGGGCGGTTTATTTACTACTAGAAGGTGATTATCTTCATATATAACCGATATATTCATTCCCTTCAGCTCCAATTTTCATAGTTGCGCAATGCCGGGCAGCTCCATATGACTCCAGCGCCAATAATTATTGCTGGTTCAAGGGGTTGACCACTGACAGGCAGGACTGGCCCAAGTCCAGGTTGTGGAGGAACTCCTCCACATCTTTTTTGGTCAGCTTGGTCATTTCTTCGAACCTGGTGAGATAGTCCCCTTGCTGGAGCCAGTCGGTGGCATAGGCCATTACTGTCGATTCCAGGCCGTTGAGGTCCATGATAAACAGGCCCAACAGCTTGCGCAGGTTGACATCCAACTGCTGCTGGCTGATGCCGCACTCTTGGAGCCGCTTTAATTCTCCCAGCAACTCCTGGGCCAGCCTGTCGGGGTCATCGGTTTCCCCGCCGAAGATGAAGTGGCTGTACCAGGGGGTGCAGGAATACTCAACCCCGAAGGAGTTGTCGATGATGCCTTCATCATAGAGGCGGTTATAAAAGGGCGAGTTCTTGCCGATAAAGATCTCCAGGAACAGACTGACCACTGTCTCCCGGCGGCCGGCTTCCTGCCAGTCCCGGGCCAGCTGATCCCTGAGGCCCAGGCAGAACAGGGGCCGAGACACTTCCATGCCTGCAGCAAAGCATTCGCCGACACCAGGCTGGGGCCTGGGAACCAGGCTCTTGATTGCCGGCAGTTTGGGAAACTGCTTTTGCCCCTGGTTTTTGGCGATAAAACCATAGAGCTCTTTTTCATCGATATCTCCGGCTACAACCAGGACCATGCGCCCGGGATTATAGAAGAGCTCATGGCATTTGCGCAGCAGCTCGTAATCTATTTGCGCCAAATCCGCTTCCTTGCCTGCAATATCTTCAGACACGGGATGGTCCCCGTACATTCCCGCCAAGGCCCCCAGGTACACCGCCCAGTTCGGCTGATCCTGATACATCTTGATTTCCTGGGCAATTATGCTGCGTTCAGCAATGACGCCTTCTTCAGTAAAGGCAGGCCGCTGGACAAAATCCAGGAGCAAATCGAGGCATTCATAGAAATTCTCCGCCGTGGAAAACAAGTAGGCTGTCATGGTATGGGTGGTAAAGGCATTGGTGCTGGCCCCATAGGAGGCGAACTTGTTTTCAATGCTGGCCGCCGGATCCTCAAACATCTTGTGCTCCAGGAAATGGGCAATGCCTGCAGGAGTGATAAACTCCTCCCCGTCCACCAGGGCTGAGCGATTTATTGCCCCGTAGGGGGTAGCCAGGACCGCAAATTTACGTTTAAATCCGGGCTTGGGCAGGAAAATGCAGGTAAGGCCCGCATCAACTTTTCCAATGTACACCTTCTCGCCCAGGTCAGGATATTCTCGGCATTCATATTTCATGCTAATCGCCTCCGCCGGAAAGAAAGTAGGTAGTCTGCAGGTGCATTCGCCGGGCCGCTTCTTTGACATCGCCGACGCTGATTTGGGCCAAAGCCTCCAGGAGGGAGGGAATGGTCCAGCGCCGGCCGGATATTCTAGCGTCCACAGCCAGGGCTACCTGCTCGCCTAGATCGTCGTACATCTGGAGCAAACCAGTCTGCAGGCTGGACCGGGTCCACTCCAGCTCCTGTTTGCTGATCTTGCCCTGGCCCATATCCTCCAGCTGGCGGGCCACAACTTCTGTGGTTTCCTGAAAAGAGCCGGCGTCGATGCCGGCGGTGATAAACTGCAGGCCCATGATGCTGTCCAGACTGGACCCGATATAATAGGCCAGGCCACGCTTTTCCCGGACATTTTGAAAGAGTTTGGCATGGGGGTAGCCCCCGAGAATGCCGTTGTACATGATCAGGGCGGGATAAAGATCGCTCTGCTGGGTAATGTCGCTGCAGAGGGCCATCACCAGCTTGCCCTGGTTAATATCCATGCGCTCTTGGATTAGACTATGCTCCCGCTGCTCCAAGAGGCGGGGCATTTCCGGTTCCCTTCCCGGTTGGCGTGGCCATTGCAAGCGGGAGCCTATCCCTTCCACAATCCGGTTATGGTCATAGCGGCCGCAGACATAGATATCTGCTGCGGCGTTTTTCAGCAAATGCTGGTACTGCTGCCAGGCATTTTCCGCTGTCACTGCCTCCACCTGTCTTAAGCTGCCATACTGATTCTGGCTGTAGCCCCGTCCTGGGCAGAGGTGCTGCAGGCAGCGGTGAAAAGCAAAGCGGCTCTTGTCATTGAGCAGCGACTTGATCCGGGCCTGGATATTGCGCTTTTCCCCCTGGATATAGCTCTCTGCAAACCGGCCCTGTTCGGTATAGGGGTAGAGCAGAACTTCCCGGAATATATCCAGGGCTTCCTCCAACAGGGAAGTGTTGCCGGGCAGGTACTGATCGTTGACCAGCTGGATCTTCAGCTGCAGGATCAGATTCTCGCCTCGCTTCAGCAACCCAATGCCAAACTGAGTGCCATAGAGCTCCGCCAGCCGTGCCCTCAGTTCCCGGGCGGTGGGATATGTAGCTGTGCCCCGCTGGAGCACATGGGGAATAATCGCCGATCTAGCAGCATCTTCCCCCAGGGGCCAGTAAAGAAACACCCCTACAAAAGTGGTCTTATAATTGTCCATGGGCAAAAGATGCAGCGACGTTCCGTTCGCAAGCCTTTGCTGTGAATACTCCATGCACTCTGCCTCCTCACTTATATCTATCTTGCCTTTTCCGGAGTTCATTTAGACATTTGCTGGTCCAGTGCTGTGATTATAAGCTAAAAAGGCCGGTCAACCCGGCCAGCTTGCCGACAATGCCGACAATAAGCTCTTTCCAATTTTATCTTTTCGCCGGTGATTTTGTCAACTGAGACTAATTTTTCGGCCTCTTTACCGGCACAGCATCATTAATGATCTTTTGAATGTCCAGCATCATCCTGCTGAAGCGGTACTCCGCATCAAGATAGCGGTTAATCACGTCATCCTGGCGTGCAGTCTCATAAAGCCGGCGCAGATTATCTTTCTCTTCTTCACAGACCTCTTTGCCCTTTAACTGCTGGCGGTGGAGTTCAAATTCATGGCGGCGCAGCTCCAGCAGCATCCCTTTCAGTCTGGGGGCAGCAAATACCTGACCCTGCCATTTGACAAATTCCGAATAGATTTCTTCCTGTTTTAACGCTTCTACCAGTTCCCGGGCTTTTTCGTAGACCCTCATCTCTCTCCCTCCCCTTGCCAAGAACTTGTCTTACTGTGCTAAGGTATTCAGTATTGCAGTCATCTATTCCCAAATGTAGTGAAAATCCTGCCAAACCAAGCCAAATTTGCTTCCTTGCCTAGGCAGATGCTGCCCTGTGACAATCAAATTAAAAAGGCGAATTGCTAAAAGGGAAATCTGCAGGACATAGAGAATACCTTTTAGAGAGAGATAAAAGGAGGCCGTGAACAAAATGGAAGTAAGACTGACAAACCGGGCTGCAGCCCCGGCCAGACTGATCACTTGCTATGAAGGAGAACAACCATGCACAGGGGATCTGCCCAGGCTAATCACCCAGCTTATCCGGGAAATGGCGGAGGGCGAAGCCTTCTCCCCCAAATTTGGGACCACTCTGGTCCTGACACCAGGGCAAAAGGAAGCCCCCCGGCACATAGTGCTTATGGGCCTGGGCAAGGCCGAGGAGTTTTCGGCAGAGAAAGCCCGCAAGCTGGCAGGCAGGGCCTTTAAAGAAGCAAAGAAACTGAAGGCTGCCGGCCTGGACATAGACAGCGCTGCGCTGAATGGCAAAATCGATTCCCTGGAGCTGGGCCGGGCATTAGCAGAAGGGGCAATGCTCGCTTCCTACAAATTTGACAAGTACATTACTGGGCGCAAAGATAATCCTGTTGAAGCAGTATACATCCTGGGTGAAGGGGATGCCCTCAGCCAGGGAATCAACGAAGGCCTGGCCTTAGCTGAGGCCACCAACCTGGCCCGAATACTGACCGATGAGCCGGCCAATATTATGACTCCGGCGCATCTGGCCCGTGAGGCTGAGGAGGCAGGGGCAAAGTATGGCTTTGAAGTGCAAGTCCGGGATGAAGCGGGCATCCGCGCCCTGGGCATGGAAGCATTCCTGGCTGTAGCCAGAGCTTCCGACAATCCCCCCCGCCTGATTGTCATGCGCCATATGGGCGACCCCGACAGCAAAGAAATCCTTGCTCTTGTGGGCAAGGGGCTGACCTATGACAGCGGCGGCCTGTCCCTGAAACCCCGGCAAAGCATGGACGGCATGAAGGGGGATATGGCTGGAGCGGCTGCGGTAATTGGCGCTATGTCCGCTATCGCCGAGCTAATGATAAAGGCAAATGTGGTTGGCGTCGTCGCCGCCTGCGAAAATATGCCTTCGGGCAAAGCCTTTAAAGTCAACGACATCGTTGGCTCCATGGCGGGAAAAAGCATTGAGGTCCTCAACACCGATGCCGAGGGGCGCCTGACCTTGGCCGATGCCGTCTACTATGCAGTTGCCGGGGAAAAAGCCACCCGGGTACTGGACATCGCCACCCTTACCGGCGCCGCCGTAGTTACCTTCGGCAAGATTACAACCGCCGTCCTGGCCAATGACGATGCCTTTTACGCCAAGCTCCAGGAGGCCTCAGAGCTGGCGGGAGAGCGCATCTGGCGCCTGCCCCATGACGACGAATTCAAGGACTTGATCAAGTCCGACCTGGCCGACGTGCGCAACACCAGCAAAGACGGCGCCGGCACCATTACCGCCGGCCTCTTTGTGGGGGACTTTGTCCAGGATAAGCCCTGGCTGCATCTGGACATTGCCGGCACATCTTGGCTCACCGGTGAAGGGGACTATAACCCCAAGGGCGCTACCGGCGTTGGCGTGCGCACAATGTTCCACTTGGCCAGGGAGTTGAATAAATAGCATAAGGGGGAAAGGCAAATGCCCAATCCGGATTTTGCCGCTTTACTGGGAGAGGCAATCCTAGGTTCTCAAGTCTTTAAAATTATGGTGGTTGATGCCGACATGAATATAGTCTGGTGCAACCGAGCCCATGAATCAATGTTTAGCGGCGCAGAACTTATTGGCCGCAAATGTTATGAGACCCTGGGCAGCGAAAAAATCCACCCTGGCTGCCCCACCTGCATAAGCATGAAAACCGGCAAGACGGCACAGGGGCTCTATGACTTTGGCCAGCAGAACGCCTTGATAGTTACTTTGCCTCTGCCCGGAGGCTATGCAGCCAAGGTAATGCTTGATACACCCAAAGACGCGGACGGCCAAGTGACAACGATATAGCGCAGACCCTTTCGTAAAACTACACCCTGCTTTTTTAAGGCAGGGTGTATTGCATTTTGCTTTCTTTGGCGGGGCGGGAGACCCGCCCCCTACAATAATGGGGGTCGTAGGGGGGTATCTTGCCCCCCTCTCCATAGGACTAGAAAACCTGCCCCTGCAATGGCTGAACCTGGAAAGGATAAAATTGTATAGATATAGAATATCTATGTATGCACTTTTGCCGCCTGTCAGGCGAGCACCTACATTGGAGGCACCCGCTGCCACCCTGCCCCGGGATTTAGCCCAGGCCTATGCAGACAAGATTGCTGAGCTTTTAAAGACAGAGCCCGACCAAAAGCGCAGGGCAGAATTGGAAACCATGAGGGACAATCTGCTTCTGTCCCCCTGGAAACCGGCCCAGGATTTTTGGCAGGCGCTTCAAGCCCTCTGGCTCACCCATATGCTGGTCCTGAGCGATGAAAACTACCCCGGCGCCGGCGTCTCCTTTGGGCGCCTTGACCAATACCTGCTCCCCTACTACCAGCGTTCACTGGCGGCGGGGATGGACCGGGAGTTTTGCAAAGAAATTCTCAAGTGCTTCTGGCTCCACTGCAATTATGCCTATGACGCCATGATCGCCACCGGCGACCAGGGAATCACCGCCGACTACGGGCAGCTTTTCAACCTCTCCGGCATAGGCAGGGACGGCAAAGATACCACCAACGAGCTGACCTGGGTGCTGCTGGAGGTCATCGATGAGCGAAACTGGAGTAGGACAGCAAAATTGGCTTGCTGGCTACCACCGATGAAGAGGGCTATCCCCATCTGACCTTTCTTTCTTCCCTGCAAGCGAAAGGTGAGGACCAGATGACCTTTGGCCAATTCTGCCAGGGCCTGAGCAAGGAGTTCATCCGCAAGCGTCCGGAGGTTTCCTTTCTCATCATGAATGCCGACATGGAACTGTGGCGAGGGAGAGCCCGCTTCACCCATACTGCCACATCCGGGGAGGATTACGAAATTTATAACAACAAGCCCCTTTTCCGCTACAATTCCTACCTTGGGTTCAACACCATCTACTATATGGACCTGGTGGACATTACCCAACTGGAAAAACTCAATCTGGCCAAGATTGGCGCCGGGGCAATCTTAAGCCGCCTGGCAAAGCCCTTTGCGGTTAAAAACGAGAAAATGGCCCTGACCCACATCGGGAAAAAGCTGTTTGCCGATTTTGCCGGGATAAAATACCTGGCCTACATGGGTGAAGACGGCTGGCAGCGAATTATCCCGATAATCCAGGGAGCAAATGCCGGCAGTGACAGGATTATCTTTTCAACAATCCCCTATGGACGGGAATTGAGACCCATTCCCGCCGGGGCAAAGTGCGCCGTGCTCGCTCTCAATCTGAGAATGCAATCGGTGTTGATAAAAGGCATGTTTACGGGAACCAAGCTGCGGGGAATTGTCCCCGCCGGGCTGGTTGAGATCGAAAGGGTCTACAATTCCATGCCGCCCAAGGCCCAGTACATCTACCCCACCGACAACCGCATTCATCCGGTCATCGAATTTTAAACAATAACACCCTGCTCAGTTTCAGAGCAGGGTGTCGATATATACCCTGTCAAATCTTGACGGACTTCCGTTCCAGAAACAGCACCCAAAACCACTGGGCAATAAAGGCGGTGCTGACTATGTCAAAGATTGAATAGACATCAAACAGACCATAGAAAAATGCCTGGTGCAAGATGCTGACCAGCAGGGCAAGACCCGTGAGCAAAGCGGTGATTCTCAAAGCCAGGCCCCTAGGTGCGGATGCAAGCAGAAGACTGAATACCAGCAAGGTCAGAGGCACAACCAGCTCAAGCAGGACATAATAGATATCGTTTCCCAGCATTCTCTCCCCTGTTGCAGCCGCGAAATATAAGTAGACAGTCCAGGCCGACAGGAACAGCTGAATAGCAGAGGAAATTCCCAGGGCCCAGGCGCCCTTACCCATAGACTGGGGCCGGAAAATGATAATAATGAACAAGATAATCAGGCCAATGTACACCCATTTCATCCCGGTAAAGAAAAAGAGGACAATGCGGGTCCAAAGATAGCCATCATCAGCAAGCTGTATGGCCATAGTAACCAGCTGAATCATGGAGAAGATAAAGCCCAGTGCGGCTGCGCCCAGCGCGGTCTTGGTGATCGTTTGGATTTTCATAGTCTCCCTCCTTATCTTGGCGGGCCGGAACCCGCCCCTTGCAAATGGCCTATCCTAAAGCCTGGGCTGATTCCTTCAAGGTTGTCATCTCGGCAAAAATCCCTGCCACCATCAGGGCATCAGCCATGGCCCGGTGATGGCCGGCGCAGGAGATGCCAAAGTACTCTGCCACAGTCACCAATTTGCGGTTGGGTAAGTTAGGCAGAAGCTTTCTTGCTATAGTCACAGTGTCCAGCCAGGGGTTCGTCAAGGGCCTCTGCCCCGCCCGCCCAAACTCGGCAGCGATAAAGCCCCGGTCAAAGGGAGCATTATGGGCCAAAATAGTGCTGGCGCCGACAAAATCCCGGATGGTCGGAATCAATTCTTCAAAAAGCGGTGCAGCAGCCACCATCTCGTCATCGATTCCAACCAAGCGGACTATGTATGGGGGAATGGGGCAACAAGGGTTGACCAGACTGGACCACTTCTCGACAACATGGGTTCCCCAGAGCTTGACCAACGCAATCTCGGTTATGCGGTTATCTCGTGCCGACAGGCCTGTGGTCTCCACGTCAACAGCGGTATAGGCCTGCCAGCTGGCCAGGCCCCATTGCCCTTCCCGGCAAAGGAAGCGCTGATCCTTTTGCAGCAATTCGATTAGCGGACGCCCTTTGAAGCTTTGGCCGAATCCGTCAGCCAAAGCCCGCAGTTCTACCGGGACGGCTGGGCGCCCGGTTACCCCGAGATAATGATATAAAAGATTTAGCAGGACCTGCTGGCCCGGATCAGGTTTCAATCTAGTCACCCCTTTGCAGGAGTATTTTATTTGACTGGCGAAATACTACCAGCGGGGAAATACATCATAGGAGGTTCAGAAGTGAAAGAAATGCTTCTTGCTTTGGTCAGCAACAAGGTTGCCGACTATCTGGAAATACGGGTTGAAGAATCCACAATATCCAGCCTGCGCTTCCGGGGCCCGGTCCTGGAAGCCGTCAACTCCAGCATGCAGCATGGCGGCTGCATCCGCGCCCTGGTCAACGGCGGCTGGGGTTTCATCACATTTAACGATCTGAATAATCTTGAAGAGAAGGTGGCCCGGGCCATACATCAGGCTCAGCTTGTGGGCGCCGCCGGCGGCAATGGCAGGCTGGCCCCGGTGCCGGTGGTTCAGGATGTTGTCCAGGTTCCTTTTCTCGAAGATCCCCGGCAGGTTAAACTGGCGGACAAAGTTGAACTCTTTAGAGGCTACAATGAAATTATCCTCAGCCATGGCAAACAAATCGTCAGCTCCAGTATAAACTACTTTGACAAGTACAGCAAAATTCATTTTGCCAACTCGGAGGGGACCTATATCCTCCAACATAAGCTGGACCTGGCTGGCGGCGTCACTGCCATCGCCAGCGACGGCAGCACCACCCAAATGGGGCGGACGGGATTTGGCAGTTCCACTGACTTCGGGGTAGCCCGCAATTTGGAGGAAAAAGTCCAGCAAGCCTGTGGCAGGGCCATCAATCTATTGGCAGCCCCCTCGGTCCGGGGCGGCGAATATACAGTCATCGTCGATCCCGAGCTGGCCGGCATCTTTGCCCATGAGGCCTTCGGCCACCTGAGCGAAAGCGATTTTGTCTATGAAAACCCCAACTTGCAGGCAGTGATGAAGCTGGGCACCAAATTTGGCGGCGAGTTTCTCAATATCTTTGATACAGGTCTGGAGATTGGCGCCCGGGGCTACCTGAAATACGATGATGAAGGTGTGGCCACGGAAAAGACCCACCTGATTAAAGATGGAATCCTGGTGGGACGCCTCCATACCCGGGAAACGGCCGCCAAGCTTGGTGAAAGGCCCACCGGCAATGCCCGGGCCCTGGACTACACCTTTGCCCCCATCTGCCGCATGCGCAACACCTGCATCGGTCAAGGAGAAGCCAGCTTTGAAGACATGCTCAAAGGGGTCAAGTTGGGAGTCTACACCAAAGGCTCATATGGCGGCGAAACCAACGGCGAAATGTTCACCTTCAGCGCCGATGAAGGCTATATGATTAGAGACGGCCAATTGGCTGAACTGGTCCGGGATGTCAACCTCACCGGCAATGTCTTTACCACCCTGGGCAATATTGACATGATCGGCAAGGACTTTATGCCCCATGAATCTCCCGGAGGCTGCGGCAAGGGCGGCCAGGTGCCGCTGCCCACCAGTGAATGGGCGCCGCATATGCGCATCCAAAATGTACTGATTGGGGGTAAATAAATGCAGGACTTGATTGCCAAAGCAAAACAACAGGCCCAGCAAGCAGAATTATACCAGATTACCGTGACAGAAACACCTGTTCGCTACGAAAACAACAAGCTCAAGGGCATTGATGCCAGCTCCAGGCAGATTAACGCCTTGCGCATAGTCAAAGACGGCAAGCTGGGGTTCGCCACCAGCACCGGCGACAATTTGCAGCCGCTGCTGGATATGGCTTTAGCCACCACCCAGTTTGGCCGGGATTGGGACCTGCCCCTGCCGGGACCGGCGGCATTGCCCCAAGTGCAATTGACCCACCCCTCCACTGTCCTGGATACAGACACTCTGGTAGAAATGGGTGAAAAATTAGTCCGGCGCCTGGGCCAGTGCCACCCAGACCTTCTGGCCTCAGCGGATGTCAGCACCAGGCAGGCGACAACCAAACTCATCAATTCCCAGGGATTTGCCGGTGAATACAGCAAGAGCATCTTCTCAATACTGGGCGGAGCTGAGCTCACCGAAGGCAAGAACTTTCTCTCCCTCTATGCCGGCTATTTCTCCGGCAAGCTGGAGGATCAGCTAGAAAAGACCATCGAAAGCCTGGTCTCAAATTATGAACATGGCCGCACCAATGTGCCGGTCAAAAGCGGCAAGTACACTGTAATCTTCACCCCTCAGGGGTTGGGAGACATCATCAATCCCCTGCTGGAATGCGCCAACGGCCTGGCTGTGGAAAAGGGCTTCTCTCCCTGGAAAGATAAACTTGGGGAAAAGCTGTTTGCAGAGGAGATCTCCCTGTTTGACGACGCCACCATCTCCTTCGCCCCTGCCAGCTGCCTCTTTGACGGCGAAGGCATCCCCGCCCAGCGCACTGCCATCATCGAAAAGGGCATCATCAACAGTTTTATCCTCAACATGGTCACCGCCAAGGCCCTGGGTCTCAAGTCCACCGGCAACGGCTTCCGCAGCAAAAACGGCGAACTGTCCGCTCCCGGCAACAGCAATGTGGTCCTGGAAATCGCCGGCACCCAGCCTCTGGAACAGCTCCTGGGCTCAGTCAAACAGGGAATTATCATCGACTCCCTCATGGGCGCCTGGGCCGGCAACCCCTACAGCGGCCAGGTCAACGGCAATATCGCCCTGGGCTTCCTCGTTGAAGACGGCCGCATCAAGGGCCGGGTTAAAGACTGCATGGTCTCAGTCAATGTCTTCGAGGCCTTCCGCCACCAAATCGAAGGGGCCAGCGCCGAAAAGGAATGGGCCTGGAACATGCTGGCACCCCATCTTAAGCTGAGCGATATCTCCATCAGCGCTAAAGGCTAACCCTAGCAAACATTAAGCCCGGCCAAATTGTTCTGGCCGGGCTTAAATTTCAGAAACATCCTCGTGTGACATTATCTAGAGGGGGAAAGGTTAAGAACCTCGCCAGTCTGAGCGTTAATTGTTACAAGGAAAGACTGATGAAGCGCTTTCTGCGGGTTAATTATTTTCTCAACATTTTCAATGTGGACAATCCAGCAAATGGAAGAATAGTCTGCGTCATAATACTGGCTTGCTGTTACTGTATGGGATTCTTTGTCTTCTGTATTAAGGGCAAAATCCTGCTCCCCAGCCCATCCCTCCACAGCCTGGTAGGCTATGGCGATTGCCTTCTCCTCAATAACCATATTATTCTTTTGCAAGCTATTATCATCAATCTTTTCCGGATAGATATCCGCAGACAACATCCAAACTTCGCCATCCCTGTCTATAAACGTGGAAATCTGGCCGAAGATTATGCCCTTTTCGTTAATTAGTCTGTGGAATACACGCCACGGAGTATCTTCCCCATCAGATTGTTCTACAATGACATCATATGAAGAGCTGTTGAACTCAGGTAAAATGTTTGTTATCATTTTTTCGGTTACAGCCACAGCCTGTTCCCTGGTCAAAGCTTTTTCGCTAGAAACAGGGGCATTTGCAAGCCGAATCAAGGATAAAATTTTCCCGCCTTCTTGGACTGAGTAACGGTAATTATTGTCTTCGTAATAAGTGAGATCTTTATTGACATCTATTTCGTGAGGCTCAACAAGCTTTAAGGGGCCATACAATTGCTTAGATTTCAGCAGGTCAATTGGTTCTGCTTCTGCACCTGTATCTGCGCCTGCTGTGTGCAAAATGAAAGCGCCAACTATTAAAAGCGGAATGATAAAACAGATAGATGCTTTCAGAGTTTTAGCTCTCATAATAAGCTCACCTCCTTTAATTTAATGACAATGCAACACTCTATCATCAAGCCTCTCCCTCATTGACCATATGCAGCAGGTTCTAATTCTGTTGTTACATCTCCAGTAATGTTAGCCGTCCAAATATTGGAGTAAAAAACTATTGTAGAACCAAATCGCGTATAACAATCATTTAGTGCATTATCGCGAGCAGCTTGGACTGAAATTGTTGTATCTAACCATGCAAAAAGCCTTTCCTCAAAGTAAGTAGCAACAGTATTATCAATTGCATCATAAAATCCTAATGCTGTAAGTGCGTTTAAAGTATTTGTCGTATATGTTGTCAGTCTCCCATATGTAGAACTATATGCATCGGAATAACAAGCCCCGTAATATGCAAACCGAATATTTTTTAGCTTATTTGTCGTTCCAGCGAATTTATATTCCAAAGAATAGTTATAAGGATCCGACGGAACATTATACGCCGATAAATAATAATTGCTACTTGTGCACTCTAATACGCCAGGACTCCCATGGCCAACGTAAGCTAAGACTGCATCTTGATCCATTCTACTACGTACATAATATGCACCAGAATTGCAATAAATTTGTTTTTCATAGCCCATCTTACCTAAATGATAATTAATCGTATATGCGCCACCTTCTCCTGGGTCGTCATACCAATAGGTTTCGCTTAGTGGAGCAGCGTTAACTTGCCTGCCCCCAACCACTATAACACAGAAAGTAAGAAAACATAGAAATATTTTCCCTAATGCTTTCATGAATATTCACCTCCTCCTCTAGTTACTCGTTTTTTTGATTTTAACATTTTTGTGGAAAGCAGTCAAATATCTATTTACAGAAAATAGTGTCGAGTCATTTTTAACAAAATGGCGACGCGGATACGGGCTTGGGTTCGGCGTCGACCTACTTTGAAATTGTCTTCATCAGCCTCCAGATATAATTTGTTCACACGGCGCTTTTCCCTTAGTTTGGTTAAGGGTTTGAGTTGAAAAACATTCACGCAATTGCCGGCTCTTTGCTTGCTGACTTTTAAGATGGTATTATGACGGCTGAGCTGGGAAGTGGACATCTCGCTGCAAGCCGCAGTCAGCTCTGCTTTCAATTCTGAGCAAAATCGAAGGGGCCAGCGCGGAAAAAGAATGGGCCTGGAACATGCTGGCGCCCCATCTTAAGCTGAGAGATATCTCTATCAGCGCAAAAAGCTAACCCTAGCAAACATTAAGCCCGGCCAAATTGTTCTGGCCGGGCTTTAGTTTGGGACAAAAAGAACCGTCCCCACTGCTGACACTGATCCTTCCTTGTGCTATAATTAACGATGTTAACAGCACAAAGGGGGTGCAAAATAATGGCCTATAAAATTGGCGAAGCCTGTGTCAAATGCGGCGCCTGTGCAAACACCTGCCCGGTTGGCGCCATCAAAGAAGGCGAAGACAGGTACATAATTGATCCCGACGTTTGCATCAGTTGTGGCGCTTGCGCCGATACCTGCCCTGTAGAAGCAATTGAAGAAGAGTAAGCACCGTCTCTCGGACCGGAAAACGGTCCTTTTTTATACCCCGGGGACGGGACTTTTCGTAGCGCCCCAGGTAAACCAAACCCTCCTAAAATTCAGGAGGGTTATTTTTACCTGGTTAATTTTGCTTTTTTCCTGGTTGCTAAGATGATCGCCCCTGCCAGCAGCAATGCCAGTAAGCTCAGTCCCCCAATTATCCAAGGGAGATTCGCTGTCCAAAAAGAGTCAGCAGGTTTGCCATCTGTCGGACCATTTGGTTCTTCAGGCTCCGGCTCATCATTAGGTTCCTCAGGCTCCGGCTCATCGCTGGGTTCCTCGGGCTCCGGTTCATCAGTGGGTTCCTCCGGTTCTTCCCCGGGCTCTTCTGCCGGGTCCGCCAGGGTCAGTGCATCCGCTGGCGCCTGCAACATCAATCCCTCCCCAGCAACCACAAATACTCCCTGCCCCCAGGATACATCATAGAGCAAGCCGTTTACCCCGGAAGGGCTGATATACCAGCGATAACCGTCCTCTGAAACCCGTAAAAAGCAGTGTCAACATTCTGCCCGGTCCAGTTTTTACCGTCGAGGGAGGTGAAAATCCGCTTGCTACCCACAGCCACAAACATGCTGCCATTCCATGTCACTCCACTCAGGTATGTACTTTCGGCAACAGCGTGTTCCACTGTCCATTCTTGGCCATCAATTGAGGAGACAATCAGGCCGCCGCCGACGGCAACAAACATGCCATTGCCGTACACTACTTCTTCATATCGGGCATGCGGGCCAAAAGTTATGGTCCAGTCAGCGTTGCCGGCAGATGCGGGCAAGCTAAAAGCCCCCAGGCAAAGCGTGACAACTAAGAGAAAGGTAAAAATTCTCAGTCGTGTTGTCAAAGGAATCAGCTCCTTTAATTGCTAATAAAATACCTTATTCTACATAACTTGAAATATCCCCTCCTAAATTTATGCTGTGCCGCTTGGGACAGAAAGAACCGTCCCCACCGTCCCGCAATATCAGGCTGATTCCACCTCTCCGTCCCGCATCCGCAGTACCACATCGGCCTGGGCGGCGATTGCGGGGTCATGGGTGACGATGATGACGCAGCAGTTCTTTTCATGGGCAAGATCTTTTAAGAGCATTACGATATTGGCTCCGTTCTCGGTGTCCAGGTTGCAGGTGTGCTCGTCGGCCAGGATGACCTTAGGTTTAGCTACAATTGCCCGGGCAATGGCGATGCGCTGCTGTTCGCCGCCGCTGAGCATGGCGGGATAGCGCCTGAACACCTCATCACCAAGACCGATGCTCCGAATCATCTCGGCGGCCTGGGGTCTGGCCTCCTTGGCCTTAATTCCCCTCAACTCCAGGGGATACATGGCGTTCTCCAAGGGCGGTCAGTAAGGGGAAAAGGTTGTAGGCCTGACAGATCACCGCCACATCCTCCCGGCGGTACCTGTTCCGGTCCATGCGGTCTTGCCGCTGCCGCTCTTGCCCACCAGGGCATAGACCTTACCCTGCTGAAAGGCGCAGGAAACATTTTTAACTGCCTGTACAGTCTGATAGCGATTCTTGTAGACATAAGAGACATCGTCCAAGGATAGAATACTCCTCTTCAAAACCCCTCCACTAAGGTAGACACAATTCTATTCCGTCTTCAGCATTGCCATGACCGGTATCGACAGGACCCTAGTTATGGCTGCCGCCGCCCCGCCCATGAGGCAGGCAAATAACCCTACGCCGATAAAAAAATCTTGAAGGGAAATTAGATTATTC